>WBZP01000537.1_pt2 | contig 31236 bp, 28 predicted proteins | sample 5204301 | NCBI WGS metagenome assembly WBZP01 (sample SAMN12412401, study PRJNA552823) | activated sludge metagenome | isolation source: activated sludge from nitrification reactor of wastewater treatment plant... | place: USA: Pennsylvania | collected 2017 | reverse complement strand
CGATAGGCTTACGGTATGACCAAACAATAGCGCAGTCCGGTCCCGTCGCGCATCGGTTCAGCGGTGTCTGCGAGGCCTACTCGCACGTTGTGTCAGTGGACGCTGAAATCGACGGCGCGGGCGACGGCGCGGGCGACGGCGCGGGATGCAGTGGCAGGGCGATCGGTCAGGCCGTCAGCAACGGCGCCATCCAGGCGAGTTCGGCGGGCAGCTGCGAACTCCAGAAGCCGGCGTCGTGCCCGCCCGGCGAGGAACCGCCGGCCGGGCGGTTCGGCAGTTGCGCGATGAACTCCTGCGTCGCGTCGTAAAACGGGTCGGAGGTGCCGATGTCGATTCGGATCGGGATCTGTGCCAGCGCCGGCAGGCCGAACACCGAGTTCGCCGTGAAGTCGGCGGAGCCGTCGAAAGCCCCTGGCGCGCTGGCGCCCGACGACAGCCACAGTGCGGGACTGACCGCCGTGATCGCCGCGGTGCGGGCAGGTCCGAGCCGAGCGCCCAGCAGCAGCGCGCCGTAGCCGCCCATCGACCAACCGAGGAACGCCACCCTCGAGGTGTCCAGGCCTTGCGAGCCCAGCATCGGGATCAGTTCGTCGAGCACCATCGCGCCGGAGTCCTCCCCGGACGCACGCTGGTGCCAATAGCTGCCGCCCCCGTCGACGGCGACCACAGCGAAGGGTGGCAGGCCTGCGGCCACCGCCTGCGCGAGTCCCTGCTCCACGCCGCCGGCCATCACGGTCGCCGCGTCGCTGCCTTTGCCGTGCAGGGCGATCACCGGACGCAACGGCTGCGTCTGGCCGGGCGGCCGGGCGATGGCCCAATTGGTGTTGACGCCGCCGCGCGCCGCCGACACGAACGAACCGGTGACCATAGTGGGCTGGGTCGGCTGAACGCCCGCTGGTTCGAGCGGGACGGGCGTGGCTGGTGGGGCGGCGGATGCGATGCGCGGTCCGGCGTGGCCGCCGAGCGCGACGACGCCCGCCGCACCGGCCACCACGCCGAGGCCCGCCCGTAACACGCTGCGGCGGCTGAGGTTTGACATGCCGGCCATCTTGCCACCGTCCGGCGGTGCGGCCGAAACCTGAGCTTTCGCTTTGAAATCTGACGGTGTTTGTCGTAAAACGCCCAGCGTGACCTGGCTTTGCTGGCACCATGACCAACCATGACGGCAGCAGTCACCCCGAAGGGGGAGCGCCGGCGATGCGAGCTCGTGAACGCCGCCGCCGAACTGCTGCGCGAGGGCGGATTCGAGGCGGTGCGCCACCGTGCCGTCGCCCGCCGCGCCGGTCTCCCGCTGGCGTCGACCACCTACTACTTCGCGTCCCTGGACGAGTTGACCGCCGCGGCCGTCGAATACATCGGGCTGGCCGAGGCCGCCCAGATGCGCACCCGCGTCTCCTCGCTGTCGCGTCGCCGGCGCGGTGCCGAGTCGATCGCCGACATCCTCGTCGAACTCCTGCTCGACGACACCGGGGCGGGCACCGAACAACTGATCTCCCGCTACGAGCGCTACATCGCGTGCGCCCGCCAACCCGCACTGCGCGACATCCAGCGCCGGGTGCTACAGCAGCGCACCGACGCCGTCGGTGAGGCCGTCGAACGATCCGGCCGGTGTGTTCGCGCGGATCTGCTCTCGGCGCTGGTGTGCGCCGTCGACGGCGCGGTCGTTTCGGCGCTGGTCGACGACAGGGGCACCCCGCGGGCCAACGCCCGTGCCACCCTGGTCGACGTCATCGACGTCTTCGCGCCGATCGACCGGCGCGCCCTGCACGTGTGAGCTCACCGATTCCCGACATCCGGGCCCCGAACCGGATCGAGTTTGGCCAACCGGTTCTCCAGCAACGCGATTCGATGCGCGTTGTCGGCCAATTCGGCATAGCGCGTCCCGAACACCGCCAGCAGCGCGTCGTCGAGGCGCCGCACCGCGCCGGCCGGGAAGCGGTACCCCATCGCGGCGTTGATCGCGTCGGTGTCGACACCGGCCAGCACAGTGTCGAGCCCGTCGAGCGAGTCGATGCCCAGATCCAGCAGCAGACCGGAGATCCACGCGTAGTGCTCCGTGCGTGACCAGCCCGCATCGGGAAACCGGTTACCCAGGTACGTGGCGAGCACCGGCGTCGGGATCCGCGGGTCGGCGGTCGCCGAGATTTCCGGCACGCGGTCGGTGGGCGTGGTGGAGCGCAACCGGTCACGGATCGCGGAGAACTCGTTGTCGGCCAGTTCCAGCAGACCGGCCGCCAGGGCGAAGCGTCGATCCAGATCCGGGACGTCCTCCTCGGGAACGGATCCCTTGTAGCGGATGTCGTGCTCGAACTCGGCCCACGCGTGCTGCAGGATCGTGCGGACCTGGATCGACGCGGGCTGCTGTTCGCCCTCGGCCGCCACCAGCAGATGCCGGCTGGAGTAACCCCACCGGCCGGCGCTCGCGGTCTCCCGGCCCATGTCGCGGTCGTCGAGGAGCCGCATCTCCTCGGCGAGAATCTCGGCCACCGTGGCCACGTCGTCGCGCAGGAACGTGATGACCCGCAGCCCGATCTGGTCGGTGATCTCCGAGAGCGGATCGGTATAGAGGCGCCGGCCGGCCACGGTGCGGTCGGCCTTGGCGGCGAACGACGCCACCGTCTTGGTGCGACCCCGCACGCTCAGGTAGTTGATGCCGGCGTCGTCGAGCAGGCCCGTCACCTGCGTCAGATAGCGCTCCGTCGATTCGACGAGGGCCGGGCGCCGCTGCGTGTAGCCGGCGATGGCGTCGTGGATCGCGCCCGGAGTGGGCTCGGGCGCGGCGGGGTTCAGGTCGTGCGGCAGCGTCGGCGTGACGATGTATCCGGTCTCGGCGTCCCCGTAGACGGTGACGTCGGCGGGACGGCGGGTGGCGAACATCGCGACGTAGGCGCACAACACCGCGTCCACCGGGTCTTCCGCGGTGCGCAATTCGCTTTTGCGCCCGGCCTTTTCGACGACCTCGCGCAGGTGCCCCCAGTCGTCGCTGTCGGCCACCCGCAGCGCGGGAACGGCCTGGGTCAGGTCTTCGATGTGCTCCATGAGCCGCAGCAGTTCGGCCCTCAGCCCCGTCACGCCGCGCCCGGGTTTGGCCTTGTACTTCAGCGTGCGGCCCAGCCGGAACAGGGCGACCGCGGCGGCATGCGGGTAGACCTCGACGGCCCGGCGGGGTGCACTGGAGTCCGGGGCGATGTCCAGGCCGAGCGCCCGGGCGATCCGGGCGCCGCGCGGGATGCCGGTGAACTCGGGCTTACCGGTGTTGGTGGGATGGGCGCCGGCCTGGAACCGGGCGAAGTCGGCATTGAGTTGGCGCTCGGCGGGCCGCTGCCCGGTCGGGTTGGTGACGATCAGCGGGGCGTCGACGCCGACCACGCAATCACCCTGCACGTAGGGGGCCAGCGCGGCCCGGATGCTGTCGTCGTCGGTCGCCGAGCCCGCATACACGAGCCGGCCGCCGTCGTCCCTGCTTTCGATGACGGCCACCCCGGTGGGCTTGCGCTCACCCCAGGCGAGGTCCAGGCCGACGAAATGCACCGTTCCACTGTGCACTACCTCCTCCGCGCCTACCGCGTGGCGCGCGAGAGTCGAGAGATGCGACGCGTGGGCCTGCCACGGCGTCGTCCGTCGGAGACCGGCCCGGACTGCCGGGGCCTTAAGGTGTGTTCGTGAGCATCCCCAATGTGCTGGCCGGACGCTACGCCAGCGCCGAGATGGCGGCGATCTGGTCGCCGGAGGCCAAAATCGTCGCCGAACGCCGGTTGTGGCTGGCGGTGCTGCGGGCCCAGGCCGAGCTCGGCGTACCCGCGCCGGCCGGTGTGCTCGACGACTACGAGCGGGTGCTGGAGAACGTCGACCTCGCGTCGATCGCGGCCCGCGAGCGGGTGACGCGCCACGACGTCAAGGCCCGCATCGAGGAGTTCAACGCCCTGGCCGGCCACGAGCACGTGCACAAGGGCATGACGAGCCGCGATCTCACCGAGAACGTCGAGCAGCTACAGATCCGGCGCTCACTGGAACTGGTGTTCTCCCACGGGGTGGCCGTCGTCGCGCGACTGGCCGACCGTGCCGTGCAATACCGGGATCTGGTGATGGCCGGGCGGTCGCACAACGTCGCCGCCCAGGCGACCACCCTGGGCAAGCGGTTCGCGTCGGCGGCGCAGGAGACGCTGGTGGCGCTGCAGCGGGTGGGTGAGCTGCTCGACCGGTACCCGCTGCGCGGCATCAAGGGCCCGATGGGAACCGCGCAGGACATGCTGGACCTGTTCGGCGGTGACGGTGCGCGGCTAGCCGAGCTGGAATCCCGCGTGGCGTCGTTTCTCGGGTTCGGTGCGGTGCTTTCCAGTGTCGGGCAGGTCTATCCCCGCTCGCTGGACCATGACGTCGTCTCGGCGCTGGTGCAACTCGGGGCCGGCCCGTCCTCGTTCGCGCACACCGTGCGCCTGATGGCCGGCCACGAGCTGGTGACCGAGGGCTTCGCGCCGGGCCAGGTCGGCTCCTCGGCCATGCCGCACAAGATGAACACCCGCTCGTGCGAACGGGTCAACGGACTACAGGTCGTGCTGCGGGGTTACGCGTCGATGGCCGCGGAACTGGCTGGGGCGCAATGGAACGAGGGCGACGTGTTCTGCTCCGTGGTGCGCCGGGTGGCGCTGCCGGACGCGTTCTTCGCCATCGACGGGCAGACCGAGACGTTCCTGACCGTGCTCGACGAGTTCGGCGCCTACCCCGCGGTCATCCAGCGTGAACTCGACCGCTACCTGCCGTTCCTGGCGACCACCCGGATCCTGATCGCCGCAGTGCGCGCCGGGGTGGGCCGCGAGACCGCGCACGAGGTGATCAAGGAACACGCCGTGGCCGTCGCGCTGGCGATGCGCGAAAAGGGTTCGGAGCCGGACCTTTTGGACCGGCTGGCCGCGGACCCACGGCTGCCGCTGGACCGCGCCGCGTTGGATGCGGCGCTGGCCGACAAGTCCGTCTTCACCGGTGCGGCCGCCGATCAGGTGGACGCGGTGGCAGCGGCGGTGTCCGAACTGGTGTCCCGGCACCCGGATGCCGCGAAGTACACCCCGGGGGCGATCCTCTGATCGGGGCGGACCTCACCGATCTGGACAACTTCGCGGCGGGCTTCCCGCATGAGTTGTTCGCCCGCCACCGTGCGCAGGCACCCGTCTTCTGGCACGAGCCGACCGAGAACACCCCGGACGACGAAGGCTTCTGGTCGGTGGCAACCTATGCGGAAACCCTTGAGGTGCTGCGTGATCCGGGAGTGTACTCGTCGGTGACCGGCGGCACGCGGCCCTTCGGCGGCACCCTGCTGCAGGACATCTCGATCGCCGGTCAGGTTCTCAACATGATGGACGATCCGCGACACGCCGCGATCCGCCGGCTGGTGAGTTCGGGCCTGACTCCGCGGATGATCACCCGCGTCGAGGACGACCTGAGGGCGCGGACGCGGCGGTTGCTCGACGGTGTGGTGCGCCGTACGGAGTTCGATTTCCTAGTGGACGTGGCCGCCGAGCTGCCGATGCAGATGATCTGCATTCTGATGGGAATCCCCGAGTCCGAACGGCATTGGCTGTTCGAGGCCATCGAACCGAACTTCGACTTCGGCGCGTCCCGGCGGGCGGCCGAGATGCGGATGTCGGTCGAGGAGGCTGGGTCGCGGATCTACGAGTTCGGCACCGAACTGATTGCGTCGAAACGCATTTCGCCCACCGACGACATGCTCTCCATCGTCACCAACGCCGTTCTCGCCGAGGGTTCGGGCCTGACCGACCTCGAGCTGTACCTGTTCTTCAACCTGCTCTTCTCCGCAGGCGCGGAGACCACCCGCAATGCGATCGCGGGCGGACTGCTCGCCCTGGCACAGCACCCCGATCAGTACGCACTGCTGCTATCCGACCCCGGGCTGCTGCCCACGGCGATCGAGGAGATGCTGCGGTGGACAACCCCGTCACCGTCGAAGCGACGCACCGCCACCCGCGACGCCGTACTGGGGGGCTGCGCGATCGCGGCCGGGCAGAAGGTACTGGTGTGGGAGGGTTCGGCCAACCGCGACGCATCGGTGTTCGCGTCGCCGGACGTGTTCGACGTCCGTCGCAAACCCAACCCGCACCTGGGCTTCGGGCAGGGAATCCACTACTGCCTGGGCGCGAACCTGGCCCGGCTCGAGCTGCGGGTGCTGTTCGAGGAGCTGTTGGCGCGCTTCGCGACGGTCGAGGTGGTCGCGCCGGTGGAGTGGACACGCAGCAACCGGCACACCGGGATCCGGCACCTGCGGGTCGCCCTGACGTGATTTCGGCGCATTTCCCGTCGCTGACCGACGGTCAATGCACCGAAATCGCGCGTCGGATCTCGGCGATCACTCGTTCGGGGTGCTCGAAGAGGTCCAGCCAGGTGAATCGCAACACCCGCCATCCGTTGAGGATCAGATAGTTCTGCCGCGCCCGGTCGTGCTGGAACTTGTCCGGGTCGCTGTGGAATGCGTAGCCGTCGACCTCGATCGCCACCTTGGCTTCGGGGAATGCGTTGTCGACCAGGTACGGGCCGACAGGATGGTTGCAGAACCAGCCCTCGAGTTGAGCCTGGCGCATCAGCTGGACCAAACGCCGTTCGGCCTGCGAATGCGTATTGTCGCCGGCACCCTGGAGAAACATCCGGGCGCGTGGTGATCCGTAACGTCCCTTGTTGCGGACATGCGCCCGCCACAACGACGGAAGCTCGATGTGGCGTTGCAGCGCACGGTCCATCACCTTCGGTCCACCGCCCGGCCGGACCGCGGCCTCGACGACGGTCAGGGCCAACGCGGTCACCCGGAGGCCGCGCACGTCGACCACATCCGCAGCGAACAGGTCGCGTCGACGCAGACGGACGCCGTCCCGGGCGCGACCGGTCGCGGTACGAGCGACGGTGACTTCGACGACGTCGGGCGGTTCCGTCAGTAGGCCATGCCACCACGCGGCCGCAGTGCCGCTGGCAGTGGCTGATTCGCCGTAGCCCCATACCCCAGCGCGCACCCGGGCAGCCGCCGTGAACTCACGGTCGTCGACGAAATACACGCCAGGCGACAGCCGTCGCCACTGCCCGGATCGCGCACGTCGATGAACAGCGCTCTCGGACAGTCCGTACGCCATCGCCTGCGCCAGGGTGATGACCCCGTCATGGTGGCGAAGGTGGTCGGCGAGCACATCGGATTAGACGGTCACCGACCGCGAAACGCTCCCGCCGTGTTGGGATCGACGTCATGAGTTCGCGCTATGTGCCCTACGCCTCCCGACCACACCGGCTGTTCATGCAGCTCCTCAGCGACGTCATGGTGATCGGCTGGATCGTCGTCTGGGTGATGGTCGGTATGGCCGTGCACTCGGCGGTGTCCGCCATCGCCTCGGTCGGCACCCAGGTCGAAGGCGGGGCCAACGGCATCGCCGAGAACCTCAACTCGGCCGGTCACAGCGTGGACGGGGTGCCGCTGATCGGGGATCAACTCGCCAAGCCGCTGACCGCGGCCAGCCGTGCGGCCCGCGACCTGGCCGGCGCCGGCCAGAACCTGCACCACACCGCGAGCTGGCTGGCGTGGGTGCTGGCGATCGCGGTGGCGGCCACCCCGATCCTCGCGGTGGCCGGGCCGTGGCTGTACTTGCGAATCCGGTTCTTCCGGCGCAAGTGGACGGTGATCACCCTGGCGTCCACCCCGGCCGGTGAACAGCTGCTGGCGCTTCGGGCGCTGGCCAACCGGCCGCTGCGCAAGCTGGCAGCGGTGAGCATGGACCCCGTCGGCGCGTGGCGGCACGAGGACCCCGCGGTAGTGCGCGGCCTGGCCGCTCTCGAGCTGCGTTCGGCGGGCATCCGGGCGGGCAACATCCGTCCGGCAAGCCTCGGCCACCCGTGACTTCGGCGTGCTGACGGGCGGTGAACGCCCCTGAACACGCCGAAATCCCTCGGATAGGCTGGCGCGATGCGTCCCGCCCTGTCCGACTACCAGCACCTGTCCAGCGGCAAAGTGCGCGAACTCTACCGGGTCGACGACGACACCCTGCTGTTCGTCGCGTCCGACCGGATCTCCGCCTTCGACCACATCCTCGACAGCGAGATCCCGGACAAGGGCCGCATCCTGACCGCGATGAGCGTGTTCTTCTTCGACTACCTCGACGCGCCCAACCATCTGGCCGGGCCACCGGACGATCCGCGCATACCCGACGAGGTGGTGGGCCGGGCGCTGGTGGTGCGCCGGTTGGAGATGATGCCCGTCGAATGCGTGGCGCGCGGATATCTCACCGGCTCGGGGCTGCTCGACTACCGGCGCACCGGCTCGGTGTGCGGCATCGTGCTGCCGCCCGGCCTGGGCGAGGCCAGCAAGTTCGACGAGCCGATCTTCACACCCGCCACGAAGGCCGAACTCGGTGCGCACGACGAGAACATCAGCTTCGCCGACGTCATCGAACTCGTGGGTGAGGTTCGCGCAAACGAGTTGCGCGACCGCACCCTGCAGACGTACGTCCAGGCCGCCGATCACGCCCTGACGCGCGGCGTGATCATCGCCGACACCAAGTTCGAGTTCGGCGTCGATGCCGACGGCACCATGATGCTCGCCGACGAGGTGTTCACCCCGGACTCCTCCCGGTACTGGAGCGCGGACAGCTACCGGCCCGGCGTCGTGCAGCCCAGCTTCGACAAGCAGTTCGTCCGCAACTGGCTGACCTCCCCGGAGTCGGGCTGGGACCGCCACGGCCAGTCACCCCCGCCGCCGCTCCCGCCGGAGATTGTCGATGCCACCCGGGCACGTTATATCGAAGCCTACGAACGGATTTCGGGACTCCGGTTCGCCGACTGGATCGGCCCGACCCGATGATCCGGCGTCCACAGCCGCCGGTCGCCGAGCGTGTCGAGAGCCGCCGCGAACATCACGGCGACGTGTTCATCGACTACTACGAGTGGCTGCGCGACAAGTCCGACCCCAAGGTCGTCGCGCACCTGGAGGCCGAGAACCGCTACACCGAGTCCATGACCGAGCACCTCGAACCCCTGCGCCGGCAGATCTTCGAGGAGATCAAGGCGCGAACCAAGGAGACCGACCTCTCGGTGCCCGTCCGGCGCGGCGACTACTGGTACTACGCCCGCAGTTTCGAGGGCAAGCAGTACGGCGTGCACTGCCGTTGCCGGGTAACGGATCCCGACGACTGGAGTCCGCCGGAGCTCGACGAGCACACCGACATCGACGGCGAAGAGGTGCTGCTCGACGAGAACGCCGAAGCCGAGGGTCATGACTTCTTCGCCCTGGGCGCGGCCGGCGTCAGCAAGAACGGCACCGTGCTCGCCTTCTCGGTGGACACCGTCGGCGATGAGCGATACACGATGCGGTTCAAGAACTTACGGACCGGCGAACTCTACGACGACGTGATCTCGGGCATCGCCGCCGGAGCCACCTGGGGCGCCGACGACATGACGTTGTACTACCTGACCGTCGACGATGCGTGGCGTCCCGACACGGTCTGGCGGCACCGGCTGGCTTCCGGCCTGCCCGCCGAGAAGGTGTACCACGAGCCCGACGAACGGTTCTGGCTGGGAGTCGGACGCAGCCGCAGCGACAAGTACGTGATGATCGCGGCCGGATCGAGCATCACCTCGGAGATGTTCTACGCCGACGCCGGCGATCCGAAAGCGGAGTTCGTCAGCATTCTGCCGCGCCGGGACGGTGTCGAGTATTCGGTCGAGCACGCGGTGGTCGGCGGGCAGGACCGGTTCCTGATCCTGCACAACGACGGTGCGGTGAACTTCACCCTGGTGGAGGCGCCGGTGCAGGATCCCGCCGCCCAGCGGACGTTGATACCGGGCCGCGACGACGTCCGCCTGGATGCGGTGGACGCCTTCGCCGGGCATCTGGTGGTCAGTTACCGCTCCGCGGCACTGCCCCGGATTGAGTTGTGGCCCATCACCGCCGACGGGGATTACGGCACCCCGCAGGAACTCGAGTTCGAGTCCGAACTGATGTCCTCCGGTCTCGGCACCAATCCGGCCTGGGATGCCCCGCGGCTGCGGATCGGGGCGACGTCGTTCGTCACGCCCCCAAGGGTCTACGATCTGGATCTCGCGACGGGTGACCGCATCCTGTTGAGGGAGCAGCCGGTGCTCGGCGACTACCGTCCGGAGGACTATGTCGAATACCGGGACTGGGCGATGGCCGAGGACGGCGTCCGCATCCCCGTCTCAATCGTGCACCGCAAGGGAATTCAGTTCCCGGCGCCGACCGTTCTCTACGGCTACGGCTCGTACGAATCCTGCGAGGATCCCCGGTTCTCGATCGCTCGCCTGTCGTTGCTCGACCGCGGCACGGTGTTCGCGGTGGCCCATGTGCGGGGCGGCGGCGAGATGGGCCGACTGTGGTACGAGGACGGCAAGCTGCTGAAGAAGAAGAACACTTTCACCGACTTCATCTCCGCGGCAAAGCATCTCGTCGATTCGGGTCTGACCCGCCCGCAGAATCTGGTCGCCTACGGCGGCAGCGCCGGCGGGTTGCTGATAGGCGCCGTGGTCAATCTCGCACCGCACTTCTTCGCCGGCGTGCTGGCCCAGGTTCCGTTCGTCGACCCGCTGACCACGGTCCTCGATCCGTCGTTGCCGCTGACCGTCACCGAATGGGACGAGTGGGGAAATCCGTTGGCGGACAGCGAGGTGTACGGCTACATGAAGTCGTACTCGCCGTACGAGAACGTCGCCGCGATCGACTACCCGCCGATCCTGGCCATGACGTCGCTCAACGACACCCGGGTCTACTACGTGGAACCGGCGAAATGGGTTGCCGCGCTGCGGCATACCAAAACCGACGAACATCCGGTGTTGCTTCGCACCCAGATGACCTCCGGCCACGGCGGCATCAGTGGGCGGTACGAGCGCTGGAAGGAAGCCGCGTTCCAGTACGCGTGGCTACTGGCCGCGGCAAAGACCGACCAGCAGGGCTGAGTTTGAGCGGTGCTAGGTTGCCCCGGTGAGCCTCAACGACATCGCACTGACCACCCTGTCCGGCGAACCCACGTCGCTGGCGGACTACGCCGACCGCGCTGTGCTCGTCGTCAACGTCGCATCCAAGTGCGGACTGACCCCGCAGTACACCGCTCTCGAACAACTGGCCCGGGACTATGGTGGCCGCGGACTGACCGTCATCGGGGTGCCGTGCAACCAGTTCATGGGCCAGGAGCCCGGCAGCGCCGACGAGATCCAGACATTCTGCTCGACCACCTACGGGGTGACGTTCCCGCTGCTGGCCAAGACCGAGGTGAACGGCCCCGACCGCCATCCGCTCTACGCCGAGCTCACCCGGACCGCCGATGCGGACGGGCAGGCCGGCGATGTGCAGTGGAATTTCGAGAAGTTCCTCATCAGTCCGGACCGCAGCATGGTCACCCGGTTCCGGCCGACCACGGTGCCCGACGATCCGGCCGTGCTGAGGGCCATCGACGAGGCTCTGCCCGTCTGATCGGCGGACGCCGGGACTCCGGGAGAGGGGAAACCGCAACCCGCTGGCCGGGTGTTCGCAACCGTCCGGACACCTGGCATTGCGACACTGCGGACGTGGCTGGGCAACTGATCGTCTCGATATCGGCAATCAGTGACCGAACCGTGGGCGACGTCGCCGGGATCGGCGAGGAGCTGCAGGCCCGGTCGGTTCCGGCATCTCTGCTGACCGCACCGAGGCTGAAGGGCGGCCGACCGGGTGCTTGACCATCTCGGCCTGCGCACCCGATTGTTCGCCGCCCCCGGCTGGGCCGTCTCGCCCGGCGTGATGAAAGTATTGCCGCGCAACGGGTTTCGACTGGTAGCCGAGATGTCCGAGGTGACCGACCTGGTGCGGGGCACCGCGGTTCGCGCGCGTGTGCTCGGCATCGGCGAGGGGTTCATCAGCGAACCGTGGTGGTGCCGAACCCTGGTGCTGGCCGCCGAGCGGGTGCCCGACCGGGTGTCGCGGGTGGTGGCACCGCATCTTCTCCGGCCGGGCGGCCGGACGCGCCGCCGCACGGGACATCGGCTGAAAACAGCTCCGTCAGAAGGTGATGCGCAGCTTCTCCCAGCCGCGCACTGTTGAGGTGGGGGCCAACTGCATGGCGTCGTAGTCCAGGCCCCACTCCGGCCAGCGGTTGAGCAACTCGTCGAGTGCCACCCGGCCTTCGAGACGGGCCAGATTGGCGCCCAGGCAGTAGTGCAGGCCCTTGCCGAAGGTGACGTGGCTGATGTTTTCGCGGCCGATGTCGAAGGTGTCGGGGTCGGGGTAGCGCCGCGGGTCCCGGTTGGCCGCCCCGAACAGCAGTAGCATCGCGCTGCCCGCCGGCACCGTGGTGCCGTAGGCCTCGAAATCCCTTGCCATGTAACGGGCCACGTGTGGGCCGGTCGGCTCGAAGCGCAGCGTCTCGTCGATGGCCCGGTTGAGCAGCGAGCGGTCGTCGGCCACCTTGCGGCGCTGTTCGGGGTGTTCGGCAAGCACCTTGGCCAGCCAGCCGATCAGGCGGCCGGTGGTCTCGTTGCCCGCCCCGGCCACCACCTGGGTGTAATGCAGCACCTCGGTGCGGGCCAGTTTGCGGTTGACACCGTGCTCGTCGGTGAACTCGACGTTGAGCAGCGCGGTCATCAGATCATCCGACGGATGCTGCGAACGCCATTCGACGTAGTCGGCGTAGATCCGGCCGTCGGCGATCGCCTCGGCCCTGGCCACCTTCATCGGTCCGCCCGGTTTGGTGCGCAGGTTGGCGTCGTTGGCGTCACGCACCGATACCTGCTCGGATTCCGGAATGCCCAGCAGCATGCCGATCACCCGCATCGGCATCATCGACGCGAGGTCGGCGATGATGTCGAAGCCGTCTGAACCGACGTGTGGGTCAAGGCAATTGCGGCAGTAGGCGCGGATCTGATCCTCGATGGCCGCCATCCGCCGCGGGGTGAACACCCGAGATATCAGGCCCCGCAGCATGGTGTGGGTCGGCGGGTCGGTGAACATCATGACGCCGGCGGGCATGTCGAACTCCGACTGCACCAGTTCCAGGATGTCGCTGCGGGAACTCGAGAACGTCTGCCAGTCCGAGAGCGCCTGTTCGACGTCGGCGTGCCGGGACAGCGCCCAGAAGTCGTAGCGCTCGTTGTAGTAGAGCGGCGCCTCGTCGCGCAGCACCGCGTAGGTCGGATACGGGTCGGCGACGATGTGGACGTCGTAGCGGTCGTAGTAGGGGTCGTAGTAGGGGTCGTAGTAGACCGGCATGACGCACGATAGGCCCGTCCCGGGCGATTACGGCGTGCTTTGGGGCGGTGGGCGCCCGTTCGCACGCCGAAATCACAGGGAAACGGAGCCCTCCTCGGGCAGCACCCGGAAGTCGGTGTCGGTCATCTCGGTCAACCGGCCGTAGAAGATGCCCCGTGCCTCGGGGGCGACGATGCCCTGGTGGATCGGCACCGCATGGGTCGGTGCGACGGCGCGCAGGTAGTCGACGGCCTCGGAGATCTTCATCCACGGCGCCGCCGCGGGAGTGGCCAGCACATGCACGTCTTCGTCGGGAACAAACAACGCATCACCGGGATGCATCAGCCGGGCGGCATGCTCGTCGTCGCCCACCACGTACGAAATGTTGTCGATGACAGGGATTTCCGGGTGGATGACGGCATGGCGGCCGCCCATGCCGCGGACCGTCAGGCCGTCGATGACGAACTGTTCGCCGGCATGCACCGCGCGCCACGCTCCGCCGAGCTGGGCGGCCGTCGCCGGATCGGCGTACAGGGCGGCATCCGGATTGGCCTCGACCAACGCCGGCAACCGTTCGGGGTCGGCATGGTCGGGATGCTGGTGGGTGACCAGGATCGCCGAAAGGCCGGTGATGCCCTCGAACCCGTGGGAGAAGACTCCCGGATCGAACAAGACGGTGGTGGTTTTCCCGTCCGCGGCGCCGGGAAAGCTCGCCAGCAGGCAGGAATGCCCGAAATGAGTCAGCTCCATGCTTACGATTGTGCGCTGTCGCGGACGTTACCCCAGGGGGAGGTCGGAGTGCGGGCAGTGCTGGCGGCGCTTCTGCTGGGCTGGGTGCTGGTGTGGCTTCCGGTCGCACACGCCCAGCCCGAGACCTGCCCGCCCGTATGCGACCGCATCCCGGCGTCGGCATGGCCGGACCCGTGGTCGCTGCCGCTGAATCCGACGGATCACTGGCCGATGCTCGCCGAACTGGCGGTGCCGGTCATCGCGCCGCGGTTCGGCATCGAGGAGTTGTGCGCGAGCCCGCCCGTCGCGGACGCCCGGGGGTTCGCGGTCGCTTCCCGCGCGGTCGTGGAGCAGCCCGACGGGGGCTGGCGGCTGCAGGCCCAGATCGTGCACTGGCGTGGCGAGACCTGGCGCGGCGGTGAGCTGGCCAACGAGGTGTTCGGCGCCGCCGTCGCCGCGCTGCGGTCCTGTCAGGTCAGCGCACCACTGGTCTCTCCGTCGCTGACCACCGCCGAACCGGACCGGATAGCGGCCGTGGTCAGCGGGCCCGTCGTGGCGCACGCCTATCTGCTGGTCGATCCGCGCAGCAGCACCATCAGCGAGCTCGTCTTCACCCGCCCCGCCGACAGGCCCACGCCGCCGACCCCGTGGCCGGCCGTTCCCGACGAGCAGGTCCTCGACGGGATGTCGGCTCCGCTGTGCGCGGCCTACCTCGGCTCGTGTGGGTAGTGTTGACGCCGCCGGGACGTCTAGGACGTCGTTGGACCGAGTCGACGAAGAGGAGTTCACGTGGCCCGAGTAGTGGTGAGCGTGATGCCCAAGGCCGAGATTCTCGATCCGCAGGGTCAGGCCATCGTCGGCGCACTCGGTCGGCTCGGCCACCCCGGCATCTCGGATGTCCGGCAGGGCAAGCGGTTTGAACTCGAGGTCGACGACAGTGTCGACGACGACGAGCTGGCAAAGATCGCCGAGTCGCTACTGGCCAACACCGTCATCGAGGACTGGACCGTGACACGGGAGGCGCTGTGACCGCCAAGGTCGGCGTCATCACCTTTCCCGGCACCCTCGACGACGTCGACGCCGCCCGCGCGGCCCGCGCCGTCGGCGCCGAATCCGTCACCCTTTGGCACGCCGACGCCGACCTCAAGGGCGTCGACGCCGTGATCGTGCCCGGTGGGTTCTCCTACGGCGACTACCTGCGCTGTGGCGCCATCGCGCGGTTCGCGCCGGTGATGGGTGAAGTGGTCGCGGCGGCCGGAAAAGGCATGCCGGTGCTCGGCATCTGCAACGGCTTCCAGGTGCTCTGCGAAGCCGGTCTGCTGCCCGGCGCGCTGACCCGCAACGTCGGGCTGCACTTCATCTGCCGCGATGTCTGGCTGAAGGTGGACTCCATCACCACGGCGTGGACCTCCCGCTACGAGTGGGGTGCGGAGATCCTGGTCCCGCTGAAGTCCGGCGAGGGCCGCTATGTCGCCAGCGAGACGGTGCTCGACGAACTCGAGGGCGAGGGCCGGGTGGTGTTCCGCTACGCCGAGAACCTCAACGGCTCACTGCGCGACATCGCCGGGGTCAGCTCGGCCAACGGCCGGGTGGTCGGCCTGATGCCGCATCCCGAACACGCGACCGAGGCGCTGACCGGACCGTCCGACGACGGGCTCGGCATGTTCCACTCCGCGCTGGACGCGGTACTGGCGGCTTGACGCTGGTCCGTACTCCGGGGCGTCCGTCTGGACAATACGAACGCGCCGTCGATGGCCGGCGCCCAGATGATGTCCCCGTCGACGAGTCGGTTGATGTGCTCGCGGATCGGGTAGCCGTTGACCGTCGTCTCGCTCACCTTGGTGTAGACGTCAGCCGACAGCAGCACCGAGTAGGGCCCGTCGACGCCGGCCAGCCGCAGCTCCGACAGCGCCTGGCTGATCACGTCGGGGATCTCACGCGGATCCTGCGGCAGCTGCAGTGGGGGGTTGGAACTGGTCTTGCGGACGCCTCCGATGTGCGCGGCCTCGTAGCCCTCGAAGATCGCGCGGTCCTCGACGAACGCCAGCTTCTTGGCGGCGTCCTTGACCGGATCCCAGTCGGAGTCCTGCGAGCCGCGCTCCACGTCGTCGATGTCGGTGCGGTTGACCGTGAACGGAACCCGCAGCCGCACCAGCGGGCGTGCCTCGCGCACGTGGGCGATCACGCCGTCGCCCGGCGACGCGACGTCGAGCAGATGGCCGGTGCTGACAGCAGTTGGCGCGGGTTGCGCCGAAACGCACCTACGAGTATCCCCGCGCGCACCGGTGGACCCCGCTGTTGACAATGGTGAACATGACCGCAACCGCGCAGGGGCTCTGCGAGTTCATCGACGCCTCCCCGTCCCCGTTCCACGTCTGCGCCACCGCAGCGGCGCGCCTGACCGCGGCCGGGTACACCGAACTGTTCGAGACCGACGCGTGGCCGGGCGAGGGCCGGTACTTCACGGTGCGCGCCGGATCGCTGGTGGCCTGGGACGGCACGGGCGCGCCGGGGCGGCCGTTCCGGGTGCTCGGCGGCCATACCGACAGCCCGAATCTGCGGGTCAAACAGCACCCCGACCGGGTGGTGGCCGGCTGGCAGGTGGTGGCCCTGCAGCCGTACGGCGGTGCGTGGCTGAACTCGTGGCTGGACCGCGACCTGGGGATCAGCGGCCGGTTGTCGATACGCGCCGGGGCCGGGATCGACCACGTGCTGGTGCGCGTCGACGACCCGATTCTGCGGGTGCCGCAACTGGCGATCCATCTCGCCGAGGACCGCGCCGCCGTCGCTCTCGACCCGCAGCGCCACATCAACGCGGTGTGGGGGCTGGGCCCGGCGGCGCGCTCGTTCGTGGGCTTCGTCGCGGAGCGGGCCGGTGTCGACCCCGGCGAGGTACTCGGCTTCGACCTGATGACCCATGACCTGACGCCGTCACGGGTGTGGGGTGAGTTCGTCAGCGCAGCCCGGTTGGACAACCAGGCCACCTGCTATGCGGGGCTCGAAGCGCTGCTGGCGGCCGAACCGTCGGATTTCGTACCGGTGCTCGCCCTGTTCGACCACGAAGAGGTGGGCTCGCAGTCTGACCACGGCGCGCAGTCCGAATTGCTGACCACGACGCTGGAGCGGATCGTGCTGGCCGTGGGCGGCACCCGGGAGGACTTCCTGCGCCGCGTCGCCGGGTCGATGGTGGCGTCCGGCGACATGGCCCACGCGACGCACCCCAACTACCCGGAGCGGCACGAGCCCGGGCATCCGATCGAGGTCAACGGGGGACCTGTGCTCAAGGTGCAGCCCAATCTGCGGTATGCCACCGACGGGCGCACCGCTGCGGCCTTCGAGCTGGCGTGCCGGCAGGCCGGGGTGCCGCTGCAGCGATACGAGCATCGCGCCGACCTGCCGTGCGGGTCGACGATCGGCCCGATGACCTCGGCGCGCACCGGCATCCCCACGGTCGACGTCGGCGCCGCCCAGCTGGCGATGCACTCAGCGCGCGAGCTGATGGGTGCGGCCGACGTCGCGGCGTATTCGGCTGCGCTGGAGGCCTTTTTGTCCCCGAGCTGAGTTCTCTCAGCGCCTCGCGTTCCGACGGCCCGCGGCCGGGCTTCCAGAAGGTCCCGGATCCCGCACCGGGCAAGAACCGCATTCACCTGGACTTCTCCGCCGCGTCCTCGAGGCCGAGGTGGCCCGACTGGTGGCCGCGGGTGCGACCGAGATCGGCCGTCATTCGATCGGCGACAACTTCGGCTGGGTGGTGCTGACGGACCCCGAGGGCGACGCTTTCTGCCTCGCGGGCAGCACCTAGCGCGTACGCAACGCGGCGACGCCGCGGCCCGAGAACATAAGCTGTCTGCGTGACGTCCGAAGCCCCCGCTGTCGACACCGTCGAGCACGCCGCCGCCACACCCGATCACCCGCAGCCCTTCCGGGAACTCGGCCTCAAGGACGACGAGTACGAGCGGATCCGCCAGATCCTCGGCCGCCGGCCCACCGACGCCGAACTGGCGATGTACTCGGTGATGTGGAGCGAACACTGCTCCTACAAGTCGTCGAAGGTGCATCTGCGCTACTTCGGCGAGACCACCACCGACCAGATGAAGGCCGGCATGCTGGCCGGCATCGGGGAGAACGCCGGCGTGGTCGACATCGGCGACGGCTGGGCGGTCACCTTCAAGGTTGAGTCGCACAACCATCCGTCCTATGTCGAGCCCTATCAGGGCGCGGCCACCGGTGTGGGCGGCATCGTCCGCGACATCATGGCGATGGGCGCCCGTCCGGTGGCGGTCATGGACCAGCTGCGGTTCGGCGCCGCCGACGCCCCCGACACCCGCCGCGTGGTCGACGGCGTGGTGCGCGGCATCGGCGGCTACGGCAACTCGCTGGGGTTGCCCAACATCGGCGGCGAGACGGTGTTCGACGCGTCGTACGCGGGCAACCCGTTGGTCAACGCGCTGTGCGTGGGCGTGCTGCGCAAGGAGGACCTGCATCTGGCGTTCGCGTCGGGTGAGGGCAACAAGATCGTGCTGTTCGGTGCCCGCACCGGCCTGGACGGCATCGGCGGTGTGTCGGTGCTGGCGTCGGACACCTTCTCCGGCGATGAATCCGGTTCCGGCAGAAAGAAACTGCCGTCGGTGCAGGTGGGCGACCCGTTCATGGAGAAGGTCCTCATCGAGTGCTGCCTCGAGCTGTACGCCGCCCATCTGGTGGTCGGCATCCAGGACCTGGGCGGTGCCGGATTATCCTGCGCCACTTCGGAGTTGGCATCCGCCGGCGACGGTGGAATGGCGATCGAGCTGGACAAGGTGCCGCTTCGCGCGGCCAACATGTCGCCGGCCGAGGTGCTCTCCAGCGAATCGCAGGAACGCATGTGCGCCGTCGTCACGCCGGAGAACGTGGAGAAGTTCATGGCCGTCTGCCGCAAGTGGGACGTGCTGGCGACGGTCATCGGCGAGGTCACCGCCGGCGACCGGCTCAAGATCACCTGGCACGGCGACTGCGTCGTGGACGTGCCGCCGCGCACCGTCGCCCATGAGGGGCCGGTGTACCAGCGCCCGTTGGCGCGGCCGGAATCCCAGGACCAGCTGGTCGCCGACAGCTCCAAGACCCTGCGCCGGCCCGCGACCGGAGACGAACTGCGCGCCACCCTGCTGGAGCTGCTGGGCAGTCCGGCGCTGTGCAGTCGCGCGTTCATCACCGAGCAGTACGACCGCTACGTGCGGGGCAACACGGTGCTGGCCGAACATGCCGACGGCGGGGTGCTGCGCATCGACGAGGTCACCGGCCGTGGCATCGCGGTGTCCACCGACGCCTCGGGCCGCTACACCCAACTCGACCCGTACGCGGGCGCGCAACTGGCCCTTGTCGAGGCCTACCGCAACGTCGCCGTCACCGGCGCCACCCCGGTCGCCGTCACCAACTGCCTGAACTTCGGCTCGCCCGAGGACCCCGCCGTGATGTGGCAGTTCAGCCGGGCCGTCCGCGGTCTTGCCGACGGCTGTGCGGCCCTGGGGATTCCGGTGACCGGCGGCAACGTGAGTTTCTACAACCAGACCGGCTCGACACCCATCCTGCCGACACCGGTCGTCGGGGTTCTCGGCGTCATCGACGATGTGCACCGGCGGCTCCCGACCGGCTTCGGCGCCGAACCCGGTGAGACGCTGATCCTGCTCGGCGACACCGCCGACGAGTTCGACGGTTCGATCTGGGCGCAGGTCACCGCCGACCACCTCGGCGGGGTGCCGCCGCGGGTGGACCTCGACCGGGAGAAGTTGCTCGCCGAGGTGCTGACGGCGGCCTCACGGGACGGGCTGGTTTCGGCGGCCCACGACCTGAGCGAGGGCGGTTTGGCCCAAGCCGTGGTGGAAGGGGCGCTGGCCGGCGAAACCGGTTGCCGCATCGTACTTCCCGAAAATGCTGATCCATTCGTGATGCTCTTCTCCGAATCGGCCGGCCGGGTGCTGGTGGCGGTGCCGCGCACGGAGGAGAGCCGGTTCAGCGCAATGTGCCAGGCGCGCGGACTGCCCGCGACCCGGATCGGCGTGGTGGACCAGGGCTCGGATTCGATCGAGGTCCAGGGCCAGTTCACGGTGCCACTCGCCGAACTGCGCGCCACCTGGGAGGCCACCTTGCCCGGGTTGTTCGGGTGACCGGGACCCGATGACCCCGACTGACCGGGTCACCCGCCGACAGACGCTGCTCGACTGGGCGTGGTCGCTGGTCCGGTTGGATTTCGTCGGCATCGTGTTCGGTGCGTTGTTCTTCTGTCTGTCGCTGACCCCGTCACTGTTGCCACGGGACTGGCTGTTCGCCGGGATCGTGGGCGGACTCAACGCCGCGGTCGGTTACGGGGTGGGGGTGGTAGTCGGAAAACTGTTCCACCGATTCGTGTTTCGTGGGCGCACCTGGTGGCCGCCGAGCAGAGCGGTCCTGTGGGGGCTCAAGGCGCTGACGGTTGTCGGCTCGATCGCACTATGCACCGCGATGATCGTCCCGGCCGCGGCATGGCAGCGGCAGGTCTCCGCGCTGATGGGAATGGAGGGGCCGGCGACGCTCGGGTACTACCGGGCACTGGTCGTCGCGGTGCTGTTCGGCGCGGTGGTGGTCGCCGCATCTCGGGTGGTGCTCGATGCGATCCGGGCGCTGGCACGATTCCTGATCCGGCGCTGGGACGTCAACGACGAAGTGGCACTGTTCATCGGCACCGCGGTGGTGGTGGCGCTGATCCTGACGCTGGTGAACGGCGTGCTGTTCCGCGGCTTCCTGGCCGGCGCCAGTCGGGTGTCGCAGCCGCAGAACGCCACCACCCGGGTCGGCATCGAGCAGCCTGTCGATTCCGAAAGATCGGGCAGCCCAGCATCTTTCGCGCACTGGGACACTCTGGGGTATCAGGGCCGCAACTTCGTCGCGACCGGCCCCGACGCCGCTGAACTGACGCGTCTCAACGGCCTGCCGGCCAAGGAGCCGATCCGGGTTTATGCAGGCCTGCAGAGTGCCACAACCGACGTCGGCCGGCTGTCGATCCTGCTGACCGAACTCGAGCGGACCCACGCCTTCGACCGCAAGGTGCTGGCAATCGTCCCGACCACCGGCACCGGCTGGGTCAACCCGGTGGCGGCCCGCGCATTGGAGCTGATGTACAACGGCGACACCGCGATAGTGGCGTTGCAGTATTCCTACCTGCCGAGCTGGATTTCGTTCGCCGGCGACGGCGAGAAGTCGGCCGATTCGGGTCGCATGCTGATCAATGCGGTACACAGCCGGTGGGAGCACGTGCCCGCTGACCGGCGACCGAAACTGCTTCTCTACGGCGAGAGCCTCGGAGCGTTGGCCGGCCAGGCGGCCTTCGGCTATCTGCCGGACATCGCGCGCATGGGGTTCGACTCCGTCCTTTGGGTGGGGCCGCCCAACGCAAGTACGTTGTGGCGGGCGCTGATTCAGCGCCGCGACCCCGGCAGCACGGAAGTGGCACCGCGCTACGACGGCGGGCGCACGGTGCGGTTCTCGGAAGGGGGCAGCGCCGCGCAGATAAAACGCGACACCGCCGCACCCTGGCCGGGCGCGCGGGTGCTTTTCCTCCAGCACCCGTCGGACCCGATCGTGTGGTGGTCGTCGGATCTGCTGTTCTCCCGGCCGGACTGGTTGTCCGAACCACCCGGGCGGGACCGCAGTCCGGCCATGCGGTGGTACCCGTTCGTCACGTTCTCCCAGGTCGGCGTCGACGTGTTGAAATCGGCCGATATGCCGGGCGGGCACGGACACAACTACGGCACGAACGTCCTCGACGGGTGGGCGGCCGTCGCCCCGCCGGACGGCTGGACCGACGCCGACACCGAGCGGGTGCGGGTTGCGCTGGACCAGACGATGGCCGAGGACGGCCCGGCCGGCTGACGTCGGTCCGCGACCCGGGTGTGGTTGATTTGCAGGCGTGCCTCGACGACAACTGGACGCACTGACCCTGGCGGGCGCCCTGGTCGGGTACAGCGCCACGGCGGGGCTTTCGATCCCCGGCCGGCGCCACCCGCTGGTGCAGGCCGGACTCGGCACCGCACTGGCGGTCGTCACCCGCGCCCCACTCGGTCTGCGTGGCGAGAAGGCCCGCCGGGCACTGGAGCTGGGTGGGGGCGCCGCGGCGGCCGTCGCCGCGACGGTGTCCGTCGCCACTGTGATTCCGGCGCTACGTGCCGCGATGACGGCTCGCGATCTGCCAGCCCCCGGGTGGAAATGGCTGAGCGTCCAGATCCCGCTGGGCACCGTGTGGTCGGAAGAGACGATTTACCGCGGCGCGCTCAGCACGCTGGCGATCGACGCATTCGGTCCCGCTCGGGGAAATCTGTTGCAGGCCACGGCATTCGGGCTCTCCCACATTGTCGACGCCCGCAGCGGCGGTGAGTCCGTCGTCGGGACCGTCCTGGTGACCGGCGCCGCGGGATGGGTGTTCGGCCGACTCGCCGCGCGGTCCGGCAGCCTGATTGCGCCCATACTGGCACACTTGGCCGTCAACGAGGCGGGTGCGATCGCGGCGATAGTGCTGCAACGCAAGCGCGACCAAGGCGGCTCCGCGACTCCGTGAGAAGGTGGGGCCATGCCCCCGCGCCGCGCGGCCGATCCCGCGCAGACCCGTGCCGCGGTGCACGTCCTGCTGCCGTGGCTGGACGGAGCGGCGGGCGAGCCGCCGAGAACCGAGATCGCCGCGGCCGTCCGGCTCACCGCCCACAGCCTGGCCGCGGCCGCTCCCGGCGCATCCGTCGAGGTGCGGGTGCCGCCGTTCGTGGCCGTGCAGTGCATTGCCGGCCCGCGGCACACCCGCGGCACCCCAGCCAACGTCGTGGAAACGGATCCGCGGACGTGGTTGCGGCTGGTGACCGGACTGGTGTCGATGGACGACGCGACCGCGGACGGCTCCCTGCGGATGTCCGGCGCGCGGGCGGCCGAGATCGCCGCCTGGCTGCCCGTCGTCCCATTGCCGTGATTTCGGCGTGGCAACGGGTGCCCAGCGCCCGTGCGCACGCCGAAATCACCACGGAACGAGCGGCGCGCCTGTGATCTTGCGCACCGCGGGCGGCAACGGTCGCGGGGTTTTGCGTTTCGGGGGCTGTACCCGGCGCCGACTGCCCGTACACTCAGGCTGGCCACCCGAACCCGTGAGGGAGCAGCCCGCATCGTGACGACCGAGCCGATCGACCTCGAGAATTCCCCTCGCGAAGAATGTGGTGTGTTCGGGGTCTGGGCACCGGGCGAGGACGTCGCCAAACTCACCTATTACGGCCTCTACGCGCTGCAGCACCGCGGCCAGGAAGCGGCCGGCATCGCCGTCGCCGACGGCTCCCAGGTACTGGTGTTCAAGGATCTCGGCCTGGTCAGCCAGGTGTTCGACGAACAGACCCTGGCCGCCATGCACGGGCATGTCGCGATCGGGCACTGCCGGTATTCCACGACGGGCTCCACCACCTGGGAGAACGCCCAGCCGGTGTTCCGCAACACCACCGCCGGTACCGGCGTCGCACTGGGCCACAACGGCAACCTGGTCAACACCACCGAGCTGGCCGCCCGCGCGCGCGACGCCGGTCTCATCGACATGCGCGGCGCGCCCGCGGCCACCACCGACTCCGACATCCTCGGCGCGCTGCTGGCGCACGGCGCGGCGGACTCCACCCTCGAACAGGCCGCACTGGAATTGCTGCCGACGGTGCGCGGCGCGTTCTGTCTGACCTTCATGGACGAGAACACGCTGTATGCGGCCCGCGATCCGTATGGGGTGCGGCCGCTGTCACTGGGCCGGCTGGACCGCGGCTGGGTGGTCGCCTCGGAGACGGCGGCCCTCGACATCGTCGGCGCCTCGTTCGTCCGCGACATCGAACCCGGTGAACTGCTGGCCATCGATGCCGACGGCGTGCGCTCCACCCGCTTCGCGAACCCCACCCCCAAGGGGTGCGTCTTCGAGTACGTCTACCTCGCCCGGCCCGACAGCACACTGGTGGGGCGGGCGGTGCACTCCACCCGAGTCGACATCGGACGCCGCCTGGCCCGCGAGATGCCGATCGACGCCGACCTGGTGATCGGTGTGCCGGAGTCGGGAACGCCGGCTGCGGTCGGTTACGCGCAGGAATCGGGCATCCCGTTCGGCCAGGGCCTGATGAAGAACGCCTATGTCGGCCGGACGTTCATCCAGCCGTCGCAGACGATCCGGCAACTGGGTATCCGCCTCAAGCTCAACCCGCTACGCGAAATGATCCGCGGCAAACGCCTGATCGTGGTCGACGACTCGATCGTGCGGGGCAACACCCAACGCGCGCTGATCCGGATGCTGCGCGAGGCCGGCGCGGTCGAGGTGCATGTGCGCATCGCGTCCCCGCCGGTGAAGTGGCCGTGCTTCTACGGCATCGACTTCGCCTCGCCGGCCGAACTGATCGCCAACGCCGCCAACGCCGACGGCTCGGGGGGCGAGATGCTCGACGCCGTGCGGCACGCGATCGGCGCCGACACCCTGGGTTACATCTCGCTGGAGGGCATGATCGCCGCCACCGAGCAGCCGGCCTCCCGGCTGTGCTGCGCCTGCTTCGACGGCGAGTACCCGATCGAACTGCCCGGCGAAACCGCCTTGGGCAAGAACGTCATCGAACACATGCTCGCCAATGCCGCGCGTGAGGGCGTGGGCCCGGCTAGCGTTGTGCAATCAGAAAACGACAACGCCTCGGCGCTGCGGCGCCCGTAGCGCTCGCCGCCACGGCCGCGCTCGTCCTGCTGTCGGCCGTCGCGGGCTGCGGGCTGGGCCGCCCCGACGACGCCGTCACCGGCGCGTACCTGACCGTGGGAACCACGGACAGGGTGTCGACGATGGATCCGGCGGGTTCCTACGACAACGGCTCGTTCCAGGTGATGAACCAGGTGTACCCGTTCCTGATGAACTTCGTTCCCGGCACCGGCGCACTCGAACCCGACGTTGCCGAGCATTGCCGATTCAGCGCACCGACCACCTACACCTGCACGGTCAAACCCGACCTGAAATTCGCCAACGGGCATGAGCTGACATCGTCGGACGTGAAGTTCTCCTTCGACCGGGAACGGGTGATCGACGATCCGAACGGGCCGCAGTCACTGTTGGCCAACCTCGACAGCATCAGTACGCCCGACCGGCTGACTGTGAATTTCACGCTCAAACTGCCCAACGACCAGACCTTCCCGCAGGTGCTGGCGACCAACGCCGGGCCGATCGTCGACGAGGAGGTCTTCCCCGCCGACCGACTGCTCGACGACAACGCGATCGCCAAGGCCGAACCGTTCGCCGGACCCTTCTCGATGACCACCTACCGCAAGAACGAACTCATCGGTCTGAAAGCCAACCCCGGATACCGCGGTCTACTGGGATTGCCGAAAACCGAACTGGTGGGCCTGAAGTACTACGCCAGCAGCGACAACCTCAAGATCGACATCGAGAACCGGGCCATCGACATCGCCTGGCGCAGCCTGTCGCCCACCGACATCGAAGGGCTGCGGCGAAACCCCCGGCTGGTGGTCCACGAAGGCCCGGGCGGCGAACTGCGCTACCTGGTTTTCAACATGAACACCATGCCCGGTGCCACACCCGAGGAGAAACTGGCCGTCCGCAAGGCCGTCGCGTCGGTGGTCGACCGGGACGCGTTGTCCCGGAACGTCTACAAGGGCACCTATGCACCCGCGTATTCGGTTGTGCCGCAAAGCATCGGAGGAGCGAACGAGGCGTTCAAGAACGTCTACGGCGACCGGCCCGACGTCGCCAAGGCCCGACAGTTCCTCACCGGGGCGGGTGTCGCGGTACCGGTCGTCCTGAACCTCCAGTACAACCCCGACCACTACGGGGTGTCGTCATCGGAGGAATATGCCGCACTCAAGAACCAGCTCGACCGGACCGGGCTGTTCCAGGTCAACCTGCAGTCCACCGAATGGGTCACCTACACCGCCGAACGGGTCAAGGACGCCTACCCCGTGTACCAGCTGGGCTGGTTCCCCGACTTTCCCGACGCCGACAACTACCTGACGCCTTTCTTCACGCCCGACAACTTCATCGCCAACCACTTCGACGACCCGCAGATCGCCCGGCTGATCACCGCCGAAGCCACCGAACCGGACCCGGCCAACCGTGCCGCCCTGATCGGCCGGATCCAGGACGAGCTGGCCCGCAACCACATCTCGACCCTGCCGCTGCTGACTGGAATGCAGATTGCCGTGGCGGACAAAGACATTGACGGCATACTGCTGGACAAGTCGTTCAAGTTCCAGTTCACACCGCTGCGGAAGACATCATGACGGTGACAGTCGAGACGGGACCCGCCGCCGGACCCGAACCGGCCCGCCGGGCCGGGCGGTCACGCTACGGTGCGCTGGCCCGTTATCTGGGTGTGCGCGCGTTGCTGATCATCCCTACCGCCTGGTTCCTGGTGACGCTGGTGTTCTTCCTGATGCGCGGCATCGGAGACCCGATCACCGCCGCCGCCGGCGGCCGGCTGACCCCGGCGCAGATCGCCGAACGCAAGGCCGCGGCCGGATTCGACCGACCACTGCTGTCGCAGTACTGGGACTACCTGTCGGGGTTGTTCCGGGGTGATTTCGGCACCACGCTGACCGACAAGCGGCCGATCACCGACATCCTGGTGGTCAACGGCGCGGCCACCCTGGAACTCGCGTTCTGGTCGCTGCTGGTGGCACTGACACTCGGAATCCCCTTGGGGCTCTATGCCGCAACGCACCGCGACCGGGTATCCGACGTCGTTCTGCGGCTGCTGGCGGTGTTGTTCTACGCGGCGCCGGTGTTCTTCGTCGGCATGCTGCTCAAGCTGATCTTCTCGGTCAAGCTCTGCTGGCTGCCGGCCTCGGGCCGGTCCAACGCCTCGACCGAGATTGCGCTGTCGGGCGTTCGTCCCCAGACCCACATCATGATCATCGACGCCGTCCTCTACGGTGACTCCACCTACATCGTCGACGTGCTCGAGCACGCCGTGCTGCCCGCGCTGGCGCTCGGGCTGCTGACGGCGGGGGTGTTCCTGCGGTTGGTGCGCGTAAACATGCTGCAGACCCTGCGTGCCGGATACGTCGACGCCGCCCGGGCCCGCGGCCTGCCCGAATCCGTCGTGGTTCGCCGGCACGCGTTCCGTAACGCGCTGGTCCCCGTCGTCACCGTGATGGGCATGCAGATCGCGATGCTGCTGGGCGGGGCGGTGCTCACCGAGACCACCTTCGAATGGAACGGGCTGGGACTACAGCTGGCGCACTACCTTTCGGCACGCGACTTCGTCGCCGTCCAGGGCATCGTCACCCTCATCGCAATCATCGTGGCGGTGATGAGCTTCCTCATCGACCTCGCGGTGGCGCTCATCGACCCGAGGGTGCGGTTCTGACATGACACAACAGGCGGGAATGGACGTCATCGCGGTCGGGACCCCGAAGCGCCGCGCTCTTCCGGGTCTGGGGCTGTTGCGATCAACCCACGGACTGCAGCGCGCGACCCTCATCGCGGGCCTGGTGCTGGTGGCCGGATTCGTCCTGGTGGCGGTGTTCGCGCCGCTGCTGGCGCGGTACGGGTTCGCCCAAACCAGCGCGGACGGAGTCGATTTCGTGCGTCAGCAGGCGCCGTCGGCTCAACACTGGTTAGGCACCTCCGTGCGCGGCGAGGACGTCTACTCCCGGGTGATCTACGGAGCGCGCACCGCGCTCATGGTCATCGTGCTGTCCCTGGCGATCTCGCTGGTGGTCGGCGTGGTGCTGGGCCTGGTGTCCGGATATGTGTCCGGCTGGCTGGACCGGATCCTGGTGCTGGTGATGGACGCGCTGTATGCGATGCCGTCGCTGCTGCTGGCCATCGTGGTGTCGGTGGTGGTGGCCGCCGGCCAGTCCGGCACCCTCGGCGGCATCCTGTCGGCGGCCGTGGCCATCATGGCGGTGTTCGTCCCGCAGTACTTCCGGGTGGTGCGCAATGCGACCGTCGCGATCAAGGCCGAGCCGTTCGTCGACGCCGCCCGGGTCACCGGGGCCAGCACCACCCGAATACTGTTCCGCCACATCCTTTCCAACGTCACCTCGAGCCTGCCCGTCATCATCACCCTCAACGGCGCGGAGGCCATCCTCACCCTGGCCGGCCTGGGATTCCTCGGCTTCGGTATCGAACCGACCAAGGCCGCCGAATGGGGCTACGACCTCAACAAGGCGCTGTCGGATGTGTCCAACGGCATCTGGTGGACCGCGGTCTTCCCCGGTGCGGCCATCGTGCTGGTGGTGCTGGGCATGACGCTGGTGGGCGAGAGCGTCAACGAGGCCATCAACCCGCTGCTGCGCACGAGAAGGGCCGAGGTATGACGGTGAGCCCGGAAATGCAAGCGGCACAAGCACTTTCCTACCGTCAGTTGTCGGTCACGTTCGCCACCGACGCGGGCCCGGTTCGGGCCGTCGACCAGGTCACCTTCGACGTCCGCCCCGGCGAGGTGCTGGCGGTGGTCGGCGAGTCGGGATCCGGGAAGTCGGTGTCGGCGCGTGCGGCGATCGGCCTGCTGCCCGACACCGCCAAGGTCAGCGGCACGGTCGAACTCAGTGGCCGGGATGTCGCCGGATTGTCCGACAAACAGTTCACCGCGTTGCGCGGCAAGGAAATCGCCATGGTGTTCCAGGAGCCCGGCGCGGCGCTGGACCCGTTGTTCACCGTCGGCTACCAGATCGCCGAGGCGGTGCGCGCGCACGGCGACCTCGACCGTGCCCAGGCTCGGGAACGGGCCGTCGAACTGCTGCGGATGGTCCGGCTGCCCGATCCCGAACATCGTGTCGACTATTACCCGCATCAGCTCTCCGGCGGACAGAAGCAGCGGGTGGTGATCGCGTGCGCCATCGCCTGCGATCCGGCGGTCATCATCGCCGACGAACCGACCACCGCCCTGGATGTCACCGTGCAGGCCGAGATCCTGGAATTGCTGAGGGATCTGCGTGACCGGCTGGGCAGCGCGATCGTTCTGATCACCCACAACATGGGGGTGGTGGCCGACCTGGCCGACCGCGTGGTCGTGATGAATTCCGGCAAGGTGGTCGAGATCGCCTCCGTGGAACAGCTTTTCACGGCGCCCGCCGAGCCCTACACGCGCGCCCTGCTGAGCGCGGTCCCGCATCTGGGCCAGGGTCACCCCGAACGCGCCACCCACGCGCCCGGGAGCGCCGACGCCGAATCCGTCCTCGTCGTCGACCGGTTGACCGTCGAGTTTCCCGGCCCGCTGGGCGCCGAGCCGTTCCGCGCGGTCGACGACGTCAGCTTCCGGATCGCGCCCGGACGAACCCTCGGCCTGGTGGGGGAGTCGGGGTCGGGCAAGTCGACCATCGGCCGCTGTGTGGCCGCTCTGCAGCGGCCGACGTCGGGCACCGTCACGATCCTGGGCCAGGACATCACCGGCCTGAACCAGCGCGAATTACGGTCCTTGCGAAGACGATTCGGCTTCGTGTTCCAGGATCCCGCGACGTCGCTGAATCCCCGGTTGCGGGTGGGAGACTGTGTCGCCGAACCACTGTTGGTGCACAAGGTGATGGGTGGCCGCAAGCTGCGCGACCGGGTCGTCGAACTGCTCGACGCGGTGCGGCTGCCCAAGGACACCGCCCAGCGCTACCCGCACGAACTCTCCGGTGGACAACGGCAGCGGGCGAATCTGGCCCGCGCGCTGGCCCTCGGACCGGACTTGCTGGTGGCCGACGAGCCCACCAGCGCGCTCGACGTATCGGTACAGGACGCCGTGCTCGACCTGTTCGAGGAACTGCAGACCGAATGGTCGTTCGCCTGCCTGTTCATCAGTCACGACCTGGCGGTGGTGGACCGGCTGGCCGAGGAGGTGGCGGTGCTCCGCGACGGCACGTTGCAGGAGATCGGCACCCGGGACGCGGTGCTGCGCAACCCGCAGACCGAGTACACCCGCCGGTTGGTCGCCGCCGTCCCGGTGCCGGACCCCGTCGAACAACGCCGGCGCCGGGAAGCGTCCGCGGGCCTGTTCGAGTAGCGATGTCAGCCGGCCCGGCCCGGATCGGAGGGCAGCAGGCCCGCCCGGCCCGACCTGTTGCAGCGCCGCCGGTGTCCCCACCGAAACCTCAGCCGGTAGATTGGGCCGCGATGACTGATCCTCGTGACGAACAGGGCATCTCCTACGCATCGGCGGGGGTTGACATCGAGGCCGGCGACCGCGCCGTCGAACTGTTCAAGCCGCTGGCCCGGCGCGCGACCCGGCCGGAGGTGCGCGGTGGCCTCGGCGGCTTCGCCGGGCTTTTCGCCCTGCGCCCGGGGTATCGCGAGCCGCTGCTGGCGGCCTCGACCGACGGTGTCGGGACCAAGCTGGCGGTGGCCCATGCGATGGACAAGCACGACACGGTCGGCCTGGACCTGGTGGCGATGGTGGTCGACGACCTGGTGGTGTGCGGCGCCGAGCCGCTGTTCCTGCAGGACTACATCGCCGTCGGCCGCGTGGTGCCCGAACGGGTGGCGGCCATCGTCGCCAGTATCGCCGAGGGCTGCGTGCTGGCCGGGTGTGCGCTGCTGGGCGGGGAGACCGCCGAGCATCCGGGGCTGATGGAACCGGACCACTACGACCTGTCGGCGACCGGGGTCGGCGTGGTGGAGGCCGACGACGTGCTGGGCCCCGACCGGGTGCGTCCGGGCGACGTCGTCATCGCCATGAGGTCCTCGGGCCTGCACTCCAACGGGTATTCACTGGCCCGCAAGGTGCTGCTGGAGATCGACCGGATGAGCCTGGCCGGGCACGTCGAGGAGTTCGGCCGTACGCTCGGCGAGGAACTGCTCGAGCCGACCCGGATCTACGCCAAGGACTGCCTGGCACTGGTCGCCGAGACCCAGGTGCGCACCTTCTGCCACGTTACCGGCGGCGGGCTGGCCGGCAACCTGGAGCGCGTCATCCCGGCGGGCCTGACCGCCCAGCTGGATCGGGGCACCTGGACGCCGGCGCCGCTATTTCGGCTGATCGCCCAGCGCGGGCGAATCGGGAACCCCGAGATGGAGAAGACGTTCAACATGGGCGTCGGAATGGTCGCCGTCGTGGCCCCGGAGGACACCGACCGGGCGCTGGCGGTGCTGACCGCGCGTCACCTCGACTGTTGGACACTCGGGACGGTGAACAAGGGATGCAAGGGCGGCCCCCGCGTGGAAATGGTGGGCCGGCACCCGAGGTTCTGAGGACGCCCCGGCCCTAACGCCGCCAGTCGTCGTCGGCCCAGGCCTCGCTGTCCAGATCGTCGTCCAACTGGTCGGTGTCGCTGCTCGGCGACCCGGCCAGCTCCCGTTGGAGTTG
>WBZP01000497.1_pt3 | contig 31243 bp, 28 predicted proteins | sample 5204301 | NCBI WGS metagenome assembly WBZP01 (sample SAMN12412401, study PRJNA552823) | activated sludge metagenome | isolation source: activated sludge from nitrification reactor of wastewater treatment plant... | place: USA: Pennsylvania | collected 2017 | reverse complement strand
AGGCTACAAGTCTTGGCCCATGCCGGGCACACTAGGGCGGGCACCTGTGCCCGACATCTGTTATGAAATGTCGGGCAACGCGATGCTTTTGCCCGACCTACCCGGCTGTAAGCGCCGGTGGCCTCCATACAGATGAGCGCGGGAGCCTCGCCGAAAGCGGTCAGCCAAGCGACGAAGCGGGCCAACCCCTCGGACGTGTTCTCAAATTTCGCATGCCGGTATGTACTCTCGGCCAAGCGGGCGACATCGAACTTGGTCTTGGCAATATCTACCCCAACAATCACAGGAATCATCGTTTTTCTCTTTTTTAAGAAGACGTTATGAATAGCGGAGCGAACCGATCAAAACACCAGGGCCACACGCCCAGTTCAACCTTATGGCGATCCAGGTTCACCCCCGAGAGGGGACCTACGTATACCGTCCGAACTGAGAAGGCGAATGTGGGAGACGGGGAGACCAATCTACGTGACAGGCTCGAAGCCTCAGGGTGGGCCAGGCTTCCCCGTCTCCCTCCCGATGATCAGTCGGGGATTCTGCCTCTTGCGGAGGTCAGAATCGACATATAAGGGTGGGCACCGCCCACCTTCATATCATCAACGGCTGCATTTCTCCGCAAACACACAGTCCTGTAGGGTACGCATCGCGTACCGTTCTTTGGATTGGCTGGTGACCTGGGTAAGGCTATGCGGTGCCTGGCCTACGCAGCTCGGTTGTTCCGGGCAACGACTGAAAGTAGCCATTTTTCGTTCTCATTTAGAGAACAATAAGCCAAAATAAAAGGCATTGTTCTCATAAGGAGAACGCAAATCGGACCACAGAGCCCCTGACCGGACGTTATGCCAGCTATCGGCGCTCGTCCGCCGCCAGGATCAGCGCGGGCCTGTCCGCGCCTACAGACCTGTGGTGTAGGGATATACCTCTCCCCTCCCCCAGGTGACGCCCAGACCGACAACCGGCAAAGAGTCACCCGGAGGACCGGGCTCCGGTAGGATGAAGGGAAAGCCGAACCGGGAACAGCCCACGGACGGATCACCGACCGGGGCTTGCTCTTCAGGGCGTGGGGGTTCCCGCCTTGGAGTTGAAGAAGCGCAGGAAATCGGAACCTGGCTGCAACACCATGACGTCGCTGCTCTGGTCGAAGATGCCCTTGTAGGCGTTCATGCTGCGATAGAAGGCATAGAAATCCGGGTTCTGGCGATAGGCCTTGGCGTAGATATCCGTCGCCTGGGCATCGCCGTCGCCGCGTAGTTGCTCGGACTCGCGGTAGGCGTTGGCGATGGTCTCGGTACGCTGCCGATCGGCATCGGCGCGGATACGCTCCGCCGCCTCCGCGCCCTTGGCGCGCAAATCCCGGGCCACGCGGTCGCGCTCGGCACGCATGCGGGCATAAACCGATTCGCTCACCTCGGGCGGCAGGTCGATGCGTTTGACCCGCACGTCGATAATCTCCACCCCGAGTTCCGAGGCCTTGGTGTCCGCCTCCTTGGTCAGGCGCTCCATGAGTTCGGTGCGCCCGCCGGAGATGACCTCCTGGATGGTCCGTTTGCCGAACTCGTCCCGCAGACTGGTGTTGATGCGCTCGGTCAAGAGCTTGCTAGCCACGGCCTGATTGCCCCGGGTGGAGCGGAAATACTGCGCCAGGTTGGAGATGCGCCATTTGGCATAGGCATCGACGATCACATCCTTCTTTTCCACGGTGAGGAAACGCTCCGGGGTGGTATCGAAGGTCTGGATGCGTCCGTCGAACTTCTTGACCTCCTGCAGCAAGGGCACCATCCAGTGCAATCCGGGTTGATAGTCACTGGAGAGGATCTTTCCCAACTGGAGCTTGAGGGCCAACTCCGGCTGCTGGACGACGAAGGTGGAGGAATAGAACAGCAACCCCAGAATAGCGGCCGCGAAGGGAATAAGGCTGGGTCTGAAAGGCATCAACGCACCCTCCTGCCGCGCTCGACCTGGGTTTTCGCCGGGCTCTCGACGGCATCAGTCGTGGCTGGGGGGGGAGTCAGGTTCCCCGGCAAGGCCATGGGGATCTGGGAGGGGCGGGATTCGCCCATCCGATCCAGGGGCAGATAGAGGATATTGTTCCCGCTTCCAGTGTCCATCAGCACCTTGTTGGTCTTCGCCAGGGCCGTCTCCATGGTATCCAGATAGAGGCGCTCCCGGGTCACCTCGGGGGCCTTGTTGTATTCCTTCATCACGGCCACGAAGCGATCCGCCTGCCCCTGGGCCTCGGCCACCACCTTGGCTTTGTAGGCCTTGGCGTCCTCGACGATGCGCGCCGCGCCGCCGCGGGCCTTGGGCAGGATCTCGTTGGAATAGGCCTGGGCCTCGTTCTCCAGGCGTTCCTTGTCCTCGCGCGCCTTGATGGCGTCGTCGAAGGCCTCCTTGACCTGCTCCGGCGGCTTGGCCGGCTGCATGTTCACGCTCACCACCTCCAAACCGGTCCGATATTGGCTGAGCAGGGATTGGATGGTGTCCTTGATGTCGATCTGAATCGAACCGCGGCCTTCGGTGAGGATGTAATCCAGCTTGCTCTTGCCGATGATCTCCCGCACGGCGGTCTCGGTCACATCCTTGAGGGTCTTCTCCGGATTCTGATCCTGGAAGAGGACATCCGCCGCATCCTGAATTCTTGACTGCACGGTGAATTCGATGTCGACGATATTCTCGTCGGCGGTCAGCATCTGCGCCTTGTGCCGGAAGGAGGAGATCTGGTCCACGTTGACCTTGACCCTGTCCTCGATCGGATAAGGGAGATGCCAATGGGGACCGGGCTGGGTCACCTCGAGGTAGGCGCCGAAGCGCAGCACCACGCCCCGCTCCGCCGGCTCGACGATATAGATCCCGGAGGCGACCCAGACCAGGACCAACACCCCCGCCCCCAGGCTGAGGCTGATCTTGCCGCCCGCGCCAGGCCCGCCCCCCCCGGGGCTTGGGCTTGGCCGTGGCCGGCGCCCGCCACCGAACAACCCGCCAAGCTTTTCTTGCAGTTTGCGGACGACTTCGTCGAGTTCAGGCGGTCCCTGATTCCCGCTTTTCCCGCTCCAGGGGTCTCTGTCGCCGCCCCCAGGTTCATTCCAGGCCATGATTGACTCCAATGCTACCAACCCATTACCTGCCTCGAAGCGGGCAAGCCGTGATTAATGATCCAGGCAAGCTCTGCCCGGGCAAATTTAGTGATTCTAGGTATCGGGCAGCGGGCTAGCAACAACTCCATTCGCTGTCGGCTGGGAACACTCATGCCCATACCCCTTTAGCTGCTCAAGATCCCGTCGGTCCAGCTCGATTTCAAGCTCCCAGCCCCCATCCTCGGTGATCCGCTCTTCGAGTACCTGACCGGCCTCGAACAGCCTGGCCCGCAAGCGACCGTCCAGAGGGGAAAGCACCAGACGACGCCGCCGTCGATCCCGCTGGAACGCCTCCCCCAGCGCCTGCCGCAGCAGATCCAGCCCCTGGCCGGTCACGGCGGAGATCCATACCCTCGTCACCTGCCCCTGTTCGTCCCGATCGAGTCTCGGTTCGGTCTCCGGCAATCGGTCGAGCTTATTGAAAACCTGGATCTGGGGGATATCGGCGGCACCGATCTCGCCCAGTACCTTCTCCACATCCTGGATCTGCTGGTCGTGACGCGGACTGGAGGCGTCGATGACATGCAGCAGGAGTTGCGCCGAACTCGTCTCCTGCAGGGTCGAGCGAAAGGCGGCCACCAGTTCGTGGGGCAGTTGGCTGATGAAGCCCACGGTATCGGCCAGAATCACCTCCTGGCCCTGGGGCAGTTTCAGTCGCCGCAGGGTGGGGTCCAGGGTGGCGAACAGCTTATCTGCAACATACACCCCGGACTCCGTCAGGCGGTTGAAAAGGGTGGACTTCCCGGCGTTGGTGTAGCCCACCAGGGACAATGTCGGCACCTCGGCCTTGGCGCGGGAGCGACGACTCAGATTACGTTGGGCCGACACCTTCCCCAGACGCTGCTCAAGGTGGCTGATGCGTTTGCCGATCAGGCGGCGGTCGGTCTCCAACTGGGTCTCACCCGGTCCTCGCAGGCCGATGCCGCCCCGTTGCCGCTCGAGATGGGTCCAGCCCCGCACCAGCCGGGTGGAGAGGTGTTCGAGCTGGGCCAATTCCACCTGCAACTTTCCCTCCGCACTCCGCGCCCGCTGGGCGAAGATGTCCAATATCAGCCCCGTGCGATCGACGACGCGACAACCGAATTCCCGTTCCAGATTGCGTTCCTGGGCCGGCGACAGGCTATTGTCGAAGAGCACCAGGTCCGCTCCCTCGAATTCCACCACCGACTTGATCTCCCGGGCCTTGCCGCTGCCGACATAGAACTTGGGATCCGGGGCCTGGCGGGCGGAGCGCATCAGGGTGATGACCTCGGCGCCGGCGGCGGCGGCCAAGAGGCGGAACTCGCTCAACTCTTCATCCGCGGCGAGCTCACCGATATCCAGGTGAACCAGCACCGCTCGTTCGCCGGCTTGGGGACGTTCAAACATGATCAAACCAGATAAGGATGTGATGTTTCCCCGGCGACTCGGTCACCCGGGGTTACTGGAATCAGGGTGGAGAGAAGCAAGGCCGCCGGACTGGCGTTCCCGGCCAGCGAAGCCGGGGCGACGCAATCCCGCGCCATGCCGGGAAGCCGCGCCGATCCTTCGCCCAGGTCGAACGAGCGCGTCGCGAGCCGCGACTGCCGTTGACCTGATGCGGTTTGGATCACCCCTTGAGATGACTCAAAAGTTACCTGGCTCCTGCCCCTCGCCAACACCGGTCTGGATCCGGACATTGCGGGAAGGCACCACGGTCGAGATGGCATGCTTGTACACCATCTGACTGACACTGTTCTTCAAGAGCACCACGAATTGATCGAAAGACTCGATCTGGCCCTGAAGTTTGATTCCATTCACCAGGAAAATAGATACGGGCACGCGCTCCTTGCGCAGAGCATTGAGAAATGGGTCTTGGAGGCTTTGCCCCTTAGACATGTTGTTTCTCCTTATTGTACTTGTACCTGAGGTCCCGACTTTGCGCCGTCGGACCGCCATCGCGGCCCTCGGAGACAAGAATATATCATCTTAGAAGCTCTTCATTCAGCGGGAGGCTTATCAGTATTCCATGTAATGGCTTCAGACAGGCATTTCAATGCCTGTCCCAGGGAATCGCCCGCCTCGTCCCACAGCCAGTGGACGCTCGCATCGGCCCGCAACCAGGTCAATTGGCGCTTGGCGAGCTGCCGACTGGCGGCGATGGCCCGCTCGATCATCTCCTCCCTGGAACATTCCCCCCGCAGATAAGCCGCCACCTGCCGATAACCGACAGCGCGCAACGCCGGGAGTTCCGCCGAGAGATCACGACGGGCCAACAATCCCCGCACCTCTTCCTCCAGCCCCGCCGCCAACATCCGCTGGAAGCGCTCGGCGAGGCGTCGGTGCAACTCGGCGCGATCCAGCGGGGCGCGGGCCAGCTTGATCAAGGGGTAGTCGCAGCCCTCTCCCCGGCTCGCCTGTTGCAATTCGGTCAGGGAACGCCCGCTGAGCTCGTAGACCTCGAGGGCGCGCTGGATGCGTTGGGGATCCCGGGGATGGATACGTTCCGCCGCCTGGGGATCGATCGCTTGCAGGCGTCGATGCAGCGCCTCCCAACCCAATTCCCGGCCCTCGGCCAGCAAGCGTTCCCGCACCTTGGCATCGGCCTCCGGCAGGGGCGAGAGTCCATATTCCAGGGCGCGGAAATAGAGCATGGTGCCCCCCACCAGCAGGGGTATCCGCTTATGGGCGATGATCTCCCTCACCGCCGCCAGGGCATCCAGGCGGAAGCGGGCGGCGGAATAGATCTCGCCGGGATCGCAGATATCGATGAGACGATGGGGAAAGCGGGCCAGCACCTCCGGCGCCGGTTTGGCCGAGCCGATGTCCAGCCCGCAATAGACCTGGGTGGCATCGACGCTGATGAGGTCGCAGGGCAGGCGTTCGGCCAGGGCCAGGGCCAAGTCGGTCTTGCCCGAGGCGGTAGGCCCCATGAGACAGATGACCGGCGGCCGGTCGGGATCGGGCTCAGCGTCCACGCAGGAACAGCTTGTCGAGTTCGGCCAGCCCCAGCTCGACCCAGGTCGGGCGGCCATGATTGCACTGACCGCTACGCTCGGTCCCTTCCATATCCCGCAACAGGAGGTTCATCTCCTCCAGACTCAGGCGGCGGTTGGCCCGTACCGCCCCATGGCATGCGAGAGAAGCCAACAACTCGTTGATCTCATCCTCGATCCGGCTACTGCGGCCATGCACCACCAGATCGGCGATGATGTCCCGCAACAGGCGCTCGGCGTCCACGCCCTCGAGGATCGCCGGGACCCCTCGCACGACGAGGGTCTCGGCATCCAGGCGACCGATCTCCAGCCCCGCCGCCGCCAGCGCCTCCGTCTGGGCCTCGGCCAGATCCGCCTCGCGCCGGCTGAGACGCACCGGTATCGGCAGCAGCAAGGACTGTCTCTCGATCCGCCCCTGCTGCCGGGAGGTCTTCAGGCGTTCGTAGAGGATGCGTTCGTGGGCGGCATGCATGTCCACCAATACCAGCCCCCGGGCCGTCTGGGCCAGGATATAGACCCCCTGGATCTGGGCGATCGCCTCTCCGAGAGGTCTCTCCACCTCGGGCCCGGGGGGGGCACCGGGCGCCTCGGGCCGGGGAAGGGGCCCTTGGGGATCCGGTTGCTGGGCCGCAAAGCTGGCCCGGTAGATCGAGGGCGCTTCCCGCGTCCCCAGGGGGATGTGGGTCTGCGTCCAGTCGGGGGTGGCTTGACTACTGACCCGGGGCGCGAGCCTCGGCTCGGGAGCTGTGGTGACCTGACCGAGGCCCGGGGTCCCCGGGATGTCCGCCGCGATGACTTCGCTCAGACTGCGGAACAGAAAATCATGCACCAGCCGCCCCTCGCGGAAACGCACCTCCTGCTTGGCGGGATGGACATTGACGTCGACGCCGAGGGGATCGAGGTCGAGATAGAGCAGATAGGCCGGTTGCCGATCCTGGTAGAGCACATCCTTGAAGGCCTGACGCACGGCATGGGTGATGACCTTGTCCCGCACCATGCGACCGTTGACATAAAAATACTGCATATCCCCCTGGCTGCGGGAAAAGGTCGGTCGGGCGACCCAACCCCAGAGCCCGAGCCCCGCCGCCTCGTGTTGGACGAAGAGGGCATGCTCGAGAAAAGCGCCTCCCAAGAGTTCCGCGAGACGACGTTCCCAACGTTCGCGCCCTGCCGCCGGGGGCAGCGACCAGAGTTCCCGCTGGTTGTGTCTGAGGCTGAAGCCGACATCGAACCGCGACAGGGCCAGACGTTTGAGCAACAGCTCCACATGCCCGAACTCGGTCTTGTCGGAACGCAGAAACTTGCGCCGCGCCGGGGTGTTGTAAAACAGATCCCGCACCTCGACGCTGGTGCCGGGTGGATGGGCCACGGGTTTGATCTCCCCGCCTCCCCGACCATCCGCCTCCAAGCTCCAGCCCTGATCCGCCTCCCGGCCACGGGAGCTGATGACCAGCCGCGCGATCGAGCCGATGCTGGGCAGCGCCTCGCCACGAAAGCCCAGACTACGCACCCGTTCCAGATCCTCCAGACTGGCGATCTTGCTGGTGGCATGACGGGCCAGGGCGAGCGCCAGTTCCTCCCGGCCGAGGCCACAGCCGTTATCCCGCACCCGGATGAGCTTGATGCCCCCGAGTTCCAGATCGACCTGGATCCGGTCGGCCCCGGCGTCCAGGCTGTTTTCCACCAGTTCCTTGACCACCGAGGCCGGGCGTTCCACCACCTCGCCGGCGGCGATCTGATTCACGAGTTGCGGGGGGAGGATCTGAATGCGAGTCAAGGTTGAAACCGGCGATCTGGGTTCGGGGCACCTCTAGGGTACGGGAAATCATACAACCTCCGCCGCCGGGCCGCTCTCTCCGCCTCGGGATCGCGCTCGATTGTTCCGGGCATCGACCAAAAACAGCCCTTTATTGTTCTTTATAAGAGAACTATCAGCCATTTTACAGGGGCATTGTTCTTTATTTGAGAACAAATAAACGGGTAAAACAGGCCCTGCCCGGGGACATCGAGAGACCGCTGAGCCCGGATCGATATGATGTATTATTAAAACTTCATACCACCTATTATCATAGTGCCATTCCCTTTCAGGAGTGTCCGCCATGCCCAGTCGATCCCTGCTGCTCATCGCCCTGATCGCCGCTCCGGCCCTCGCCCACGATCTCTGGATCGAGCGCGCCGGACTGACCCACAGCCTGATCTACGGCCATGAACGTTCCGGTCATGAAGGGGTGAAAACCCTGGAGTATCCGCCCGAGCGGGTGCTCGAGGCGCGCTGTTTCGACGACGGCGGACGGGATACCGGAGCGGCCTGGCGGCGCTCCTATCCGGCGCAGCTGCCAGGCGACTGCGCCCTGAGTTGGTTCCTGACCTCCAGCGGCTATTGGAGCAAGACCCCCTATGGCACCAAGAACCTGCCCAAGACCGAAGCCGCCGGGGTGATGGACTCCTGGCGTTCGATCGAGGCCGTCAAGCGCCTCGACCGTTGGAGCCAGGATCTGCAACGCCCCCTGACCCCGCACCTGGAACTGGTGCCCCAGGAAAACCCCTTGGTGTTGAAACCCGGCGATAAGCTCCACCTCATGGCCTTTTTCCAGGGCCGGCCGGCGGCGGGGGTGACGGTGGCCTATTTCGGCAAGCCCAGGGGGGTGACCGATGAGCATGGCGCAGTGAATATCCGTCTCCAGGAACCCGGCTTCCAGCTCATCCAGGCCAGCCTGACGCTTCCCCTCGACGACGGCCGGGCGGACAAGACCATCCACAGCAGTAGCCTGCACTTCGAGCAGCCATGAAGTCGCTACCTCACCGACTGCGAACCGGCCTGTTCTGGCTGGCGGCGCTCGGCGGCCCGCCCGCCTGGGGACATGATCTGCAATACGAGCTGAGCCGCCATCAGGCCGTGGTCATCACGCTTTTCTACGCCGACGCCAGCCCTTTTTCTTTCGAGAGCTACGAGATCTTTCCCGAAGGCGAACGCCTCCCCGTTCAGGTCGGGCGGACCGACGCCCAGGGGCGCATCGCCTTTCTGCCGGATCGGGCCGGTCGCTGGCGGCTCAAGGTGATCTCGGAGGATGGGCACGGACTGGATGTGGTCATCGCCACCGAGGCCGAGGCCCAGGTCCAGGGGGTGGACAGACCCCTCTACGAACGTTATGGGCGGGTGGTGGTGGGCATGGCCCTAATCCTGGGGGTCTTCGGTTTTTTGCGCCTATTCATAAGGAAAAACGATGAAACAAAAATTAATTAGTTGTATTGCCTTATCTTTTGTCTTGTCCGCCCCGGCCCTGGCCCATCATGGGGTCGCCTCCCTCGGCGCCGCCGGTCTGGAAGGTCCGGGGGCACCCATCGAGACCTCGAGTTCCTCGACCCTGCCGGAGGGAAAGTGGCTCGCCTATCTCAAGGTCGATCACGCCCAGTTCAAGACCTATGATCCGGACCCCACCAATCCCGAGACCGATTACAACCAATACTGGATGCTCGGCCTGGGCTATGGGCTCAAACCCTGGCTGTCGCTCTATCTGTTCCAGCCCTACAACGTCAAGATCGACGAGCCGGGCGGGCTGGATTCCCGGGGTTTCACCGATCTCTCGCTGATGGGCGTACTCGGCTTCAAGTACGACAACGGCTGGCGTCTGGTGCCGGCCAACGAGAGTCTGGACGATCTGATGGACTGGCATTTCACCCTCTACGGCGGGTTCAGTCTGCCGACCGGCGACGCCAACCATCGTTTGAGCGACGGCAGTATCGATCCGGGTAAATCCCTGGGTTTCGGCAAACCCGCCTTTTCCCTCGGGGCCACCGCCTCCAAGCAGGTGTCCGACAACGCCACCGCGGTGTTCGACCTCGGCCAGATCCGCTTCCAGGAATACCGCTATGACGATGGCCAGACTATGCGTTTCGGTACCGAGACCCGGGCCAATACCGCTCTGACCTACCGTCTGCTGACCCTCCCGGAATCTCGTTTCCGCCTCGACGGCACCCTCGAGGCCAACTATCTGCGTCTGGGGCGGGACCGGAGCCAGGACGGTCCCGAGACCGCCACCGGCGGGGATATCCTCTATGGCGTCGCCGGGGTGCGCTTGTATCAAGACAACCTGAGTCTGGCGCTGGGACTGAAAAAGCCGCTGTGGACCCATCTCAACGAAGAAGACCAACAGCAGGGGGCGGAGGGTAAGGAGAGTTATCGTTTGATCCTGACCCTCTCGGCCCTGTTCTGAGCGCCCAGCCATGCACATCCCCGACGGTTTTATCGCCCCCCAGATGTATCTGCCGCTGTACGGCTTGGCCGCCGGGCTCTGGGCCCATGGTGCCAAAAGGATCGGCCGGGAGCTGGACGAGGCCGGTCTACCCTGGTTGGCCTCCCTCACCGCCGCCTCCTTCGCCATGAGCTTCATCGCCCTGCCCCTGCCTGGAGGGACCAGCGCCCATGTCACCGGGGTCGCCTTGCTGGCGGTCTGTTTCGGGCTCTGGCCGGCCTTCATGGCGGCCTCGCTGGTCTACATCATCCAGGCCCTGGTGTTCGGCGACGGCGGCCTCACCACCCTGCCGCTGAATGCCCTGGCCATGGGCTTCACCGGCGCCCTGGGTGCCCGGGGAATGTATCGGCTGTTTCGCCACCGCCACCACGACCTGGGCCTCTTCCTGGCCGGCTGGCTGGGCCTGGTGCTGCCCGCCCTGCTGCTGGCCCTGGCCCTGGGTGTGCAACCGCTGATCGCCCGGAGCCTGACGGGCTCACCCCAGTATTTTCCTTTCGGCTTGGAGATAACGCTACCGGCCCTGCTCATCCCTCATGCCCTGCTGGGTCTGGGGGAGGGAGTGCTGACCCTGCTGGGCTGGCGGCTGGTGGCACGGCTGCGTGGGCGCTATTCCCATGGCTGACGACCGCCTCAAGCTGCGGCTGTATCTGATCGGTCTCGTCGCCGCTTCCTGGCTGACCGCCCCCCTCCCCTTGCTGCTTGGTTTGTTATTGGCGGCGCTCCTGGCGGGGAAGGAGCTGGTCAGCCTCTTGCGCCGGGCCCTCCTCGCCACCCTGGCCTTCAGCGGCACCATCTCCCTGAGTTACCTCGGCTACTCCTGGTGGCTACTCGATCGGCTCCCCCTGGATTGGCTGATCGTCCTCAACCTGAGGGTGCTGCTCATGGCCATGCTCGGTTTTCTGCTCATGCGGCGGGTCAACCTCTTCAAGGCGCTGGCCCATTCCCCCCGCCTGAGCTATCTGCTGGTATTGGCCATGAGTCAATCCCTGTCCCTGCGACGAACGCTGGAGGAGTTTCGCCTGGCGCTCCAAAGTCGCTGCCCACACTCACCGAGTCTGCGCGATCGTTATCGATTCACCGCTGCCGCCACGGTCTGGCTCCTGGATCGCAGCCTCGCCAACGCCCATGAAGCAGCCCAGGCCATGCAGGCGCGGGGATTTTTCCAGTGATCCGGGTGGAGCGGTTATCCCACGCCTATGGCGATGGTCCCGGCCTGAGCGAGCTGGGCTTCAGCGTCAGCGCCGGCGAAAAACTGGTACTGCTGGGCGCCAATGGCAGCGGCAAGTCCACCCTGCTCAAGATCCTGGCCGGGCTCATCACCCCCAGCCGCGGCACCTATGAGTACGAGGGCGAGAACATCACCCCTCAGCGGCTCAAACAACCCCAACTTCGCCGGCGCTTTCGTCAGCAGGTGGCGCTGTTGTTTCAGAATCCGGATGTGATGTTGTTCAATCCCAGCGTCGAGGACGAGATCGCCTTCGGTCCCCGACAATGGCAACTCGAAGATACGGCGGAACGGGTGCGACATTGGGCGGCACTGTTGGGGGTGGAACACCTCATGGAACGTCCACCCTTCAGCCTCTCCGGCGGCGAAAAGCAAAAGGTCGCTTTGGCGGCCCTCCTGGTCATGGAACCCAGACTGCTGTTGCTGGATGAGCCCGCCGCCGCCCTCGACCCCCGCAGCACGGCCTGGCTGGTGGATTTCCTCGCCGGACTGCCGATCACCATCCTCACCACCACCCACAATCTCGGCCTCGCCGCCGAACTGGGCGGTCGGGCCCTGGTGCTGGGGGAGGACCACCGGCTGCTTTATGACGGCCCCATCGGTCCCTTCCTGGAAGACCGGGAAGGACTCATCGCCGCCAACCTGGCCCACCGCCATCGCCATACAGCCGGGAATACTCGTCCCTGACCAATCTCCCGGTGTCGGGAAGGCATTTAGACCCGCATAATCGTTTACCGATCCGAAGCAATCCATTCTTCTTTTTGATTCGCGAGTTGGCTGAGGTAACTCGCTAATCAGATTTATTTTTCGAGTGGTCGGAGGCCAGCCCCGAAGGCGTTGCCGGGAGAAGGTTTCAAGAGAAAGGCCGCCTCATCGAGCCCTCCGGGCATCGACTGAAAATGGCCATTTGTAGTTCTTTTTTCGAGAACAATACCACTATGTTCTTCTGCATTGTTCTCAATTAGAGAATAAAAAAACCGGCTCCAAACGCCCGTGCCCGGGAGCCATGCGGGGTATAAGCGCCGCCTCGGATTTGATCCGGGGATTGCCAGCGTGCGTGCCACGGGTCAGCCCGGGCATACACCATATCTTCTCTGAATCCATGGCCGGCCTCCGCAGAGCAAAGGGGTTGAGGCGCTATCTTCTTCGCTGCCGTTCAGATCAGAGGCATCGCACTTTGGGCCGGAATCTCGTGACTATAGACGAACCCCTCCTCGGCGATCGCCTTCACCTCCGCGATGGAGGGGCCGTCACGGCGCCGCAAGCGACGCCCAGCGCACGCCCGCACCCGTGGCCGTTGTAGTTTGGTTTGAATCTTCTTCCCGGATTGAACCCCTTGGTTGTCGGTTTGCCGACTGAGGAACGAAGTGCAAAGGCTTTGCCTTTGCACTCCGGCGGGCGGTTTGGCCTTACTTCACTTCCACCGTCACCTTCGGGATGTGGCCGGTGAACTTGGACTTGTGCTCGGCGCCGATGGCCTCCACCACCGGGGTGCCCAGGTCGATACCCACGTCGGCGGTTTCGTCGGCGGAGAAGATGCCGGCCTGGGTGTGCTCGATGCGGCCCTCGGCCACCTTGTCGCCGTTCACGAACAGGACGCCGTTGCCCCCCTTGCCTGGGCCGCCGCCGTCATAGGTGAAGTCGAAGCGAATGGTGGATTTGCCCGCCGGGAGGGGTTTGGCGGCGGCGATGGTGGTGTGCTTGAGCCCCAGGAAGTTGTAGTCGTAGGCCGGCGCGCCGTCCTTCACATAGAGCGACCAGCCGCCGAATCGCCCGCCCTGGGCGATCACGGTGCCGTTGCCGCCGCTCGCGGGGACCTCGACCTCGGCGGTGATGGTGGTGGACTTGTTCTTCACGTTGAGGAAGGCCCCTTCCATCATGCCGGTCATCCCTTCGGCCAGGGTGATGGAGTTGCGCTTGCCCATCACCTCGGGGCGTCCCACCGCGTGGGCGTCGAGTCGCTCGAAGACCCGGTCGTCGATGGGTAGGACGTGGTGGGTCTCCGCCTCCTTCATGAACAGAGCCTGCATCTTCTTGAGCTTGGCCGGCTCCTTGGCGGCCAGGTCGTTGGCGAGGCTGAAGTCGCCGCGCACGTCGTAGAGTTCCCAGATGTCCTCTTGCAGCGCCCGACGCGGGGTCTTCTCCCAGGGGGCGCGGTGGATGGTGCGGGCCAGCCAGCCGTCGTGGTAGATGGCGCGGTTGCCGGCGATCTCGAAGTATTGGGTGGTGTGGCGCTCCTTGGCCTTGGCGTCGTCGAAGGAGTAGACCAGGCTGGTTCCTTCCATCGGGATCTGGGCCGTGCCGTTCACCGACTTGGGCTCGGGCAGGCCGGCGGCCTCCAGGATGGTGGGAGCCACGTCGATCACATGGCTGAACTGGGTGCGGATTTCGTTGCGCGCCTTCATCCCCTTGGGCCAGTGGACCACCATGCCATTGCGGGTGCCACCGAAGTCGGAGGGGACCTGCTTGGTCCAGCCGAAGGGGGAGTCGAAGGCCACCGCCCAGCCCGCGGCCATGTGGGGGTAGGTCTCCGGGCCGCCCCACTTGTCCATCAGCTTGAGCATGTCGGGGACCTGCTCCGCCACGCCGTTGAAGTAGGTGTATTCGTTGAACATGCCGTTGGGGCCGCCTTCGGCGCTGGCGCCGTTGTCGCCGGCCACGTAGAAGATCAGGGTATTGTCCAGTTCGCCCATGTCGTCGATGGCCTTGATCATCCGCCCGATCTCGTGGTCGGTGTAGTCCAGATAGGCGGCGAAGACCTCGGCCTGGTGGGCGAAGAGGCGCTTTTCGTCATCCGAGAGCTTGTCCCAGTCCTTGATCGCCTCCGGCTTCGCGGCCAGCTTGGTCTCCTCGGGGACTACGCCCAGCTTGATCTGGCGGGCCAGGGTCTCCTCGCGCAGCTTGTCCCACCCCTGGTCGAACTTGCCCTTCCACTTGGCGATCCACTCCGTCGGCACATGGTGCGGGGCGTGGGTGGCGCCGGGGGCGAAGTAGCTGAAGAAGGGGCGGTCGGGGGTCATCGCGTGCTGGTGCTTCATCCAGGCGATGGCCTGATTGGTCATGTCGTTCATGAAGTGGTAGTTCGGGTCGTCCGGCAGCTCCACCTGGGTGACACCGTCGAACAGGAAGGGCGCCCACTGGTTGGTCTCGCCGCCGATGAAGCCGTAGAACTTGTCGAAGCCCTGGTGGGTGGGCCAGCGGTCGTAGGGGCCGGAGATGCTGGTCTCCCATACGGCGGTCTCGTGCCACTTGCCGAAGGCGCCGGTGCTGTAGCCGTTGAGCCGCAGCATCTCCGCCACCGGGGCGGTGGCGTCGGGGATCTGGCCGGTGTTGCCCGGCATGCCGGTGGCCATCTCGGTGATGAAGCCCATGTTCACCGTGTGGTGGTTGCGGCCCGCCTTGAGTGCGGCGCGGGTGGGGGAGCTGAGCGCGGTGGTGTGGAAGTTGTTGTAGCGCAGGCCGCTGGCCGCCAACTGGTCCAGGGTGGGGGTGGCGATGGGGCCGCCGAAGGTGCTGGTGGCGCCGAAGCCCAGGTCGTCGATGAGAATGATCACCACGTTGGGGGCGTTGGCCGGGGCCTTCACCTCAAAATGGGGCGGGGTAGGAACCTGGCGGATATCCAGTTCGGTATAGGTGGGTCGGGGCGGCGGCTGAATGGGCAGCATGGTGCGGTCCAGCGCCGGCGGGGCGGCCGGCTCGTTGGCGGCCATCGACGAGGCCGGGGCCAAGGCCACGCAGCCGAGACGGACGGCCTGGGTTAGAAGGTTGGTTCGAGTCATTGTTTTGATCCTCCTGAAGGATGTTGGCTCACGAAAAGAGATTTCGATCATCGCGCTGGCCAGTCGACATTAGCGATGCAAGGCGCGGACAAATGGCTCCGGCAAATCGCAAACGGTTTCTTGTCATGTTAATCATGTGTGACGCCGCTCCTTAAGCGTAACCAGCCCCCGGCCGCATCCGCGCCGCGATCCTTCTTACCTCCGGCATGGCATGGCCGAAGAAGGCCTTGAGCCCGCGGCAGAGGTAGTTCAATCCCGGCTCACCGTCCGGCGTGGCGAGGAGCCGGTTCTTGGGGCACTCGCCCCAGCATTGCCCGAGATAGGGACAGGCGCGGCAGTAATCGGGCAGGGCCTCGCGCTTGGCGAAGCCGAACCGCACCTGGGGCCGCGACAGGGCCAGGTCGCGCAGCCGTCCGTCGCGCAGATTGCCGATGCGGTAGTCCGGGTAGACGTAGTGATCGCAGGCATAGAGCCCGCCGTCGTGCTCCACCGCCAGCCCCTTGCCGCAAACCTCGGCGTAGACGCACATCTGCGACGGCTGGCCGAGCTGCCGGGCCAGCAGGTTGTCGAACTGGTTGACGAAGACCTTGCCCAGGTCCCGGCCCGCCCAGCGGTCGAAGAGCCGGTTCAGGAAATAACCCCAGTCCTCCGGGTCCACCGACCAGTCGGTGACGATGGAGTCGGGATGGCCTGGGCGGGCACGGGGGTCGTCCGGTTTGGGCAGCGTCGTCCCCTGGAGCCCGGCACTGAGGCCGGGCGTCGGGACTTCCGCGCCCAGGCGCGGACTCCAAACGGACCGGATGGAGTGGCGGTCGAACCCGCGATACTCCACCACCGGGGTGAACTGCATCCGCGTCGAGCCCAGCTCGTCGCGCAGGAAGCGGTAGATATCCAGCGGCCGGCGGGCGTTGTGGCGGTGGACGCAGCTGAGGGTGTTGAAGGGAACCCCGTAGCGCTGGAGCAACCGCGCCCCGCGCATCACCTCGTCGAAGGTGGGGCGGCCGCGCTTGCTCATCCGCCAAGGGTCGTGCAGCTCCCGCGGGCCGTCGATGCTGAGCCCCACCAGGAACCGATGCTCCTTGAGGAACTCGCACCACGCCTCGTCCAGCAGCACGCCGTTGGTCTGGAGGTCGTTTTCGATGCGCTGGCCGCGCTTGGCGTATCGGCGTTGGAGGGCGATGACCTTGCGGTAGAACTCCAGCCCCCGCAGCATCGGCTCGCCCCCCTGCCAGGTGAAGACCACCTCCTCGGCGCTGACCCCCTCGATGTACTGGCGGATGAAGCTCTCCAGGGTCTCGTCCGACATCAATCCCGCCCCCGGCCCGCCGGGGATGCTCTCCTTGCTCAGGTAGAAGCAGTAGGTGCAATCCAGGTTGCAGGCCGAGCCCGCGGGCTTGGCCATCACATGGAACTGGACCTGTGATTGGTCCGCCGTCAGCAGCGGGGCGTCGTAGTGGTCCGCCGGGCGGCGCGTGCCGTCCGGCTCCACGATAAAGGCGTAGCGGGTTCCGCTCACCGCGCCTCCTCGTCGTCGCCGAACAGCAGCCCCTTCACACACTCCGCCCCCAGGGCATGGTAAAACTCCGCGGCCAGGCTATAGAGCAGCAGGCCGCCCACGATCCAGAGGTTGAGCACCGAAAACAGCGGCCAGTGAATCTCGCGGACCATCGCCCGCAGGGCGGCCTCCATCCCTTCGTGGCGGAGCAGCACCGGGATCATCTCCTCCAGAACGCAGAACAACAGGGTGACCAGAGTGAATAGGAAGGTCTTCCAGCGGATTCGGCCCACCCGCCGAGGCCGTAGCGCCGCCCGATGGGCAGCGCCCCACCGTGGCGGCGACGGCGATGTCATCTCTTGGGAGAGACGGCATCGCTGGCCGGGCTAAGTTCAGGGCGTCGCCACGACGTAGGTGATGGAGCTGCCACTGTATTGCGGGCGGTAGTAGACCGAGCCGCACTGGAAAAAGCTCGCCCCGTTGACGGTGGCTGAGACGCAGCCGGCGGGCAGGGTGGTGACCACAGTACCGGTAACGGGAGCGGCCACCACCACGGTGGTGGGCTGGCTGGCCGATGCCACCGCCGCCCCGGTGATGGCGCCCACCGCCGCCCCGGCCACGAAAGCCGCGCCGTTGCTCCAGTCGTCGTGATAATCGACGTGATAGCTGCTGTTCACGTTGACATTGCGATTGACGTTGGCGTTGTAGTTCTGGTTGACGTTGACATTGCGATTGACGTTGGCGTTGTAGTTCTGGTTGACGTTGGCATTGCGATTGACGTTGGCGTTGGCGTTCTGGTTGACGTTGGCATTGACGTTGCGGCTGCCGCGCACCGAGGAGGGAGCGGCGCTCTGAACAGAGCGCTGTCCGCCAAAGCCGCCACCCTCGAATCCACCGCCACCGCGTCCCTCGAAGCCGCGGGCGAGCAGCTCCTGGGCCGGCAGGGCCAGCAATACGGCGAAGGAAATGAAGGCGGCGACCTTGTTCCGTGCACTGAGATTACGGATCTTCATGGGATTCTCCTTCAGTTGGCCTGGGCGGCGGCGTTGAGTTCGACGATGCCGATACGTACCGCCGACTTGGGCGGTGTAAAGGTGAATTCGTGTTCGCCGAACTTCGGATTCAGCTCCCACTTGGAGTAGTAGGCGACGAACTGGGGCGCGCCGTCGTCGCGGGCGGCGACCGCCATCTTGCGCGGCAGCGGGCGCTCTCCCTCCTCCACCCAGATCTGCCAATCCACCGCGCTGTTGCGGAAGGCCAGGTGGTGGCAGCGCACGCCATCGATCAGGGCGATGCCCACGTACATCCCCTCCACCGTGTCCTCGGTGAGCGCCTTGTAGGGATCGGAGTAGAGCAGGTCCGCGCCGGGCGGGACCACGCCGAGCACGTCGATGGCCTTGTCCAGGAAGGCGTCCAGGGTGGCCGGGGCCTCGGCGGTGGCGAACAGACCGGTACTCCGGTGCAGGGCGAACTCCTTGCCGTTGAAGTAGAGCGACTGGTCGAAGGCGACGCCCTTGCGGTTCACCCGCAGGCCGTCGGGACGCTTCACCGCCACCTCGGCGGCGCTGTCGGCCTGGATCTTCTGGCCGTTGTCCAGCACCAGGTCCAGGGTACGGGCGGCGTGGAGGCTGAACTTCTCCTGCTTGGCGAGGAACTCGCTCATCTTGCGCAGGGTGGCCGCGGCCTTTTCCTCTATCACCGGAGCCGACGGCTGGGCGGCTGGGACCTCGGCGGCGGGCGCGGCGGGGGTGGCCTCTTCGGCGGCCTGGAGGCCGGTGGCATAGAACGCCACCGTCAGGGCCGCGACGAGCAGTTTTTTGCGGAATGTCATGTTCGGATTCCTCCCGGTGAGTGAATTAGATTGACTATTGGAACTTCCAGATGAAGTTCGCGCTCAGGAAATACATGTTGGCGTCGTAGCTCCCCACCAAGTTGCCGCGGCCGCCCAGGGCCGGCGGCTCGCCCGATTTGTTCACGTCCAGTTCGCCGCCGTAGATGTACTCCGCCGCCAAGCCCCATTCGAAGTCGGGACTGGCCTGGTTCTGCACGCCCACGCCGAAGCGCCAGGCGGAGTTTGCAGGCAGCATGGGGGAGATGTTGCCGTTGTCCTGGAAGGCGGAGTCGTAGGCCAGACCGAGGTTCAGGATCCAGGGCGCGGCCACCTTCACCTGAGCGCCCAGGGCGAGGTGCCAGGTGTCGTTGAAGCTCAGGTCGGTGGTGATGTCGCGCGGGTGGTTGGAGTCGATTCCCACCTCCACCCGGCCGAACTGGGACCAGTCCTGCCAGCCGACGCTGCCCAGCAGGGCCCAGCGGTCGTCCATCTGCTGGAAGAAGCTGGCGTTGAGCCCCTGGGGGATGCTCATCCCCAGGTCCACCCGGCTCCCCAGCACCCCGGCGGCCCCCAGCAGCGCCTCCATGCCGGCGGGCAGGCCGGAGAAGTTGGCGCGGGCACTGAAGTCCAGGTCCACCTTGGAGTTGTAGGTGACGCCAAGGCGGGTCCCCGGCTTGGGTTCGTAGAGCGCCCCCAGGTTAACGCCGAAGCCCCACACCTCGTCCTTGAGTTCAAGCTGGCCGTCCGGCGCCCCGAGGTGGACGTTGTTCACCGCCACCTGGTTGCGCAGCACGCCGTAGGTGGCGTTGAGGCTCGCCCCCAGGGAGAGCTGCGGATTCACCTGCCAGGCGATGGAGGGGAGCAGCGAGGCCCCAATCAGGGTGGACTCCTGGATGTAGTAGCGGCCCGCCCAGTCGTTGTCGAAGGACTCCGCCAGGCCGAAGTTGCCGGTGGAGGCGAAGCCGACGGTCAGCTCAGGCGAGATGCGCTGGGTGTAGAAGAGCCCGCCGCCGGGGAACCAACCGATGGGGTTGCCGCCGTCGCCCTGGCCCAGAGTGGGCGAAGTGCCGCTATCGATGCTGAAGCCGATGTCGCCGTAGAGCAATTGCGCCCCCACCAGAAGCTGCCGTCCGGGGAGCCGGGTCATGCCGGCGGGGTTGGAAAGCACGGTGGAGGCGTCCTGGGCGCGGGCGCTGTAGCCGGCGGAGGCCAAGCCCACATCGGCCGTGCCCACCTCATAGAGCATCAGCCCGCCGCCCGAGGCGGCGGTGGAGATGGCCAGGATGAGAACACCCAGGGTCAGGTGCGGGGTGAAGGGGTATGGAGTGCGGGCGCGGAGGGGCATTGGGGATTCCTCGTGTTGTTCGTTGAATGCTCGATTGGGTTGGGTCCGCGAAAAACGCAAAAAACGCGAAAAAAACGAATTAATAAAATAGTGTAGTCACGAGATTTCAGTCCAAAGTGCAATGCTTCTGATCTGAACGTCAGCGAGGACGGAAGCGGTGTTTTTGGCCTATCTTGTGGCGAGGCCGTACCATCGCTTCAGGTGAAGAAAAGCCTTTTCGACCAGATGGCGGAGTTTATCGAGGGTTTTATCCTAAGGCCAGTGTTCGGAGGATTCTGCTTCGGTGGGATAGAAACGAGACGTACGCCGACGTCGGCGCCATAGCCGAAGTGACCATCGCCGCGTTCAAAACGCTCGAGATCAGCCAGCAATGCATTATCGCGGCCCTGCGTGCCGCGAAAGCGCTGACTTTATCCCTGGTGGCGGAAGTCGATGGCCGTGTGGTCGGCCATATTGCCTTCTCCCCCGTGACCCTCTCCGACGGTACCAGACAGTGGTATGGCCTCGGCCCGGTTTCGGTGTTGCCCGAGTATCAGCGGCAGGGTATTGGCCAGGCATTGATACAGGAAGGGTTGTCGCGATTGAAAGATCTGTCCGCCAAAGGCGGCTGTCTGGTCGGGCATCCGCAATACTACCCAAGATTCGGGTTTAGGAACCCAGATGGGCCTGTTCTCGAAGGCGTTCCACAAGAGGTGTTTTTCGCTCTTTCGTTCGATGGCGACTTTCCGCGGGCTCATGTCAGTTTCCATGAAGCCTTTAAGGCCAATGGCTGACAAGCCCTGGTAGGAATCGGGATTGGACATCCGCGCCGGGCCTGGCGCCGTCGCTGTCCCGGGCATGGGGCTGAAAGGCCGGATTTACGTTCTTGTATAATCAACAAATAAGGATAAAAAAGGTTAATTGTTCTCTAAAATAGAACAATAACCGAGCCAATCGGCCTTGGCCCCGGCCCTTGAGTCAGCCGGAGAGAACCACCACCCCTTCAATGCCAAGTTTCGGGCTGAACTTTCCGGGTCTTCGTCGGGGCGTCACCTGGTGGCCTGAGTAACCTTTTCTCCTGGTGAGCCCCATCGCAGCAGGATTCCCCAGGCATGATTTTTCCGCGCCAACCTTGTGCGATACTCTTATCCGGCAGAGGGGAATCCCGTGGCGGGTGGCGAGGGGCGTTGAGCGGCGATGGAGCTGAAACACTGGATCTTTCTGGGGATGACGGCGATCTTCATCCCCTGCGCCGCCTGGTTCGGTATCCGTTACCGCTGGGCCGAGCGGCTATTGGTCGCCGGCGCCTTTTTTTCCACCTGCTATCTCATCGACATCAATATCCTGTCGATGGAGTGGTATCGCGGGGATACCAAGGGCTTTGAGTTCGGCATCACCGACTGGATGATCATCACCCTGATCATCGTCATGGCCAAGTCGCCGCGCTGGGAGCAGAAGCGTCCCGATGTCTTTCCCTTCAATGCCACCCTGATGATCATCTATTTCCTGGTGGCGCTGGCCAGTGTCTTCGTGGCCTATGTGCCCGTCTATTCCGCCTTCGGGGTGTTCAAGATCCTGCGCGCCATGGCCGTGTACTGGGTGGCCTACAACTATCTCCGCAGCGAAGAGGATCTCAGATTTTTTCTTTTTATCCTGGCGGCCATCGTCGCCTTCGAGTTCGCCCTGGTGCTGCTGCAACGGGCCAGCGGCATCTATCGGGCGCCGGGGACCACCCCCCATTCCAACACCCTGGCCGTCTATATCAACATGATGAACATGGTGTTCTTCTCCTTTATCCTGTCGGATCGGAAACCCGGAATCCAAAAATATGTGTACTGGGCCTGTTTCGGTATGGGGACCTTGATCGTCTTGGCGACCTTTTCCCGCGGCGCGCTGCTGGTGATGGTGTTGTGTTATGGGCTCATCGTTTTGTTGTCGCTGTTCGATCGGGCGCGGGGGCAGAAATTTCATGTGGTTGGTCTCTTGTTTCTGTTGGCCCTGCCGGTGGTGATCAAGGTGGCGCCGGCGATCATCGAGCGCTTTCAGACCGCCCCCGAGGGTTCGGAACTCAGCCGCCATCAGGCCAATGACGCCGCCTATGCCATGGCCGGTGAATCCATCCTCGGGGTGGGGCTGAATAATTATTCCCATGTCATCAACAATACCGGCTATACCCGTTTCATCCCGCTCGAAAGCGATCGCGGTATCGTGCATAACATCTACCTGTTGCATGCGAGCGAGATGGGCTGGATCGGCCTGGTGGTGTTTTTGCTGATGATCGGGCGCTTCATGCTCCTGGGCGTCCGACTCATCCTGCGGCGGGAGGACAATGTGATCAGTTTCATGGCCATAGGTATCCTGATGGCGATGCTGGCCCTATGGATGCAGTCTTGGCTGGAATGGTTGTTCAGACAGACCTACATCACGGTCCAATTCTTCATGTTGGCGGGGTTTCTCGCCGCTCTGCCGCGTCTGGCCCGGGAGATGGAGCGTCGGCAGCGATTGAATCAGGCCCGACGGCTCTGGCTCTGGTGGTATCAGACCCAGGGTCAGCGGGCGCGGCTGAGCGGGGCGGGGCGCTGATGGGCAAGCCACCGCTTCAGATCCCCGGTCCCCTCGGGGTACGCCCCTCCCGTCGCTGGTTCAGCGTCCTCCTGGGACGCTGGTTATACCCGCTCCTCCTCGTCTTCGGCGAACTGCTGCCGCGGCTGTTCGATCTGCTGCTGAGTCTCGCCGCCCTGCTGCTGTTGTCGCCGCTCTTGTTGTGGCGTGGTTTCCGCAGCCGAGGGGAGACCGGAAGGCTGTTCACCCCGATGGAACTGATCGGGCGCTTCCGCTCCCCCTTCTATCGACTCGAGTTTGCCGGGAGCGGGCGGTTTCGCCGCTTGGCGGTGTTGTTCAATATCCTGCGCGGCGACCTGGCCTTTGTCGGTCCCCGGGCGTTGAGCCCGGAAGAGGCGCGGATGGTGCCGGTGGAAGACCTGGTGCGTTTTGCCGTGCGCCCGGGTCTGGTCTCCGCCTTCCGCCTGCGCCGCCGGGTGGGCATCGCCTATGAGCGGGAGTCCGCCGTCGACCGTGAGCATGTGTACGCCCAAAGTTTTGGCGGCGATATGGGGCTCGCCGCCCGCTCCCTGGTCACCTCGGCACTGGGGGGCCGTGAGGGAGGAGAGAGTCCGCCGCTACTGAATTTCTTCGGTGTTCCCATTGTGAATACCAGTATGGCGGAGGCGGTGGACTGGATTCTCGCCCGCGCCCGCGGAGAGCTTCCCGGACGACTGGCCTTCGTCAACCCGGATTGCCTGAATATCGCCTATGGGAATCCCGACTACAAAGCCGTCCTCTGGCGGGCGGACCTGGTGTTGCCCGACGGTATCGGTATCCATCTCGGCTGTCGCATGCTGGGCCAGTCCTTGCGCGCCAACGTCAATGGGACGGACCTCTTTCCCTTGCTGTGCGAGGCGGCGGCGAATGCCGGGCTGTCGCTCTATCTCCTGGGGGCTCGTCCGGGAATCGCCGCCGCCACGGCGCATAATATGCAGCAACGCTTCCCCGCCCTGCGTATCGCCGGTACCCGGGACGGCTATTTCCGTGCCGAAGAGGAGGAATCCGTGCTGGCGGAGATCAATGCCTCGGGGGCGGCGGTGCTCCTGGTGGCCTTCGGTGTCCCCAGACAGGAATTCTGGATCGACCGCCTGCGCTCGAGCCTGGCGCCCCGGGTCTGTATGGGGGTGGGAGGTTTGTTCGATTACTACTCCGGGCGTATTCCCCGTGCCCCCCAGTGGTTGCGGGAGATGGGGCTGGAATGGGTCTGGCGACTTAAACAGGAGCCGGGGCGTATGTGGCGCCGCTATGTGATTGGCAACCCATTGTTTCTGTTTCGGGTATGGCGTCAGGCGCGGCAGCCGGAGCGCTTTCCCCTGCCGCCTGGAAGGGAAAAGAGGGTGGCGGATCAGACAAACGCCGACGCGGAACAGGGTGAAGCGACATGAGCGAGAAGACACACCAACAACAGATGCGGGAACTCCTGCTGGCCCGCTACAGCCACCTGGGGCGGGCGACCCTGATACACCGCTTGCGCTTCCACCTCAAGCGGGCCGGCTGGGCCGGGGTAGTGCAGGGCTCCTATCTGGTAAAGCGGCTCTTCGATATCCTGGCTTCTTTCTTACTCCTGTTGCTGTTGCTGCCGGTGTTCGGGGTGATCGCGCTGGCGATCCGTCTGGAATCCCCCGGACCCATCCTCTTCAAGCAGATGCGGGTGGGACGCTGGGGACAGCTCTTCACCATGTGGAAATTCCGTTCCATGTATGTCGACGCCGAGGCCCGCAAGGCCGAGCTGTTGCAGCAGAACGAGATGGCGGGCGGGGTGATCTTCAAGATGAAACAGGATCCCCGCGTCACCCGGGTGGGTCGTCTGATCCGCAAGACCTCCATCGACGAGCTGCCGCAACTCTGGAATGTCTTGAAGGGGGAGATGTCCCTGGTCGGCCCCCGTCCGCCGGTGATCTCGGAGGTGAATCAATATTCCCTCGCGGATCGTCGGCGCCTGGAGGTCATCCCCGGTATAACCTGTATCTGGCAGGTATCCGGGCGCTCGGAGATCCCCTTCGAGCAACAGGTGGAGCTGGATGTGCAATACATCGAGTCCCAATCCTTCTGGACCGATATCAAGATCCTGCTCAAAACCATCCCCGCCCTGCTGTTGGGGAAAGGGGCCTACTAGGCGGCCTTTCCCCCTTTGCACGGACCAGCCCGCCACGAACCCGGAGATTCATCGAACTATGCGCGCCCTCGTCTTTGCCGATCGCCAGGGTCTTGAACTCTCACCACTCACCGAGACGATGCCGGTTGCCCTCCTGCCGGTGGTGGGGAAGGCCGTTCTCATCCACGGCATTGAGGAGTTGGTGGCGGCCGGTATCCGCGATCTGACCCTGGTGGTCTCCGCCCATGCGGAGCAGATCGAGGCCGCTCTTGGCCGCGGCGAGCGCTGGGGGGCAAACTTCCGCTTTGTGCTCAGCCGTGGCGAAGAAGATCCGGCGGAGATGTGGCGTCGTCTCTCCCTCGGCGATAAAGACCCCGTCCTGGTGCTGCGCGGCGATGTGCTGCGAGGGGCCGGGATAGAGAAATTTCTGCAACTGGCCCAGGGTTTGGCTGGGACCAGCCTGGTCGGCGTTCCCGCCGATCCCCGGGGGGCGGCGATCCTGCTCAGACCAGGTAGCGATGAGCGCCCGGAATGTCTCTCGATGTTGCGCTGGTCGCAACCCCTGGCCTGTGAGGGACTGGAGGGCGGACGACCCTGGGAGGTGGCCCTGGCCTGTCTCGAGGATCTCCGGGCCTATCACCAAGCCAATCTGGACGGCGTGGCCGGCCGTATCCCTGGACGCACCCTGGCCCTGGGACTGAGTCTCGGCCGTCGGGCCAAGGTATCGCCCAGAAGCCTGAAGCAGGGGGTGGCCTTCGTCGGCGCCAACAGCCGGGTGCATCCCCAGGCCGAGCTCCTGGGCGAGGTGGTCATCTCTGAGGATGTCGTCGTGGACAGCGCCGCCACCATCCGCGATAGTCTCATCTTGCCCAAGACCTATGTGGGCGAGTTGGTCGAGGTCAGCCACGCCATCGTGGCTTCCAATCGGCTGATCCGCGTCGACACCGGGGCCATAGTGCACATCAGTGACGCCTTTCTGCTGGCCGATCTCAGCTCCCCGGCCCTCAGCGGCGGCTTTGGTCGCTGGCTCCACCGGATCGGCGGCGGGGCACTGTTGCTGCTGTCGCTGCCTCTCTGGCCCCTGGCGGTAGTGGGTGCGGCTCTCGGTGGCCCGGGGGACTGGCTGGAATCCCAGATACTCGAAGGCAACCCACCCCCGCCGCTGGGGGGGATCAGCGGCGATCGCCACTTTATCGCCTGGAACTGGCGCACCGGGATCCCGGTACTGCGTTATCTACCCTGGTTGTTGGCCGTGGTCCAGGGGCATATCCGTTTGGTCGGCGTCTCCCCTCTGACCCCTGAGCAATCCGCTTCCAGAGTGGAAGAATGGGAGAAGGTACGCGATCTGGCCCCCGTGGGTCTGTTGGGCCCCACCCAATTGACCCTGACCATGGAGGCGCCCTTGGAGGAACGACTCATCAGTGATGCCTTCTATGCCCGGCAGCGGAGCCTGGCCAAGGACCTGGGATATCTCTGGCAGGGATTCAGGCAGCTATTCAGCCGGGAGGCTTGGCGCCACTGAGGGTTGGAACCTCCGCTTGTCCTCTTGCCTCGGCTTGCGGACAATGCCCGCATCCACACCAGCCTGGCTCGCCTATCAAGATGCAGACATATCAACGGGAATTTCTGGATTTTGCCATCGAAGTCGGGGTACTGCGCTTCGGGGAGTTCCAACTCAAGTCCGGGCGTCTGAGCCCCTACTTTTTCAACGCCGGGCTGTTCAATACCGGGGGCCGTCTGGCCCGACTGGGAAGATTCTATGCCGAAGCGATCAGGAATTCGGATATCGACTTCGACTTGCTCTATGGCCCGGCCTACAAGGGCATCCCTCTGGTCGCCGCGGCGGCCGTCGCCCTCGCCGAGCATCATTACCTGGATCTGCCCTTCGCCTTCAACCGCAAGGAGGCCAAAGACCATGGCGAGGGCGGCAGCCTGATCGGGGCTCCGCTCGAGGGACGGGTGCTGATCGTCGATGACGTCATCACCGCCGGTACCTCGGTGCGGGAATCGGTCGACCTCATCCGTGCCCATGGCGCCGAGCCCGCCGGCGTCGTGATCGCCCTCGATCGCCAGGAACAGGGGCCGCAAGGGCGGTCCGCCATCACCGAGGTGGAACAGGATTTCGGGATCCCGGTGGAGAGTATCGTGCAGCTCGATCATCTGGTCGCCTACCTCATCGAGCAGGGGACCCAGCCGGAACTCCTGTCGTCCATCCAGGCCTATCGCTCCAGATACGGCCTCCCGGGTCCGGGGGCCTGAATGGTTCCCAATCTGTCGAAGGCGACGCCTTTTCCTGCGGATCAAGTAAGATAATGGAATTCTTTGATCAGCCGACCATCCATCTCCGCCCGATGCCCATGCGATCGCTTACCTTCACCGCTGTTACCCTGCTCCTGGTCATGACCGGCGCCCAGTCGGCGGAAAAACTCTACCGCTGGGTCGATGAACAGGGAAATGTCCATTTTACCGACTCCATTCCACCGACTCAGGTGACTCGACCATACAGCCAGCTCAACACCAAGGGCCTCGAGGTGCGCAATGTGGAGGCGGCCAAATCACCGGAAGAGATCGCCCGGGAAAAGGAGATCGAATTGTTGCGTAAGGAGCAGCAACGACTGATCGAGGAGCAGAAAACCGCCGATAACCGGTTGCTGGAGATTTACCGCAACGAAGAGGATGTCAAGTCGACCCGGGACGGCAAGATCGCCGCCGTCGATGTGCAGATGCAGGTCACCGCCAGCAATAACCGGCGTTTGAAGGCCAAACTGTCGGACTTACAGAAAAAGGCCGCCGAGTATGAACGCCAGGGGAAAAAGACCCCGGACAATCTGGAAAAGGATATCGAAGAGACCCGCCGCAGCCTGCGGGAGGGGTATAGCCTGATCCTGCGGTCTGAAGAACAGAAGAACGAGGTGCGGGCCAAGTATGATGGGGATCTGGAGCGGTTTCGCTTCCTCAAGAAACTCCGCGCTACTGCGCCGATCCAGGGTGAGGTCAAGAAGCGCATGGTCACGGATCTGCCGCGGGTCTATCCCTGTGTCGACGCGGCCGCCTGTAGCCGGGGTTGGGAGAATGCCGTCGCCTTCGTCAAGGAATTCTCCACCACCCCCATCCAGATGGTTACCGAGCAACTTATCCTCACCTACCCCCCGGCAACGGACAAAGATACCAGCCTGACCATCTCCCGTATCGCCAGCAAGGATGGTAGCCATGTTCTCTTGTTTCTGGATCTCCAGTGCAAAGAATCGGCCATGGGGGTGGAGCATTGCCGGAGCGAGTCGGTCCGCCAGATCGAAAACCGCTTCCGCGGCTATCTCGAAACAACCCAGCCCAAGCGAGCGGAAACCAATCCAGCCACCTCGTCCGTGCCGGCAAAATAAGAAGCTGTTTGGAAATCCTCACCTCCCGGGCATCGAGCGAAAAGGCTCGTTTTCCGTTCTCCTATTAGCAACAAATAAAGCAATAAATCCTTTATTGTTCTCTTAATGAGAACGACAATCGCAAGAATAGACCTCGGCCCAGAGGCGCATAGGCTGTAACGAGACTTTCCAAACAGCTACCAAGGCGATTTCTGAATCCAATTGTCGGGTGAGGCGACGACCCCGAATTCGCCGAAGCGAAGAGGGTCATTGGGCTGGCTGAAGAGTCAGGGCGCTTGATCGGTCTCTCGGGGTTTCTCAGTTTCTAGGGTGCGCATGGCGCACCATCCTGGCGGGCGGTGTGTCTCCCTTACCGAGCCCTGTGGTAGGTTATCCACGCCAAGCAGCAGGGTTCCGACTGACGCCTCGACCCCAGCCTAATTCTTCGTTCCCCCGGCGGTGCACCGCCCTCCCTTCCCGATCGGTGCGCCACGCGCACTGGTCTGCACAGACTAAGGCAATCGCCTAAAAATTCCGGCCGGGGACAAGCAGCTTCGGCACGGCGAAGGTCACCGCCGGACCGGTGAATCCAACCGCCGCTTCATTCACGAGCGGCGCCATCGGCGTCGGTTCGATGGGCTCTTCCTGCAAGCGAAGATGCACCGCCATCCCCTTGGAGGGTTTCACCTCGATCGTCTTCTGATCGCTTTCGACGCGGCTTCCCAGGTGCCAGTCCGCCTTCAGTTGTCTTTTCCCCACCGGCACGGCGATACGCAAAGTGTCGCCCCGGGTTCGCGGTGTCGTCCCCCGGTAAATATCGTCTACCGAGATCCTGGCCTCGGGCGGCTCCGAGGTCACCAAAAGCCAGGATTCCTCCGCCGACACTGCCGTTCCGGCAACAAAGGCCAAAGCGCCAGGGATGAGAGCGGTGACGAGTCTTTGTCGCATGAAGAAGCACTCCTCTTGTTTTGGTAACCAGCCGCCGGGTTCTCGGGCAAGGCCTTTTCCAGCCTCGAACCCTTGGGTTGATGACCCTCCCTGGTCACCGGAGTTCCCCGCCGGGTTCGGCGAGGGTGCGAAAACCGAACTCGACCGCGGTTTGAGGGTTAGAAGGTGTACAGCAACGAGGCCGTCGCGGTGAACAATCGCTCGGTCAGGGTGCCACCGCTGAACTGGAGATTGCTTATCCCGCCTGGACTCCCTTCCAATCCCGCCGATCCGGAACCCGACATATCGAAGTCATACCAGTGGTAAGCCGCCCCGAGGGAAAGGCCGAGATTGTCCTCCAACTGTTTTGTCCAGGACATTCCCAGCGAGTAGCCATCGGAGTTGCCGTCGAGCTTGATGGTGGAGCGTTGGAACACCTCACCCGTGGCGGCACTCTTGGCTTGCCCTTTCCAGGCATATTCGCCGTCCAGATAGGCATAAGCCCCGCGCAAGGTCAGGGTACCGCCCCCGAGCGGATAAGAGAAAGCGACGCCGATGAAGGGGCCATCCTGCTCGAACCGCCCGTCGAGGCTATCGATTTCCGTGAACAGCGGCGTAGTGGCGCCAGGAAGGAATCCTTGCTGGGTTGCCCGCTGGTCCCATTGGGTTTTTCCACCCTTGTAGCCGCCGAACAGGGACCAGTTGGAGTTCAAGGCATAGCCCAGGGAGAGGGCCCAATCCTCATGCCGGAAATCCACCTCGCCGAACTGGGCGAGTAACTGACTCTGATCCGGGAAGGTTGTCACGCCGAAGGCACTGCCATGAGATCTCGCCAAGGCCGTCGACTGATAATAGATGTCACCGAAAAACTTACCCCAGCCGAGGGTGCCACCCACGCCCAAAATGGGGGAAACATCTTGCAACTTGCTGTTGCCGTACCAGTCCAGGGTGGCCGAGCCTTTGGTTCGTATCGTGCCCCCATCGACCGTTGTCACCTTGAGATCAAAATCTCCGGAGGCCAAGGAATAATTCCCCATACCGCCGAAAAGCCGGGGTTGGAATACGAGCGCGTCCTCCGCCCAGCCTGTAGTCACACCCAGAATGGCCAGGGTGGCCGGGATAGACACCCGAAATTTTCGAACCTTCATTGCTATCTCCCCAGATGCTGTTGTAATGCTGCGATCCCTGTTCTCGATCGCCCGACATGAGACGACACCGCGGCTTTCACTTTACAAGCCCCCTATCTTTCCATGCAACCGCGCCTTTCAGGATAAGACTGGCCCAGCCTTACCCGCTTTACAAGCGCATCTCGTCTCAAGCGAATGAGATCCGCCAACCTGGCCGATCGTATCCCCTTATACCATTTCCCAATAGGTATTATTGATATTCGTAGGCTGATGTTGAGGCGCGAAGCGCTGAAACCCAGCTTCTTGGTGCGGACAAGTAGCTGGGATTCGCTTCGCTCATCGCCAGCCTACCCATGGCTTTCTGCCTGCCTTCTATGATTCTGTCGTCTCAGGCGGCTCAGGTGCTCCCGTCGATGGCGGATAACCTGATAGGAATTGGTATAACGAGGTAGTGTCCCAGGAAGTCGTCGCCGAGGCTGACCCGTTCGCCCCTCGGTGCTCCCGGGCCTGGACACTTTAGGCCGATTTTTTGTTCTCGTATGGAGAACAAAGCCTTTATTGAATCCAGCATTGTTCTCTTGAAAAGAACGAAAATAGCCATTTTCCGCCCATGCCCGGAACCAGTGATCGCGAATACCCTTTCCTTTCGGGTCTTGCGTTCAGCGGCCAATGCGGGGATGGCACCCGCGCCCGAGCAGTCGGCAGGCCGGAATGTATTCGAAGACGATTTGCGACCACCGGGGTGGCGGGACCGCCAGCCTGTTCCCGCCCAAGGCTGGTCTCAGGTGGTGGGCTCTTCCCAGAGATCTGGTTGTTGGTCGGTGGGGGTGGCCTTCCTATGGCTTTCCCACCAGCGCCGATAGGCGTCGTCGGCCGCCAGCAGCTTGGATGTGGCGGTGGCGAGACGGGAACCAGTCGTGTCGTCGATGAGGATCTCCACCTCGATAAGGCCGCTACGGATTTTCGTCACTTGGATGTCGACTCGAATCTCGTCCCCCGGGCAGACCGGACGGCGGAAGCGTTCCGGGGTGAAGGTGAGCCCCAGACAGCCATCTCCAGGAAAGCGGCTGCCGAAGATCCCGGTCACGGCAATCTGGATCAGGCCACCGGGAACCACGAGATCCCGGACACCGGGAAAG
>WBZP01001302.1_pt1 | contig 31306 bp, 22 predicted proteins | sample 5204301 | NCBI WGS metagenome assembly WBZP01 (sample SAMN12412401, study PRJNA552823) | activated sludge metagenome | isolation source: activated sludge from nitrification reactor of wastewater treatment plant... | place: USA: Pennsylvania | collected 2017 | reverse complement strand
TGCTCTCCAAATGCGTGCGCATCTCTGCCACCGTCGCACTGTTGATCGTCCCATCGAGCATCTGCTGATTGTCGTGCAGCGCAATCGGCAACTGCCAGCGCCATCGGTCTGTCGTCATCGTGTGGAATTTCAACCGGTGCGCCCGCACAATCGGCGTGTCCGTCTGGTCGTCGGTGCGCATCAGCAGCCCCAATCGCAGCCATTTGCTGTTTGGTCTGGTCGTGTAGTCACTCCAGCGAAGCTCGAAATCATCCACCTCACTCGTGCCCAGCAATTCCCAATCCGTGCTCTCCTGGTCTTTCCAGTACACGGAGAGGATTCCCGGCGCCTCGGTGTCCACGTACACCGACTCAAAATCTTTTTGCAATGCCACGTAGCTGCCATAAAACCGGTCATACTCAATCCAGCCCGTACGTGCAAAGAGCTTTGTCCCTCGGTCCCTGATCGGATTGACCACGCTCGCCGGATAGATCGCCCGCGCCAACAATCCATAGCTGCCACCCCAATACAGATAGCCGCTGTCGGAATCCACCAGCACCGCCCCGCCCTTCGCCCCCTGCGGTAGCAGCGCCAGGTTGTGCCATCCGTGATTGTTCCACGCCCACAAACTGCCGCTGCCATCGTCGGCAGTGGGCGCCACGCTCGCCAGCAGGAAATAGTTGGTTGGTTGCAGCCCGGCCACCTGCCCCTGAATGTCCTGCGGTAGCTCCTCCCCGCTGCGCAGCCCGATTTGTTGCACCGTGTTGCCGTCGTAACGGATGATGTCATCTGCCAGTGGGCAATACAGCGCGCCATCCCACTCCACCATGCCGGCGCCGTTGCGCTCCTTGCCGTGCGGCCAGGTCAGCACCTGCGCCACCACGTCAGCCGCCTGCACCACGAAAAGACCCCGCGCTGTGCTGGCGTACATCTCCCGATTCATCCCCGCCAGCCCGGTGATCTGCTCGCCCATGTCGATCACGCCAACGGATGTCCAGGTGCTTCCGTCCGCGCTGTAGTGCAGCGTGTCGCCAGCCGCCCGCCACACATACCCGCCAAACACAGCCAGCAGATCGGCATCGTCGGCATCGTCGGTCACTGTGTTGGTCGTCGTCTCATATATCTTGTAGCCCGCGCCGTAGGCCACCCACACCGCGGTATCGACCACAACCACATCGGAGATCGCCGCCGTGCCTGTGTCGAGAACGCTCGTGATGCTCGTCGCCGCAAACTCGTACAGCGTGTTGCCATACGCGCCGAACAATCGACCGTTGCACTTCACAATCCAGCGGAACCTATCGCCATGTGTCACGATCAGGAACTCGTCGCCGTCCTGCTGCAACAGGCTGCCTGCACCATCCTGCAAGCCAAGCGCATTGTTGGCCCGCACAAAGGATGTCACAAAGCCAAATGACCCACTGCTCGCCCAGGCGCCGCCAGAATACAACCCGCCGAACTCCCCGCTGGGCGCCGAGTATGCTGGCAGTGTCAACGTTCCCGACCCGCTCACCACCACATGATAGCGCGTCGTCGTGCTCAGTGTCGTGTTCTCCACGTCCACTCGCTGCCAGCACGGGCCGGGGCGCAGCTTGGTGATCGTGCCAAACCCCATGCACACCGTTGTGCCGCTGGGTAGATTGTTGTTGTCGGTCATGATCCGCACGAACAGATAGGTTCCGTCCGCTGCATCCACATACACCCACACGGAGGAGATCGAATAGCTGGTTGCCCCTGTCGAAAAGCTCGTGCTCCTTTTGCCTGTCGTCACCAGCAGATCGCCGTCTGCGTACTCCGTCCCTCCGCTCGGATTGATGCTGCTGTACGGATATTCCAACCCCAGCGGCAGGATCAACTGTGAGGGAAATCGGCTGTCCATCTGCGCATACAGCATCCCCTCCACGTCAGTGTCTCGCTTGCCGACGCCTTCCTCCCAGTTGATCGCCGTCCATTCGGCGTAACTGGAAAGCGCCGAGAACGGTCCGCTCGTGCTGATGTTGGCCGCAAACGGATTTGCCGTCCCCGCCTGATAGCGTCCAGGCTCAACCAGGTTGTAGTCTTCCAGCGTGCTGGCTGTCGCCCCCAGTCGGATATGGCCGGTCATGGCGTGATGACGAGTTGCACCTTCGACGCTGTTACAACCGTCGCACCGCCGACCGAGTTCTTGAGCCGGATTGTGTAGCGTTTTAACCCACTGGCAAGCGCCGCACGCAAATCTCCGGTCGCCTTCCACTCGCCGGTCGTTGATGTGCTGGTCAGTTCACTGCCGCTGATCGACGCGCCGTCTGTGTCGTTGTACAGTTCAATGGACCCTGTGCTGGCGCCACTGTTGACCAGGTGGCAGTACAGATACACCTTCAGGCTGCTGGGGATTGCCGCGCCGTTGAGATAGGTTCCGCTGTTGGTGTCTTTGTTCACGTAGCTGGTTGTCGTTCCGCTCACCCCCGCGCATACCTCCAGCGTCTGGATCAACATATCTGTCCGAATCGCAGCCGTCCCCGTGGCAGGTACAGTCAGCGTGTAGCCACCCAGCGCCACCGTTCCGCCGCCTGTGACCTGCGTGCTGGTTCCGTCGCTCTTGACAAAGCGTTTGGCCTGCAACTTGCGACTGCTGCCGGTTGCGTCGTCGGTCGTGTCGCTCACATCCACCACATACAGCAGGTCGCCATCTGCTGGCGTCGCCGCCAGTTCGGTCAGGCTGGTCAGTTTGGTGTCTGCCATCTACTCTCTCCGTTCACAAATCCCCCAACACCTGGTCGATCTTCATCCGTGGCTGGCGCTGTGGCGCCCACCCCCGCCAGAACTGGTCAGCGCGTGACCGGTAAAACTGCACCATCCGCTCATGCGTCGCCGTCTCCCGTGGGCTTGCGTCCGTCAGATACATCTCGTGCAGCCGTGCCCGCGTCGCATCCAGCAGTTGATTCCACAGCGTTGGCGTCGGCGCACAAATCCCCCACGTCACCACCTGGTCATTGGTCAGCGCCGCCGCTGCGCCCTTCTCACCCCTGCTAACGTTCTGTAACTGCAATGCGTCCAGGTCGATTCCGGCATAGCTCATCCACTCATTGCCGATCTGCACCCAGCCAGCCAACGGCGCGTCACTCGGCACACTGTTCAGCGTGATCGTCGTCGCCGTCGCGCTGTGCGCACCGTCCACCGTCGATGTCTCCATCGTGCATTGTGGCGTCACCCAAAAAACGATCCGCCCCGCTGCGTTCACCCGCTCGCCCAGTTCCAGATCGCCGTTGACAACCCGCCAGTTGGGGAACGTCACCCACCTGCGCTCGCTCGTGTCCGACCAACTGATCGTCAGCCAATCATCCGCTGGCGCCTGAAACTGCGGTTCAATCCGTGTCGGGTCCATGTAATCCGGCAGAGCGTAGCGCACAGTCTCCCCAAGCCAGCCATCCGCCAGCGTGTAAACTGCCTCGCAACTCACCCGCCCGGACCACTCATCGAGCACCAGCAGGATCGCCTGCTGCATCTCTCGCTCAGTCCATCTCTCATTGATCTCGTCGCGCATCAGCGTGCGCAGCGTCGTCGCCAACTCCCCCAGCGTGCGTAGATGGAGCATAGTTTCCCCTTACGGTGTGGCAACCCCGTAGACGGTGATCGTCCCGCTCGTCCACGCACTCACCCGTGCCCGCACCTGCATCAGCCCCGTACATGTCAGTCGATACACCCCGTTCGCTGTCGCCGTGGCTGCCGATGCCCCACTGGTGATGTTGGTTGCTGGCACCGACACCCAGTTCGTGCCGTCGATAGTCCCCTCAAAGGTGATCGTCGCCGTGGTGATACCCACGATCTGCATTGTCAGCGTTGTGTGCGCACCGTCGTCTGCGTTGACCGTCGCCACAGCCGTGCCGTCACCGGTCGCCACTGCCGCCGCCTGCATCACAACGTGCTGATAATTCCATCCTCGATTGAGCATGTTCCCCCCAATGCGAAGCGGGGAGACTTGCGCCTCCCCGCCAACCTACATCTTGTAGTACAGCCGGATCGTCAGGCTGCCAGCCGTCACGCTGGTGAAGTCCGCCGCACTGGTGATCGTGATCGTCACGGTCTTGGCCGCTGTGTGGATTGCCGTCCCACTCACTGCGCCCAGGTCAAGCGCCGTTGCGGTCGTGTACACACTCGGCGTGCCCGTGTTGTAGCGGTCCGTGTCCGTCCCGTCGCCAACTATGATCACAGCACTCGTGTCGCCGGTGAACCCGGTCACATCCACCAGGAAACACCTCTCCACAAACGCCCCCGCAGGCACCTGCGTCTTCAGCGCATACGTGCCGCTCGTCGAGCCGCCATCCGTGAATGCCGATCTCGCCACCGTCTCGGTGATCACACCCACGTTGCCAATCGGCAACCAGTCGTTGTTGGCGCCGTCAGCCTTGATCTTCTGCCAGGTCTGCGCCAACTGATAGGTCACGTCCTTCTGCACGTAGATGCTGCCCACCGGCGCCTCAATCCACTCGCCTGCGTCGCCATCCACCGCGTCAGGACCCACCCACATGCGTGGCAGTGCGCCCAGCGTTCCACTCTCTCGCCCCGTTGCAATCTCAGGGATAACCATGTGTCATCTCCTTACTTGCTCGTGCTGAACGTGTGAATGCGGGCGTGTGCGGTCTCATTCATCAACACGAAGGAGTATTCGCCAAGCACATCCTTGATCACATAGTCACCCCCGGATGCCCGGTCGTAGATGTTGAATGGTCGATAGGTGATCCAACCCATCTTCTCTTTCTCGATGATGTAGAGATGATCGGTTGGGCACCAGCGATCAAACAACACCTCAAGTTCACCAAAGTCTGTGACGATGGTCGTGATGCTGCTGCCGCCGCGTTCCTCGCTGCGTTCGGTGCGGATGAAGTCCTCGTAGAAGCTGCTGATCTTGCGCCGCGCCCACGCGTTGCACACGATTGTCTCCGGCGAGCCACCCGCCAGGAAGCACGCCTGCATCGCATCCTCGATCATCTTGCGCGTCAGCGCCGCACTCGCCGCATTCGTGACGTTGGTCGTCACATAGCTGTTGAATCCGCTCATCGCCCGTGCAGTCGAAGCCGAACCCGCCGCACGTTTGCCGTAGTAGAAGGTCTGTTGCAAGAGAATCGGCAACTTGCCCGCCTTGCCCTTCTGCCCGATGCCGTCGCCCCCGCCGATCAGCTTGGCGATGTTGTAGGCAAGCGTGTCGTTGATCCCGTACTTCTCGTCCACCTGTTCTGATCCTGTGACCGTCACAGCCTCGCTCAGAATCTGTGTGTAGTTGTACGGGTTTGTCAGGCTGGTCGTGTGGCCGGTGTCGTAGTCTGCCCCTTCCAGCCGGGCAATCGTCGCCAGGGTGATCGCCTTGCCGGTGTTGTGCGCCGCCGCAGTGCTCCCGCCAAATCCACGGATCACGGTCAGCGTGTCAGTGGAAACCGACGAGACGTACAGCAACTCACTGTCGATCAGGAGCACGTCGCCCTCTTTGAAATAGGCGCCGGTTCCTGTCGCCACATCCACGCCGGTTTCGCTGTCGTCAAGCGCCTCCGCTGCCGTGGTGGATCGTGGACTCATCGTGTCCTCAAGCCATTCGACTTTCGTCCTCGGCCAGTTGATCAGCCGGAAGCGGCTCTCGTTGTTCACACCCAATAGCCTCAACAGTGGCGCCTCAGTCCAATCGATGTTGCCGATCATGTCGGCAAGGCTGCGCTTCTGCGGTGCTGTGTCGGTGTAGGTCGTTCTCGTTCCTGTAGCCATCTGCTATTCTCCTTGTAGAAGGGCTTTCACATAGCCCTTTGCATCCTTTCGCTTCAGATACCAGTCGGCGCCTTGTGGCGTTGCTGGTGCGCCGCGCTCAAGGTGCCCGGCGTTCTTCTGTTCCTTCGCCTGCACCTCTTGCGCCCGCTGCCTCTTCATCTTCTCCTTGTACTCCAACACCAGTTCACGGGCGTGTACAGGGTCTTTGGCCGGTTCGAGTGCATCCAATGGCACACCGTACTTGCGGCTCAACTCCTGCAACTGCTCGTTGCGAATCTGCACCACTTCGATCTCCTCCAGCCGTTTCGCCAATTCCTCGGCTTGCTTGGCCGCCTTGTCGCGCTCATATTGCGTGCGCTCCAGGTCGTCCATGCCGCTCATGTGCATTTCCTCTTGCTGTTTCTTCAGCGCCTGCACCTCTTGGCGTAGCTGCGCCTCACGCCTGTCGCGCTCGGCCTGCATCCTGCGGTACTCTGGATCGTCGTACCAGTTGGTCTTGGCTGGCGTCTGTGTCGTCTCTGCCGTGCTGCTGCTCGTCTCGCCTGCGTTGGTTGACTCCGCCGATTGACCGGTTTCCCCGATGTCGCTCGGAATGCCGCCGCTTTGTAGATCGTCGCTCATCTGTTCTGGTCTCCGTGTACAAGATAAAAAGAAAGCGGGGCGCCGTGGATCACTCCACGACGCCCCGCTAGGACACCCGGTAGGGCTTACGTCTACCAGTCTATCACATTCATCTGATCATTTCAATAGCGTATTTGGGACACCTCACCTATCCCGTCTCGGCGGCTTGCTTCTCTCCAGCCCCAGGTACGTCTCAATCGCCCCGGTGATCATCATGCACGCCTGCCGCATCGTGAGCATCACTTGAATGATGTCCGCTGCGGTCTCGGTTGGTCTGGTTTCAGGTCGGTTGCCACGCTCCACCAGTTCGCACGGTTGGTTGGTCTCCATTGGCGCAAGTCCTCGATGTCTACTCGCAGCGTCGGGTCCATGTAGCGCGGGCGAATCTCCGGTGTCTGCCAGCGCGGTGGATAGCTCTTTCTACGCGTTGGATTATAGTTGTTGCGCGCCACATTGCCAAACGAGTCCAATCGTCTGCCGTACTGGTCATACGTGACCAGACCGTCACTGCTGATATAGGTCGCCCGTGGCCCACCGCTGCTGAAGTTGTCCGGTAGATTGGCGTACCACCAGTCATAGAATGCGCTGATCGGCGTCACCGCCCGCATTTGTCTGCGTGTCTCCGCATCCGCCGCCCGGTATGCCGCTGCCAACTGCCAGATTTCCGGCCCGAACTGCGCCTCCGCCGCCTTCCAGTCTGCGCCAAAGTTGTTCTGCACCTCGTCCACTTCGCCGCTTTCGGTGATTGGCGTCGGGCGCCCACGTAACCAACTCTGCACAAGCCACGCCTGCGGGTTGGCCTTGAAATACTCAGACCGTGCGTTCTTGGCTTCCTCTGTCTCTGCGTAGGCTGGCACATTCGCCCAGGCTACCAGCGCATCGGCGCCGAACATCTCCACCATCTGCCCGTACTCGTCGGGGTTGAATCCAGCCAGGAGCACCAACTTGATCTCCGGGTTCGCCGCCCGATACGCTGCCCGCTCCTCGCTCGCTTTGGGCAGAGCAATGTACGCATCGTACATCGCCACCCCCTCGTCGCCGTACAGCGCGCTGATCTGCTGCCTGCGCACCGCACCCATGTTCATTTTGTCGAACCACGGCACCCCGTCGCCGCCCCCGGTGGCCGAGCCTGTCGAACCGGTGGCTGAGCCTGTCGAAGCCGCATCTCTGCGCAGCTTGTCCTTCATCCACGGGTTGGCGTCCAGCAACTGCCGTGCTGCGTTGTAGTTCTTTGCGTCCATCAGCCGGTAGTAATCATCCCACAGCGGCTGCTGCGCCTCGATCTCCCCACGTCTCGCCTGCTCCAGCGGTCCCTGGTTGCGCACCTGGTACTGTTCCCAAGCCTGCACTGCCTGCTCTGGCGTCATCGCACCGGCAAAAGGCCGCCCATAGTTCTGCATCCCCATCTCTTTGGCGGCCAGGTTGTCGATCACATACTGCCGCTGCCGTGCCCGATAGCTGTCCCAACTGGCAGAGTAGCCCGCAATCGCCTTCTTGTAGGCTGCCCACTGCGCATCTGTCGCCCCCTCACCTGGTGGCAGTGGTTTCTTTGTCTCATCTGGTCGCCCAGGAAGCTGCGCCGCCGCCGCCATCACCTGGTTGGCGTATTTCTGCTGCAACTCTTGGGGATTGTAGCCGCTCTGCGGGTCTGCGTCGGCTGGCAACTGGCTGCGCAGCGCGTCGATCTGCTGCGTCAACGGGTCGATCTTCTGCCCGTACTGGTCATACACCGCGCTGCGTGCGTCACTCATCGCCGCCCCGCCGATGTTCGGATTCTCCGCAATCGCCCGATCCACTGCCATCTGTGATTGCTGCTGGCGTTGGTCGTACAGTGCATTGCGTTGGTCGTACAGCGGGTCAAGTTGTGCGCTCACCCCCGGCTCACCCTCCTGCCCAGGCACCGCACTGCCCTTCTGCCACCACAGCGCCAACGCTGGGTTCTGCTCACGCACCTGCGTCTGCGCCGCCTTGCTGCCGTAGGGGTTCGTCTCTGCGTTGTAGCCTGCCTGACGGTACTGATCCATCATCTGCCGTCCGGCTTGCTCTTGGGCAGGCCATTCGTAGGCTGGCACACCCGTCATGTAGCCCGTCGCCTGCGTCAATCCCCGCTGCGCACCTGCTCGTTGCTGGCTCTGCAAGAATGCCTGTTCTGCTTCCTGCTGCTTGTTCAGTGGAATGTTGGTGTAGCGTGGCCGATTGCGTGCAACGTTGGCCGCAATCTGCTGCGCATAGCTTGCCATCTCCGGCGACAATGGCGCCGCCGCCCCCGTCCCCAGTTCCGCCGCCGCTCTCGCAGCCCGATACGGGTCAAACGGGTCTCTTGCCCCAGGCAATTCCTTGCCAGTGGCAATCTTGTAGGCACTGTTCGCCATCGCATACTGCGGAATGAAGCTCCCCACATAGTATTTGTCTGTGCGCTTGCCGTCCGCCAGTGGTTGAATCTGATCCATCAGTGCGTCGCCAGCAATCTGCAACCCCGGCAGTAGCCCCGGCGTGTACTGGCGAATCATCTGCACCCACTTGTCAAACTCGGTCTGGTTCTCGTCCGGCTCGCTGAAATACTGGCTCTGCGGGAAGTACATCCCGAAGGGCAGAGCATAGTGCAGCGGATTGCCGATTCTTATCTGTGACCCGTCCGCCCGTCGCCAAAGCGGAATCGTTCCCCGCAACCTGCTCGGCACTCCTGCCTGATTGTTCTCTGTCTCGATTGCTCGTTCCACCTCATAGTAGGCATTCAGCACGCCCGGATGTTTCGCCACCCGCTTCGCCCAGTTCTTTGCCGAGCGTGTCCAGAAGAAATGAAACGGGAAGATCATGCTCAGTGCGCTGTCGAAGTGCCGTCTGTCCTTGAAGTTCAGCATCGCCCCGTCGCTGGCCTTCTTCGCCAATTTCGTCGAAGCGTACACCGCATCGTCGAAGCGTGGCAACGCAGCGTCCACCGCATCCATGATCGCCAATCGCTGCTGTGCGGTCAGCTTATTCGGCTCCGCCTTGCTCAGATTCCCCACATACTCCAGCACCTTCCTCTCAGCGTCGGCCATCGTGCGCACCTGGTGCGCCGCCACATCGCTCACAGTCGGATGGCGCCCCTTATGCAGCGTCCGCTTCGTCACATCCCAAAGTTTCTCCGCCCCCGTCCCAAAGAAGTCCAGAACCCGCTGCGCCTGCTCCGTCCCCGGCGCCACAATCCCCAGGCTGCCGGCGCCCTGTGCGCCAAACTTGGCCTTTGCCATCTGTTGGCCGCCCATCCACTTTACCGGCATCAAAAGCGCAAGCACCTGATTATCTACAACGGCAATCACCTGTTCATTGTAGTTCGTTCTACCGACGCGCCATTCCACAGGTCGCCCCTGTGCCGTCCGCAACACCTCTGCATAGCGCCCAGGAGCAAGGAAAATGTAATCGTCGCCCTTGCTTCCCACCTCCAGCACCACACGTGGGTTCTTGTTATCCATCAGCACACCCACAGGCGCAGCCATCTCTGCGCGCCGCCACTGCTCAGGCCTTAGCATTTCCACGTAGGCAGTAGCGATTTGTTGCGTGTCCCTTCCAGTTGGCACGCCTGCGGGCACATCTCCGAACACGATCATTGCGCCGTCTGTCCATCCCTCGATCTCTTGCCCGGCGTCGATTCTCTTGACCTCCTTGAATGGCTCATATGCTGTCCGTTCTGCGTCCTTTAACTCTGCGTCCCAGGGCGAGAGCGTCTTCTGTCCCCCCAGTTGTGCGCGTATCCTCGCCTGAATGTCCTTCAGCCTGCGCTCTGCCTCGCTCAGTTCCGCCTGTCGCTCGAATGGCTGTGACTGCAATGTCTTCAGTTCCGCAGACCGTCGCGTCTGCTGTTCGATTGTGTCGGCGGCTTGGTTGCGTATTTGCTCCAACGTCGATCTGACATTGCGCATATCACGCAATACGTAGTCAGCCGTTGGCATATACTTAAGCGTACCAACGTCAGCCGTCTGACCCAACCTGTCAGAGCTAATCGTCATGATATAGGTAATCGGTTTATCGGCGAATCTCGCATCAAGTTTGCCTTGCAGATTGAGCGACACACCATTGACATTGACCATCTCAACGGGTGTACCGAACAGTTCACCAATCGCCAGCTCTATCCGTTCACCAATCGCCGCTTCCAATTCCTCTTTCTCACTCAGTTGCACACCGTTGACCCGGATACCGCTGGCCTTGTTCACTTCCATCTCTCGCAGCAAATACTCAGCCGTGTATTTTCTGCTTGTTGCGTTCTGAATCGCCATCGTTGCAGATTCTACGTCGAGCTGCATCCGTGTGCGCTGGTCTACGTGCGCACCGTACAACGAACGTAATCGGTTCAGTTGCTTCTCGGTGTCAACCTTCTCCTTCATCAGTGGATCACCGCTGGCGCGTGACTCGATCAGCGCCATTGCGTCGGTTGCCTCGTCTAATTCCTCCATCAGATCGTCGCTGTAGTCGCGGCGCATGAAGTTGTTGATCGCCGCAGTCTTCTGGCGCACGAGTTTCCATTTGGAAGCGTCCATCGGTGGCTGAATGTACACATACTCCTCCACCTCACCCGCACCGCGCTCCGCCCACAGGTTGCCCTGGCGGAACATGCGCCCGCGCCGTTGCTCGATTGTCGAAGGTTTCCATGCTCCATCCAAATGATGCAGCGCATACAGGTTCTGCTGCACATTGACACCCTTCTCCATCTGCACGTTGCCGATCAGCACCCGCACCCGCCCAGCATTCACATCCGCAAACAGTGCGTTTCTCAGGTCATCGTTCACCGCGTCGTGAATAAAGGCGATCTCGTCCTGCGGAATCCCCTGCGCAACCAACTTATCTTTGATCTCCTGATAGACGTTGAACTTCTGCCCCTTGATCGGCACCCCGATCTCACAGAAAACAAGTTGCGTACCACGGTCATCGGCTGTCCGCTTCCACACGTCCAGCACGTTACGAACCAGATTATTGATCTTGCTGTTGGGCAAGTCCGGCAAGGACCGGTTATACATGCGGATGTCCAGCCCTGCCCGTGCCATATCCGTGTTGAGCTTCAGGTGATTGTCTACAGTGGGGGCAACCTGGTTTGACTTGATAGCCGACCAACGCTCCAGCAACGCGACGCGTACGCTTTCCGTTTCTGGTGTGACTGGCGACTCCACCAATATCCGCTCGCCGGTCTTCATCTTGGGGATTTTGATCGTCTGAATCTCGTCGGCGCGCACGATGTCCATTACCTGCTGCATCATCTGGTTCAACTGCTGCGTATTCTGATACTGGTTGAATCGGGTCTTGGTCTGCCATCCGCCTGGCGACATTTCCAGTTCAGTCACCTCTCGCCCAAACATATTCGCCCACGCGTCGAAGTGCTCGATACCTGCGTCCTCTAGCTGCGGCTCCATCAGGTAGCGCATCATCACATAGGCTTCGCTGACGCTGTTGCTCACTGGCGTGCCCGTCGCAAAGACCACGTTGCGGTTGCCCGTCAGTTTATTGATCATGCGCACCTTCATGTGCATGTCCAGCGCCCTGTTCACGTCTTTGCCTGCGCCCACACCGGCCACACGCGTGCGCCTGCTGGAGAAGAACAGATTTTTGTAGTCGTGCGCCTCATCCACGAGCAACGCATCCACGCCCAGGTCATCCCAAAAGATCGTGTTGTCCTTCGTCATGTCGGCCATGCTTTGCAGCTTGGCTTCCAACCGCGCGATTGACTTCTCTACCTCTTTCTGCGTGCGCTTGTCGTCGATGTCCAGCAGTGCCATACGCAATGCCCGCAACTCATCATCGATGTATTCCTGCACGGTCTCCGGCTTCAACGGCAACCGCACAAATTGCGACTGCGGAACAACCACCACATCCCAATCACCCGTTGCAATCCGGCTCATCGTGCGCGCTCGGTTGGCCGCGTCGAAGTCCTTTTCTGTCGGCGCCAGCACCCTGGCAAATGGATACCACGTCTTCACATCCTGCGGCCACTGCGCATATAGGTGATTGGGCACCACGATCATCGGCTTCTTGGCAATCCCCAATCGCCGCATCTCCATCGCCGTCGCCGTGATTGCGCCCGTCTTGCCCGTGCCCACCTCATGCGCAAACAGAGTATTGCCCTGTAACGCACGCCACACCGCTGCTTTCTGGTGCGCACGCAGATTCTTCTCAGCGTTCATCCCCGCAAATGTCAGGTGATCGCCGTTCCACTTGCGGCTGACAAACACATTCATCTTGTCATTGAACATGCGCTCTGCTTTGGCCGCACGCTCAGGGTTCTGCTCCCACAGCCAGCGCCGGAACTCGGCTTCCAAGTCATCGATCTTCTGTAGTGCCGCCTCGGTCGCCTCTGGATTGATGACGCTCTTATCGTCAACCTTGTCATAGACCACCGTGCCGCGTGCGTTCATCCGGTCGTCGAGCAAATCCAATGCGCTCTTGCGCAGCGTGCCCCACTTCGCCGTATTGTTGACGTTGTTTATGCCAATAGCGCTGTTGTTTGGCAGTGTCCAGTGTCCAAGCCCTGGCACGTACTTCACTTGCAAATTCCTCTGGTTCACATCCGGCAGAAGATGCTTGATGAACAGCCCGTATGTGTCTTCATCCAGCCAGCCCACTCCCAGCCGTGTGTAAATCTGGCTCGCCGTCTTGTCTTTCGGCTGCACCTTCTCAAGTGCATCCACGTTGCGCTGATAGGCTGGATCGACCTTCGCCGCGTCGCGCGCCGCTTCCAGTTTGCGCCGCACGTTGCCGCTTAAATACTCGTCTGCAACCTCCCAATCTCCCCCAGGGTTGCGGTAAACGGCGTCGCCAAGTTCACCGGCCAGCGCATTCGCGTCAGCGTTCTCTCGCTTGAGCACGTTGGCAATGTAGTCCATGTCAATCCGCCCGCGCTCACGCAGGCTCATCGTCAACGCGTCCACTGGGTTGGTGATCTCGGTCACTTCCCCGCTGCCATGCACCACCCGCTTCGTGAAGATGTCGGCCTTGTTGCCGTCCGTCTGTTCCAACGCCTGCACGAAGTAAGCCTCCGGATCGTCGCCGTACACACCCCGATTATAGCTGTTGTTGAGCTTGCCATACTGCGCCGTGTACGCGTCGTACAACTCATTCAGCTTCTGCTGCGCGGGCGCCCACTTCGCATCATCCGTGCTTTTCAGTTGTGCGTCGAGCACACCGCGCGCCGCGTCCCGAATCTCCATCATCCTGCGCAGCCGCATCTCGTCGCCCGCCCGCGCCATCTTCACATCTTCCAGCCCGTTCGCCGTGGCTCGTTTCAGCTTGTCGCCCACCACAACGTAACTGCCCGGCTTTGTGCGCATCCGTGCCCGCACCTCTGCCGCTTCTCCTGCCATCTCGATCTGCTCGTCGCTCGTCTCACGCAATATCCCCTGCGGTAGCCGATCCATCGTTTCCCGTAGCGCATCTGCAAATGGTTTCTCTGGCGCAAGCACGGTGTACGCCTTGCCACCGCGTGCGTACATCGTTCCCTGTGCAGCTTCCTTCCCAACAATCATCTCAGGGTGGTCTGCGAAATACTTGTTGACCGCAAACGTCTCCCCGTCGATGATCCGTCCCACCGACTTGACCCATCCCACATCCCCCGGCGTTTCACCTGGCATCAGCTTGCGCAGGAAGATCACATCCGTCACAACCTCCGTGCCAGCATTGCGCTTGAATGCCGTTTCTGGTAGCCGGATTGCGCCGATCAGCTTGGCTTTCGTCGCAAGGTGCGCCCGCACCATCTCGGCGCCTGGTGCGTTCATCGTGAACGATGACGTGATGAATGCCACCACACCGCCCGGTCTGGTCTTGTCCAGTGCCTTTGCAAAGAAATAGTTGTGAATGCTCTTGGTCAGAAACTTCATGCGGGGATTGTTGTACAGGCGATCAAAGACCGGGTAGTTGCCGAATGGCACATTGCTGATTACCAGGTCATAATAGTTGTCACTCAGTGGCGCATTCTCGAACCCCGTCACATACACCCTACTGTTCGGGTACAGTTTCTGCGCTATGCGCCCGGTGATGCTGTCGATCTCCACCGCATGACGCGTCGATCTGGCTGCAAGGTCTGTCGGCATCCTGCCAAAGAAGTTTCCCACTCCTGCGCTCGGCTCCAGCACACGCAGCCGCTTCATGCTGCCCAGCCCCATCCGATCCAACCCCAACCACATTGCATCCACCACCGTGGGCGATGTGAAGTGAGCATTCTTCCGGCTCGCCTGCGCTGCCTTGTACTCGTCAGCACTCAGCAACTTCTTCAGTTCGTCGTACTCGGCTTCCCATTCCCATTTCTTACCACCACGGTAGGCATATTGGGCTTCATCGTTCAGCACGTTCTCTGACAGTTCGCTCTGCCCCCAACCCGAATAGCGCGCCAAAATCCGCTGCTCCTCTGGAGTAGCGTTGCGCCCCTCGGCTTCCAGTCGCTTCAGCGTTTTGATCGCATCCACGTTCGCCCGATAACGGGCTTTGGGTCCGCCGAAGTCTTCCAGGTTGTCGGCTTCGCTGATTACATAGTCACGCCAACCGCTGTTGGATTCGGTTGTCTTGGGCTTGGGTCGGGCATCATCGGCAAGCGTCCGGCCACCATCGGTGGGTCGCCCTCGATCCCCTGTGTCGGGGATTCCTGCTCTCTCTCCTCGCTCGGTAGCAGACACCACTCCCCGCGCATCGTCTCCCATGCCTCTTGGCTGTCCATCCCCTGCTCGATCAGCCTGCGACACGCTTCCAGAGTCGTCCGCGCGGCTTCCTCTGCGCGCTTCTGCAACTGGCCGCTGCGCTTCCATCCGTTGTACATCGTCGGTCGGAACTCGCGCCAGTGCTCCAGTGTCATCTTTACCAATTCGCCCTGCGTCGGTAAGCGCCCTGCCATTTGCTGTGTCCTCCCCTACATCCATTATCGCGCCACTTTGCGCTTCCTGTACCCCCCCAATCGGCTGCACATTCTCCGGCGAGAAGGTCTTCTGCACCCCGTCGATCTCCACATCCACCGACGTGATCAGCCCGTTGCGCCGCGTCACACTCGTCACTATCCCCTCGCCTAGTGGGGTGTTTACGGCTTTATCTAGCTTGAATGAATCGACAAATGTCAAGCGTCTTGGCGGCACAACAAACGTCTCTCCACTGCTTGCCGTAACCGTTACCTCACCCCGTCTGGTCACGTCAGCAGAAGATACCCGTCCCGTCACCGTCCGCCCCTGCTCACGCAACGTAACCTCATCCCCCAAACGCACGGCGTGATGATCGACGTACTTTACTTCTTGCCCGTCCGAATACTTGAGACTTCTCCTATCGACCACCCTCGGCGCCGGTTGCGGACCATACGGAGTCGCCGGAATATCATCCGGCCTTGCCACCGGTCTCATTGTCGGCGTCTCGTAGGGCGCTCGTGTGCGTGCAGGTTGCGCCATCCCCGCCTGCGCCGCAATCCTCTGCCCCTGTGCAACCTCATCCGCTGTCGGTGTGGTCAGCGCCTGCACATTGCTGCGCTTGTAGCGGCTCACCTTGCCACTGTCCAGCTTCACCGTGTAGAAGGTCTTCTGTTCCCCCGTCACAACCCCCACACCGCCCGGCGTCGTCACCCGCTGCCCCACCCGCAACGGCTCCCGCTGCGTGCTCACCCAGTTCGCTGGCTTGGTCAGCCGTGCATTCGGGTCGGGTGCGCTGGCGATCACCCCCTCCGGTGGCATCAACGGCTCAACCCCTGGTGGCTCCGGCAGATATGGCATCTCTGCATGTGGCGCATCCGGGTCGATGCTGCCGCGCAACAGCCTGGTCTCCCCGTTGCGTTGCATGTAGCGCAACCGGCTGTAGATGTCGAGCAACCGTGCCCGTTCCGCATCGATCTCCGCCATCCGACTGTTCAACCTTTGCACAGCCTCATCCCCGCTTGGGATAGCGGGCGCCGGAACATCCGCATTTGGGATACTCTCATCTACCTGCGTCTGCTTTGGCAGAATGTCCTCGAACCCCGTCGCCGGTCGCTCGATCTGCCGCACCGTTGGCGTCTCATACGGTCTGCGCAGAGCGTTGAAATCAATCTCCTCTGCCAACGGCGCCTCTGGCAACGGCTCCAACGGGCGCACACCCTCAGTCAGCCCGCCGAGATCGCCATCCCCACCCACCGGCACACGATCCAATTCCTCTCGAATCGCCCGCCGCTCTGCCGTCAGCCGCTTGATCCGCAGCCACACATCATCAATATCGCCGTCCAAACTCACAGGAGCCTCAGCATTAGGCGATAATGTAGTTTCAGGCTGAATCACACCAGGGGCTTGCGTTTCGCCTGTCCTGGCGATTTCTGTAGGCTCAACTTTCGGCGTAACTGGCGTCGGAGCTTCCACCTTTGCAGCCGCCTGGCGAATCTCCTCAACCGCTGCATCCAACTGCGCATCATCCGTGCCGATCACCCGCTCCCAGTCGTCGATGATCTGCTTGGGCACCTCTGGCAACGCACTCTCGCCACCCGCCTCGGAAAAACGATGCACACTCCAATCGTCCATGCGGTAGGCGAACCATGTGCCATCCTTGCCCGGACCCGCCAGCAAGAAATCCCCACCGGCAAACGGGTCGTTCCAACGCAGCTTGCTCTCTGTGCTGTCCGCCAGCCCCAGGAGTGTGATCCTGCGCTGCGCATCCTCGATGTACGTCCGGCTCATGTCCGCCCAGTGGCGCCACGCCCCGTTGCGAATCGGCCAATATTCATCCCAGGGAAGTTGTTTCGCCAACGCCGCATCACGGAACGGACGCAGATACGACGATGTGGTGGCGCCGAACATCTCGACACGGCTGACCACATCCGCCACCACGTCCAGCGCCTCGACTGTCGGGAACCTGCGCACCGCATGAAACATCGGCAACCATGCCTGATCCACATACGCCCGGTTCGCATCGACCACCGTCTCCCACAACTCAGGGTCTCGTGTCGTGGCAAACAGCGCAGTCTGCCGTGCCTCTTGAATCAGCGCGTCGTCGTAGTCAAGATAGCGTTGAATGCCAAGCCACCAATCGAACGTCGCCGCCGCTTCCTCGCCACCGGCCAGCGCCAACCGTGCATCGTTGACCACCTCCTGCATGTTGGCGATCATCTCGGTGTAGATTCGCTGCGTGCCCTCCCATTTCTTCGCCCACAGCGCCGCCCGTGCCTCTTTGCTGCCTCCGTAACGCGCTGCCGCCTGGCTCAACTCGTCCACCTGCGCCCGTGCCTGTCTGCGCAAAGCGTGCAGCTTTGCCCAGGCATCCACCGCAAATGTCATCGCCCGTGGATTCTCCACGCGTGCAATCTCATTGACCAACGATTCCTGTATCTGGTTGCTCTGATCAACGTGCTCTTTGGCAAACTTGACCGCTTGCTCCTGCGCCTGCTGCCGTGTCATCCCCCCCTGCATCCCGGCCTCGGTCAGTTCATCCACCAGCGCCGCACCGTCGAGCGCAGCATCCCCGCTCAACCGGTCGTACACACCAGGCTGCAACGGCGCCTGCCGCAATATCTCGGCTGCTCGCTCGGTCTCCCGCACAAACACCCGCCGCACACCATTTTGCGCACGGGCAATGTCCTCCGGTCGCAATTGCTTCTGTGAGTTGAGATACTTCAGCCAGCCGTCGATCTCCTTCCAGCCCTCTGCGCTGACCAGTTCATCCGGCACCCCCAACGAACGCAGATCAATCGGATCATACGCACCGCTGACCAGGCTGCGCACACGGCTGGCAATGTCGGCCTTGTTGCCGTACACCCCCGCAGAGATGATCGCATCACTCACCCGCGCCGCTGTCGTCGGTTCCAACCCTGCTGCTTGCAACCGTGGTGCGATCTCCTCGTTGACCACACCCTTCCACAAGTCCGTAAACGCCCGGCTGAAGCTGCGATCAAACGCCCGCACATAGAACGCCTGTTCACCAAACGGCACATTGCCCAGAATGTGCGTGAACCCCGTCCACATCCTGTTTGCCTGCTCGTTCGCCCAGGCGTATGCGTTGTTGTTCTGCCAAACCTTGCGACTCCAGTGCTCCCCGGCATCCATGCCCATGCCCTCAGCCGCTGCGCCGAAGTTGACATCCGTCGCCATCGCCTCCATCACTCTGGCATCCGGCACACCCTTGCGCACCAGGTCGTCAAGAATCCCCTGCACCGGTCGCAGCGAGTACAGATCATCGGTCATCAGCGTCGCCGTCGCCGCCATCGCATTCCGCACCCAGTGCCCTGGCCGCAGGTTGAGCCACAGGTCACTCATCACCGCCCGCTGCACCTGGTCCATGCTGCGCACAGCCCGTAGCAACGGCGATTGCTGCGCCCCCTTCAGCGCCGCCCGTAACGATTTCTGATATTCATTTGCCTGGCGTGATGTCATCGGCACAGTAGAGCCGATCACCTTGCCAGCTTCATTCAGCCATTCCAACCGTGCTCGCCCATCGGCCATCGCCACTTGACGATAGTCCACGGCGCCCAACGGCATCTGCTCCAACGATTTCAACCCGTATGCTTCTCTGGCTGTGCGATAGAGGATGGTGTCAATTTCGGCCATCACCTCCAGCATGTTGTAGCCATCCCCGCGCAGCGATCTCAGATTGTGCAAATCCTCACTCGCCGCCTGCATCAGCCACAGCCGATCCAACAACTCCCGATTCGCCACCGAACTGCCGCCGAACTTCACCGCTCCGCCGAAGCCTGAGATGTCTTGGAACTGTTGCCCCGTCAGACCCTTCACGCCCTTGACCAACTGCGACGGGTTCTCGATTGCCGTGTTGATCAGCCGCTGTGCGTCCTGTGCATTCTGTACGTTTGTCAGCGTGCGGGCGAAGAAGGACCACACCACATCCCGATCCATGTGCGCTTTGGCATCTGGCGTCTTGCCAACCACCGCCAGCCGATCAACCCAGTTGTACCCCGGCAATTTCGGCGCCGCCCCCTCCACCACCTCCTGACCGATTCGCCGCGCTGCCGGTAGCGCCTCGTCCAGCAACTGCACTGCCTGTTTGGTCGGTGCGATCAACTCCTTCGCAAAGCTCAACGGCTTGCCAACCGCATAGCGTGCGCCGCTCAGCACCCCACCCACCAGGATGTCAGTGAAGGGATCGAGTAGGTTGATCGGGTCGGCAACAACACCCTCGACCAACTGCGCCCAGCCGTTAGCGTGGCTGTCGATGATCTCGGATGTGCCCATGCTCTCCCATCGTTTGGCGTCGGAGTACAGCCCGCCAGCCATCGTCAGCGCCGCCAGCCGTCGTTTCTCTGCTTCCTCCATCAGTCGGGGCTGCTGCAATCCACTGGCCTGCGCTCGCGCCACATCCATCTGATAGCGCATCTCGGCAATCCGTGCTATTTGGTCGGCGCGCTGTATCTGCGCCGGCGCATTCCACTTCTTCTGCAAATCCTGCACCGCTGCCAACTGGCGTGCGCCGCCGCTTTCCCCCAGGATCACCGTCTGCCGTGCCATCTCCTGTTGCTCTGCGGGCAGTGCGTTGATCGCCTGCTCCACCCGGAACGCTGCAATGATCTCCTGGTTGTACACATCCCAAATGCTCTCGTAACCGTTGGGATTGGTCGGAGATTTCCAGAACGCATTTTCATACACGGTCTTGATGCTTGGGTCTTGGCGGAAAAGGGGCAGGAACGGATTGAGCTTGTTGAGCATACTCCCCAATGGCGCCGTCACCTGCGCCAACGTCAGTCGATCCCCTGGCTTTGCGAGTTCTTCGCCCGCCATCCTGTTGACGGCTGCCGCAGTGTCTGCGTTCACACCCGCCACCCGCTGCGATGTCACGAGTTCTGTCGGCATCACGAAGATCGTATTCCCCAGCCCGCGCAGCAATGCCACCAGTGGCGAAATCTCCCCCGTCACTGCTCGCTCTCGATTCTCTCTGGCTCGCTGCTGGTACTGCTGGAATGCTGGTTGTGTGTCCAACCACGTCTCTCGCCGTGTGATCTCCGGTTGGCTGGCGAGTCCATCTCGCATGTAATCTCGGTGCGCCTGTGCGTCTCTGGCCTGTGCTGTCTGGTTGGCCGCCAGCCCGCTCTCCACCAGCGGATTCGCCATCAGCCTGGTCGTCTCCATCTGGCTCGGCGTCAATGGTGTGCGCCGCACTGCCTCAGCCCGTGCGTTGCTGCTCGGCGTCGGTTGCTCCTCCGGTGCGTTCCATGCGTTCCACGCACTCTGCACACCCCGCACACCCGCCTCCACCACTGGCCGCACCATTCTGCTGGCAGTCAATGGCGCCGTCACCGTCGCCGCTGGCACTCTCCACGCCGGTTGGTTCCACCGCTGCGCCCGTGACTGTTCCTCCGTCGCTGCGCCCTGCACCGCCCCCAGTGGTCGAATCCCCGACGCCACGGTAGGAGATTGCACCTGCTGCGCCGTGAACGCAGCCGGACCGGTATCGACCTTTGGCCGCCATGCCTCCAGGCTCGCCAACGTATCGCTGCGCACAGTCGATTGCAATGGTGCGATCTGCACGTTGCTCCGTGGCTGCACCGTTGCCGCCTGCCTGCGGTCTTTGGGGTCTATGCCATAGTTTGGGTCATCGAAGCGTGGATCATAGCCTCTCTGCGGTGCAAGCTGCGGTGCGGACACAATCGGCAGGTTGATTGTCGTCTGCTGCTGCTGCACTGGCTGTCGCCATGTGCGCAACTGCTCGATCTCCTGCCTCTCCTTGCGACCGAGTGCTTCTTCTTCTTCTCGCTTCTTGCGCTGCTGTGCTGCGAAATCCTGGTAGGTTGTGACTTTCCCTGGTGGCATTTCGATCCCCTATATCACATCTGCGCCCCATCTGCGTGGGGAAGATGGACTAATTATCAGACTAATTATCAGACTAATTATCAGACTACCAATTGCGCATCCAACGTGCGTTCGGCGCCTGGCGTCTGCCCCACGTCTGCATCGTGACCATTCGCTCCTGTGCTGCGTTGGCCTCTCGTGCAAGCTGCGCCTCCTGCGCCAGTCGATTCGTCTCCAACGTCTGTCGCCATGCGTTGGCCGCCTGATCTAAAGTCAAGCGTCCTTCCCCCAATGCACGGTTGATGTCGTTGGCTTGCCGCTGCACGTCGATGTTTCCCTGCCCCAGTTGCAGATTGATGTCCGATTCCCGGTTGCGTGCGCCGATATTGCCAAGCCCAAGCTCACGCTGCACGTCAGTCCCGTACCGCTGCGCGTCGATGTTGCCCAGCCCGATCTGCCTGTTGACATCCGTTTCATACCGGCGTGCGTCGATGTTGCCCAACCCAAGCGCATAGGTGTTCTCAAGCTCCCGTCCCTGTAGGTTCAGGTTGGCTTGGTCGATTGCCTGCGTGTGACCAAACTGTCTGTTCCACTGGTCGGCGGCCACCCGTGCGGCCTCCTCCTGCGTCATCTGTTGGCGCGCCGCCAGCCCCTGGTTGAACACATCGCCCTGCCGTGTCCAATCGAACTGCTGCCCCCAACGGTAATCAGCCGTGTCTGCGTCCCGCCCATACTGGTACGCATTCTGCTGCGCCTGCCACTGCGGTGACATCATCGCCTGATATGCGTTCATCGCCTGTTGATTGTCCGCATTGCGCCACCAATCCACCGTCCCGCCATCGGTCGGCATCCAGCTTGGCGTCTGCCACTGCGGAGCACTCCACGCCTCATCCCGCTGCGGGCCGATCGACCGTGGCGCATAGCCCTGCATCGGCGTGTAGCTCGGCGCCTGTACATTCCACGTTGGCAGGTTCCAACCCTGCTGCGTTGTCGGCTGCTGCTGCATCTGCTGCGGCTGCCCGGTCTGCATCCACTGCGGTGGATTCATCCACGAAGGTTCAATAGCCATGTCTCCCCCCTCCCTACATCCCCGAATTAAGCAACCTGTCCAACTCATCTGCTGGCGTCATCGGTGCGCCAGTCATCGCCGCGTCATACATCCCCGGTGGCGCCTGCCCAGGTCCCAATCCCATCTGTCCCGGCATCGGCTGCCCCAACATCCCCGGTGGTGCGACCTGCGGCGGAATCCCCGGCGGCCCCATCGCTGGCTGTCCCCCATTCGGCGGACCCATCATCATCCCCGGTGGTGGTGGTGGCGGCTGTTGTGGCTGCCCCATCCCCGCCATCAGTTCCTTCTCCAACGGTGTGCCTGCGATTCGTGCCTGCCAGTCATCCGGGTAGCGTTCCATCACGGCGATCAGCGTCGCCCGCAATCCGAGCGGACCCTGCGCCCCTTCTGCCTGCGCCACCCTGATCCTGTCCTGCTCATCCTCTGGCACTGGCGTGCTCAGGAACTTGTCCCTGAACGTCTCCGGCGAGAGAATCCCTGCGTTGACGAGTTGCAACCCCAGTGTGATCCGCTGCACGTCATCCGCCAGAATCTCCGGCACCAGGTTGACCGAGTTATCCCAACAGCCGTGAATATCCTCCGGTCGCAGCGTCTCGTGATAGGTTCCCCCGCCCCGCTCATCCTTCGCCCACACCGTCACACCGTCGTCCCCGGCGAACTGTTCCACCAGTGCCAACGCCATCTCATTCAGGTGTTCGAGCATTGATTCCAGGTTGCTGCGGATCATGTGGATTCTGCCGCGTGCCTGCTGCGCTAACATATTGACCGCAAAGCCAGCCGTCACCCCGCCCGGCTCCTGGCCGTACATCACGCTGGGGAATGTGCTCATGTCGCCAAATGCCTGCATCATCTGCATCATCTGCTGCGCCAATGGCACGTTGACCTCACTCACGAGCTTCTCAATCCGGCTGCCCGCTGGCAATGGCGTGATCGAACCTGGGGTAAAGTCGATGTCAGGTATCTCGATCCCCTGTTCGCTGATCACCGCCCACGCCGGCCAGAAGGTGAAGCGCAAACCCGTCGCCAGCAGAGACGCCAGCCGATTCTGATACGGCCACAGGTCGGTCAGCGGGTGCAGGATGCTCAACCCCTTCATGCTCTCGTCATCCAGCGGAGTAGAATCGCCATAGCTCTCGATGATCGGCACCGTCTCATAGTCCGTGACGTATGGCTCAATGGCGAACTCCTCGTCAATCAGCACGCCATTCCACACCTTACCGTCTTCGTCCGTGTACCAGTAGTCCACCACCTCACACAGATCGTCACCCTGGCGCCGGTTGCGCTTGCCGATTCTCTCGATGGTCGCCTTGTAGCGTTGGCTCAATGAACTCGCTCGCTGCTCGCTCTTGTAGTAAGCGTACTCCGTGTAGAGTTCCCCACGCACCACGCCCACACACAGCGGGTCTAGCGCACGCACAGACAGCGGCAGTTGTCGCTCTCGCAGCTTTTCGGGTAGATGCGCACGCACCCAACGCACATCGGCGGCCACCCGTCCACGCACCAGCGCATAGAAGGTCATATCCGCCAGCACATTCGACTGCTGCCGCATCAGCCGTTCCCACAGACCACGCAGCCACCGCTCTCGCTTGGCGGCCATCTCATCGCTGTCTGTTTCGCCTGGCGCCACCGGCACGTCAATCCGTGGAGTCGTGGCGATCAGCCTCCCGGCCAACTGCACCACGTTGAACGGCACCGGAAGAGTGACCACCTCCTGCCCCTTCTGCTTGGCTGTGCGCCTGGCAGAATCGTCGATCCACCTCAGCCGGTACATATCCTCCCACGCCCGCGCCAGCCGCACATAGTTGCTCTTGCGATCCTCGCACTCGCTGACGTGATCCTTGATCTCTTTCGCTGTGATGCTCATCAGAATGCCAACTCCCGTTTCTGCGCCTTCGCCGTGAATGTCTGCGCCAGATCGTTGAATGCCCCGCTCGCTGCGTCCACCAGGTCATCATGCGCCGCCTCTGGAAAGCCATGCAGAGTGCGCAGCAACATCTCATTCCATGTCCCCCGCACGATCTTGACGTTGCCTGCTTCGGCTTGCGCTGCCAGTGGTTTTGCCCGCACGACCTTATCGCCCTGCGGTTCCACTCCCCGCACATCCCAGCCCGCCAACATCCCCACAATCGACCTGGCATCCCGCTTGCCACTGGCGCCGCCTTCACGCTCGAAGCGCACCGCCACCTGTTTGCCGTCCTGGGTTGCCATGTTCCGTATCGCTGCGTCCACGCTGGCCGGGCTTGCCTGCACCGCCGTTGCGTCGAGCACGTAGTACAGATCACCCACCCTGCGCATGAGCACGGAGGCTGTGTAGTCCGGGTCGTTTTTCCCAATCTCTTTCTCCGTCGCTGCCAAATCCCAAAAGCGCACTGTTTTGCCGCCTGCTGGCGCCGCTTCCACCACCTCGAACCAACTGCGGTTGAAGACCTTGCCCGCCGCTTCCCGGATCAGCCAGTTGCCGGACAGCAACCGCTCCCGATCCACCAGGTTCAGCGCCATCAGGTTGGCGAGATACTCCGGGTTGCGTTGCAGCAGAATGGCGTTGTCATGTATCGACGAAGCGATAAAGCTAAAGCTCTTAGGCATCGACCCCGGATAGCGCCGCTGCAACTCCGCTGCGCTGTCCGCCCACACCAACGAATCATCCACCACCACGAACCAACGCACCACGCCCGACCGCTCAGGGATCACATAGCCCGTCTGCTCGTTGATGTACCAGCCGATGAACTCGTGAATCCACCCGCCGATCTCGTCGTCAATCGGCACTGGGTTGCACGTCGCCCGAATGTATGGTTTCACTCCGCATGTGGAGCGGTTGCGAGAGAACAGATAGAACACCTGTGTCCGGCTGAAATGCGTCAACTCATCGAAACAGATCAGCGGTATCTGCGAACCTTGCCAATCCAACCGGCTCTTGTCGTGCTCCAGGTGTGCGAACTTGATCGTGGCGCCGCTGGGGAAAGACCACTCCAACGTGCTCTCTCGTGGCTCTGCGCCGAGCAACGGATACAACTCCATGCTCTCATCCCACAGCCCACCCGCATTCCGCACCTGCACCGATGTGCGCCGGAAGATGACCGTAGAGAATCGTGGATTGTGTACGTGGCGCAGTGGTTCGAGCAACAATCCGAATGTCTTACCGCCGCCTGCTGCCCCCCCATAGATCACCACGTCAGCCGGTGAACTGAGGAACATCTCCTGCGGTCCCCGTTGCGGGCGAATCTCAGCCACGATGGTTCTCCGGCAGATACACACTCACGCCACTGGTCAGCATCGGCGCAGACTTGGCACGGTAGGCGCCAGCCATCTCCAACAGCAGTTTGCGATCCTGGTGTCCCTGAGCGCCATCATCCACCGCACAGCGCACGCTTGCATCCAGCACATCCGGCAGCACATCACGCAGCAGCCGGTTGAATGCTGATTGCTCTGCGCTGTGTACGAACAACTCAGCGTGTCGAGTGCGCCACCGTCGCAGCACCCGTGCATCCACGCCCAACAGCGCCGCCAACTGCTCCTCTGTCCGTGGCTCCCGCAGTCGCCGCGGCATTGCGTGCCACACGGCCAGCGCCGCCAACTGCCATGCGTAGCCTGGTCGCTGCTCCTGTTGTTCGATCACATGCAGCATATCCAGCCACAGCGAACGCAGCCGCTGGCGTGTGTCCAACGTCTCTGGCTCTGTGTTTGACAGCCAATCCTCAAACGTCTTGCGCATCTCAAAAACCGGACAAATCGGACAGCACAAACCGCACGTTGCAGAGCGTATCAGCCACCGCTTTTATCGTCTCTACACGAAGTCACGAAGACAACCAACCCGGAAACCAATCCATGCGCACGCCAAACCACAGCGCCGCAATCACCAGCACCACCACCGCCGCAATCGCAGCGATCTGCACCGGCGTCGAGAGACCCTTCATCCAATCCAACAGCCGTGTCATACTCCCCCCCTGGCGCAAACAAAAAGCGGGCGACCGGCATCTCTGCCAATCGCCCGCTAGGAATCCCCGGTAGGTCTGACTCAAACTATATCATGGATTCCGCTCAGGTTCAATAGGTTGCTGTAATTCCCGATCCACCTGAATGATGTCGTGAGCGATCAAATCCCGATCTTCAATCGAGTATAGGCGCTTCGAGTGCCATCTCCCCTGGGCGATCATTTTTTGCCGCCCCTGCAAGTACACTTTCCACTGCCACAAGTCCTTGTCCTTGAAAAGCCACGTTGGTCCGTGCTTTTCCGCATCGCCCTCGGCCTGCATGAGTGGGCGAATCGACTGCTCAAAAAGCGTGCGAGTGATTGGACTAGCCAGCCCCTCGCTGAGGCTGGCTAGAATCTCCTGGGTGGTCAGCATTACTCATCCAAAGGTTGAAACGTCTTGGGAAGTTCGCTCATGGCGAAATCGACCGTCTCGGCAAACACGATTTCTGCGTACTTATCATCATTCAGCTCGTCGGGCTGTAAATCGGTGTCTGGTGTTGGGTCGAAACTGCATCCGCTGTCAGCGTACAAGTCGGCAACAGGAAAGGCTGTTGCGTTATCGTGCCACGGATTCCAGGGAGCGCCCGCTTCTTTGTGGCGCACGGCGTCAAAAATGTTGTCTCCGTCTGTGTCAACAGCATATGACTCTCCGAAATACTCCGTATCATATCCGGGGTCGCTCTGCTTGACGATTGCCGTTGCGATGTCCTTACGAATAGTGTCTGAAATTTTGTAAATCATCGTTCGTTCCTCTCTCTTTTGGGGCTACTGTGTTTCGCCCCTCTGCAATCATTATATAGCATATCCGCCATATTGTCAATGGGCAATATGGCAGATGCGCTATATTTTAAGGTTCTCTTTCTGGGCACAAAAAAAGCCGGAAACCTCGTTGCAAAGGTTCCCGGCTTTTTGTTGCAATCCTCGACTGGGTTGAGTGCTTTTCGACACAGGCTCCGCTGTGCAACCAGCAAAGCCTATGGGGAATTATAGCGCAGGTTGGCGGGTAGCGTTCCCTACGATTCGCCTACGATTTCTTGCAAGTAGGCGATCCGCTGCTCGTAGCGGTTGCTGGCCTTCTCCCTGTGCCAGCCGTCGTTCTTCGCTTCCCTGTACAGTCGCCGCTGCACGGCGTTGTACAGTTCCCGCTTGGTTTGTGGCTGATCCTCGTGGAGGATCAGCCACGCCAGGCTGCGCACATGACACATGAGATCGCAGCGATCCATGTAAAGCCATAAGAAAGGAAAGAAACGATGGCGGCAATGCTTGATTGCCGCCATCGTGTAGGCGAGTGGGTTGGTGATTGCGTCCATCGGCAGATCATCGTCTCTTCGTGCTGGCTGTCGGCAGCCCCTTCGCCGTATCCCCGCCAACGAACAACGTCGCCAGAATCCGCACAAACCAGCCCATCACGCCCCTGGTCTTTGCCGGCTTTCCCCACGCCGGCGGCAGCGGCCCAACTTTTGTTTGTGCGTGCTTGGGATTCAGCAGGGGAGTCACCAACGCCGCTCCCACCCCCGCCCGACACAGAAGATACTCCGCAAACTTGGCCTGGCTGCCCGGCACCTTGACGCCGACGGTAGGGGAGTTCGCAGCGTAGCGCCGCCCAATCACCGGTACCCCGTAGCGCCGCAATATGCACTCTACATCCCACCCTTGCTTCCCACCCCTTCTATCCCACTCAAACCAGTGATCTGGCTGCTTCCTCCCCTGCCCTACCCTGCCTCTCATCTCACACCCCTTTCACCAGTGTACTGGCGTGTATTTGTACCGTTTGGCGCGCCACTGGACGCGCCGACCAGCGCGCCATTTTTGCGCCGTGGGTGGTTGTGCCGGTAGCTTGCTCGCTTCAGCAGGTCAACCCCTTCAGCCGCCACAATCCGCACCCCCGACGCCACTGCAAGCTCCCACTGCGCAGGTGTCTGCGCCTTGATCGCCCGTGTGCGCTTGCTCATTGCCCCACCATACACCAGCAGCGCCCGTGCCAGCGTCCAACGGTTTTCGCCCATGCCCACAGACGCCGCTTGTCGCTTCGATGTGTAGCCGCCGCTGAAATGCAGCGCACCGAGCAGCAGTGCGTCACGCTCGGCTCTGCGTAACATCCTCAATTCATGATCCTGCAATCGTCGCCGGATTTCTCGAAGCTCCGTGCGCAGATTGGCGTTTTCCAAACGTAGCCGGTCGATCTCTGCAAGTGCCTGGTCAAGCGCCGTTGCCATCCGCTGAAAGTCGCCACTGTATCGCTCACAAAGATTGTCAATCAGCCCGCTCATGGTCACCATCCTCGCCTTCGTCAACAGGCTGGAACATATCGTCGATACGGCTGCGCCCCCGCTGGAACAGAATCCAGCGACCTGACTTTAGCATGTGTTCCCATGCGTGCTGGTACAGGTCGATGTCGGTGTCGTCCTCGTAGCCAGCCAATCGAGAGATACATGCCTGCACATCGTAGCTGATAACATACGCCAAATGTGCATCCATGCCGGCGCGTAACTTGGCGTCGAGCACCCGCACAGCACGGTCAAATTCTGCAATTGCCTGCGCATCTGGTGATCCAAACACAATTTTTTTCACGATTGCGCCCCCTTCTGTAGATGGTCTAGGTAAGCATCCAGCGCCGCCCGTTTCAGTTCGTGGGCTTGCTTCAGTTCCAGCCGCTTGAGTTCCGCCGCCCGGTTGATTCGATGTCGCTCCAATCCGCTTCCGCTGTAGTCCCGTTCTTGCCGGTCAAACAGAATGAAGCTGCCAGCCGACAACACACCGAACACGCCCAGCCCGAAGACCAGCGCCCACCATGCCGGAATCACCGCCCACGCCACAAACGCCGCTGTCACTGCCAGCACAATCCACACGATTGATAGCGGTAGCTGTCGAATGAGCAGACCGATTGACCGGTCAACGGCTGAAGTCTCCTCTCGAACGGATTCGGACGGCTGCCACACCTGCATATCGCCGCTTGTGACAGGCTGCCACAACTGCGTGGGCATCTCCGGCTTGTTGCTTGCAGCCGGTACAAAGTTCTGTGCCGGTCGGCTGGAAGATGCGACCGGCTCCCAACGCTCAACCGGTGCGTCGGCCAAGTCTTCGTCGCTGCGGGTTTCGGTGTAGGTCACGGCAGCACCTCGACTTCCTTCACCGGCCTGCCGTCAACCGTCGCCGATGCACAACGCACCGTCGGCGCCATGCGTGCGGATAGCCGGCCACTGCGCACGATCTGATAGACCGTCACCAGCATCGCCAGGCTGACCCCGCCAGCCGCAACCACGCCAAACACAACCGGCGCCGCCACCAACGCAACGCAGACCAGCACCGACGCCAACGATAGAAATATCACAAGTTTGATCATATCGATCCTCCTGATCAGGTGGATCGCCATGCGGAGATGTGGTACAATCCCCACATGGCGATCGCCGCAAACGCCGCCATACCATTGCTGTGAGTGTGGACGGTTACGCCCCGTCCACACTCAACCCGTACTGATCCCTACCGAACACAACCGACACTACGCAATCTTCACCGCCACGAAACAGGGCACTACCAGCACCAGGCCGAACATAGCTTGACCGACACCGTACAAAACCTAACTTAGCCATACCAATTCGTAACGGAACCATACCTGAGCGACACCTTAAGCGACCATGCCTTGCCAACACATAAATGGACTCTGCAATGCCAATACCGTGCGGAGCCATGCTTCGCCAATACTGAGCCGTACATTGCCATGACTAGACTACGCAATGCCGTGCTCTGCCAGCACCGAACACAACGAAACTTCACCCAAACCTAACAGAACCCAACCAATACCTAGCAAAACCAAACTATACCCCTACGATTGGCGTCAATTCAAACGTGAACTGTCCCCAGTCCCCGCTTCGCCACTGCCCCAAGCCCTGGAACTCCCCAAAACTCAACCACTCACGCAGCATCTCCTCGCTGATCATCTTGTCCGACAAGATGATCAACTGGCACTCGATTGACGCCCCGGCCTCGACCACCTCGCTTGCAGCCAGCGCCACCCGTGGCCCCTGCGCCGTCTCTGCCCGCAACGGTCGTTCTAGCACAGCCGTTGGTTTAACCAGCCGGATCGTCAGCAATCTTGGTTTCACAACCACCAGGTTATTGATGTGCGTCTTGTGATTCCTCAGACTGCCCGACACGGGTTTGATGTCGTCTCGGTTCTTGCTTGCCGAGCACGCCGCCTTGAAGAATCCCTTTAACACATAGTTGTAAATGCACGGTCGCCCGTACTCGTCGCGATGAAACACCGTGCGTTTCACCGTCTCATCTTCTTCCTCCCGTGCGGTGCGCTTGCGCAGCGTGTTGACCTCCTCCGCTGCGTCGCCGTTCATCGCCCCCTCCGCCTTCGCCGCAATGTAATCCGTGTACACTGTCGGGCTGGACGGAGACGATCCCAGCAATGGCGATGTGAATGTGAGCTTCAGCTTGTAGTGCATGTGTGTCAACCTCCCCGTTGACGGTGTTCTTCGTTCAGTGGAATGTCCGTTGCTGCCCGTCGGTCAACATTCTGTCTCATGTGCCTTTCCTTCTCGGCCTCACCACAAACGTCACGTCCATCGCTCCCCCGACAATGTTCCTCAGCGTCCGCCTCACCAAGCCCCGCAACCTGTGCTGCACCCATTCCTGCGCATGAGTGTTGGCAACCGCTACCGTCAGGCACTGCTCGTCTTGCTCGATTGCCCAAGACTCGTGCAACCATGTGTAGTATGTGCTCGACGCCAATTGCAGTTGCATCTCAGCTTTGGCTTTGTCCCAAAGCGACTGGTCGATTGGCTCATCCTCTGATTCCTCTACCGGCGCCACCTCCACAGCCTCCGCCGGCTGCGCTACCTCCACCTCGCTGACCAGTACAGGCGTTGCCGTTGTGCGCCGCGGCATAGAGGAGAGCACCTTCCCAACGTAAGCAGCCAGGTTGTTCGGCTTGTAATCCGCCGCCTTGCGCACGGCGTTGGCGATGACATCGAAATCGTAGGCTCCCAGCCATTGATCGATGACTGATCTATCAATCATCTTATTAAGATGATGATGATCAATCAGATCGATCAGATCGTCGCTCTCACTAGTTTCCTGCATTTCTCTCTCTGGTGACGCGCCGTTGCTGCGCGTGGACGCGCCGTTGCTGCGCGTGGACGCGCCGTTGCTGCGCGTGGACGCGCCGTTGCTGCGCGTGGACGCGCCGTTGCTGCGCGTGGACGCGCCGTTGCTGCGCGTGGACGCGCCGTTGCTGCGCGT
>WBZP01001301.1_pt1 | contig 31320 bp, 21 predicted proteins | sample 5204301 | NCBI WGS metagenome assembly WBZP01 (sample SAMN12412401, study PRJNA552823) | activated sludge metagenome | isolation source: activated sludge from nitrification reactor of wastewater treatment plant... | place: USA: Pennsylvania | collected 2017 | reverse complement strand
ACATGCCGATCAGCGTCAGATCGCGCTCCATTGCCTTGGCGGTCGTCTCGTCCGGCTCGCGCTCCCACGGCCGCAGGGCCACGCCCAGCACGCGCATCCCCTGGGCCGCCATCTGGTCGTGGGAGGCCATGATGCGCTGCCGCCACTGGCCGTCCAGCGGGTGGATTTCGCCCTCGACCCAGACGTTCTTGGCGATGGTCAGCAGCCCGTCAATAGCGCCCTTGGTGAAGGCAACGTAGGGCGGCAGCGGCAAGGCCGTGTCCACCAGGTCTTGCCAGACCGAGGCCAGCGACTCCGGCATCTCGGCCATCGCGCGCGGCGTGCGGTGGAGTGTGGTCATGCGCTTGCGGTCGGAGTCGAACGGCACTTCGGCCACGCGCGGGAAGGCGCGCTCCAGGTCCGGCTTGCGCAGTTCGCTCAACGCGGCGGCGCTGACCAGAGCGGCCTCAGTCGGGTCGCCGATGGCCTGGCTGTCGTCGGCCGACAGCGTGGCGTCGCTGTTGAGCGCGCCGCCGATGAGCAGCAGGTCGAGGCTCGGCTCGGCCACGTGGGCCGGCCCCTCGCCCGCCTGCCGCTCCAACTCCAGCCGGTTGGTCGCGTCGTTGTGGATGAAGCGAAACATGTGGTTGGCCACGTCCACGACCTGCACCGTCATGCGGTTGAGCGTCAGCGTGCCCGTCTTGTCGGAGCAGATGACGGTGACCGAGCCGAGCGTCTCCACCGCCGGCAGGCGGCGGATGAGCGCCCGGCGCTTGAGCATCCGTTGCGCGCCCAGCGACAGGGCGATGGTGACGACGGCCGTCAGCGCCTCCGGCACGGCAGCCACGGCCAGACTGACCGCGGTCAACAGCAGTTCCTCAACGTTGCTCGTGCCGCGCAGCAAACCCAGGGCGATGACGACGGCCACGAGGCCCAGGGCGGCGTAGGCCAGAATGCGCCCCAGCCGGTCGAGCCGCTCTTGCAGCGGCGTGGCGTCTTCCTCCACCGATTGGAGCATGGTGGCGATGTGGCCCAGTTCGGTGTTCATGCCCGTGCCCGTGACGACGAACTCGCCGCGGCCGTAGTTGACGATGGTGCCGCTGTAGAGCATGTTGCGCCGGTCGCCCAGCGCCTTGTCACTGTCGAAGACGAGGTCAGGCTCCTTGTCCACCGGCTCCGACTCGCCGGTCAGGGCCGCCTCCTCCACGCGCAGATTGGAGGCCGAGAGCACACGGCCGTCGGCGGGGACGATGTTGCCCGTTTCCAGCACGACCACGTCGCCGGGCACCAGGTCGCGGGCCGAGGACTCGCGCAGTTGGCCGCCGCGCCGCACGCGCACAATGGGCACGGCCATGCGCTTGAGGGCCTCCATAGACTGCTCGGCGCGCGACTCCTGCGTGTAGCCGAGGACGCCGTTGAGGACGACGATGATGAGGATGGCCACGGCCTCGATCCAGTCGCCCAGAACAGCGGAGATGATGGCGGCGATGACCAGCAAAACGGTCAGAATGCCCTTGAACTGTTCCAGTAGAATCTGCCAGCGCGAGCGCTGGGCTTTTTCACGCAGTTCGTTGGGGCCGTGCTGCGCCAGCCGGCGCGCCGCTTCATCGCTGTTCAGGCCGTCGGGCGTGCTGCCGGCCTGTTGCAGGGCCTTTTCGGCCGATAGTTTGTACCATTCGACACGCATCGGTCGTCTTCTCTCCTTTTATTGATCGGGTCTTACGGAGAAAACATCCACAGATGACACAGATTTCACGGATTGATACTTTTAGTAATCTGTGTCATCTGTGAAATCTGTGGATGCTTTCTGTATTAGCCGGCGACGAGAACCGCCCCCGGCCAGCGTTGCAGCACGGTGAGGATCGTTTCATCCAGCCGGGGATGTTGTTCGGGCCGCCGCCCTGGGCCAGGACCGGGCATAATGATCAGGTCGGCTTCAACCTCGGCCGCGGCGGTCAGAATCGCCTCGGCCAGCCCTTTGGTGGGCCGCGCCGGTTCCAGAGAGGGGGCGCTGACCTCGTGCAGGGCCAGATAGTCGCGGATGCGGGCGGTCACGGCGGCCGTGTTGCGCCCGTTGCTGATGGGCAGCGCCGCCAGGGCGATGCGCCACTGCTCGGCCAGATAGGCGGCCAGGAAAACCGCTTCGTCGTACTTACGCCGCGTGTCATGGACGAGCAGCCCCTGGCGGGCCAGCGGCCGGTCGTCCACCGGCGCGAACAGCACCGGCCGCCGCGCCGCGCTCAGGATGCGCCGGGCGGCGGCCGTCGGCGTCGCTTCCCCGGCCGTGGCGCGGCCATAGCTGCGGTTGAGGACGACGAGATCGCTGACAAAGGCCCGTTCAATCGCCCGCTGAGCCGGGTCGCCGCGGGCCACGTCCAGCCGGTACGCGAGTGGGTTGGCTTGCTGCTCCTCAGCCAGCCGCGCGCGCAAGGCGGCCAGGGCCGGCGGTTCGCTCTCGGCCGGCTCGACCAGGGCCAGGACGTTCAACTGCGCCCCCTCCCGCAGGCTGAGGCCGACGGCCCGGTCGAGCGCCGGCCAGAGTTCGTCATCGGTGGTTGCGCCGCTCAGGGCGCAGGGCAGCAGGATGGCGGCGAAGAGGTGCTCGGAGTAGCGGGCCAGGATGCGCTCGGCCGCCCAATTGGGGGGCGTGGCGGGGAGGCGGTCGGGAACCACCAGTTGCGTCAGGCGGCGCAAGGGGGAAGGGCGAGCCTTGGTGGCCTGTTCGCTGGCCCGCACCTGGGGCAAGAGGCGAGCCACGGCCACTTCGGGGCTGATCGGCTGCCCCAGCGCGTTCTCCAGATCCGCGCGATGGCGGGCCAACCAGATGAAGAAGTCGGTCTCGGTGCGGCCGGGGAAGTAGCGCAGGATGCCCTGCTCGCGGATGGCCTCCACCAGCGGCAAGTAGACCGCGTCGTACCAGCGCGCCGCGGCCGCCTCGAAGGACAGATCGCCGCCGGACTCGCTCTCCAGCCGGTAGCGAAAGGCCTCGATGTGGCTCTCCAGATGGCGGTACTGGCCGGGCACACTGACACGCATGTCCACGCCGCGGGTGTCGTCGAGCCGGGTGGCCTTCAAGAAGGCGGCGTACTCGGCGGCGGCGATCAGGTCATCGGGCCGCGCCCCGGCCGGCAGCGGCGCGCGGGTGCGCACTTCGGTGACGTAGGCGTCAATGTAGTCCACCCCCTGCTGCTTGGCGATGCTGACGCGGTGGTTGCCGTCGAGGACGAAATAGTTGTCGCCGACCTTGTAGCACTCGATGGGCGGCAGATCGCCGATGACCGACGCGGCCGAGCCGACGGACACCCAGCGGTCTTCGTCGGCCTCATTGCGCGGCAGGAAGGTGCGGGTGAAGTCCTGGTAGCGGCTGACGCTGCCGACGATGGCCGACACCGGAATCTGCCGCAGCCCGCCCGGCGATTGGCCGCTGACGCCCAGCTTGTCCACGACTTCGTTGTAGGACAGCAGATCAGTAGACGAACCGGACAGGCGCGCCAACAGGCTCTCGACCGCCGCCTGGCGTCGGGCGCGGTGAAACTGCTCGGCGACCTGGGTGCGGCGGTAATTGCGGCCGGAATCCATGACGGGCAATGATAGACGAATGACGGCCGCGGGCCAACTCCGTGCGCAGACCTCAGAGGTGGGCGCGGTCGAGATTCGGTGGCAGGCAACGGGCTTTGACCGCGCCCACCTCTGAGGTCTATGGTAGACTCGGCTCTATGACCAAGCGAGCCATTCTCTCCGTACACGACAAAACAGGGCTGATCGAACTGGGGCGCGGGCTGGTGGCGCTGGGCTGGGAGCTAATCGCCAGCGGCGGCACAGCGCGTGCGTTGCGCGACGCCGGGCTGCCGGCGCGCGAGGTGAGCGACGTGACCGGCGCGCCGGAGATGCTGGGCGGGCGGGTCAAGACGCTGCACCCGGCCATCCACGGTGGCATCCTGGCCCGCGACACGGCCGGTGACCGCGCCGACCTGGCCGCGCAGGGCATCGCGCCGATTGACCTGGTGGTCGGCAACCTCTACCCGTTCGCCGCCACCATCGCCCGGCCGGGCACGACGACGGCCGAGGCGGTGGAGCAGATTGACATCGGCGGCGTGACCCTGCTGCGGGCGGCGGCCAAGAACTTCGGCCGCGTTGTGGTGCTGTGCGACCCGGCCGACTATGGGGCGGCACTGGCCGCGTTGGCCGCCGGCGGGCCGGACGAGGCGGCGCGGCGGCGGCTGGCGGCCAAGGCGTTTGCCCATTGCCGGGAGTATGATGCGGCGATTGCTGAGTATCTGGGAGAGAAGAGCGACACAGAGAGGCACGGAGAGAAGACACAGAGGGACACGGAGAAAGAATCACTCTTCCCCCGTGTTCCTCTGTCAATCACGCTGACACTGCGGCAGGTGATGGCACTGCGCTATGGCGAGAACCCTCACCAGGCGGCGGCGCTCTATGCGACGACGGACGGCGCCGGGCCGCTGGGCGGGCGGTTGCTGGGGGGCAAGGAGCTGTCGTACAACAACCTGCTCGATCTGGATGCGGCCTGGCGGGCGGCTGAGTCGTTCGCCGCGCCGGCGGTGGCCATCGTCAAGCACCTGTCCCCTTGTGGCCTGGCCGTGGGCGAGAGCGTCGGCGCGGCCTTCCCGGCGGCGCTGGCCTCCGATCCCGTGTCGGCCTTCGGCGGCGTCGTGGCCGCCAACCGGACGGTGGATGGGGCGTTCGTGGCTGCGCTGGCCGCGGCCGATCTGTTCGTCGAGGCCATCATCGCCCCAGGCTTCAGCGACGAGGCGTTGGCCTGGTTCGCCGCCCACAAGAAGAACTGCCGGCTGCTGGCACTGGGCGAGACGGCCGACGGCGGCTCACCGCTGGAGCTGCGCGCCGTGCGCGGCGGCCTGCTGGCCCAGACGCGCGACGACGGCGACCCGCCCGGGACGACGTGGCGCGTCGCCGGCCGCCGCCCGCCCACGGACGACGAGATGGCCGCGCTGCGCTTCGCCTGGACGGCTTGCCAGCACGTGAAGTCCAACGCCATCGTCCTGGCGCGGGGGTCGGCCACCGTGGGCATCGGCGGCGGGCTGCCCAGCCGGGTGGACGCGGTGCGGCTGGCGGTGAGTAAGGCGGGTGAACGGGCGCGCGGGGCGGTGCTGGCGTCCGACGCCTTCTTCCCGTTCGCCGATGGGCTGGAGGAGGCCGCCGCGGCGGGGGTCACGGCCGTCGTTGAGCCGGGCGGCTCAGTGCGCGACGAGGAGGTGATCGCCGCCGCCGACCGATTGGGCGTGGCGCTGGTATTTACGGGGGCGCGGCACTTCCGCCATTAAGAAGGTTCCAGGTTCCAGGGGCCAGGTTCCAGGGAAGAGCGCTCTTCCCTGGAACCTGGCCCCTGGAACCTGGAACCTTCTCATCAATGAGCCGTCGCCGGCTCGTAGAGCATCGCCTTGATCTCCATCACATCCCGCCGCAACTGGGGGTCTATGTCAATCAGGCCGGCGATCTTCTCGTAGCCGTGGAGGATGGTCGTGTGGTCGCGGTTGCCCAACAGTACGCCGATCTGCGGCAGCGAGGCTTCGGTCTCCGTCCGCGCCAGGTACATGGCTACCTGACGGGGGTAGGCGATGGTGCTCTTGCGGCTGCTGCTCGACAGCGCTTCGTAGGTGACGTTGTAGTAGCGGCCGATGACGTCAATGATCTGGTCCACCGTGACGCGCTCCGCCCGGCGCAGCGTGTCGGCCAGCGCCCGGTTGACGAGCGTCTGGTCAATGGGGGCACCGGTCAGTTGGGCGTAGGCGATCACCTTGTTGAGCGCCCCTTCCAGTTCGCGGATGTTCTGGCGCACCTGGTGGGCGATGAACTCGATGACGCCGGCGGGCACGGGGCAGCCCAACTCGTCGGCCTTGGCCAGCAAGATGGCGCGACGGGTTTCCTCTTCCGGGGCCTGGATGTCGGCCGTCAGCCCCCACTCGAAGCGCGACAGCAGCCGCTCTTCCAGCGTGGCCAATGACTTGGGCGAGCGGTCGCTGGAGATGACCACCTGCTTGCCATGGCTGTGCAGGTCGTTGAAGGTGTGGAAAAACTCGTCCTGCGTGCCTTCCTTGCCGGCGATGAACTGGATGTCGTCAATGAGCAGCACGTCCACGGTGCGATAGCGCTCGCGGAACTCCGGCGTCTGCTTGGTGCGGATGGCCATGACCAGGTCGTTGGTGAAGGTTTCGGCCGAGATGTAGCGCACGCGATAGCCGTCCTGGCGGCAGCGGTGGCCGATGGCGTGCAACAGGTGGGTCTTGCCCAGCCCGACGCCGCCATAGATGAAGAGCGGGTTGTAGGTCTGGCCAGGGTTCTCGGCCACCGACAGGGCCGCGGCGTGGGCCAGCCGGTTGTTGGGGCCGACGACGAAAGCGGGGAAGGTGTAGCGGCGATTGAGCGCGCCGTTCTCGTCGGCCGCGCCGTTGGCCTCGCCGCCGTAGCCGTTGCGGGCCGTCTCGCGCGGGGGCAGGGGAACGACTTCGGCGCGGCCGTTGCCGTTGGCCAGCGTGGTCTTGGGGGCGATGATCTCGTCTGTCCAGACGACGAAGCGCGCCCGCGTTGGCTGGCCAATGACGCTCGACAGGGTGCGGGCGATCAGGTCATAGAGCCGCCCTTCCAGCCAATCCTTGGCGAAGTCATTGCGCACGCCGATGACGAACTCGCCATCGCCCCAGGCCAGCGCGCGCGTGCCTTGGAGCCACGTTGTAAAAGTGGCCCGCGTCATTTGCATTTCCAACTCGCCCAGAGCCGCTTTCCAGACGGTTTCAGGAGATAGCGTTACACTGTTCATTTCCTCTTCCCTCGGCAAGCGGCCGCGGCCAGGCACACGACAACCCCGGATTACCCGCTTATGCATTCCCAGACAGATAGACAGACAAGCAGAGGCTCAAACGCACATTGAGCGGGTGTGATCGGGTTCCCTCTCCCTAAGACACCCTCCTTGGCTCGCGTAGCGATGGTCGCCGCGCGATCATTAATCCTGGCGCGTCGAGGTTGTGGCGCGCCCCTCAATGTCTGAACATTCTAGCACGCCACGGCGGAAGGGACAATGGCCGCGCCTCTGATCTGGCTTAAAAGCTGCGGATTTTTTAGGAATCGAGAATGTTAAAGAAAATGGGACGATTTACCCAGATAGTCATCGGCGCGAAGGCCCGCCAACAACTAGGCCCATACGGTGCTACTAGCCCCCATATATAGCCTCACTTGACCATAACAGGCGGGAAACCATCGCTCTTTGGCTGCGTTACAGGGAGGCGGTTTTGCCTGCGCCTAATGTAAAAATTCGGCGTGCCTGGCATTAGAATTGCAAGCGTCTGGGAAGTTGTTACCACACCGTCACCGGCATGTCACTATGGGCGGCGCGGTGGGGTGGGGGGACGGGCTGAACGCGGGGCCGACCCGCCGCGCAGGGAGAGCGCCAACCACAGGGCGACGGCCAGTAGCAGCCCGCCTATGCCCAGCCACAGCCAGTTGAAACCCCGCGCGGCGATGATGTCCACCTCAAACGCCACCTCGTCGCCCGCGCCCCGCTCGCCAGTGACCGAGACGCCCACCCGCCAGCGCCCCGGCGCGACGCGGTCGTTGAACTCGGCGGCGTAGAAGAGGCGGTTAGTCTCGTCGGTGTCGGCCGTGGCGGTCTGGGCCGCGCCGTCGCCGCTCAGCGGCTCCAGGCGCACTGTGACCTCGACTCCGGTGACAATCGGCTCCCGCGTCGCCGGTTCCAGCACGGCGACGACGACGTGGGTCTCGTCGGCCCGCAGCGGGTCGGGGTCGGTCCAGATTGATAACAAGTAGGGGCCGCTGGGGGCGTTGAGCAGTTGCGGCGTGCCGGTGCCGTGGGCTTGAGCTAGGAGAGCGGTCAATAAGAGAAGAGGAACGCAGAGAAACGCGGAGATGACGCGGAGAGACGCGGAGGAAGAAGGAGTGCTGCTATGCTTCCCTCTCTTCCTCATCGTCCCTCCGCGCTCCTCCGCGTTTCTCCGCGTCCCTCTTCTCTCTTTCATTATCCACCCATCAACATCGAGCCGCGCATCTCCATCGGCAGGCTGAACGTGGCCAGGGCGGCGGCGGCCAGGGCCAGCAACACCACCAGCCAGGGCACGAACGCCCGCGCCCCCGTCGCCGGGTGGTCGAAGTCGCGCCGGCCGATGCGCCGGCCGACGAACAGCGCCGCGCCGAAGCCGAGCAGCACCACGACCGTCTGCAACGGCAGCAGCCAGCCGCCGGGCATCACCGCCCCCAAGGCCCAGTTCGGCTCCGCCCCCAGCCAGGCGAGGCCGTGGGCCAGCAGGAAGCTCTGCATCACCGGCACGATGGTCAGCGCGCCGGTGGCGAAGTGGAAGCCGTAGTGGGCCAGCCAGACGGCCACGGCCAGCGGGGCGAAGGCGGGCATGAAGCGGCTGAAGGCCACGCGCAGCGGCTCCGTCCGCCCGGCCAGCGCCCGGCTGAGCCAGGCCGCGGCCAGCCCGACGGCCGCCGGCAAGGCCAGATTGAGCGCGGCGAAGGTCAGGGCCAGCAGCAGCGCCTCGTTGGCCGTGCCCAGCGCCCCGGCCAGCCACGCTTGCAAGTCATAGAACGGCGGCACCATGCCGAAGGCGTTACTGACGGCGGTGAAGGCGAAGACGAGGACGAGTAACGACACGTCCCAGCGGCGCGGCCAGGCGTCATCCACCAGCTCGCGCCCCGGCGGGCGCACGGCCAGGGCCACGTTGTCATAGGGGCAGGCGCGGGCGCAATCGAGGCAGAAGACACAGTCGAGGTTGCTGCGCACGGTGGGTGGGAACAACTCCGTGCCGCAGCCCAGCACGCGCGCCGAGCCGTTGACGCACTCCTTGCCGGGGCAGGTGCGGCACACGTCGCGGTCGCGGACGGTGATCTGCGCCGGCGAGACGGTGCTGGCCACGAAGTTGAACGTGCCCAGCGGACAGACGTACTTGCAGAAGGGGGACTCGGCGAACAGCGCCTCCAGTACGAACGCGCCGACGAAGTAGCCGATGATGACCGCCGCCGTCAGCCGCGGCCCGGCCCACAGGTCGAACGCCTCATAGAGGAACAGGAAGCCGACGAAGGCGGCCACGGCCAGCCACTTGTTGCGCAGCGCTCGCGGCCAGCGCCGGCCGCCGCCACTCAGCCGCCGGGCCAGCGTGCGCGGCAGAGTGAACGGGCAGCCCATGCAAAACAGGTTGCCCACCAGCAGCAGGGCGACCATGACCAGGCCGCGGTAGTGGACCCAGACGCCGACGGTGGCCAGATTCTGCGGGGCCAGCGGCGGCCCGGTCAGGCCGTCGTAGATGAGCAGCAGGGCGACGAGTAGTAGCGGCAGTTGCAGCAGCAGGCGGCCGTTGCGCGCCCGCAGCAGGCGGCCGAGCAGCGGCAGCCGCAGCAGATCGTGGCGCGGCGGCGGCCGGTAGAGCGTTGGCCCCGCGCCGATGACCTCGATCTCGTCCAGGCCGACGCGCGCCATCTACTCAGTCGCCTCGAACTCCTCGACGGCAAACGCGAAGGTGGCGATCTTGAGCCGGCCGTCGGGCAGCGTGGCTTCGACCGTCACCGTCCAGTCGCCGGCCATCGTCCACTCGAAGTCGGCGGTGTAGAGGCCGTCGCCGTCGCCGCGGGCCTCGGCCAGCACCGGCTCCATGCCGGCGTGGCTCATGTCGCCGCGCAGCGAGACAGGTGCCGCGCCGTCAATCGGCTGGCCGTCGGCGTCCCACAGGGTCAGGTCAAAGGTGATCGGGCCTACGAACAGCGAGTCGGGGCCGGGCGTCAGCAAAACCTGCACGTCGGGGGCCTGGTCAACGGGCGCGGCTTGGCGGCAGGCGGGGAGGAGGAGAAGGAGTAGCAGAAGAAGGAAGACCCTCTCCCCAACCCTCTCCCGAAGGGCGAAGGGGTGGAAGACCCTCTCCCCAACCCTCTCCCGAAGGGCGAGGGGGTGGAAGACCCTCTCCCCAACCCTCTCCCGAAGGGCGAGGGGGCCGGTTCCCCTCCCTGTGGGAGGGGTTAGGAGAGGGTAAGGGGACGCAATCACTTCTCCCCCGCGCTTCAACTCACTCTTCGCGAACGGGTACATCAATAGTTATCTCCCCAGCGTTCTGAAAGGTCAGGGTCAGCGGGACGGTGTCGCCCACGGCCGGCGGCTCGGCCACACCCATGAACATGATGTGCAGCCCGCCGCGCTTGAACTCGACGGTGCTGCCGGCGGGAATGTCCACGCCATCCACCGGATTCATCTCCATTGTGCCGTCGTCGGCCATCACCGACTCGTGCATCTCGGCCATTGCCAGCGGGCTGGCCACGGCGATGAGTCGATCGGCCGTGTCGCCGTCGTTGCGGACAAGGAAGTAGGCTGCGCCGTTGCCGCCGGCCATCGCCGGGGGACGCGCCCAGGCCTCTTCGATAGTGATGCCGCCAGCGGCCGTTTCGGTGGTGGCCTCGCCACCGCCACACGCGGCCAGCAGGAAGACCAGAGCCAACAGAAGTAGGGTTGTGCTGCGGAACATGATGTAGTCTCCCCTAACGACGTTGCCACGCAGGGCAGCGCCGTCACTTTGGCGCGGTCGCGGGCGCGCGCGCCATTTTGTCTCAGAGAGCAAGTGTAGCACGCGCCTCCAAATAGGCAATCGGTCCGTCGAGCTGTTCGACGCCGTCTAGGGCGTGCTGTGCTGGTGTTGGCTTTCCTCGGCTGGGGCGGGGGGCTGCACGCCGCCCTTCGCCTGCAATAGTTCGGCCATGTAGGCCACTTCCAGCGTTTGCGCCTCAACCATCGAAGTTGCCAGCAGCCGCACCGGCTCCTGGTCGGCCCGCGCCGCGGCCTCGGTCGCCATAGCCACGCCCCCCTGGTGGTGGGGGATCATCAGTTGCAGGAAGAGCACGTCGGCCGCTTCGCCGTCGGCGGCGCGCAGGGCGTCGAGCTGCTTGGCCGTGGCCATGCCGGGCATCAGCCCCTCGGTGGGCATGCCCATCCAGGCCATGCGCGGCCCGGCCGACGTCCACGCCAAGCCCCAGGCGTCGAGCCAGCCGCTCATGATGCCGATCTGCCCCTGTTGCGTGGTCAGAATGTCGAAGGCCAGCGAGCGGATAGCCGGGTCGTCGCTGCGGTCATAGACCAGGGCGGCCATGCGCACGGCCTGCTCGTGATGGAGGCTCATGTCGCGAGCAAAGCCCACATCTACAGAGTCGGCCGCCGGCGCGGCGCGGCCGAGCCAGTAGCCGCCCAGAGCCGCCGCCGCCAGGGCCAACACGGCCAGCAGCACCAGTAGCGCGCGGCGGTAGGGCGGGGTGGCCGGCGCGTCGTCCGGCGATTCAGTGTCAACGGGGGCGGAGTCGAAGGCTGTGTCCATAAATCAAGCCATTGATTTTCGTGTAGCTGTATTTTTCGGCCGGCAATGACCGGCAGCAGGACGTTAGCACAGTTCGGCGCGGCGTTCAACGTCTCTCACGCGCCGCCAACCGGAACGCGATTTTCCCGAATCGCCCTTGTAGCGCGGGATGGCATCCCGCGTGCCGTGCCGCCTAAGAAGCGGGATGCCATCCCGTGCTACAAGGGGGCAGGGGGGCCAGTGGCGCGATTCTGGAGAATCGCGCGACGGCCGTTGCGTTGGTTGCAACAGGGTGATTTTAGTCTGTGCGTAGAACGTACCATCACACCAACCGCTGATGCGGCGTAGAGCAGGAGACATCACCATGGGTCGCCGACAGGATAAACAACAACTGGAAATCATCGCCCAGACCATTGAACAGTACCCGGGCCGCAAACCGGGCTGGTTCGCCCGCCTCTTGGGGATGGACAACAAGGCGATCATGCGCGCCTTGCCGCAACTGGAGGACAACGGCTACCTGTTGCTCGAAGACGACCAGGGGCGCGTTTCCCTCTTTGGCCACCGTCGCCGTTAGCCCGGCGCAGCGAAAGGGCAAACGTCAGCCACGGCGCCTATGATGGCGGCAGATCACCCGCTTGTGGCGCTATTCGGCCGCGCGCCGGGGTATCATTGTCGCTGGAGGTAGAGCATGGGCCAACGAAGCAACCAACGCGCCTTGCTGCTGCGCGAGATGGAGCGGCTCTATGGCGACCGCGCCTGGAGCGACGCCGAACTAGCCGAGCGGCTGAGTGTCAATCGGACGACGGTCTATCGCACTCGGCGGTTCATGGAGGAGGAGCTGTGCATCCCCTTTCTGGACGAGCCGCCCGGCCACTATCGCATAGACCGCCATCGCCGGCTGGCCAACATCCAGTTGACGCCGACGGAGGCGCTGGCTCTCTATCTGGGCGGCCGGCGGCTGCAACAGCAGACGCGCGTCGGCCATCTACCCACGGCCACGGCGCTGGAGAAGCTGGCCCAGGTGTTGCGGCGGCCGATGATGGAGGGGCTGGTGCGCGCGGCGCAGGAGGTGCTGGAACAGGAGCGCGACCCGCGCCAGGCGCACGTGCTGGAGCAGATCGTCGAGGGCTGGATCACCGGCCGCAAGGTGCGCGTGCGCTACCACAAGCCCCACGCCGAGACGACGCGCGTCCACACCTTCAGCCCTTACCAGTTGGAGCCGTCGGTCTGGGGCGACGGCGTCTACCTGATCGGCCACAGCGACCACTACGACGCGGTCATCACCCTCAAGCTCAACCGTATCGAACACGCCACCGTCACGACCGAGCCGTTCACTATTCCGGCCGACTTTGACAGCCACGCGCTGCTGGCCCACGCCTGGGGTATCTGGCACGCCGACCGCCAGCCCTGCACGGTGCGCCTGGGCTTCAGCCCGCGCGTGACGCCGCGCGTCAAGGAGACGGTCTGGCACCCGTCGCAGGAGATTCGCGACCGGCCGGACGGCGGCTGCGAGTGGGCGGCGCAGATTGTCGAATGGCGCGAGATGGAGCCGTGGGTGCGCGGCTGGGGGGCGGAGGTAGAGGTGCTGGCCCCGGCCGAACTGCGGGCCAGTGTCATCGAGGCGGTGCGGCTGGCGGCCGAACGGTATGGGTTGTTGGCGAGTCCTGTGTAGCACAGCATTCTTGGCCCGTGCCAGCGCCAAATGCCTGGCTGTGGCACAGGATTCTTATCCTGTGCGCTGGTAAGCTGGTTGAAGAGCACAGGATAAGAATCCTGGGCTACAGGGGAGGGAAGCCAAGATGTTTATGTTAACTTCATAGTTAAATTAACATACATTAGTCGTACTGTTTAGATCATCACTCGTGCCTTCCCCCGCGAGCAAACCACCGCCTGATTAGCTCAACGCGAAAGCGGTAGCCATCGCTGCTGCGCTCGATGAGACCGCGTTGCTCCAGACGCGATAGCGCGGCGTCGGTCTCGCCGTTGGCGTGGTGAATTGCCATCTCACCCCCGGCCGCAACTATGCCTTCGCCCAAACCGGCCAGAGCGCGGAGTAGCTCTCTCTCCCTCTCGCCGATCTGGTTCCACTGAATATCGGCAAAGAACATGCTGCCGACTTCCAACGCGCTGCCGGCGGCCGTCTCCACGTCCTCAACGGAGGCCAATCGCCGCACGTCCGGCGGCTGCTCGTTCTTCAGCGCCACCACCTCGCCGCACAGCAGTTGCAGCAGGAACGGGTGACACTGCGTCAGATCAAGCACCCGCCGCGAGGCCGCCGGCTCATAGACCAGGGCGAACTCCTTCACCGGGTATTCGACCAACTGGCGCGCCTCGTCCTCGCGCAGATAGCCGATGTGGATGACCTGGGCGTTGATGAAGTAGCCGGCCCAACGCTCGAACTCCTGCAGCGGGTGCGACCCGGCCAACAGCACTTTGAAACGCGGCCGGTGCTGGATGAGGTGGCGCAAGCTGCCCAGTACCGCCGCCTCGCTCAGCCGCCCATCAACCAGGGCCGCGTCTAGCGCCTCGAACTCGTCCAGCATCAGCAACACCGTCTCGACACCGCCGGCCAGGGCAACCCGCTCCACCTCATCGAGCCACTCGTCGAACACTGTCAGCGGGTCGGCGGCGAACGTTGCCCGCGACTGGAAGGGCAGCCGGATACCGCGCAACTCGTCGGCCGAGCGCACCATGGCCCGGGCCACGTTGTAGAAGAAGCCGGCCAGATCACTGGCGTAGCTGACGTGCCCCTGCAAATCCACAAACAGCGGCAGGGTTGTGAAGGGCAGCAACCGGCCCAGATTGTTCAGCAGCGACGTTTTGCCCATCCGCCGCTGGCCATAGAGCAGCAGCGGCGGGCGTCGCCGGTCGAGCAATAGAGTTTCGATCCGCCGGCTGATGTCCGTGCGGCCGACAAACACCTCTTGCTGCGCCGTCAGAGGCACGCCAATGACGTAAGGGTTATCAATCTCCTGGCGGCGCTCGACGGCCAGCGTCAGTTCGTGGATGTGGGCGGTCAGCAGTTCGCGCCAGCGGGCGACCACAGGGCCGAAGCGTTGGGCGTAGGGTTCGGCGCTGCGCGTCAACTCGCGCTGGATGCCGTCCAGCCGGTCGGCGATAGCCTCCAGCGCCAGCCGGCCGTTGTAGGCGCTGCGCTGTTGGAGCGCGGCGGCCACGTCCTGGCTGACGCGGCTGAGGCTGCGGAGCAAGGCGCTAGCCGGGCTTTCCAATTGACTCGCGCCCAGATAGGCTCCCATTTGGGCCACCTCTTCGACCGTCTGGGCGCGTTCCAGGAAGCGGGCGTCCATTTCGATCTGCGCCGCCTGCGCCGCGCTGCGCTGGTGGCCGGCGCTCAGTCGGTCGAGGCTGCGTTGCCCCTCCTCCGGGTAGCGCTCCAGGACCAGAACGAGATGATCGGCCAGGCCGACCAGCGGCCAGCGCTGCTGCTCGTCCCAGAAAGCGGCGTGCCAGCGCAACAGGCTGCGCGGCGCGCCGGCGCGGGCCAGCTCCCGCCGATAGAGCAGTGTGTGCCAGCCGGCCAGCAGCGGATAGGTCAACAGCGGACGCCACCAACCCAGCGTCAGCAACAACCCGCCGGCGAGCAACCCGGCCGCGAAATTGGGCGCGGCGCGATAGGGGGCAAAGACGGCCTGGCTGATGGGATGAAGCGCCTGGCTGGCCAGCAGGCCGGCCACCGCCCCGGCCCACGCCCCGGCGATGCGCTCGGCGATGACGAACGGCAGGGCGTAGAGGATCAGAAAGGACGAGAGAGCGACGATCAGGAAGGCCGTCAGCAGTTGTCGGCCGCCGATGTGGGCGTTGTAGGCCACATCGCGCAACACCAGCCACTCCAGGCTGCCGATGAGCACCCCGACGGCGACGGCCAGGCCCAGCGCCCGCCGCCAACGGCGCGTGCGCAGGCCGATGACGACGCCGACGACGAGCGCCGGCATCAGCCCGGTGATCACGCCCACGGAGCCGGTGCCGATGAGCCGCTGTTGCCAGACGAGGGCCACGCCCGTCGGCACGCCCAGCACGATCAGTAGGCTGATGGTGCTGATCAGGATGCCGATGACCAGGCCGCCCAGTCGCCGCGCCGGGGCCGAACCGCGGCCGGCCTCTTCGGCCGTTGTCAGCGCGAAGCCGGTCACCCCGGCGATGGCCCCGACCATCACCCCGATGCCCGGCGAGAGGACGAGATCGTGCAGCAGCGTCGCGGGCGGGGCGAGAATCGTTGTGGCGATGACCGCGGCGACCGCGCCGGCCAACCCCCCTGCCCCCAGACTGACGACCCCGCCGATGGAGAGGGCGACCATCAGGCCGATGACCAGGGCCACGGGCGCGCCGCGGTCAATTGGGCCTAGCAGACGCATCACCCCCAGCGTGGCCAACCAGGCCAGTAGCGGCCAGCCGAGTAGCCATTGGATGGCCAGCCGCCGCCAGGCCGGATCGGCCCAGAAGGCGCGGCCGACCTCGGCCAGACAGAAGTGGGGCGACAGCCGGGCGTCGAACGCATGCACTCTGGCCCGCCAGGCGGACGGGCGAAACAGAAGCCAACCGAGCAGACGCAGGCTGTCCACCATGCTCACTCCACGATCAGGTCGTCGCCCATCGTCTGGCGCAACTGGCGCACCGCGCCGCTCGCGGCATCGGCCGGGGTCAATTGCCCCTCTTGTGCTTCCCCGGCGTAGTTGGCCAGGATCGTGTAATAGCCCGCTGTGTCGTGGTCTATATAGCTTGGTATTAAGGTCAGATGATCGAGCAACAGCTCGACTCCGCCCGGATAGCCGGTAAACATCCGGCGCTGCGCAGCGGGTGAGACGGCCAGCGCGCTCAACAGTCCGGAGCCGGCCAGCGTGGCGGCGTGGATGGCCGGTGTCATGGCCTGGGCCAGCAAGGCGCAGGCTTCCTCCTGGAGCTGTCGTCCCGTGGCCGCTTCGTTCAGGATGACCAGGTAGGCGCTGTGGGTGACAAGCGTCGCCGGGCGGCCGGCCACAGCCGAAGGCCAGGGGGCCAGGCCAACGTCGTCGGCGGACAACACCGGCTGCTCCGGCGTCGCGCCGCGGGCGCTGCGGGCGGCAATGGCCGGCCACTTCTGCCAGTCCTGGAGTTGGGCAGACCAGAACAGGGCGCGGCCTTGGGCGATGGCGTCATTCCAGATCAGCCGCGAACTCCAACTGTTCTGCGAACCATCCATCTGATAGGGCGCAATGAGATCAGCGGCGGTCAACTCCCGGCGAAACGCATAGGCGGCCGCCAGCGCGTCACCGTTGATGACCAGTTGATCTTGCGGCGCGTCGTAGGCCCGCCCACCGAAGGCGAGGTAATAGTCACTGATCCTGGTGCTGACGGACGGTCGTTGCGTGAAGCCAAAGCCGGGCCGCACCACGCCGGCGGCGACAGCGGCGGCGGCCGTGTCGCGCAGGTCGAACAGCGTGAAGTCGCCGGCAGCGATGCGCGCCGGCAGTTCGTCAATCGCCGTCGCCGACCACCCCAGCGCGCGCAAGCGCGACTTGCTGTAATAGAGCACGTTGGGACTGAGCGTCACCGGCACGCCCCACGTCTCGCCGCGGCCGGCAGCGCCCACCCAGGCCTCGGCCAGGATACCGTCGAAGGCCGGGTGCGCGGCACGGCAGGCATCCAACGGCTCCAGCACGTTGGCCCGCACCAATCGCGCCAATTCCGCCTCTGTGCCCACGTAGGTAATGTCCGGCGCGCCGCCGGCGGCGGCCACGGTCAGCAAGTGATCCTGGAAGTTGAGTTCGCTGATGTCATAGGCGGCGACGTTGAGGCTCATGGGCCGGTGGTCGAAGGAGAGAACGGCGGCCAGAAGCATGTCGCTGGGCCAAGAGCCTTGCGTGGTAGTGGCGTACCAGGCTCTTAGCTCCGGCCCGTGGCCGCCGGGCGCGTCGGCCTGCCGAGTGGACAGGGCGATTGCGGGCGGCGACGTGCTGCACCCGGCCAGCAGCGCCAGCCACGCCAGCCCAAAGGCCCAGACGGCGGCCCTATGGCCGCGCCGCGCCATCAAGCAGATAGCGATAGCGCTCGATCTGCGCCAGCCCTTCGGCCTTCCAGCCCTCACCGCTCGACTCCTCCTCCAGCGCCGCCAGCCGCGTCTGGCACAGCAGTTGCACCAGAACGGGCCAGCCCTGGCTATGGGTTAGTATCCAGTCGCTGTCGTCCGGGGCGAACGGCCGCGGCGACACGGCGATCAGCGACCGGGCTTCATCGTTCGTCAGCGGCCCCAGGCGCACCGACGTGAACAGGTTGAAGAAGGGCGACGTTTTGCCAAAGCCGGCGGCCAACGTCTGCAAGTCATCGAGCGCGGCGATGGCGAAGGCCAGCGTGCCGCGGGTGACGCTGGTGACCAGGGCGCGCATACTGCGCCAGAAGTCGCCGTCGTACTCCGCCATCTCCAGCGCCGCGCCCAGTTCGTCGAGCATGATGATCGTCGGTTGGGGCAAGCCATTGCTGAGCGTCTCGGTGAAGCTTTCCAGCGTACACGGCTCGTGGGCCGGCAAGCCCAACTCGGCCAGGACGTAGCGCAACAGGTTGTTGCGCCTGTTCCAACGGGGATCGAAGAAGTCCACGTAGATCCAGCGATAGCGGGCCGCTTCCGGTAGCCAGTCGTGGCGCTGGCCGGGGCGCAGGTGGCGGGCGGGGGTGGCGTTGATCGCCCTCAGGTAGTGCAGCAGCGACGTGCGCCCGCTGCGGCGCGGGCCGATGATGGCCACATTGTGCAGCGGCGAATGTCGCCACCAGGAAAAGATTCGGCCGCACTCCCGTTCGCGGCCAAAGAACTGCGCCGGCTCGGTGATCGGCTGGTGGGCCACGAACGGGGCCAACGCCCGCGCCGCCAGGCGCGGTAGCGGTTGCGGGCCGTTCGACTGGAAGAGGGTTTCCAGCAGTTGCTCCGGCCGCGCGTGCCCGCCGGTGCGCAAGAACTGCTCGCAGGTGCGCCGGTTGAGTCCGCCCCGTTGCACCAGGTGAGCGGCCAGTTGCTCCAGCAGCCGCGCGTCGGTCGGGACGTTGCCCTTGCGCCAGTAGCCGATGGTCGCCGCCCCGCCCTTGTCGCGCCCCAAAGCGTAGGCCAACTCATCCTGAATCGTTTCAATCTTCTTGCGCTCTTTCGCTTTGATCAGATGGATAGCCTGAGTCAGCCAATAGGCAAACTGGTCGGGTGAAGACGCCATAAGTTGCCGGCCAAGCTTCCTGGACTGGAATCGAAGTACACGACCACGGCTTCCGCCTCTGGAAGCTGGAGCGATGCCAGGAGGCACTAGAGTCAAAGGCAGCGGAGGCTACGCTGACCACACGTCGCGACAGTAAGGCAGAGATTATAGCTGCGACCTCAACAATGGCGCAAAAAACGGGGCTTAAGTCGCTCAGCGGGCCTAGACCTGACAGGTTGGTGGCCACACGTCTCGTTTTGGTCGAAGTCCTGTTGGCCGCTAACCTGTCAGGTCTCCAGTCAATCAACGTCGCCGGCGCGCCATTCACGCCCTTTCAGAAAAGCTTCCAAAAAATGGCTAAAAACTGGAAGTGGCGCTGGCCGCTTCTGGAATCGCCCCAGTGCTACTGTACTGCGTATTCTGACTGGATGACATCAGTCGTTAATCCGGTCAACCGAGCCAGACGTGGCCGCCGTCGCCTGGGGACGATGGCCTATCAAGTTGATGAGGAGAGTGATCCGATGGGCGATTTGATTGAGGTGGATTTCGAGAAGTTGGGCCAGGTACACAAGAAGTTCACGGAGCAGGCGGAGGCGTTCGCCAACACCCTGCGCGACGTGCGCGCCAAACTGGAACCGTTGCGGAACGGCGGCTGGAAGGGCGACGCGGCCGATGCGTTCTTCAAGGAGATGAACGACATCGTCCTGCCGTCCTCCAACCGGCTGCAGAAGGCCTTCACCGAGGCCGCGGCCACCACCAAGCGCGTCGGCGACACAGCCAACAAGGCCGAGCAAGACGCCGTCAACGCCTTCAGACTGGGCTAAAGGAGAACCGACGATGGCAAACGACATCATCAAGCTGAATTACACCCAGGCGCGGGCCATGGCCGCCAGCATGAAGAAGGGTTCCAAGCAGTTGGAAGCCAGCATCAACGAGATGAACAAGATCATGAGCCTGTTGCAAGGCGGCGGTCTGCGCGGCGAGGCGGGCGAAGCGTTCATTGACGGCATGCGCAGCGGACTGATCCCCAACATGCAGCGCCTGAAGCAGAAGTACGTCGAGGTGCAACTCGATATCCTGAAGAACGTCGAGCTGAACATCCAGGCCGACCGCAAGTCGCGCAATGCGATGCGCAACTAGCCGCCGATAAGGAGAACACAATGGGACTCTTCGATTCGTTCAATCCGCTGATCAAGATCGCCAAGCAGGTCGTCAAGGGCGTGCAGGCGGGCATCATGCAGCAGGTCAACATTGTGGACACGGCCGTCAAGGCCCCGGTCAACGCCATGATCGGCCAGGTGGTCGGCGGCGTCTGGAAGGGCGAGGGTGCCGACGCCTTCGTGGAGGTCTGCAAAAGCCTGGTCTTGCCCGAAGCCGAGGGCATCATGTCCACCGGCCGCACCATGAGCGGCGGCATCGGTCAGGCGCTCGACATCATGGAGCGGGCCGACAAGCAGGCCACCGGGTTCATCACCGACCTGACCGGCAGCTTCTTCAAGGGTATCTACAGAGGCTAAGAAGGCGAACGCGCCGGCGGCTCACTAGAAGACACAAAGAGGAACGTATGGCCAAGACAGAAACAATTATGAACGTGCCCGTCATCAAGAAGATGGGCAACACTTTCGGTGACATCGGTGGCGTTCTGGATGGCGTCAGCAAGGTGATGCAACTGTTGCTGACGACGCTGCGGGCGACGGCCTTCGTCGGCATGTTCGGCGGCTGGGCGCTGCAATCCTATCTGGAACAGGTCAAACCAGTCGTGGATCGGCTGGCCAAGCAGTGCAAGGAACTCGGCCGCGATCTGGCCTTCTCCGCCCAGGCCTATGAGCGGGGCGACGCCGAGGGCAAGACACGCTTCTATTAGACGCATCGCCGGTCGGCACCCGCGGGCCAACCGACCGGCATTCGATCGGCTTCGTTGGCGCGACGCGGCCGGGCCTTTGGCCCATGCCCGTCGCGCCAACCACGTCTGGAGTACGATGAAGCGGAAACGACCATGAAGCTACGCGCGCGTGCATTTCGTTTTCTCGGCCTGCTGGGGGCGCTCGGCCTGGCCTGTTGGCTGATGGCCGGCCCTGGTGGCGCGGCCCCGGCCCAGGCCCAGGCCGGCGCGACCGTCCGTCTGGAAATCGTCGCCATTGACACGGCGCGCTTCCCGGAGATGGTCCTCACCGTCCGCGCCGTGGACGCCGCCGGCCGCCCGGTGCGCGGCCTGACCGACTTCCAACTGCTGGAGAACGGTCAACCCGCCGCCGCGCCGACCGTGGCCGAAATCGAGACGAGCGCGCCCGTGTCGGTTCTCGTCCTTATCGATCAGGGGATTCTGTCCATCCTGCGCTATCGCAGCTACTACGACGAACCCCCCACCCTGAAAGGGGTGCTCCAGGCGTTGGGCGATGGCTATCTAAGCGAGACGGATACCCTTTGCCTGGCCGTCGGTCGCGCCGACAGCGGCACGGGCGGCAACCAGCAGATGCAATTGCCCCTTGAATGCGGCTCCTACTCGCCCATTGACTATGAACAGCGCGTGGCCGAACTGGACATTGATCTGGCCCAGCAATTTCCCGCCGGCAACCCGAGCCGGGACGTACAGGGTGTACACACCGCGCCCCTATTCGAGGATGCCCTGGCCGCCCTGGCCGGCCAACCGAACCCGGTCATCGTTTTTCTGTCGGGCTACGTCGCCGCAGCCCCAGACCAGGAGGGCCAAAACCCGTCGCAGGCGACGGCCGACCAGGTGGCCCAGGCGGCCGTTGCCGCCGGAGTGCGCGTCTTCGTCTTGCAGGCCGCCGGCAATACGCTGGAAACCAACCCGGCCGAACTGCAAGAGCCAATGGTCAGTCTGGCCCGTGAAACCGGCGGCGAGTACGTCGAACTGAACGTTAGCCGCGATTATGTCAACGACGCCCGCGCCGCCTTTGCCGCCATCCGGCCGCCCGACTTCGCCTACACTCTGACCTATCGCAGCACCGACGGCACGCCGGGCGAGCGGCGGCTATCCGTCGCCCTGGCCGGGCAGCCGGAAGTGGCCGCGGAACAGACGATCAGCCTGACCATCGCCCCGCCCACGGCCGACGAAACCGCTCTGGCCATCGGCCCGGCGCTGGACGGCCGGCGACAGATTCGCGTGCCCATCATCTGGCCGGACGACTTCCCGCCGCGGGCCATTCGCGCCATCTCGCTCAACGACACACCCGTCGAGACGTTTGACTTCGCCGACGGCGTGCTGAGCTTTACTATTGACGATACGATTAGCGGCGATCTGCGCCTGGTGGTCGAGGACGAGTTAGGCCAAACGGCGCAGACAGCCGTCCAGATCGCCACGCCACCGCCGCCCACGCCCACACCCGCCCCGCCGCCGGCCACGCTCGCCCCTATCGCCCCCGTCGAACCAGCTGATCCGGGCGTTGGCGTCTGGCCGTGGCTGGCGCTGCTGGGCATTGCCGTGGTGGCCGCGGCGGCCTATCTGGGCCTGCGGCGCGGCACGCTGGCCCGCGTTGGGCACGGCATCGGCGAGGGCGCGCGCCGCATCGCCACCATCGGCACCGGCCGCGAGGAGAAGCAGGCCCTGGCCTATTTGCTGGTGCTGACCGGACGCGAGAATCTGATTGGCCAGAACGTGCCCCTCTACAATGAGATCACGACCATCGGCCGCGACCCCCAACTGACCGACATCCAACTCTACGACGTCAGCGAACTCAGCTCCATCAGCGGCCAGCACTGCACCATTCAGGTTGACCACGGCCTGTTCCTGCTCATTGACAACAACTCCTCCAACGGCACCTTTGTCAACGGCGAGGCATTGACCCCCGACCTGCCCCACCAGTTGCAGAACGGCGACGAGATCGTGCTGGGCGACAAGGCCCGGCACGGGGCGCAACTGCGCTTTGAGATCAGCCGGCGCGCTCTCAACCGCTTCTACCACACCGTCACCGATGGCGAATGGCAGGGCGGCGAGCGCAGCGGCACAGCGACGACCCCCGGCCCCACGCGCGGTCTCGACCGCCTGGACGACCCGTGGCCGGCCGACGAAGACCCGGCCGAGCCGCCGACGACGGCCGCCGACCAGGCGGAGTAACTCATGGCACTGCCGAACGGCCAATTCATCGAACCCTATCGCATTGAGGCAGTGCTGTCGGAGGGGGGCATGTCGGACATCTATCTGGCCAGCGCTCAGGATCGCCGCTACCACAAGATCGCCGTCAAGTGCAGCAAGGACGGGCGCACGGAGTATCAGGACGCGCTACGGCGCGAGGTGGACAACCTGAAGTTGTTGCGCCACCCCGGCGTCGTGCGCATCTACCCCCTGCGCCTGAGCCGCGAGCGGGTCGTCTACCACGCCCGCGCCGACAAGGCCCCCAGCCAGCCGTGGTACTTCGCCATGGAGCACATCGCCGGTGGCGGGCTGGACAGCCACATCGCCCGTCTGGCCCACCTGTCGGTCGCCTGGCGCACGGAGTTGTTCTACCAAATGCTGGTGGTCGTCCACTTCATTCATCGCGCCGGCTTCACCCATTGCGACCTGAAACCGGAAAACATTCTGCTACGCGAAAACCCGCGCATGGATCGGCTGCCTCAGCCGGTGCTGGTCGACTTCGGCAGTGCCTCGCCCATCGGCCGCCGCCGCAACCTGACCCACACCCCCCACTACGCGCCGCCCGAAGTCATCCGCGCCGCCACCGACCCCCAGAACCGCGAACTGCGCGGCCCGGAGGTGATCCCGCCCGACAAGGCCGACATCTGGGCCTTGGGGGCCATCTACTACGAGTTGCTGACTGGCGTGCCCCTCATCGCGGCCACAACCTATAGCGAGGCGGTGGAGGCCGTGCTGAGCCGTAAATGGGACGGCGTTGCCGGCCGCCGGCCAGACATTCACCCGTCCCTGGCGCGCCTGGTGGAGCGCATGTTACAGCTCAATCCCTACGACCGCCCCACGGTGGACGACATCATCGTCGAACTGGAAGAGCGGATCGCCACAATCGCGCCGCCGCGCATCCCGACCTTATCATGACCAAGCTAGTGACAGGCCTCGCCTTCGACATCGGGCAGCGCGATATCTATGAGGATCGCGTGGCCGTCCGGCGCATCACGACGCGCAGCGGGCTGGACATCACCGTCGCCCTGGTGGCCGACGGCGTCGGCGGGGCCAATCGCGGCGAGCGGGCGGCGCAACTGGCCGTGGACGTGGCCCTCCACTATCTGGAGAACGGCTCCACGGCCCAGGATATACCGCGCCTGCTGGATGAGGCGTTCACGGCCGCTAACCAGGCCGTGCTGGACGAGCGCGAGGCGACGATGGGCGCGTCCACCACGCTGGCCGCGGCCGTCGTCCACGAAGATCGCCTGTTCGTGGCCAACACCGGCGATAGCCGCGTCTACCTCTGCCGCGGCCGGACGCTGACCCAGTTGACCATTGACCACAACTTCGCCAACGTCATCCCCTGGACGGGCACGATGTCGGCCGCCGCGGCAGCCATTAATCCGCGCGCCGCCGTGCTCATGCACTATCTGGGCCAGCGCGCCCAGCCCCACGTTGACCACGGCTTCTACGGCGACGCGCAATCGCCCAACGGCGGGCCGCCCACGACCAACCCGCGCGAGGCCCACGAGCGGGGTCTGGCCGGGCTGGCGCTGCGGCCGGGCGACGCGGTGCTCGTCTGTTCCGATGGCCTGGTGAAGCCGGCGCCCGGCGCGCCGGCCTACGTCTCGGCCGACGAGATGGCGCGCGTGTTGGGCACACAGACAGGCGACCGGGCGGCACGCAGCCTGGTGTCCTTCGCCCTGGGGCGCGATGCCGACGACAACGTCTCTGTCGGTCTCATCCAGTGGCCGGGGCGGCGGTCGCTTCGTCGCCCGGTGCTGGCTTTCCTGGCGTTAGCCCTGCTACTGGGCGTGGCGACGCTGTTGCTGTGGCGCGCCTTCGACGGGCAGCGACAGACGCTGGAAGGGCGGCTGGCAGCGCAGCAGGCCCAAGCCACGCAGGAGGTTGCTGCCGTGGCCACGGCCAGAGCAGCCGAGCAGGCCGCGGCCACGGCCACCGCCGACAGCGGCCGGGCGACGGCCGACGCTTTGGCCGCGGCCACGGCATCGGCCGAGGGACAGGCCGCGGCCACCCGCCAACTCCTGGCGGCCACGGCCACGGCCGACGCCGCCGTGGCCGCCTTCGCGACCGGACAGGCCGCGCAGTGCGCTCTGGCCGGCAACTACAGCTACGAAGTGCGCCGGGTGACCCTGATCCCGGAGAGCATCCGCTACACCGTCGGCAATCGCCTGCGCCAGCCCATCGCCATCGCCGTGCGCTGGCTGATCACCAACACGGGCGTCTGTCCGCTGGTCGTGGAGGCCGTCTATCGCACCCCTGCCACCGGCGACGCGCCGCTACCGGTGGCGTTCGAGCGCGACGGGGCCGTGCTGGCGGCGCTGCCGCCGGGCGAGAGCGCCGAACTGGTGGCCGCGCTGGGCGACATCGCCACCGTCGACCAGTTGGCCAACTGGCGCAAACTCTATAGCTCCGGCGCGGTGTTTTGGGAACCGGCCATCGCCCCGGCGGGTCAGGCCAGCGCCTTCCGCCCCATCAACCAGCCCTTGCTGCCGCTCAACAGCGCCGCGCAGCGGCAGTGGATCTTCATCACCGAACCAACGCCCACGCCGACCCGGCCGCCGACGATGACACCCACCCCCACGGCCACGGCCACCAACGCTCCGCCAGCAACGCCGGGCGCGGACGAAAGCCCATCGCTCCCACCGGCGACGGAGACGCCCGTACCACCTGAACCATGAGAGGGAAGCAAGCATGACAAGACTCATCGTCCGGCTCCTGCGCCTCTGGTGGCTATGGCTGCTATTGGCTGCCGCGCCTCTAGCAGCCCAGGTGACGACCCAGGACGCGCCCCCCCATCACGCGCGCATCACCGCCATCGTCGCCGCCCCCGACGACGCTCCGGCCGGCGGCGGTCTGCCCCTGACGGTCTACTTCATCGTGGCCGACGAGCGCGGCCGGGCGCTGCCGCGTCCGCCGTTGGTCGAGGACGGCGCAATGGTGCTGGTGGACGGCCGCCCCTTCCCGGCCACGCTGGCCCCCTACACCGGCGATAGCTACATCATGCTATTGACCGACACCACCCAGAGCATGAGCGGCCACATGCCGGCCATCCTGACCGCCTTCCTGAATCTGTTCGAGCACAAGCCGGCCAACGTGCTGCTGGGCCTGAGCGGCTTCGAGCAGCAGACCACGGCCGTGAGTGACTTCACGGCCGATCTGACGGCCCTGAGCGTGGCGTCGCGACAACTGGTGACGACGGATGAGCGGTTCTCGTGCCCCTTCGACGGCGCCTACGACGCTATCAACGCCACGCCTCCCCAAGACGTTCTGGCAGCCACGCCGCAGGTCATGCGGGCGGTGGTTCTGTTGAGCGACGGCGTCAACAATGGCCCCTGCACCTATCGCAGCGACCGCGACCTCGACGGCCTGATCGAGCTGGCCGCCGACAGGCGGGTCAGCTTCTACACCATCCTCTTCGGCAATACTAACAAGGACGACAACGCGCGGCTGGAGCGGCTGGCGGCCGGCACCGGCGGCGCGTCCTACCAATTTAGCGGTGCCGAGCGGCTCAGTGAGCATTTGAACGCCATCGCCGCCGGGCTGAACACCCAGCAGCAGGCGCAAGCCGTCTCGGTCAATCTGGAGTTGCGGGCGCGCGGCCAGGGAGACGAGACGACGCCGCTGCGCTCCACCTCGACCGACTTCACGCCGCCGGGCGTCTTCCGGGTGACCGTCAAACAGCTCTATCTGGAGGACAGCGTCACCTACCTGTCCCAAACCCAGGACCTGGCCGTCGTGCTGCGCGGCGCTAACATGAGCGGCGGCGAGCGAGTGCGGCTTCACATCTACGACAGCGAGGCGGGGACGGTCATTCCCGGCACGGAGAAAGCCATCGTCTGGGAGGTGGGCCAGGAGCAGCGCCAGGAGATTCTACCGGCCGAGGGACTGGTTAGTGGGCGCGAATACCTCATCCGCGTCTTCAGCGAGGATGTCCCCTTGCCGGCCGAGGCGGAAGCCGGCGCGCCGCTGAGCGAGCGGCACTACACCCACGGCGAAATTGCGCCCCCGCCGTCGTTCAGCCTCAGTCTGAGCCAACCGCGGCCGGAGACAGGCCAACTGAAGGTCGAGTTAATCGGTGTCATTGTGCCGTCCGAAGGGCGAACGAGCTACCGCGTCGCCGTGGTCATTGACGGCGCGACGGTCTATGCGACGCCTGCCGGCGGCGAGCAACCGCTGACCAGCGCCGCCGAGCCGTTGATCATCCCCTACTACCCGACCGACGAGGCGACGGCCGACCGGGATAAGGTAGACGCCACCATCACCGTCTGGCTGACGTGGCCCGACGGCCGCGAGAGCAACGCGACGCTGCCGGCCGCGCTGCCGCTCTTGCCGGGCGTGGGCTTTCTGGCGGGCCTGGCGGACGCGCTGCGCGCCAACCCGGTGATCGCCGGCATCATCCTGCTCATCCTCGGCTTCGCCCTGTTCTACCTGCTGGCGTTGCGGCGCTTGAACCGGCTCAACCCGGCGGCGACCTGGCGGCCGGTGCGGGCGCTGACGCGGACGCCTGACGCGCCGCCGCCGGGCGAAGCCGCGGCCGGCCCGGCGGCCGCGGCTTCGCCCGCCATCGTGTCGCACCCCGCGTTGCCGCCGCTGCCGGCGCACACGCCGCTAGCTGCCACCTTGCGCGTCGTCCGCGCGCCCGACACCGGCCGCGAGGGGGAGATCGCCGTCGTCAATCGCTTCCCCTTCCGCATCGGCCGCGAGGGGTGCGAACTGACCATCGGCGACGGCCGCACCTCGCGCCATCACGCTTCCATCCAGCAGATCGGCGACCAGTTGGTCATCATTGACAAGAGTAGCAAGAACGGACCCTACCTCAACGACGCGCCCGCCCCGCTGACCCCAGGCATGCGCTGGCCGATGCAGGACGGCGACCGCATCCGCATCGGCTCGACCATCGAGCTGCATTTGGCCACTCACCCGACCGGCGACGCCGCGCCCGGCGGCAAACCCACCGGCCCCTAGCGAGGAGTCTATGGCCATCGAACGTGCCTACATCGAGCGTCCGCCGCGCATCCAGCCCGAACTGCCCCGGCGCGAAGTGGACATCCCCACGCCGCCGGCGGCCGACCACAGCGGCATGGGCGAACTGCTCCAACTGGCCCTGCCGCTGCTGACGGTGGTGGGCTTCGTCATGGTGGCGGTAATGGGCGGCAGCGGCGGCGCGTCGCCGCTCATGGTTCTGCCCATGTCGCTGACCGTGCTGGCCGCCACGGGCTTCTCCATCTACAGCTTCCGCCGCGAACGCCGGCAGCGCGAAGCCGAGCGCGCGGCCTACATCGAACAACTGACGACCATGCGCCGCGACCTGGTCGCCGCCCATCGCGCCCAGCGGCAGTTCTACAGCTACACCTTTCCCGACGCGGCGGCCACCTTGAGCGTCGTCGCCGACACCGTCCGCCCGCCGGCCGGCCGCGCGGCCGAGACCCGCGCCGGAACCCGCCTGTGGGAGCGCCGCCCCGACGACGACGACTTCGCCACGTTGCGGCTGGGCATCGGCACGCGCCCCTCGACGGTGATCTACAAACCGCCGCGCGTCGAGGGCATCAGCACCCCCCTGCTGGACGAGGCCCTGCGGCTGGCCGAGGACTCGCGCTTCCTGAGCGACGCGCCCATCACCATTCCCATGCGCCGGTTGCCGGCGGCCGACGACGAGACCGCCGCGCCGGAGGCGGCCGACGACAAGCCGCCGACGCCCGAGGGTGAAGTGCTGCCCGCCCCCCAGACGATCCATGCTCTGGGCATCACTGGCGAGCCGGCCGATGTCTACGCCGGGGCCTACGCCCTGCTGACCCAATACTGCACCTTCCACGCGCCCCACGACGCTCGTCTCCTCGTGCTGGCCGCCAACAGCGATCCGTGGGAGTGGCTCGAAGACCTGCCCCACGCCCAGCCCGACGATGTGGGCGACGGGTTGTGCTTCCTCGACCGGCTGGAGCCGTCGTCGTCCGACGCGGCGGACGACACCTCCGGCCTGGCCGTCTATCTGGAGGGGTTGCGGCGGCGGCTGGTGCAGCGCAAACTGCGATTGAACGACACCGACCGCGACGCCCAGGACGACCCGACGCGCCCCTTTTTGCTGCTGGTGGTCGACCTGCTGGCCGAGTCTGCCCCCGGCTCCCCCCTGGCCGACGTGGAGACCGACGCCTCGCTGGCCATTTTGCAGCAGGACGGCCCGGCTCTGGGCGCGGCGGTCATCTTCCTGACGCGCGACCGGCGGGCCGTGCCCGGCAGTTGTGTCGGCGTGGTCGAAATGGCCGCCGACGAGCCGCGGCGGCGCGTTTTCCGCTACGCCGAGATCGGGTTGAACAGCCTGCGCTACGTGGGCGCGGCCGACGCCGTGCTGTCGCTGGAAGCGCTGCTGGCCTACACCGACACCATTCGCCGCTGGGACGTGCGGCGGGCCGAGAGCACCAACATCACCAAGGTCGTGCCCTTCCTGGAGATGCTGCGCGAGACCAGTGTGCGCTCGCTGCGCGACAGCGCCCAGCGCTACTGGGAGCGCAGCACCCAACCGGAGCGCGCCCAGCCGTTGCGCGTCAAGGTCGGCTACATGTCGGGTAACAAACCGCGCGCGCTCGTCCTGTCCGCCAAGCACGACGGCGTACACGGCATGATCGCCGGCAGCACCGGCTCGGGCAAGTCGGAGTTGCTCATCTCGCTCATCGCCGCGCTGGCGGCCACTTACGACCCGTCAATGCTCAACTTTGTCCTGGTGGACTACAAGGGCGGCGGCGCGTTCAAGGAGTTCGAGACCCTGCCCCACTGCGTGGACGTGATCACCAACCTGCAACGGGCCGGCGTGTCGCGCATGTTCACGGCCGTCAACGCCGAGATGCGCCGCCGCCAGCGGCTCAACGTGACCACCGACACCAAGGACATCCTGGAGTACCACCGCCGCGGCTTTCACCTGACGGGCGAGCCTTACCCGTACCTGTTCATCATCATTGACGAATTCGCCGAGATGATTGCCGGCAATGCCCAGTTCAAGGCCGAACTGGAGATGATCACCCGGCTGGGGCGGGCGCAGGGCGTCTCGCTGGTACTGGCGGCGCAACGGCCGACGGGCATCACCGACCAGATGCGGGCCAACATCAAGTTCCGCATCTGCCTGCGCGTGGAAACGACGGGCGAGAGCCGCGAGATGTTGCGCCGCGCCGACGCCGCCTACCTGCCCGGCAACCTGCCCGGCCGCGGCTACCTTCAGGTCGGCAACGACGAGATCGAGTTGATCCAGGTCGCCTATAGCGGCGACCCCTACTTCGACCCCTCTTTGCCCGGCGAGCGCGCCGTCCTGTGGCCGGAGCGCCACCCCGAAGAGAGTCGCGTCATCGCCCAGGAGCCAGAGCCGCCCAAAATCTATCAGGCCGCGGCGCAGATGATCGCCGACCTGGCCATCGTCGAGGGCTGCGAGCCACAGCGCGCGCCGTGGCCCAATCCGCTGCCCGCCACTCTGGCGCTGACCGAGACGCTGACCCAGACAGAGTACCTGCGGCGCACAGAACTGATCGGCCAGGGGCGGCCGTGGGCCGAGCCTCACGTCTTGCAGCCCTTCCTGGCCGACTGGCTGGGCGGGCGAACCGGCTGGCCGGGCATCAACTGGCGCAACTACGCCCTGCGGCCGGTGATCGGCCTGGTGGACAACCCCTACGAGGCGCAACAGACGCCGCTCACGATCAACTTGCGGCGCGGCCACGCGGCCGTGTTCGGCGGGTCGGGTTGGGGCAAGAGCGTCCTGCTGCGCACGCTCATCGTCAGCCTGGCGGCCACCCACTCTCCCGGCGAGTTGCACGTCTACGTCCTCGACATGGGCGGGCGCAACCTGGCGCTGCTGGAGCGCCTGCCCCACGTCGGCGCGGTCATCAGCCCCGACAGCGACGGTTTCGAGGAGCGCGTGGCCTATCTGCTACGCGAACTAGCCTACCTGGCGGAGGCGCGGCAGACGGCGCTGAACCTGGCCGGGGTCGAAGACCTTTACCAGTACAACAGCCGCGGCGCGGCCGACACCCTGCCGCTGCCCGCCGTCCTGGTGGCCATTGACAACTTCGCCGAGTTTGTCGAGGCGTTCGGCGAGACGCGCGACAACGTCGAGAGCACGCTGGACAAGCTGATTGACCTGGCGCGGCAGGGGCGGCCCTATGGCATCCACCTGGTCGTCACGGCCAAGACGACCGGCGAGCTGCCCGGCGCGCTGTTGAATCTGTGTACCGAGCGACTGACCTTTCGCCAGAGCGATCCGGCCGAGTACCGCACCATCCTGGGCGCGGCGGCCCCGGAACTGGACGAGTTGGAGGGGCGCGGCGTGTTGCGCGAGGATGCCCAGGCGCTGGCCTTCCAGGCGGCGCTGCTGGTCGCGCCGGACGAAGACGCCAGTGGCGTCAATGCCGACCTGCGCGCCATCCGCCGCCTGGCCGAAGCGATGACTGGCGTCTGGCAAGGCGACGGGCCGATGACCATCGGCGCGCTGCCCAAGTCGGTCTCCTTCCCCCAGATGGAAGGGTTGGAGCTGGGGCCGAATCTGGCCGAACGGCTGCGCCAACGCCTGGCGGACAACTGGGCCGACAGCGTCACCGCCGAGCATGCCGACTGGCTGTCGGCGGCGCTGGGCATCGTGGCTGGCAACAAGCCGCGCACGCTGCGCTTCTCGGCCACGCAGGACGGCGTCCACGGCATGATCGCCGGCGGCACCGGTTCGGGCAAGTCGGAGATGCTCATGTCGCTGATCGTCAGCATGGCCCTGCGCTAT
>WBZP01001300.1_pt1 | contig 31331 bp, 28 predicted proteins | sample 5204301 | NCBI WGS metagenome assembly WBZP01 (sample SAMN12412401, study PRJNA552823) | activated sludge metagenome | isolation source: activated sludge from nitrification reactor of wastewater treatment plant... | place: USA: Pennsylvania | collected 2017 | reverse complement strand
CGCTACTCAATCAGGGAGAGGGCAACCCACGCCCGCTCACGCGAACACTGCTGCACGCCCTGCGTCAGTGCCCTACGCCGGCAGCGGCAACCCTGCAGCGCGGACTCGACTGGCTGCGCGAGGAGGATTTCCGCCCGGTAGCCACGCACATTGCCCTGCCCTCCCTGCTCCTGCACGGCGCAAACGATGCGCTCAATCCGCTCGCCGCTGCCGAGTGGTTGGCGCGGACCATTCCGCGCGCCCGCCTGGAGGTTTTCCCGGCTACCGGACACGCCCCCTTTCTCGCCAACGGCGATCGTTTCGTTCGTCATGTGGTCGATTTCTGTCATGCTTCAATTGCCGCATAAACGGCGCGTACGCGAATCCTTCGGCCGATCCGCCGCATCCTATGACGCGGCAGCCGATCTCCAGCGCTGTGTTGGCGAACGCTTGCTGGCTGGTTTCGCCCCGCAATCCGCACCCGCTACTGTCCTTGACGCCGGCTGCGGCACCGGTTACGGCGCACGGCTGCTGCACGCCCGCTGGCCGGCCGCCGTAATCTGCGGGGTCGATTTCGCGCCAGCGATGCTGACGCTGGCCCGACACGACGCCGACTTCTGTGTGACTGCCGACATCGAGGCGCTGCCTTTCGCCGATGAACGTTTCGTCGTCTGGTGGTCGAACCTGACGGTGCAGTGGTGCGATCTCGCCCGTGCCTTGGCCGAAGCGCAGCGCGTGTTGCCGCACGCCGGAGAGCTGGCGCTGAGCACGCTGGGCCCGAACACGTTTCGCGAGCTGCGCGAGGCGTTCGTCAGCGTTGACAGCCACCGCCACACACTGGGCTTCAGCGAGCCAGCAGTGATCCGGGAAGCCTTGACGCATGCCGGTTTTTCGGCGATCACCTTGCACCGCGAAGCGATCGCGATGCATTATCCAGACCTCAAGACGCTGCTGCGTGCGGTCAAGGATATCGGAGCCAATTCGGTCGGCGACGAGGGACGTCGCGGCATGCTCGGGCGGAATGCCTGGCAGCGTGTGCAGGCAGCGTATGAGCGCCACCGCACGGCAGACGGCTTGCCCGCCCGTTACGACGTAATCCTCGCCTACGCCCGCAAATGAAACGAAAGGTGGCCTGGTTCATCACGGGTACCGACACAGAGATCGGCAAGACATTTGTCGCCTGCGCGCTGCTGCATGCACTCCGACGGGACGGACTGACGGCCATCGCCATGAAACCTGTGGCCGCCGGTTGCGATGAGCATGGACGCAACGACGATGTCGAACGCCTGCTTGCCGCTTCGTCGTTTCACCCGGCGCGTGAACTCGTCAACCCCTATGCCTTCCGCGCCCCCATTGCGCCGCATATTGCCGCACGCGAAGAGGGACGAGCGATCGACCTGCGGCAGATCGTCGCCTGTTTCAACGAACTCCAGACGATGACCGACGCACTTGTTGTCGAAGGGGTCGGCGGTTTCTGCGTCCCACTCGACGAGTCGACCGACACGGCCGACCTCGCGTTGGCGCTGGGCTTGCCGCTCATTCTGGTCGTCGGCATGCGACTCGGGTGCATCAACCATGCCCTATTGACTGCGCAAGCGATTGCCGCGCGCCGCCTGTCGCTGGCCGGCTGGGTGGCAAACCGGATTGATCCGGCAATGTCGCGCTTCAGCGAAAACCTGATGAGCTTGCAGACAAGGCTGGGCGCACCCCTGATCGGCGTCGTCGAGCACGGGACGACGCCGGCCGAAGCAGGCTGCGGCCTCCGGCCTCCGGTGTAGTGCGTCTCGCCAGCGCCGACGGCAGGAAATGGGGGGACATGAAACAGGGGAACAGACTACCGTTCTCGTCGGGGAAATAGGGGCCGGACAAGAGCGTCGCGGGGTCGCTCTCGTGGCTCGGTCAGGCAACACCACTGGTACCTCAAGTCTTGGCGAGCGAGCAGACCTCGCCGTAGAGCAAGGGAGCGAGAGGCCATGCTCTTGGCCATGACCCTAGGGTCGGGCTTCGGCATGCGGGTCGCGCGTTCAGCCCGCTTGCGACGCGTTGACGACCCAGCGCGGCCTGCGGCAATGCGGACTTGGTGAAAATGAGGTCGTCAGGAGCGCACGCTTTGAATCATGAAGAAGTCAAGTGACCGAACTTCACCGATGCATTCGGCAATGGACGACGACGGGGCTACCGTCAAACTGGTCGGATCGCTAGCCGAACAGCCGAAGTCGAGGGGCAACGTGCCGCCGGACGGCGATCCGCTGAGCGTCGCGCTACTCGATGCTCATGGCAGAATACTCGCCACGTTCATCTTCTGGCAGTCGTTCACGGCAGGCCGCGCTCCCGACAATTCGATCGTCGTTGACAACGATGGTGTGAGTCGTCATCACCTGCAGGTCTACCCGACGAATGGCCGTTGGCGCATACGCAACCTGGGCAGCGCAAACGGCGTCTTCATCGATGACAGGCGCATCGACAGTGAGGAAGATCTGATCCTCCCCGCCATGGTCGCCGTGGGACGCTGTGGTGTGTGGCTCAACATGACCCCGGCACCCACGGTGGTAGCGCCCGCGCGGGCGGCACCAAACCTGGCACCCGCTCACAGCGCGGTAGCGTCGGAGCCGGCGTGGACAGCAGAGTCGGTTGATCGGCCGACCGTCCGCGGCTCAGGCGACGCAATGCCCGGAACGCCGGATGCGAACGGCTGCTCTGCGTTGGTGGCAGAGACCCTGACCGTCACCGTACGGGCGCCCGATGGCAGGCAGACGGGGACCTTCACGCTCACCGGGAATTCCAGCGTCGGCAGGGCGGCAGACAACACGATCGTTCTCGATGACAGCGGAGTCAGTCGGCATCATCTCGCGATCAGGAAGGGGGATGTCAACTGGCAGATCGTCGATCTGGGTAGCGCCAATGGCGTGTATGTCAACGATGTTCTGGTCGAGCGCGCCGCCGAGTTGCCGTGCCCTGCCGTGGTCCTGTTGGGCCGCACTGGTATCTGTCTCGATATCACCCAGGGCTCGCCGACGCCCGGCGCGCCTGAGGTGGGCGTAGCGGACCTCGCCGCTGCCGTCCCTCAGGACAACAGGGCGCGACCCGTGCGCGAGCAGGGTCAGGGCCGCGCACCGGAGGACATCAAAGCCCGCCTGCTCGACGACGATGAAGCGGAAGATTCGGGCGAATACACCCGGATCGTGCGCCGGATCATCCGGGAAGACCGCGTCATCCGTAAGAAGAGCTATCGGAAGGTCATTTGGGCGCTGGGCGTCCTCTTTGTTCTGTCGATCTGCACGGCTGCCTATCAGCAGCTCGCGCTCACCAATGCGCGTCAGCTCGCGCTGGAAATGTTCCATGACATCAAGACGATGGAGGTCAGCCTGGGACAAGCCGAGATCAAGCTGGAAGAAAGTGCAGATACGCTGGCCAGGACCATGGCGGCAATCAGCAGCGAACGTCTGCGAATCGCTGACGATCAGATCCGGGCCGAGCGAGAGAAGATCGCCGCCGAACAGAAGCGCATGCTCCTGGAGCGGGAAAAGCTCGCCAGCATGAAGAACAAGTACAGACAGTATGTCGAGGAGGCCAACTCCCTGCGCCTGCGCTTCCCGGGCAAGCGTTACGAAGAGGAACTGATTGCCCGCGTCGCCAGCGAACTCGGTGAGAGCGAACTGGAGCTGCCAGACGAATTTGTCTCCGAAGTCAAGAAATATATCAAGTACTGGCAGGGTTCCTCCCGCATGCAGAAGGCGATCGACAACGTTGAACGGAACAACTATCTGCCCATCGTTGCCAGCGCGCTGACAAGACACGGCTTGCCGCTCTACTTCATCTATCTGCCGTTGCAGGAGAGCAATTACGATGCCCAGAGCATCGGTCCGCAGACCCGCTACGGAATTGCCAAGGGTGCCTGGCAACTGCTGCCGGCAACCGCCCAGGAGTATGGCGTCGCCACCGGACCTCTGGCGGACGTTGCCGCCTACGACGACCAGGATGGCCGCTTCGACTTCCGGCAGGCAACTCAGGCCGGCGTGAAGTACCTCAAGCGCATCTACAGTCGCGAGGCACAGGCTTCCGGCCTGTTGGTGATGGCGAGCTACAACTATGGGGATACCCGCGTCCGAAAGATGATCCGTGAGATGCCAGACGACCCCAGGGAAAGAAACTTCTGGAAGCTGACCAAGCAATATCAGTTGCCCAAGGAGACCCACGACTACGTTTTCTACATTCTTTCCGCCGCCGTCATCGGCGAGGATCCGAAGCATTTCGGGTTCAAGTTCAGCCCGCCACTCGTCATGACCGAGGGCAACGGCAAAGCGCAGGGCAGCGCTGACCGACAGAAGAGCGGCCGCCAGTGAGGATGGTCGCAAGCGTCCGGTGCCCCACCGCCGCGCGAGCGCGATCGGTTCAGGCTGCCCAGCGGCGACGGAGATCGTCGATCGCGTTCGCCAAGGCACTGCTGCCATCGGGCGCGGACTTGCGGTCTTGCCGGAGCCAAAGCTTGCGCGCTTCAAGGCGCGGCTGACTGGCGTACTTTCGCCGTCGCGCGCGTTCTTCGATGCATTTCCCCTGCATCCTTGCTTCAAAGGCGTACAGTTCGCCAATCCCGCGCAGCGCTTCGGCGGCCAATGGGCTGCCGGTCGCCTGAGGCACGTCGAAGAACTTGCGTCGAGCGGAAAACCACCAGGCGCTGGAGTTCATCCGGTACAAGAGTGCCGGGTTGTTATGCCGCGCGCAGCACATCTCTTTACTGACAAATACGCCAGCCCAGCGTCCGATGGCCTGATCGACATCCCGGCAGGCCAACCCACGCGAGACAACGAACTTTGCTTTCACACCTTGCTGCGGGACTTCGCGGACCTGCGAACGCTGTCGCGCAAACCGTCGAACTATGCCGCAGGCTGTGCGGGCTCCGATTTCCCCGATGGCAGCGACATCGCCGAGATGACCGGACTGAAAGCGATCGCCCTGATGGCGTATCTGTTGGCCAACTCATCGTTCACGGCAGTCGCTGACACGACCCCCGCCTTCCTGAACTTCAGGAAATGTTCCTGAAGTTCGCTGACGGCCGCACGGCCCGTCGCGCCCGTGGCGGCCCTTCCAAATGAGAGCAAAGGAATGCCGTCATGCCCAAACAGGCCCGAACAGGCCCGAACCTCCGGTCGCCAGAGCAACGCTGATCTGCGCGCCGAGTTCTGGGACGCCTCCAAGTGAGGCGCCCCTCGATGGCAAGACCGCCGCGGCGAAGCTACATCGCTGGCTGGCTCGAGTGGGCGGCAAAGCACGGCGGCGGGCCGGTGCTCACCAAACTCGGCGGGAGCGTGTGCTAGCGAAAGGCCGACGTCCGTGATTGGCTCGAGGCCAACAGCCGCCGCATTCGCAGCACCGCGGGACTGAGGAGCACGCGGCGAGGACGTGCATCGCCACCGAGCACGATGCGCGCGCATGGACGCGACTCGGACGTCTCGCACGCCCTCGCATGGCGGCAAGTCCCTCATGCTCCATGCCGAACAGGCGACGCTAAAGGCCGCCGGCCACGGGCCTGCGAACGCCACATCCGCGGAATCCAGGGGAGCCAAGGCCACGAAGCGGCGCCCAGGGACAGTAGGGACGGGGCAACCGATTGTCCGCGAGCGCCGCAGCGATGATCGCGCTACTCAAGTAGGGCTGCGTCTGCCGCTCCACCGCATCGAGCGGCTGGAACGGGGTTTGGCCATCCCCATGCCGGTCGGCACACAATGGGTAGTCGTCCCGGTGATGCGGGCGAACACCTTGCCGAAATGCTCGCTCTACGGGCAATGACCGATCCGCCGATCCACACATCCGATGCCTCGACGCGCAACCGGCCGGGCGATCACGCCACGCTGTCCGCCTCGTGCATTCGGCATGCGCACCGCAACGACGTCGATGTGGTCGAGACCTTTCCGGCAGGAGTGGCCTTTGTCCTGCACACCGTGCGTGCCGTGTTCCTCGCCGACGCGCAGGCCAAGCGGCAGGGGCTCTCTCCCGCCGAGCGCCTGCGCCTTCACCAGGAGGAAAGTGGCCCACGGCTGCAGGCGCTGCAAGACTGGCTGGCCAAGCAGTTCGTGGAGCACACCGTGGAGCCCCACTCGGAACTCGGCCAGGTCACCGCTAGCCACTGCCGCACTCCGCCAAGCGCAAGCGCAGTCACCTCCAGCGAGAAAGACCGCCAGCAACTGCGGAGCGAGGCCAAGCCAGGTGATAGAATGGAAACTTTACCGGCCCTTCAGATGTTCATCACCCGTCGCCTTGAGTTCGACGCCGGCCACCGTATCCCCGATCACGCGAGCCAGTGTCGGCACCTGCACGGCCACCGCTATGCGCTTGAAATCACACTGGCCGGCGACATCATCCAACAGCCAGGGGGTCCGGCCGACGGAATGGTGATGGATTTCTCCGAGGTGAAGGCGCTTGCCATGCAGCATCTGGTCGAGGTTTGGGATCATGCCTTCCTGGCTTACACAGGCGACCGTCCGCTTGTCGACTTTCTGAGCACGCTGGCGGATCACAAGACCGTCCTGCTCGATTGCGTCCCGACCGTGGAGAATCTGGCGCAGTTGGCATTCGGCATTCTCGACGCAGTCTACCGTGACACCTACGGCAATCATCTGCGCCTGGCGCGCCTCCGCCTCTATGAAACACCGACTTGCTGGGCAGAAATAGTTCGCTCGTGAGACTGAGCTTCCCCCGAAATTTCGTCTTCCAAGAGTGGTGCGAGATTCAGTCACTTTAGGAGCAGGCACGGCTGCGAGCCGAGAACGCGCGACTCAAGGGGGAGCTTGAAATAGTAAGAAAAGCGGCGGCGTACTTCGCGATGAATGCCCTGTGAAGTACGCCTGGATTGACTCGCATCGGCGGGAATTCGCGTTGTCGGAACTGTGCGAGGCATTGAACGTGACTATCAGCGGTTACCGAGCCTGGAAGCGAGGCGGGGTTGCGGAGCGCAAGGGGCTGACGGACCCGCAAGTGCTGGCGCTTATCCAGGCCATTCATGCCGAACTCAAGGGCGCCTATGGCAGCCCACGCATGGTGCGCGAACTGCAAGAGCGTGGCTTTTGTGCTGGCAAGGAGCGGGTAGAGAGGCTGATGCGCGAGAACAGGATTCACGCCCGTCACAAGCGCCGCTACAAGGTCACGACGAATTCGCGCCGCACCCTGCCGGTGGCAGAGAACCTGCTGGCCCGCCATTTCACGCCCACGGCACCCAATCAGGCATGCACCCCACCCTTTGGAAGACGAAAAGCCGAGGGCACCTCACCCCGGCGTAACCCCGCAAAAAAGCCCAACCTTGCGAGTTGGGCTAAGTGATTGATTCCTTGGTGGAGACAGGCGGGATCGAACCGCCGACCTTCTGATTGCGAACCAGACGCTCTCCCAGCTGAGCTATGCCCCCGAATCGAGCCTTGATTATCCTGCATCCAAGGCAAGCCGTCAATCCGCAGCCTTGTTCACCCAATAACCGGGGTCTTCCCTGGCCTGGAACGGCACCTGCGTCAACCGGGCCAGCATCGGCTGGTTCCTGAAACACGAAAACGGCTCGGGGTGGTGTTCTCCCCGAGCCGTGTTGCTGTCCTGCGCGCCGATATCGGCTGAGCAATCCCCGGTGTTGGTCAGTTGGGCCAGTCGACGCTCATCGGGCGGGATGCTAGAACCATTTGCACACGCAGTCCAGCAGCAACTACCTGCCTTTCACTCAGTGACCAGACGCAGTCGAAGCGCCGACACCAGTTTCTGAACGAACTTTCTGCGCCGGATAGAGCGAGCGCTCGAGTTGCGCCTGCTTGCTGTTATCCATCTTGGAGACGATGTAGATCACCAGGAAGGAAGCAGTCATCGAGAAGATGGCAGGCGACGAATACGGGAACCATGCGCTGCCCTTCGGGTTCTTCAGAACAGCTTCCCATACCGAGGCGGAAAGGATGGTCAGAACGACAGAGCTGACCAGACCAACAACGCCTCCGGCGACGGCTCCCTTGGTCGTGCAGTCTTTCCACAGGACCGACATGAAGAGAATCGGGAAGTTGGCCGAACATGCGATGACGAAAGCCAGCATCACCATGTAAGCGACGTTCTCCTTCTCGAAGGCGATACCGAGGAAGACGGCAACGATACCCAGGCAGATTGTGGTCATCTTGGAGACGCGCAGTTCAGATGCTGAATCGGCATTGCCGTGCTTGAAGACCGTTGCATACAAGTCGTGCGAGACAGCCGAAGCGCCGGACAGTGTCAGCCCGGAAACGACGGCGAGAATCGTCGCGAAGGCGACCGCCGAAATGAAGCCAAGGAAGACGTTGCCGCCGACGGCATTGGAGAGGTGAATGGCCGCCATGTTGCCGCCGCCCTTAAGCCCTTTGGCCAGATCACCATCGACGTAATAAAGTTCCGGCGCCTGCGTCAGCATGACCACCGCGCCAAAACCGATGATGAAGGTCAGGATGTAGAAGTAGCCGATCCAGGTCGTTGCCCAGCCGACCGACTTGCGTGCTTCCTTGGCGCTCGGTACGGTAAAGAAGCGCATCAGGATGTGCGGCAGACCCGCAGTACCGAACATCAGCGCCATGCCGACCGAAATGGCCGATACCGGGTCCTTGATGAGTACGCCAGGCGACATGATCGCGTCGTGTTTGGTGTGAACTTCGACGGCCTTGGCGAAAAGCGCCTCAGGATTGAACCCGAACTGCCAAAGCACGGCGAGGGCCATGAACGTCGCACCGGTAAGGAGCATGATCGCCTTGATGATCTGCACCCAGGTAGTGGCCGTCATGCCGCCGAAAAGCACGTAGCACATCATCAGGACCCCGACGATGATCACCGCGACGGTGTAGTCGAGACCGAAGAGAACCTTGATCAACTGACCGGCGCCGACCATCTGGGCGATCATGTAGAACGCCACGACGACCAGCGAACCGGTTGCGGCAAACGTCCGCATCGGCGTCTGGGCGAAGCGATACGCCGCCACGTCGGCAAAAGTGAACTTGCCGAGGTTGCGCAGCCGCTCGGCCATCAGGAAGGTGATCACCGGCCAGCCGACCAGCCAGCCGATCGAGAAGATCAGCCCGTCGAAACCGTTGGCAAAGACCAGGCCCGAGATGCCGAGAAAGGAAGCGGCCGACATGTAGTCACCGGCAATCGCCAAACCATTCTGGAAGCCGGTGATGCCGCCGCCAGCAGTGTAGAAGTCGGCTGCCGTCTTGGTCCGCGCCGCGGCCCACTTGGTGATGCCGAGCGTGATGGCGACGAAGACGACGAACATGGCAATCGCTACCCAGTTGGTCGCCTGTTTCGTCGTGTTGCCGAGGTCGGCACCGGCCGCCAGGACGCCGCCCGCGGCGAGTAGACCGGATCCGGTGAAAAGGATGTTGCGAGTCGTTTGGCTGATCATTTCTTGTTCGCCTCCCGGATGATCTCGGCATTCAGATCGTCGAATTCCGTGTTGGCGCGCCGAATGTAGATGTTGGTCAGAATGATGGTGAACACGATGACCCCCACCCCGAGCGGAATCCCGATCGAGGTCACCATGCCGGGGGCAAGCTTGGTGGCCAGCCATTCCTTGTTGAAAGCAATCAGCAGGATGTACCCGTAATAGGCGACGATCATCAGGATGGACATGATGATCCCGTACGAATTGCGCTTCTGCACCAACTGGTGGTACTTCGGATTGGCTTCAATCCGTGCAACGATGTCGTCGTTCACTTTGCGTTTCCTCCTCCAAAAGAGACTGTTGTCGAGTCACTTGCCATGACTGGCGCCCGATCATAAAGAGCAATACTTACTTCGGGCTTACGGCAAAGGAGGAACACAAGAGGCAGCAACGCATCGCCGGCGCTTTTTCGACAGACCCCGCGTGCGGCCGAGGCGACGACGGCCGGGAGGACAATGGTGCAACCCGTTGGCCGGCAAGCGCCGACGGGCATTCGCCGTTGAGCCCTGTGGTAGACTGCCTGCCGAATACCAATACCCGACAATCAGAACTCTGACGAGGCAGCCATGTCCGGCAACACGATCGGCACACTGTTTTCCGTGACATCGTTCGGCGAGTCGCACGGACCAGCGATCGGCTGTGTCGTCGACGGGTGTCCGCCTGGCTTGTCACTCAGTGCAGCGGACATCCAGGCCGACCTTGACCGGCGTCGACCGGGAACTTCCCGCCATGTGACGCAACGGCGCGAGCCGGATGAAGTGGAGATCCTGTCCGGCGTCTTCGAGGGCAAGACGACGGGAACGCCGATTGCCTTGCTCATCCGGAATCAGGATCAGCGCAGCAAGGACTATGCCGACATCGCAACGACCTTTCGCCCCGGACACGCTGACTACGCTTACACACAGAAGTATGGTTTGCGTGATCCGCGTGGCGGCGGGCGCTCCTCGGCACGTGAAACTGCTGTACGCGTGGCAGGCGGAGCCATTGCCCGGAAGTGGCTGGCCGAGCGCTATGGGGTGGTCATCTGCGGCTGGCTGAGTCGTTTGGGGCCGATCGTTATTCCTTTCATTGCTCGCGAGGAAATCGCCGGCAACCCGTTTTTCGCCCCGAATGCCGATATCGTGCCGCGGCTCGAAGATTATATGGACCAGTTGCGCAAGTCGGGCGATTCGGTGGGCGCCCAGGTGACGGTTAGCGCCAGCGGTGTTCCGGCCGGATGGGGGCAACCTGTTTATGACCGACTGGATGCGCAGATTGCCTATGCAATGATGAGCATCAATGCGGTAAAGGGGGTCGAGATCGGCGCCGGGTTCGCCAGCGTCGAGCAGAGGGGCAGCGAACACGGCGACGAAATGACCCCGCAAGGGTTTCTTTCCAATCATGCCGGCGGTGTGCTCGGCGGCATCTCGACCGGGCAGGAGATCGTCGTCAATCTGGCGGTCAAGCCAACGTCGAGCATTCGCTTGCCACGCCGCTCGATAGACGTGAACGGTCAGCCGACGATCGTCGAGACGCACGGTCGGCACGATCCGTGCGTCGGTCTGCGGGCGACACCGGTTGCCGAAGCAATGCTGGCGATCGTTCTCATCGATCTGGCTCTGCGCCACCGGGCTCAGTGCGCCGACGTGCTCTGCCTGACACCGCGGCTCGGCGAGCATGTTCCAGGTCGCCCGGCAAGGTGACGGCGGCCGGCAGCAGTGGGTATAATCGCGCCGTCTGGTCGCGCATCGGGCCGGCCGGAGTCCGCAGAGGCTATGATCATGCAAATTGAGCACCACGACCTTCATCTTGATTTTCCCGAGTATATTGATGCGATCCACGCATTGAAGACATCGAGCGAGAAATTCGTCAATTTGTACGACGAGTACCATCAGGTGACGAGGGAGGTCGAACGTCTCGAGGAGGATGATGTTCCGGTCGATGATTTCGCGTTCGAAAACCTCAAGAAACAGCGCGTTCGACTCAAGGACAAGATGTACCGGATGCTCGTTGCGCACACGAGCGGCGGCTGAGCCGGCGCCTGCCGGCGCACGGCCATGCGTCCGGTAGAAGCGCCTGATGCACCCTCTGCCCTATTGGCGCCTGTCGGGCTACTATTTCTTTTATTTTGCCTGCATCGGCGCTTTCTCACCGTACTTCGGGCTCTACCTCCAGTCGCTTTCATTCTCATCCTGGGACATCGGCCTGCTGATGTCCCAGCTCCAGTTGATGCGCCTTTTTGCACCGTATCTGTGGGGTGCTCTGGCCGATCGCTTGGTGCGCCGACTGCCGGCAGTCCGCCTGGCTGCTGCGCTCAGCCTGTTGAGTTTTTCGGTCTTCTTCCTTGCCCAGACCTTTGCCGCGATGCTGATCGCCATGGCGCTGTTCGCCTTCTTCTGGAGCGCCGCTCTACCCCTCGTTGAAACCGCAACGTTTGCCCACTTGCGCGAGGAAGCGGGGCGCTATGGCCGGATTCGCCTGTGGGGATCAATCGGGTTTATTGCCGCTGTCATGGGCACAGGTGCGCTGCTCGACGCGGTCGGCTTGCCGATTCTGCTTTGGGTGATACTGGCGGTGTTAAGCAGCACCATGCTTTGTGCAGCCTTGGTACCCGAACCCAAGGAGCCTGCTGCGGGGGAAGCCCTGCCGCAGCCGATTGGCGACATTCTCCGACAGCCCCGTGTGCGGGCGCTGTTCGCTGCCTGCTTCGCCATGTCGGCAGCACACGGCGCGCTTTACGTCTTCTACTCCATACACCTCGCCGACCATCACTATAGCAAGCTGCTCGTCGGCAGTCTGTGGTCGCTGGGTGTGCTGGCCGAGATCGTGGTCTTTCTCTTCATGATCGACTTGCTCCGCCGCTATGGCTTGCGCACCATCCTTCTCGTCAGCTTCACTGCAGCCGTCATCCGTTTCCTGGTCATCGGCTGGTGCGCAGACCACTGGCTACTGATTTTCGTGGCACAACTGTTGCACGGACTGACCTTTGGTGCCTATCATGCAGCGGCGATCGCGGCGGTGAATCGCTGGTTCCCGGGGAACTGTCAGGCACGCGGGCAGGCACTTTACTCGAGCGTATCCTTTGGCGCCGGTGGGCTGCTCGGTGGTCTGCTCAGTGGATGGTCCTGGGAGCGTCTCGGTGCGGCGCCAAGCTATACGATCAGCGCGACCTTCGCCGGCATTGGTCTGCTTGTCGTTGCCTTATGGATCCAGCGCAGCGATCTGGCCGATGGCGACACCGAGCGCGCCAGGCGCGCTGTCAGGAGTTTGCACAAATCGTGAGGTCAACACGGCATGTACATCGGTTTCTTGCGGGGGGTCTCGGCAATTCTGCTGCTCGCCGGCCTGACGGTCGGCTGTGCGACGACGAGGACGACGGCTGGCGGTACGGTCGGTGTCGAGCGCGAGCAAACGATGCTCGTTTCCTCGGCCGAGATCAATCGCTCGGCGGCAAGGGTCTACCAGGAGGCCATGCGCGACGCCTACAGCAGGAATCGCCTCAATCGGAATCCGCAACAGGTTGAACGGGTACGTTTCGTTGCCAATCGACTGATCCCGGTGACGGCCGCTTTCCGCAGCGACGCGACAGCCTGGCCCTGGGAGGTCAATGTCGTCACTTCTCCCGAGTTGAACGCCTGGTGCATGCCGGGCGGAAAGATGGCGGTCTACACGGGCCTCCTGGAGCAGCTGCAGTTGACCGACGACGAACTTGCCGGTGTCATGGGGCACGAGATCGCGCATGCCTTGCGCGAGCACGGCCGGGAGAAAGCGAGCAAGGCAGCCGGCGTGAACGTTGTGGCAAACATCGGGGGGGCGTTGATTGGTGCGTACTTCGGCGTCGATTCCGGCATCGGTCAGAACGTTATCGGAACACTTGGCGATCTTGCCTACATGCGCCCGAACTCGCGCGAGATGGAACAGGAAGCGGATCGCATTGGCGTCGAACTGGCCGCGCGCGCGGGGTACGACCCGTTCGCGGCAATCGCCTTGTGGGAAAAGATGGGCCGCACTGTCCGCGGTCAGCCGCCGCAGTGGCTGTCTACGCATCCCTCACACGAGTCGCGCATCGCCGACCTGCGGATCTATGCGCAGCGCGTGCAACCCTTGTCTGCCGCTGCGCGACGCGCGCGTTAACCACTCGCGGCGCTGGCGGCTGCCTGCTCGGTCTGACGGCGCGAGGGGGCTGTGACATAATCGCGCAATTTGGGGAAATTCAAATGAAGATCTGTGTTCTTCCCGGAGACGGCATTGGGCCGGAAATCATCGCCGAAGCGGTACGTGTGCTGCGTGCGCTCGACCTGGGATGCGAAACGGAAGAGGCCCTGCTCGGGGGGTGCGCGGTTGATGCGACCGGAGATCCCTACCCGGCTGCTACGCAGCAACTTGCCGAGAACGCGGATGCTGTCCTGCTCGGCGCAGTCGGTGGCCCACAGTGGGACAAGCTGCCGCGCGAGCAGCGTCCGGAAAGGGGTTTGTTGGGCATCCGCAAGCATCTCGGCCTGTTTGCCAATCTGCGCCCGGCGGTTCTCTATCCCGAGCTGGCCGATGCCTCGACGCTGAAAAGTGAAGTGGTCGCCGGACTGGATATCCTTATCGTTCGGGAACTAACCGGCGACATCTATTTTGGCCAGCCGCGGGGTATCGAAGTGCGCGCGCTTGATGGCCGCAGGGAGAGAGTAGGCTTCAACACCATGTCCTACAGCGAGAGCGAAATCAGCCGCATTCTGCGCGTTGCCTTCGAGGCGGCCCGCCGACGCAGGAAGAAGCTGTGTTCGGTCGACAAGATGAACGTGCTGGAGACCACTCAGCTCTGGCGTGACGTTGCCGAAGAAACGGCCACCGACTACCCCGACGTTGAGCTGAGCCACATGTTGGTCGACAACGCGGCAATGCAACTGGTCAGGAACCCGACGCAGTTCGATGTGGTCGTCACCGGCAACATGTTCGGCGATATCCTGTCGGACGAGGCATCGATGCTTACCGGGTCCATCGGCATGCTGCCTTCGGCATCGCTGGATGCCAGGCAGAAAGGCCTGTACGAGCCGTGCCATGGGTCGGCGCCCGACATCGCCGGACAAGGAGTGGCCAATCCACTGGCAACGATTCTCTCCGCCGCCATGATGCTGCGCTATACGTTTGCGCTCGAGTCCCCGGCGCAGCGCATAGAGCAGGCAGTAAGAACCGTGCTGGCGCAAGGATACCGCACGGCCGACATTTTTCAGCCGGGTACACGCAAGGTGGGGACGCGGGCTATGGGCGATGCTGTTCTGGCGGCGCTGTGAATCGATTCGGCTCAGTGGGAGTGAATAGGTGAAAAGAGTTGGTCTGGTTGGGTGGCGAGGCATGGTGGGTTCGGTGCTCATGCAGCGCATGCTTGAAGAGGGTGATTTCGCGTCGATCGAGCCACTCTATTTCTCGACTTCCGCCGTTGGCGAGGCGGCCCCCATCTTCGCCGGCAAGGACGCGGGCAGACTGCGCGATGCCATGTCGCTGGCCGATCTGGCAACGATGGACATCATCATTACCTGTCAAGGGGGCGACTACAGCAGGGAGATCTTCCCGCGTCTGCGGGCCGCTGGCTGGCAAGGTCACTGGATAGATGCCGCGTCCACCCTGCGCATGAAAGAGGACGCAGTGATCATCCTGGATCCAGTGAATCTCGATGTCATCGAGGCCGCACTCGCTGGCGGCGGGCGGAACTGGATTGGCGGAAACTGCACGGTCTCCCTGATGCTCATGGGCCTGGGTGGCCTGTTTCGGCATGACCTTGTAGAATGGGTCAGCGCGATGACTTATCAGGCGGCTTCCGGTGCCGGCGCGCAAAACATGCGCGAGTTGTTGCTCCAGATGGGGGCGTTGCACAGCGCTGTCGAGGCCGAACTCGCTCAACCCGCATCAGCGATTCTCGACATCGACCGCAAAGTCGCCGAAACGATGCGCTCGGCGGCCTTCCCGAGCCGGAGCTTCCGCAACGTGCCGTTGGCGGGCAGCCTGATTCCGTGGATTGATGTGCCGGTCGACGGCGGCCAGTCGAAAGAGGAATGGAAAGGGGGTGCGGAATGCAACAAGATCCTCGGGCGCCCACCTTTTCGCACGGAGGGCAGCATACCGGTGGACGGCTTGTGCGTTCGCGTTGGGGCAATGCGCTGCCATGCCCAGGGATTGACCATCAAGCTGCGACGCGATGTACCGCTGGACGAGGTGGCCGACATCATTGCGCAAGGCAATCCATGGGTCAAGGTCGTGGCCAACGAACGCGAGCGCAGTGAGCGCGAACTGACGCCGGCAGCGGTTACCGGCACCTTGCATGTTCCGGTCGGTCGCCTGCACAAACTGGCGATGGGTCCGGCGTATCTGGCAGCGTTTACGGTGGGCGACCAGCTCCTGTGGGGGGCCGCCGAACCGCTTCGCCGCATGCTTCGCATACTGATTGATAACTAGTTGAAACAATGTAATAAATCTTCGTTGTGTGAGCGCACGCAGAAGCTGACAGGCGGCGAGTCGGCAGAAAGTATGGCTTGCATGGGTAACTTCATGATGTTATTTTAATAATCCCGATTTCGACGCTCAGGGTGGCGCCGTGGCCAAGAAAAAACATTACACACCAATGGCTTTCAGACTGAGGACTTCGGCCTGGGCAATCGCCTCGTCATTGGCGCTCGCCGCCTTGCCACAGCTGAGTGCAGCCGCCGGGCTGGGCAAGGTCACGGTCATGTCCGCCTTGGGTCAGCCTTTGCGTGCCGAAGTGGAGGTATTCGCGACGCGCGAGGAACTCGCCGGAATGAAGGCACAACTTGCCGCAGCAGACGCTTTCAAACAGGCAGGCGTCGAGTACTCCCCGGCGCTGCACGGCATCAGCTTTTCCCTGATCAAGCGCGGCAATGGCCAGCCGGTGATCAGACTGAATTCGGAGCGGCCGATCAACGAGCCATTCATGGATCTGCTGCTCGAGCTGAACTGGCCGAGCGGCCGCCTGATCCGCGAGTACACTTTCTTGCTCGATCCGCCGGAGTACGCCGCCAAACATGCTTCGCCGACTGTCACCAAGCCGGTCGCTTCGCTACCGGCGTTCGCCGAGACGCCGCTACGCCCGGACAGGCCTGCACGAACGGCCGGTCCGCGGCCGCCCGAGCCGCCGGCGCCCACACTTAACGGCGCGGCAACGCGCGAGGTTCAGCGCGGTGAAACGCTGAGTCAGATCGCTGGCGAGCTGCGACCCGATGGCGTGTCGCTCGACCAAATGCTGGCAGGACTGTATCTGGCCAACCCGGATGCGTTCGATCGCGGCAATTTGAATCGCTTGAAGGCCGGAAAGGTACTGTCGGTTCCCGACAAGGCGGCGCTGTTGGCGATTCCGCGCGAAGAGGCCAGGCGGACGGTCATCGCGCAGTCGGCTGACTGGGGTGGCTACCGGCGCAGACTGGCCGCTGCCGCTGCCGCCGCACCGGTCGTGGAAGAAGGCGTGCGGCCGCAAGCGAGCGGGAAGATAACGACACGGGTTGAAGACAGGGCAGCCGGCGGCCTGGAGCCGAGAGACCAGCTTCGCGTCTCGCGGACGGACCAGTCGACAAGCAGACTTCCTGCGGCTGCGAAGCGCTCCGACGAAGATCTGATTGCCAAGGAAAAGGCGCTGCGCGACGCGAACGAGCGTCTGGCGAGCCTCGAGCGCAGCGTTGCCGAGCTGCAGCGTTTGCTTGAATTGAAGAGCAAGACCCTGGCGGAACTCGAGAAGCAGTCCACGGGCAAGCCGGCACCACCCACCGAGGTGGACAAACCGGCGCCCGCCACATCTCCGGCTGCCAGCGCGGCTGCGCCGGCGCTCCCTTCCGGGCGGAGCGAACCGGTGCCGGCGCCTGCGGCGACGAAGCCGGCGGACAAGGGCGCCGATCAGCCAGCCGAAGCGAAGCGCGAGACCCCACCGAAAACCGAAGCGCCGGCAAGTCAGCCGACCGTCGAAACGAAGCCTGAGGCCGCCAAGCCCGCGGAACCGCCAAGACCGGTCGAAGCGCCTAAACCGAAAGTGGTCGTCCCGCCGCCTCAGGAGGAGCCCGGTTTTATTGAAGAACTCGTCACCAGCATACCGTTTCTTGCCGGCAGTGGCGGCGTCATCGCACTCCTCGCCGCGTATTGGTTTGTCAGGCGTCGACGTGAAATGGAGAACAGTCGGCCCTTCGAAGCAAGCAGCACGCTGACGCCTCAGGGTGACAGTCTGATGGTCAACTCGGTCTTCCACAGTACCGGCGGGCAGAGCGTGGATACCGCGCATTCAATGGCGCAGACCGACTTCAGCCAGGCGGGACCGGGCAGCATCGATACCGATGAGGTCGACCCGGTGGCCGAAGCCGACGTCTACATGGCCTATGGTCGTGATGCGCAGGCGGAAGAGATCCTGCTCGAGGCGAAACAGAAAGACCCGGGACGCCATGCCATACACCTGAAGCTGCTGGAGATTTATCTGGCGCGCAAGGACAGCAAGCCTTTCGACCTGCTCGTTGCGGAGATCTACAAGGCGACCGGCGGAATCGGACCGGACTGGGAGAAGGCGGCTGCCATGGGCCTGCAGGTTGATCCTCAGAACCCTCTTTTCGCCAGTGCTGCAGGAGCCCAGGCGCCGCAACGCGAGTCGGAGACAACGCTCATCGTGCGTCCCGACTCATTGCAGAGCACGCTCGCCAAGCCGGCGCAAGTGGCGCAGATGGCGCAGGTCGCAGCCAACACCGACACGCCGACACAAGTCATGCCGCCCAAGTCGGCGGACGTCGAAACCCGCCTGCAGACCGCAGACCTGGCAGATCTCGACTTCGACTTCGACAGCACCGAGGCGAACAATGCGGGGCCACCAACAGCGGATGGCGGCGACGGGCTTGCCGTCGAAAAGACGATCGCCTACCGGAACCCCGAGCAGCGCGGGGCGCTCGATTTTGATCTGAGTGCCTCTTACCCGAATGCTGCACTGCTGGCCGGCGACGATTTCGATGACGACAGTCGCGCGCTGCCCGTAACGGACGAAATTTATCCGCCTGAGATTACCATGCTGGTCGCCCCTCGACCGCCCGCCGGAGGCTCGTCGGCCGATACGGACCTCGGCTTTCAGTTCGATTTGTCGGCCGACTTGCCTGGCGTGGCGTCCCCCGTTGAAGGCCGGCCCAGCGAGACAGCCGCGCCGCCCGACATGCCGGCTCGGACACCGGAGACGGAAGAGGTCGTCGACATCGGGTCGGCGGATGATGGGGCGCTTGATTTCGACGTGAGATTGACCGACTCGACGGTTCTTGGGCAAGCGATGCAGGCCCCCTCGGCCGTCGACATGTCGTCGATCAATCTGGATCTCACCGAGGCGGATCTGTTCGGCGCGGTCAACATGCCAGGCGACAGCCCTGCTCAGGCGGTGTCTTTCGACATGGAACAGGAAGACACGCTGGTAAACCCGGGGTTTGCCGCAACACAGGAAGACACGCTGGTAAACTCGGACTTCTCTTCGCAAGTCGACATGGTGTCCGAGCTCGAGATTACTTCGAACGAAGAGGTATCCACCAAGATTGAACTTGCCAAGGCCTATGAGGAAATGGGTGACATTGAGGGGGCGCGGGAGCTGCTGCAGGAAGTCCTCAGAGATGGAGATGCAACCCAACGAACGGCAGCCCAGACCATCCTCGCCGGATTGCGCGAGTAAGCCTTTTCATCCGCTGCTTCCAGGAATGGAAGACCGCGCCCGGTCACACGCCGCAGCGCTCTGCGATCGACGCCAGGAGCGGCGCCCCACCGGACGAGGCCGAGCAATAGAACATGCACCCAACAACCCGGCTGGTCGTCTGGTTCTCGCTCGTCGTTGCCGGACAGCTGCTGGCTGACAGATTTGTCTTGGCCATTCTGCTGCTGTTGCCGGCTTTCGGTTCACCCGTCCGGCAAGACTGGCAACGACTGGCGTGGAGCGCTCGCTGGTTGATCGTATCCCTGTTCGTCGTTCTCTCGTGGGGCGGAGCAGGTGAGCCCGCCTGGCATGGGCCACTGGCGCCGGCCAGGGAAGGGCTGGCGTCGGCGCTATCGCAGATTGCTCGTCTCCTCCTGGTTCTCATGGCAGTAGCCGTGCTGCGTCGTTGGCTGCCGCTGCCGGACTTGCTCAGGGGCCTACACGGCCTGTTGCGGCCCGTTCGGCGTTGTGGTGTCGATACGGATCGCCTTCTCGTCCGCCTGATTCTGGTCTTGCGGCGGGTCGATCAGTTGCCGCCGAGCTTGCGGGAGTGGCGTAGCCTGCTTGAGCAGCGCGACTGTGTCGGCGGTGAGGTCATCGAGCTGGTGGATTCGCCGCTGTCGTGTATCGACTACCTGACAATTCCGCTCGTCACCGGCCTGGTCGCCGCTTTCTGCCTGCAACGGAGCTAGCGCGTGCGAATCGCTCTCGCGGTCGAGTACGATGGCAGCTGTTTTTGCGGGTGGCAGCAGCAACCCGCAGGGGGCAGTGTTCAGGACGTACTGCAGGAAGCGCTCCGACGGTTTGCCGGGGTGCCGATCAAGGTCGTCTGCGCCGGGCGGACCGATGCGGGAGTACACGCAACAGGCCAGGTTGTTCATTTCGACACCACGCTCGATCGCGCGCCGCACGCCTGGGTGCGCGGCAGCAACACCTTTCTGCCATCGAGCGTCGCCGTCCACTGGGCACACGCAGTGGAGCAAGCGTTTCATGCGCGGGCTTCGGCACTTGCCCGACACTATCGCTACGTCCTGCTGAACCGCCCGCATCGGCCTGGCCTCTGGCACGGTCGTCTGGGCTGGCATCACCACCCGCTGGACCTGCCCGCGATGCAAGAGGCAGCCGGGCTGCTCTGCGGCGAACACGATTTCTCTGCCTTTCGCGCCGCCGAATGTCAGGCCGCTTCGCCGATCAAGTTCATGCAGCAGGCCGAGGTCGAGAGAAACGGAGATCTGCTCGTCTTCGACTTCACAGCCTCGGCTTTTCTCCACCACATGGTGCGCAATCTGGTCGGCAGTCTGGTCCACATCGGCCAAGGGAAAAAGCCGCCGTCGTGGATCAGCCAGTTGCTGGCCAGCCGCGACCGGCGCTTGGCTGCGCCAACCTTTTCTCCCGACGGGCTTTATCTCGTCACCGTCCACTATCACCCGCGCTGGGGCTTGCCGGCCGCAGACGACGCGCGATTCCTGCCTTTCGCATTCGGCGCGCGCGCTGTCAAGGACACTGTCGAAAGATGAATATACGCATAAAGATTTGTGGTCTGACACGGGCAAGCGACTTGCAGTACGCTGTCGACGCCGGAGTGGATGCCCTGGGGCTGGTCTTTTACCCACCTAGTCCGCGCTATGTCGATCTCGCGACGGCTGCTCACCTGGCAAGCAAGGTGCCCCCCTTTGTCACGATCGTCGGTCTGTTCGTCGACGCCGATCCTGATCAAGTGCGGGCGACGCTGGCGGCAGTTCCCATCCACGTGCTGCAGCTGCACGGCGGCGAGGATGACGCATACTGCCGGCAGTTCGATCGTCCCTACGTGAAAGCAGCGCGCGTCCGACCGGGCATGGATTTGCTACAATACGCGGCGAGCTTTCCATCGGCGCAGGCCATCCTTCTCGACGCGTTTGTCAACGGGTATGGCGGTGGCGGCAAGGTTTTCGACTGGTCGCTGGTACCGGCATCGCTGGGAAAGCCCGTGATCCTTTCCGGAGGACTGGATTCCCGGAATGTCGGAACGGCTGTGCGTCGCGTGCGCCCGGCAGCAGTCGATGTCTCGTCCGGTGTCGAGGCAAGCAAGGGCATCAAGGACGCTGCGAAGGTCCGCGCTTTCGTCGCAGCAGTGCGGGCAGCCGAGTTGAACGGCGAGTAAGCGAATTGCTGCCGGGCGCTGGGGCAGGGCTCGCCACTTGCGTTCGCCTGACTCTGCAGTGTTGCGTCGTCTGGTGAAGAATGCCTGGGGCGGCGAAGCGCGGGTCTTGGTGTTTCTTTGCAGCGCGGCGCAAGGAGTCTGTCGATAGTGGTTTCCGAGTACGATCTACCTGATGCAAGAGGCCATTTTGGCCGCTACGGCGGCATCTTCGTCGCCGAGACACTGGTCTCGGCGCTCGACGAGCTGCGCGAGGCGTATGCCTTGGCGTCGCGTGATGCCCAGTTCATTGCCGAGTTCGAACACGATCTCAAGCATTATGTCGGACGCCCAAGTCCGATCTACCATGCTCGGCGCTGGTCGGCAACGCTTGCCGGCGCACAAATCTTCCTCAAGCGTGAGGACCTGAACCACACCGGCGCGCACAAGATAAACAATTGTATCGGCCAGGCCATCCTTGCCCGCCGCATGGGAAAAAGGCGCGTCATCGCCGAAACCGGAGCTGGCCAGCACGGTGTCGCAACGGCGACAGTAGCCGCCCGTTACGACATGCGCTGCGTCGTCTATATGGGGTCGGAGGACATCAAGCGTCAGGCGGCCAACGTTTACCGCATGAAGTTGCTCGGCGCCGAGGTGGTTCCCGTAAACAGCGGCTCGCGCACGCTCAAGGACGCGCTGAATGAGGCGATGCGGGATTGGGTGACGAATGTTTCGGACACCTTTTACATTATTGGCACGGTTGCCGGCCCTCACCCCTATCCAATGATGGTGCGCGACTTTCAGTCGGTGATCGGACGCGAATCGATCACCCAGATGCAGGAGCAGTGCGGCCGCCAGCCTACGGCGGTGATTGCCTGCGTGGGTGGCGGGTCGAATGCGATGGGAATCTTCTACCCCTACATCCCGGTCGATGGCGTGCGCCTGATCGGCGTCGAGGCAGCGGGAGAAGGTATCTCGACGGGGCGTCACGCAGCTTCCTTGACTGCCGGTCGGCCTGGGGTACTGCACGGTAACCGGACGTATCTCCTGCAGAACGAGGATGGCCAGATCGCCGCGACACACTCGATCTCGGCCGGTCTCGACTATCCGGGCGTTGGTCCCGAGCACGCCTGGCTCAAGGACAGCGGGCGGGCGGAGTACGTCAGTATCAGCGACGGCGAAGCCTTGCAGGCATTTCATGATCTGTGCCGCCTGGAAGGCATCATTCCCGCCCTTGAATCGAGTCATGCGCTGGCCTACGCTGCCCGGCTGGCACCGACCCTGGCGAAGGACAAGATTCTCCTCGTCAACCTCTCGGGGCGCGGCGACAAGGACATGCATACTGTTGCCGAGAAATCGGCCATTACTTTCTGACCCATGACGAGAATTGAATCCGCCTTTGCCAGGCTGCGTGAGCAGGGGCGCAAGGCGCTGATCCCCTTTATTACCGCCGGCGATCCCGATCCGGCGCTAACGGTTTCCTTGCTGCACGCACTGGTGGGCGCGGGCGCCGACATTGTCGAGCTGGGCGTCCCTTTTTCCGATCCGATGGCCGACGGGCCGACCATTCAGCGAGCCTCCGAGCGCGCGCTGGCAAACGGCGTGAGTCTGCGCCAGGTCCTGGCCATGGTGAGCGCTTTCCGCGCCGATGACAAAGTGACACCGCTTGTCCTCATGGGCTACGCCAACCCCATCGAATCGATGGGTGCCGAAGCCTTTGCCGAGGCAGCCGAGGCGGCCGGCGTCGATGGCGTGCTCGTCGTCGACTACCCGCCGGAAGAAAGCGTCAATTTTGCTTCCATCCTGGGCCGCCATGCGCTGGCACCGATTTTTCTGCTGGCGCCGACCTCAAGCGCCGCACGCATTGCCCAGGTTGGCAAACTGGCCCGCGGCTACATCTATTACGTTTCGCTGAAAGGTGTTACCGGATCCGGCGCGCTCGACATCGCAGCAGTTGCCGAGCGTGTCCCGGAGATCCGCGCCCGCACCGGAGTTCCTGTCGGCGTCGGCTTTGGCATCCGTGACGCGCTGACGGCGGCGGCGGTGGCGGCAGTGGCTGACGCTGTGGTCGTCGGCAGCCGCATCATCGAGGAAATCGAGTGCTCATCGCCTGAGCACGCCTGTCAACGAGTTGCCACATTGCTGGCCGGCATTCGTCACGGAATCGACAGCCTGCCGTCCGACTTGCGAGGAAAACCATGAGCTGGTTGAACAGGCTGCTGCCCCCGAAAATCAAGCGCAATGAGCCAGGCGTCGAACGCAGATCGTCATTGCCGGAGGGACTATGGAGCAAGTGTCCGACTTGTGAAGCCGTGCTTTATGCGACGGATCTGGCCAAGAACTGCAACGTCTGTCCGAAGTGCGGGCACCATAATCGCCTCGATTCGCGTGCCCGCATCGAACTGCTGCTTGACGCCGAGGGTCGTTCGGAGATCGGTTCCGAGGTGCTGCCGGTTGATTCTCTCCTGTTCAAGGACAGCCGTCCCTATCCCGAGCGCCTGCGCGACGCCACAGCCGCCACAGGCGAGACCGATGCACTGGTCGTCGTGCGCGGCTCGATCAGGACACTTCCCGTCGTTATCGCCGTCTTCGAATTCGACTTCATGGGCGGCTCGATGGGCTCGGTGCTTGGCGAACGTTTTGTGCGTGGTGTGCAAGCGGCAGTCGACCACGCGGTGCCGTTCATCTGCGTCACCGCGTCGGGCGGCGCGCGCATGCAGGAAGGCCTTTTTTCCTTGATGCAGATGGCGAAAACAACGGCTGTTCTGACGCGCCTTGGACAAGCCCGACTGCCCTTCATTTCGGTTCTTACCGATCCGACGATGGGCGGTGTTTCAGCGTCGTTCGCGTTCATCGGCGATATCGTGATTGCCGAACCGGGAGCCCTGATCGGTTTTGCCGGTCCACGGGTGATCGAGCAGACAGTGCGTGAAACGCTGCCCGAGGGCTTCCAGCGTTCGGAATTCCTGCTTGAAAAGGGCGCCATCGACCTCATCGTGGATCGTCGCGAAATACGCGACCGCCTCGCCGGTCTGCTCGCGATGCTGCAGAAGAGGCCGATCACCGAGTGAACGCCTGGCGACAACAGCTTGCCGCCCGCAGTCGGTGGCGCGCGACATGCGCCCACGCAGGCCGGAGCAGCCTGCACCTGTCCCGGCCAGCGTTCGCTGTCGGCGGTTTCGAGAAGCGGCTGCGCAGCAGACCGGTTTGCACGCTCGCCAAGGCGTAAGCTGTGACCACCGGGGAAAGCGTGGCCCGGAACAAAGCCACAGGCCTTTCGCCAAGCTCCTCGCGCGCGCTCTGGCTGGCGCACCTGGAAGCATTGCACCCGAATGGGCAGAGCGGGATCGAGCTCGGTCTGGCGCGCGTCCTGCGTGTCAAACAGAGGCTCGGGCAGGATCTGCCATGTCCGCTCATTACCGTTGGCGGTACGAACGGCAAGGGCTCCACCTGTGCCTATCTGGAGGCCATCTACAGCTTTGCCGGCTACCGCGTCGGCTGTTACACATCGCCGCACTTGATCGATTTCAGCGAGCGCATTCGCGTCGACGGTCGAGCGGTGGACGACGCCACCCTCTGTCTGGCTTTCGCCAAGGTTGAAGCCGCCCGACAAGCAGTGGGCCAGGTGTCCCTGACCTATTTCGAGTTCGCAACGCTGGCGGCCGTCGAAGTCTTCCGCGCCTGCCAGGCCGAGGTGGTCGTCCTCGAAGTTGGACTCGGCGGTCGGCTCGATGCGGTGAATGCCTACGATGCCGACTGTGCGATCGTCACCGGTGTGGCACTCGACCATACGCAGTGGCTGGGCGATACGCGGGCGGCAATCGGCTACGAGAAGGCGGGCATCTATCGACCGAACCGGCCAGCGCTATGCGCTGACCCCGACCCACCCTCATCGCTGGTCGAGCATGCACAGGCGATTGGCGCGGACTTGCATCTGCTCGGTCGTGATTTCGGCTATTTCGGCGACCGGACGCAGTGGACGTTCTGGGGCCGCAACGGGCTGCGCCGCGGCGGCCTGGCGAATCCCGTCTTGCGCGGCAGTTGCCAGCTGCGCAATGCCTGCGCCGCGCTTGCCGCCGGAGAGCTGCTACGCGTCCGCCTGCCGGTGTCCATGCAGGCTGTGCGACGCGGGCTGATCGACCTGCAACTTCCCGGCCGCTTTCAAGTTCTGCCGGGACGACCGACAATCGTCCTTGATGTGGCGCACAATCCGCAGGCCGTTGCCCAACTGGCCAGCAATCTTGGCGAGCTGGGCTATTGCGAGCGCACCATCGCTGTCGTCGGCATGCTGGCCGACAAGGACATTGCCGGCTCGCTGGCCTCTCTGGCCGGCAAGATCGACAAGTGGATGCTGGCGGATCTAGCTGGCCCGCGCGCGGCAACGGCGGCGAATCTGGCTAGCGTCGTGCGCGCCGGGCCGGGCGGATCTTGCCAGTGCTTTGCTTCACCGGGCGAAGCTTTCGACTGTGCTGCCAGAATGGCCAAGGAAAATGATAGAATTGTCGTTTTCGGATCGTTCCATACGGTCGCAGCCGTCATGCGGGCATTGAACATTGGTCGCTGAGCGCCGCGACGCCAGTACATATCCACGATATCGATGACTGAAACCAATGACCCCCAACTGCAGCTAAAGAAACGGGCACGTCGCCGTCTGGTCGGAGCGGTTGCTTTTGCGGGATTGGCCGCTGTTGTGCTGCCGATGGTTATGGACGAGGAGCCGAAACCGCAGGTGCAGAACGTTCAGATTCGCATTCCTGGACAGGATCAGTTGCCTTTCAAGCCAGCTACGGCAATCCCGCCATCGCTGGGTAACGCGACGGGCGGCGAAAAGTCCCTCGCGTTGCCGCCTGGTGGCGCAGCCAGCACGGTCGACGCGCCTATCGTCAGGATGGACCCCAACACTCCACCGGTCGGCAAGCCTGGCGACTTGGAGCACGGCGCGGCGGCACTCAAAGCGAGCGAGAAGCCACCCGAAGCGAAAAAAGCCAGCCCTCCCGTGCAGACCGCGGCCAAGCCCGGCGTGCGGACGGCGAGCAAGCCGACGGAAAAAACCCCGCCCCCGAAGACCAACAAGCCCGCTGACAGGTCGGTTGCAGCAGACAGGCGGTCGCTTGATGAACAGCGGCGTGCGAAAGCCATCCTGACCGGGAAGCCGGTGGATGCGGCAGCCAGTAAGCAGCGCGCGCAGCACTTCATACAAATCGGCACGTTCAGCGAAGCGGAAAACGCCAAACAAGTACAGGGGAAGATCGGTGGTGCCGGTGTCGGCACATACACCGAGGTTGTTAGCTCTCCCGACGGGTCCAAGACGCGCGTGCGCGCCGGCCCATTTCCAAACCGCGAAGCGGCCGACAAGGCGTTGGAGCGGCTGAAGCAGATTGGTGTTACTGGAGCCGTTGTCGGCAAGCAATGACGGTCTTCGATTACGCTGTGGTTTTTGTCGTTGCCGCGTCGCTGTCGCTTGGCCTTTGGCGAGGGGTTGTCGGTGAAGTCATCGCGTTGACGGCCTGGATAGGCGCTTTCCTGGCAGCCAAGTCGTGGGGAGCAGTGCTTGGCGAGGGATTCTCGACCATCGCCGACCCCTCGTTGCGCGTGCTTGCCGGCTGGCTAGCCGTTTTCGTTGCCGTACTCATCGCCATGGCACTATTGCGCCTGGCGGTACAGGGCATGCTCAAGGCGCTGGGATTGACCCTGACCGATCGCTTGTTGGGGGTCATCTTTGGCGCTGCGCGGGGCCTGGCGATTGTTCTGGTGCTCGTCGCCCTCGGCGGTATGACCTCCTTGCCGAGAGAGAAATGGTGGAGTGAAGCGTATTTCTCGCCACCACTGGAAACGGCGGTGCTGGCCAGCAAAGCATGGTTGCCGGCAGAAGTGGCCAAACGAATCAGGTTCGGGTAGGGAGAGACGATGTGCGGGATTCTTGGAGTTGTCGCAACCACGCCAGTCAACCAGTTGCTCTACGATGGCCTGATGGTCCTGCAGCACCGTGGTCAGGACGCGGCAGGCATCGCCACGACCGAAGACGATACGTTCCACATGCACAAGGGCTCTGGCCTGGTGCGCGACGTCTTTCGCACGCGCAACATGCGCGCTCTGCCGGGCAACATGGGCATTGCACATTGCCGCTACCCGACAGCCGGGTCGGCTTTCGACGCCGCACTCTCGCAGCCGTTTTACGTCAATTCACCGTTCGGCATCGTCCTCGGACACAACGGCAACCTGACCAATACCCAGCAGCTAAAGGAAGAGATGTTCCGCCAGGATCTGCGGCACATCAATACGACCTCGGACTCCGAGGTGCTGCTCAACGCGCTGGCACACGAGTTGCAGGCGACGGCAAAGGGCTGTCGACTCGATCTGGATACCATTTTCGCCGCGGTGAGCGGCGTCCATCGGCGCTGTCGGGGTGCCTATGCCGTGGTTGCCATGATCGCCGGCCACGGCATGTTGGCCTTTCGTGATCCGCACGGCATTCGTCCGCTCGTCTTCGGCTTCAACGAGACGCGCGACGGCACCGAGTATCTGTTCGCTTCCGAAACCGTCGCCCTCGACACGCTCGGCTTTCAGGTCTTGCGCGACGTAGAGCCGGGCGAGGCAATTTTCGTCGATCTCGACCATCGGCTGCACCAGCGCCGGTGCGCGCCGAATGCTTCACTGTCACCCTGCATTTTCGAATTCGTCTACCTGGCCCGTCCAGACTCAGTGATCGACGGCGTATCGGTTTATGAAGCGCGCCTGCGCATGGGCGAGCATCTGGCCGACAAACTGGTCCAGTACATTCCCGTCGACCAGATTGATGTCGTGATTCCCATCCCGGACTCGAGTCGTCCATCGGCAATGCAGCTGGCGCAGCGAATCGGTGTTCCTTACCGCGAAGGCTTCGTCAAGAATCGCTACATCGGCCGGACGTTCATCATGCCTGGCCAGGCGACGCGGCGCCGATCCGTTCGCCAGAAACTGAACACGGTCGCGCAGGAGTTCAAGGGCAAGCGCGTCCTGCTCGTCGACGATTCGATCGTACGCGGGACGACGAGCCGCGAGATCGTCGAAATGGCGCGCGCGGCGGGGGCGCTCAAGGTCTATTTCGCCTCTGCTTCACCGCCGGTACGTTACCCCAACGTCTATGGCATTGACATGCCGACGCGCGCCGAGCTGATTGCCACCGGCCGCACAGGCGAAGAGATTGCGCGCGAGATCGGCGCCGACGCGCTGGTCTATCAGGACCTGCAGGCACTCGAAGCGTCTATCCGTGACCTGAGACCGGCACTATGCCGGTTTGATACCTCCTGCTTCAACGGATCCTACGTCACCGGCGACGTCAGCCCCGAGTATCTGACGGCGATTGAACAGGCACGAGAAGGTCACCGCAACTTGAGCAAGGACGATCGATGGACATCGAAGCAGCTCCAACTCAGTCTGCTTTCTGTCGGCTAAAACCGATGAGCAAGCTGGACGCACCCTATTCCCTCGAAACCTTGGCCGTGCGCGCCGGTCAGGAGCGCAGCCAGTTCAACGAGCACAGCGAAGCCTTGTACCTGAGCTCGAGCTTTGTTTTTGCCAACGCCGCGCAAGCCGCCGCCCGCTTTTCCGGCGAGGAAGAGGGCAATGTCTACTCACGCTTCACGAATCCAACGGTGAAGATGTTCCAGGATCGCCTGGCGATGCTGGAAGGCGCTGAGGACTGCGTCGCGACGGCGTCCGGCATGTCGGCCATTCTTGCCCTGCTCATGGCTTTATGCAGCGGGGGGGATCATGTCGTTGCCTCGACCGGGCTTTTCGGCGCCACGCAACAGTTGCTCGGAACCATCATGCCACGTTTCGGTGTGCGGACGACCTTCGTCGGCCAAACCGATCTCGGCGCGTGGCAGGCGGCCATTCGCCCGGAAACGAAACTGTTTTTCCTCGAAACTCCGTCGAACCCGTTGACCGAGGTGGCCGATATTGCCGGCCTCGTCGCCATCGCTCATCGGCACAACATCCTGATCGCAGTCGATAACTGCTTCTGCACACCTGTCCTGCAGCGACCGCTCGACCTTGGTGCCGATCTCGTCGTGCACTCGGCAACCAAGTACCTCGACGGCCAAGGGCGCGTCCTCGGCGGCGCGGTCGCTGGTGCAAAGAGGCTGACCGACGAGGTGTTCAGATTCCTGCGCACTGCCGGTCCGACACTCTCTGCTTTCAATGCATGGATCTTGCTCAAGGGTCTGGAGACGCTGCAGATTCGCATGCTGGCGCAGTCGGCAAAGGCGCTCGAGCTGGCGCAGTGGCTGGAGGCGCATCCGCGCGTGGCACGCGTCTATTATCCCGGCCTGTCCTCGCATCCGCAGTCTGACCTCGTCAAGCGCCAACAAAGAGGTGGCGGAGCAATCGTCTCTTTCACCGTCAAGGGTGCGCGGGCTGAAGCGTGGAAAGTGATCGACAATTGCCGGCTGCTGTCGATTACGGCCAATCTGGGCGACACAAAGACCACGCTGACCCACCCCGCATCGACGACGCACGGCCGTCTCACGCCGGAACAGCGTGCTGCAGCCGGAATCGGCGACGATCTGCTGCGTGTCGCCGTGGGCCTCGAGGCAGTCGTCGATTTGCAGAACGACCTCGAAACGGGCCTTGCGGCAAACTAGCGGGCGACGCCCTTCGGCTCGCGGCGCTTCGGACGCGCCAGATCCTCACGCTCGACAGCGGCTTTCCTGAGCGCTTCCTTCGCCGCGTTCGGCATCATGAAGTAAGTCATCAGGCTGGCACACAGGCAGACCAGCCAGAACAGGAAAAACCCCGTCGAATAGGTGGCCATCGGCGACCACTCGACGAGATGACCGAACAGGTAGAGCTGTCGTGGGTCAATCAGCGTGAAAAACAGCCCTTCGGCAATGCCGGCGGCGATGAAGGCCGGCCAGAGTATCCAGATGACGTGCTGCATGCGCTCCAACCGAGTGTCTTGAATGGGTGCCTCCGGTCGGAATCGAACCAACGCCAGATGATTACAAATCAACTGCACGACCTTCATGCTACGGAGGCAAGCGGGATTGTCCGCCGGATTATAGCCGAACTCTGCCCGCGCTCGAACGGATCCACGAAGCGGACTGACCGCATGCCATGCCGGGAACAACGCCACTGCCGGCTTCCTGATCACCACTGGTAGAATTCGCCGACCATTCCTTTAGGGGAAAGCCATGTCCAAGCTGTCCAATCCCTCCGAGATCGCCCGCGAGGCCCTGCGCCTGCTGGCGGTGAGGCGTCTGGCACCGTCTCCGGAGAACTATCGGGCGCTGTACCACGAGATCGCCGGCACTGCCGGCGAGACGGTTGATCCCTTTCCGGAGCGTGAGTTCAGGACGCTGCCGGCGGTCCTGCCCCGGCAGACGGTGGCCCAGCAAAGGATGGCGAGGAGTCTTGAGAATGCTTTCAAGGCCACGAGCTGGCCGGAGCTGCGCGCCGGCCTTGCCGATCTGGTGATACAGCTGGGCAAGGAAAGCGATCTGCCATGGAGTGAACTGCTCGCCGAATTGATCCGTCAATGGGAGGCCAAGCAGGCCGGTCTGACCGTCGCCCGCAAACGCGAAGCGCTGGAACGCGTTCTGTCCAGCGGCTCGGGCAATAACGAGGTATTCTTCACACGTCTGCAGGGACTGGTCAAGTCCTGGTCGTGCACGGGGACGGTGGACGAGGAGGAACCGCTTGTCGAGGCCGTAAGCCAGACCGTCGCCGCGGCTGTTCCGCCGGCAGGTACGCCGGACGTGTCTCCTGGCCCACCTCCAGCAGACGATTTTTCTGGCGAACTGCGCGCCTTGTTCGTCCATACGCTGGCAGTCATCGTTCCGATACAGCTGGCCGATGAGCCCGAACTGCTTGCCGATACCCGCATGCTTGCCGACAGCGCACGCACGGCCAGTTCCCCGGCGGCCGTACAGGGGCTGCAGAGCAGACTGCAGCGATTCGCTTTTCGTCTCGAGCTGCTGGCCGAGGACCGCAGCGAGATACATGCCGGTCTGCTCAATCTTCTCCGCCTGCTGATCGAGAATGTCGGCGAGCTGGTCGTCGAGGACGGCTGGTTGAAGGGCCAGATCGACGTCGTGCGCGACATCGTCTCGCAGCCGCTGAGCGTCCGCTCGCTGAGTGACGCAGAGACGCGCTTG
>WBZP01001299.1_pt1 | contig 31331 bp, 28 predicted proteins | sample 5204301 | NCBI WGS metagenome assembly WBZP01 (sample SAMN12412401, study PRJNA552823) | activated sludge metagenome | isolation source: activated sludge from nitrification reactor of wastewater treatment plant... | place: USA: Pennsylvania | collected 2017 | reverse complement strand
CGCCCGCGGCATACACACCGCGCACGCTGGTCCGTGACACCCGGTCGACCACGATGTGCCCCGACGAGGACAGCTCGACGCCGATGTCTTCCAGTCCGATCCCCTGCGTGAGCGGCACCGCGCCCACCGCGAGCAGCGCGTGCGATCCGGTGACGGTGCGGCCATCTTCGAGATGGACCACGACACCGTCCTCGGTCCGCTCGACCGCGGTCATTCGGGCCTGCGAGAGCACCGTCATTCCGCGCCGCAGGAAGACCGCCTCGATGACCTTGGCAGCGTCCTGGTCGCCGCTGGGCAGGACATGCTCCCGCGAAGACACCAAGGTCACCGCGGCCCCCAGCCCAAGGTAGGCCTGGGCCAACTCCGCGCCCGTAACGCCCGAGCCCACCACGATGAGGTGCTCGGGAAGGGTTCGCAGGCCATAGATCTGCTGCCAGGTAAGGATGCGCTCGCCATCCGGCTGGGCGGAGGCCATCACCCGCGGGGTGGCCCCGGTCGCCAGTAGCACGACATCGGCGGTGAGATCCTCACGCCCGCCAGCCGCCAGCTCGACCTGCACCTGCGTGGCCGAGACCATCCGTCCCCAGCCATCGACGATCCGGACACCCACCTCGGCCAGCCGGCTGCTGATGTCCACGGACTGAGCCTTGGCCAGCGCAAGCACCCGACGGTTGACCTCGGCCAATTCGGCCTCGGCATTGACGACCTCGTCGCCCTCGTGATCGGTGAGGTGCACCCCGAGGTCGTGGGCGGTCTCGAACTCGCTGAGGTAGTCGGCCGTCGAGATCAGCGCCTTGCTGGGGACGCAGTCCGTGAGCACGGCCGCACCACCGATCCCGGTGCTCTCCACGAGGGTCACGCGGCCGCCAAGGTGGGCAGCCACAAGCGCGGCCTCATACCCTCCGGGGCCGCCGCCGAGGATCACGACATGGGTGTTGCGCACATTCACGGTGACCATCCAACCACCGAGGCCCACCCTGCCGCCGCGCCGTCTCTTCGAGCACGGTGATCGCAGCGCCCGCCAGGACAGAGCGTTGCGCTGAGCGCAACCTCCTCAGAGGTTTGCGAAAACGTCACCAACGGAGTCTTGTGAGCCGACCTGAGGTGCGCCATATGGTGGCCCTGAGATGTACCGCATCTTCGGGCCCCTGACGTCTTGGGTGGCTCGCCAACCGCTGTGGAGGTCTTTCATGCACCTGTCCCTTACTCGCCGTGGAGGTCTCCTCGCGGTGACCGCCCTCGCCGCGACCTCGCTCGCGGCGTGCGCTGCGCCTTCGTCCGACAACTCCACCCCCGCGGGGAGCTCGGGTGCTGTCGACGCCAAGACCGCGACCTCCGCCGCCGCCCTTGGCGGCATGGACAAGCTCGTCGAGGCCGCGAAGAAGGAGGGTGCTCTCAACGTCATCGCCCTCCCTCCGGACTGGGCCAACTACAAGGAGATCCTGGACGGCTTCGCCGCGAAGTACCCCGAGATCAAGATCACCAGTGACCAGCCCGACGCGAGCAGCGCCGACGAAATCACCACCGCCGACCGGCTCAAGGGCCAGGCCACCGCGCCTGACGTCTTTGACCTCGGCACCGCGGTCGCCCTGGCCAACACGGCCAAGTTCGCGCCCTACAAGGTGGCGGCCTGGGACAAGATCCCGGCTGACAACAAGGAGGCCACCGGTCTGTGGGTCAACGACTACGCGGGCCTGATGACCGTCGGCTATGACTCCGCCAAGGTGCCGGCTCCCACCTCCCTCGCCGACCTGATGAAGGCCGACTACAAGGGCAAGGTTGCACTCAATGGTGACCCGACCAAGGCTGGCGCCGCCTTTGCTGGCGTTCAGATGGTGGCCATCGCGGAGGGCGGCACGGCCGCCGACCCGGCCAAGGGCATCGCGTGGTTCAAGGCTCTGAAGGCGGCTGGCAACTTCCTGCCCGTCGACCCGACGCCGGCCACCATTCAGTCTGGTCAGACCCCGGTCGTCTTCGACTGGTCGTACAACCAGACCGGTGTCATTGCCAAGGTCCCGACCTGGAAGCTCTGGACGCCGGACAATGCGGCGCTCAAGGTCTTCTACAACCAGGCCATCAGCAAGGACGCCCCGCACCCGGCAGCTGCCCGCCTGTTCCAGGAGTACCTGTACAGCGCTGACGGTCAGAACGCGTGGCTGCGTGGTGGCGCCACCCCGGTCCTCATGGACGTCATGACCGCCGATGGCACCATCGACGCCAAGGCCGCAGCGGCGCTCCCCAAGGTGACCAGCCCCGTTCTCCCCACCGCCGAAGACACCGACAAGGCGAAGGCTGCTCTGGCTACCGCCTGGCCGGCGGCGATGGGCTGAGCGTGACCGACACGACTCGTACGCGTAGGGCGCTCGGTGGCCTCCGGCCATCGGGCGCCCTCGCGGGCGTCGTCCCCTTCTTTGCCTATGTGTCGGTCTTTCTGCTGATCCCGACACTCGTGGTGATCATCGGGGCCTTCTTCGGCCCGCAGGGGTTCACGCTGGGCAATCTCAAGGCCCTCTTCGAGGACCAGGGGGGCTATCCGAACCCGTTCCCGGCCGCCCTTCGCAAGTCCGTCTTGCTCTCGGTGTACACGGCACTCGCCGGCGCCATCGCTGGTGGTGTGCTCGCGTACGCGATCAGCACAGCCCCGCCGGCGAGCATGGTCAAGCGCTTCGTCACCTCGCTCTGTGGCGTACTCGCCCAATTCGGCGGCGTCGCTCTGGCCTTCGCGTTCATGGCGAGCTTTGGCAATGGCGGCATGCTCGCCGATTGGCTGGCCAAAGTCGGCTTCGAGTTGGACCCCACGTGGCTCTACCAGTGGGATGGTGGGCTCCTCGTGGTCTATGTGTTCTTCCAGATCCCGCTGATGGTGATCGTCTTCCTGCCGGCCGTCGAGGGGCTCAAGCCGCAGTGGCGTGAAGCCACCGAGACCTTGGGTGGCACGACCTGGACCTTCTGGCGCCGAGTCGCCCTGCCGATCCTCATGCCGAGTTTCATCGGCGCCTTTCTCTTGCTCTTCACCAATGCCTTCTCCGCCTATGCCACCGCGGCCGTTCTGGTGTCGCAGGGCTCCCCGCTGGTGCCCCTCATGATCGGCAGCACGATGTCCTCGGAGGTCATCCTCGGCCAGGAGAACGTCGGCAAGGCCATGGCGCTGGCCATGGTGCTCGTGGTCGCTGTGGTCATGGTCGTGTACGCCTGGATCGACAAGCGCGCGAGCCGGTGGTTGGTCCGATGAGCGGCCGTCGAGCACAGTTCATCCGCCGCCAGAGTTGGATGCGGCGCGCCGTCGTGGCGGCCAGTCTGATCTTCTTCGGGCTCCCCCTGTTCGCCATGTTCCGGTACACGATCCGTGATTTGGCCGGCAACTACACCGGTAAGACCTGGGCCGCATTGGCCGATGTCGGGGAGATCTCCAAGACCTACCCGGCGCTCAAGGAAGGCTTCATCGCCTCCATCAGCCTGGCGGTCCTCACCGTCATCCTCATGCTGGCGATCCTGGTGCCAACGATGACCTGGGTACGCCTGCGGCTCCCCTGGCTGACCCGCACGGTGGAGTTCATCTGCCTGATCCCGCTCACCGTCCCGGCCATCGTGCTGGTGGTCGGCTTGTCCCCGGTGTATGCGTGGGTCAACTACCTCATGGGCGCCCGGACCCTGTGGCTGGCGTTCGCCTATGTCGTGTTGGTGCTGCCCTACGCATACCGCGCACTCGACACCGGGCTTAGGGCGATCGACGTCAAGACCCTTTCTGAAGCCGCCCGCTCGCTGGGGGCCGGTTGGGGCACGGTCATGTGGCGCGTCGTGCTGCCCAACCTGCGCACCGCAGTGCTCTCCTCCTCCTTCTTGGGAGTCGCACTGGTCCTTGGCGAATTCACCATCGCCAGCCTCTTTAGCCGCAAGAACCTCCAGGTCGCCATGGTTGAGCTCGGTAAAGCCGATCCTCAGATCTCCATCGCCGTGGCCTTCCTATCCCTTGTCTTCGCCTTTGTCGTCCTCTTCGGGCTGTCCTTCGTCGGCACCCGTCGGAAGGGAGCCTCCTCGTGAGCAGCCGCCCCGGAACCCCGGTCCAGCTGACCAATCTGCGTCGCGTCTATGGCGGGGTCGCCGCCCTTGATGGGCTCACCCTGCACATGGAGCCCGGTGAGTTCATCGCCCTCCTCGGCCCCTCGGGGTGTGGCAAGACCACGGCATTGCGCTGCCTGGCCGGCCTGGAGGATCCGGACAGCGGCACCATCGAGGTCGGCGGCAAGGACGTCACTGGCGTCCCGACCAACAAGCGGGACATGGGCATGGTCTTCCAGGCGTACAGCCTGTTCCCGCACATGACGGCCCGGCAAAATGTCGAGTTCGGTCTCGAGTTGCGGGGCCAGGACAAGACCAAGCGCAAGACCCGAGCCTCGGACATGCTCGAGCTGGTCGGCCTCGAGAAGCACATGGACAAGTTCGCCCACCAGATGTCGGGCGGACAGCAACAGCGCGTCGCGCTCGCCCGGGCGCTGGCCATCGAACCCACCGTGCTCCTCCTCGATGAGCCGCTCTCGGCCCTCGATGCCAAGGTCCGCGCCCAGCTCCGCGACGAAATCCGTCGCATCCAGCTGGACATCGGGACCACCACCTTGTTCGTGACGCACGACCAGGAGGAGGCCCTGGCCGTGGCCGATCGGGTCGGGGTCATGTCGGTGGGCAAACTGGAGCAGCTGGCTGCCCCGGCCGAGCTCTACTCGGCCCCCAAGACGCCCTTCGTCGCCGACTTCGTGGGACTGACCAACCGGCTGCCCGCCCGCATCGAGAATGGCACCGCGCACGTCCTGGGCGGCACCGTTCCGCTGCTTCCGGGTTCGGCGACCGGCCCGTCGGGGACCGTGCTCGTTCGCCCCGAGGGTGTCACCATCGAGCCCGATACCGCCGGGACCGATACGAATGCCACGGTCGTGAGCGCGAGCTTCCTGGGCGGCCACGGTCGCGTCATCGCCCGCACGGAGAGCGGCGAACTCGTCACGGTTCAGGTGGGCAACACGCAGGTCACGGCCTACGCGCCCGGGGCCGCCATCCGGCTGCGCCCTCGCGGCGATGCCGCCCTCGCGGTCGCAGACTAAGGCACCCCAGCGGGTCCCGACCTTGGTGTCTCCGGACCCCTGTCGCGGCATACCGGTGACTGACTAGGCTTCCGGTGTGACCGAGCAAAGCGCGCGCCCCGACCTGTCCGACCCGACCACGGACCCCTTCGAGATTGCGGCGCAGGCGGCCGCCGTCATCGCCGAGCGGACCGGGGTGGAGCGACACGATGTCGCGCTGGTCTTGGGGTCTGGTTGGGGTCAGACCGGGGATCTCATCGGTGACACCCTGGCCACCATCGACAACACCGATGTGCCCGGCTTCGGCGCAGCCGCGGTGGCCGGACACTCCGGCGTCATGCGTTCGGTGGCCATTGGGGACACCGGGCGTCGGGCCCTGGTCTATGGCACGAGGACCCACTTCTACGAGGGCAAGGGTGTGCGGGCCGTGGTCCACGGTGTCCGCACGGCGGCTGCAGCGGGCTGCCGCACCATCGTGATCACTAATGGCTGCGGGGGGCTCCGTGAGGAGTGGCCCCCCGGCACCCCGGTGCTGATCAGCGATCACATCAACCTGACCGCGACCTCCCCCATCGAAGGCGCCAACTTCGTCGACCTGACCGATGTCTACTCGCCTCGACTGCGGGCGATTGCGCGTGAGGTCGACCCCGCACTGGACGAGGGTGTGTATGTCCAATTCCGCGGACCGCACTACGAAACCCCTGCCGAGGTGCGGATGGCCAAGACCATCGGTGGCGACCTGGTGGGGATGTCGACCAGCCTGGAGGCCATTGCTGCCCGGCAGAGCGGCCTGGAGGTGCTGGGTATCTCGTTGGTGACCAATCCAGCCGCCGGGATCTCCAAGACACCGCTGAACCACGAAGAGGTGCTGGAAGCCGGTCGCGAGGCCGCCACCCGGTGTGGGCGGCTGCTCGCCACCGTAGTCGGCCGGATCTAGGGAAGGGCCGCCATGAGCGCGCGTGAGTTGTCCGAGCTCCTGGCCGCGGGACGGGCCTGGGCCGCCGACGATCCCGACCCGGTGACCCGCGCCGAGGTCGAGCACCTGTGTGCCGCAGCAGAGTCCGGCGATGCCGACGCGGCAACGGAACTCGCCGATGCGATGGCGGGGATGCTCGAGTTTGGCACCGCCGGGCTGCGGGGCCGCCTCGGCGGCGGCAACAACCGGATGAACCGGGCGGTGGTGATCCGGGCTGCTGCCGGGCTCACGGCATACCTGCGCACGGCCACCTCGGCGCCCTTTGTCGTCATCGGCTACGACGCCCGCCACAACTCCGACGTCTTCGCCCGAGACACTGCCGCGGTCGTGGTCGGTGCGGGCGGACGGGCGGCCGTGCTCCCCCGCACGATGCCGACGCCGGTGCTGGCCTACGCCATTCGCTACCTCGGAGCCGATGCCGGCGTGATGGTGACCGCCTCGCACAACCCGCCCGAGGACAATGGCTACAAGGTCTACCTGGGGGACGGATCGCAGATCGTGTCGCCCGTCGACGCGCTCATCGCCGAGCAGATCGCCGCGGTGACATCCGTGGCCAGCGTGCCGCTCGCCGCCGATGGCTGGGAGACCTTGGATGATGCCCTCTGGGTCGACTACGTGCGGGATGCCGCCAAGGTCGTCAAGCATGGCGCAGCCGCTGACCTCACCGTGGTGCACACCGCCCTGCATGGGGTCGGCACCGAGACCGTGATGGCTGCGTTCGCGGCGGCCGGTTTCGAGGCGCCGCTGGTGGTCGAATCCCAAGCCGAGCCGGACCCGTCCTTCCCCACGGTGACCTTCCCCAATCCCGAGGAGCCCGGCGCGATCGATGCCGCTATCGAGTTAGCCGAGCAGACCTCGCCGGATGTGGTCATTGCGAACGACCCCGACGCGGATCGATGCGCGGCCGCGGTGGCCGGCCCAGGCGGCTGGCGGATGCTGCGCGGTGACGAGGTGGGCGCACTGCTCGGGTCTCACCTGCTCGCCAAGGGCGTGGCGGCGGGCGTGCTGCCGGATTCCCCCGAGTGCGTCTTCGCCAACTCCATCGTCTCCTCTCGGTTGCTCTCGGCGATGGCACGGACGGCCGGCGTGCGTCACGAGGAGACCCTGACGGGCTTCAAGTGGATCTCGCGGGTGCCTGGACTGCGTTTTGGGTATGAGGAGGCTCTCGGTTACTGCTGCGACCCTGCGGCCGTGCGGGACAAGGACGGGATTTCGGCCGCGCTGCTCGTCGCTGAGTTGGCCGCCGAACTGCGCGCGGATGGCAAGGGGCTGCTCGATCGGCTCGATGAGCTCGCACTGGCCCACGGGGTCTATGCCACCGACTCCTTCTCCGTGCGTGTCAGCGACCTGTCGTTGATTGCCGCCGTGATGCAGCGATTGCGCCAGAATCCACCGGCGGTGATCGCTGGGCGTGAGGTCACCACGGTGCACGATCTCGCGGCCGGGGACGGCGGTCTGCCACCGACCGAGGGCTTGCGCTATTACGTGGCCGATGACTCCGGCGACGGGTCACGGGTCATCGTTCGGCCATCGGGAACCGAGCCCAAACTCAAGGTCTACCTCGAGGTCATCGAGCCGGTCGCCGATGCCGACGATCTCGCCCCCGCCAGGACCCGGGCCGCAGCACGACTCGGTGAGTTGCGGGTGGCCTTCGAAGCCCTGACCTCGCTCGATTAGGCGCCTACGGCCCTGGACCTAGATCGGCGCCCGCCCCCTAGACTCTGATGGTGAGCACCACTTCGCACTCGCTCGACCCGACCGCCCGCGCCCGCGACCTGCTCGGAGTGTCCCGACTGACCAACCATGCCCTGACCGGTTGGCTCCACGGCCTCCCGGGAGTGGACCAGGTCGGCTGCGAGTCGCGCGCACGCGGGCTGGGCACCCGCAGCATCAAGGCGGACTCCAAGAGTTGGGCCATCGACACCGCGATCTCGATGATCGATCTGACCACGCTGGAGGGCGCGGATACCCCGGGCAAGGTGCGCGGCTTGGCGACACGGGCACTCGTCCCCGACCCCAGCGACCTGCTCACCCCCCGCCCGGCAGCGGTCTGCGTGTACGGCGATATGGTCGCCTACGCCAAGGACACGCTCGGTGACTCCGAGGTCAAGGTCGCCGCAGTCGCCACCGCCTTCCCCAGCGGCCGCGCGAGTATGCCGGTCAAACTTGCGGACACCAGGGACGCCGTCGCGGCCGGAGCCGACGAAATCGACATGGTGATCGACCGCGGGGCCTTCCTCTCGGGCGACTACCTCACGGTCTTCCATCAGATCGCCCAGGTCAAAGAGGCCTGCGGCAGCGCCCGACTCAAGGTCATCATGGAGACCGGCGAGCTCAACACCTATGACAATGTGCGGCGCGCGAGTTGGCTGTGCATGCTCGCCGGGGGTGACTTCATCAAGACCAGCACGGGCAAGATCTCACCGGCCGCCACGCTGCCGGTGACCCTCATCATGCTCGAGGCCGTGCGTGACTGGCGGGAGAGCGTCGGCGGAATGGTCGGCGTCAAGCCGGCGGGCGGCATTCGCACGAGCAAGGATGCGATCACCTTCCTGGTCGCGGTCAGCGAAGTCGCCGGCGAGGACTGGCTCGACAATCATTGGTTCCGATTCGGAGCCTCCAGCCTGCTCAATGACCTGATCCTTCAGCGCCAGCGGATGGCTACCGGCGTCTACTCCGGAGCCGACTACATCGCCGACGACGCGCCGAGCGCCTACTGACGGGAACGACATGCCAACCTTCGAGTACGCCCCCGCCCCCGAATCACGCGCCGTCGTCGATATCGCCAGCACCTACGGCCTCTTCATCAACGGAGCGTTCGTGGAAGCCTCCGGCGGAACGCCATTCAAGACCGTCAACCCCGCCACCGAGGAGACCCTCTCCGAGATCTCCGAGGCCACCAGCGCCGATGTTGATGCCGCGGTGAAGGCCGCGCGCACGGCATACACCCGGGTCTGGTCCCGGATGAGTGGCGCCGACCGCGGGAAGTACCTCTTCCGGATCGCCCGGCTGCTGCAAGAGCGCGCTCGAGAGTTCGCCGTCCTTGAGACCCTCGACAATGGCAAGCCCATCAAGGAGACCCGGGACGTCGACATCCCGCTGGCCGCCGCGCATTTCTTCTACCACGCAGGCTGGGCGGACAAGCTCGAGCACGCCTCGCTGGGACCCAACCCGCGGCCGCATGGCGTTGTGGGACAAGTGATTCCGTGGAACTTCCCGCTGTTGATGTTGGCTTGGAAGATCGCCCCGGCGTTGGCTTGCGGCAACACCGTGGTGCTGAAGCCTGCCGAGACCACTCCCCTGACGGCGCTGCTCTTTGCGGAGGTCTGCCAGCAGGCCGATCTCCCGCCGGGCGTGGTCAATATCGTCACCGGAGCGGGCGCCACCGGGCAGGCCATCGTGGACCACCCCGGCATCGACAAGTTGGCCTTCACCGGCTCCACGGCCGTCGGCAAGATGATCGCCCGGGCCATCGCCGGCACCCGCAAGAAGGCCACCTTGGAGCTCGGCGGGAAGGCCGCCAACATCATCTTTGATGACGCCCCCATCGATCAGGCAGTCGAAGGGATCGTCAACGGCATCTTCTTCAACCAAGGCCAGGTGTGCTGCGCGGGCAGTCGACTGCTCGTCCAGGAGACCATCATCGATGAGGTCGAGAAGCGGCTGAAGCGGCGACTGTCCACTCTGCGTGTGGGCGACCCGATGGACAAGAACACCGACGTCGGAGCCATCAACAGTGCGCGTCAGTTGGACCGGATCACCGAGCTGTCGGCGGTCGGCGAAACCGAGGGCGCGGTGCGCTGGGACAACGGATGTCCGTTGCCGCAGAACGGATTCTGGTTCCGGCCGACCATCTTCACGCAGGTCAGCCAGAGTCACCGGATCGCCCAGGAGGAGATCTTCGGCCCGGTGCTCTCCGTGCTGACCTTCCGCACGCCGGGTGAGGCGGTCGCCAAGGCCAACAACACGCCCTACGGCCTGTCCGCCGGCATCTGGACCGAGAAGGGCAGCCGAATCCTGTGGATGGCGGACCAGCTGCGCGCTGGGGTGGTCTGGGCCAACACCTTCAATCACTTCGATCCGGCCAGTCCTTTCGGCGGGTACAAAGAGTCCGGATACGGCCGCGAGGGCGGTCGCCATGGCCTCGAGGCCTATGTCACGACGGAGGCCAAGGCATGAGCCGGGTGGATGTCCGCAAGACCTACAAGCTCTACATCGGCGGGGCCTTCCCCCGATCGGAGTCGGGTCGCTCGTATGAGGTGTATGCCGCGCCCGCGCGGGCCGGCGCCCCGTCGCGTTTCCTGGCCAATGCCGCCCAGGGCTCACGTAAGGACGCCCGCAATGCCGTGGTTGCGGCCCGCAAAGCCTTCCCGGGCTGGGCCGGTGCCACGGCATACAACCGCGGACAGGTGCTCTACCGGGTCGCTGAGGTGATGGAGAGCCGGCGCGCCCAACTCGTTGAGGAGGTGCGGGACGCCGAGGGCCTGAGCGCTGCTCGCGCCGAGGCCGCCGTGTCGCAGGCCATCGACCGGTGGGTCTGGTATGCCGGGTGGTCGGACAAACTGGCCCAAGTGCTCGGTGGGCTGAACCCGGTGGCCGGACCGTTCTTCAATATCTCGGCGCCGGAGGCCACCGGCGTGGTGGCGGTGCTCGCTCCGCAGCACTCCAGCCTGCTCGGGTTGGTCAGCGTGATCGCGCCCGTGATCGTCTCGGGCAACACCGCCGTCGTGGTGACTAGCTCGCAGCGGCCCCTGCCCGCGATCACCCTGGCTGAATGCCTGGCGACCAGCGACGTGCCGGGTGGAGTGGTCAACCTGATCACCGGTCAGGCCGCCGAGATGGCGCCATGGCTGGCCAGTCACCGTGATGTCAACGCCATCGACCTCACTGGCGCGGCTGGCGCGCAGGGGGTGGACTGGGGTGCGCTGGAGGCTGCGGCCGCGGTGAACCTCAAGCGCGTCATGCGTCCCCAGGGCGTCGGCAGCGAGGCCGTGGAGCCTGACTTTGCGCAGACGCCGGACCTGCGTCGGATGACGGCATTCCTGGAAACCAAGACCGTTTGGCACCCCAAGGGCCGATAGGTGGCCCGCTGGGTGGACGCCCCCCACCCAGCACGTGACCGGCTCGCCGTCCCGGACCTAGGATGGCCTCCCGTGGAGGATCACGCGGTGCCAGGGAGCCGGGAGCGGGTCATGGTTCTGGCCGGACCCAGCGGTTCGGGGAAGTCGCGGCTTGCCGGCCGCCTGCACTCGGCCTACGGGTGGCCCATCGTCCGCCTGGATGACTTCTATCGCGATGGTGACGACCCGGACCTCCCCAAGCACGACACCCTGGGCATTCCGGACTGGGATGACCCTCGCAGCTGGCACCAGGAGAGTGCCGTGCGGGCGCTGGTGGAGTTGGTCGACAACGGGTGCGCGCAGATTCCCGAATACGACCTGGCCACCAGCCGCGCCACGGGAAGTCATGAGGTCCTCGCGGCGCGCGAGCACCTGATTGTTGCCGAGGGCATCTTCGCCGCCGAAGCCATCAACGACCTGCGCGACGCCGGTGTGCTGCACTCCGCCTGGTGCATCACCCAGGGTCGGACGGTGACCTTCGTGCGACGCCTGGTCAGGGATCTCGCCGAGCGCCGCAAGTCCCCCCGGGTCCTGGTTCAACGCGGCTGGGCCCTGCGCGCGGCGGAGCCTGAGGTCGTCGCCAGGCAAGTGGCCCTGGGCGCGACCTGCGCGCGACCCTCGGACGTTGAGGCCCTGGTGGCCCCACGCTCCCCCGCTCTCGGTTAGGGTCATCCCGATGGGAGAGGGAGGACAGTCATGACAGATCCCACGGCGGAGGGGCCGGCCTGGGTCGCGCCCGGCTCCATGCCGCCCCCTACTCCGCCCACCACGGCGATGCCCGCCCCAACAGCCGGGTACCCATCAGTGGCGCCGCCACCCGCGGCCAGCTATCCGACGGCATACCCGAGCGCCTACCAGCCTGCCCCGATCCCGCCGCCCACCGCGGCGTTGCCGACTCGCCCAGATTTCCGGCCCGGCATCGTGCCGCTACGGCCGCTCAATCTGGGGGACATCTTCCCCGGTGTGATCGCCTCGATTCGGGGCAACCCCAAGGCCACCATGGGCCTGACCCTGCTCATCTGCCTGGCCTTCCTGGTGCCCTTCACGGCGCTCGGCGCATGGGTGGCATCGACCAATACCCCCCTGCTTTCCGGCGCCGAGCGGGCCGGCGCACCCGAAGAGATCCAGGGCGAGCTCTCCATCGGGTTGGGTGGCCTGGTCGGCACCCAGATCCCCACCATCGGGCTATATCTCGCGCAGGTCTTCCTCATCGGACTGATGTCGTGGGTGATCAGCCAAGCGGTCCAGGGCCGCAAGGTGAGCGCCGAGCAGACCTGGCGGGCCGTGCTGCCCAAGGTGCTCCCGCTCTTCGGCACCCTTGTCCTCACGGTCATCTTGTTGATGGCGGGAGTCGTCGCGGCGATGATCCCCTTTGGCATGGCCGCATTCGGGCTCATCACGCTTGCCGATGGATCGGACAACAACGGCGGGGTCGTTGCCCTGATCGTGATCGGGGCCATTGTCGGAATCATTGCCTTCATGGTCACCACGTTCTGGCTGACGACGCGATTCGCGCTGGCTCCGGCGGCCGTGGTCCTCGAGGACGTCGGCGTGCTGGGGTCGATCACTCGATCGTGGCGGCTCACCTCTGGCAAGCAAGTCTGGCGCATCATGGGGATCCGACTCCTGGCCACCATGGCGGTAGGCACCATTGCGAGCATCGTGGCTTTCGTCATCCAGTCGCTGCTGCTGTTGGCGCTTCCCGAAGATCAGTTCTTCATTGGGATGGCCGTCATCACGGGAATCTCGTCACTGGTCAGCGCGGTCATCACCATTCCGTTCTCCGCCGGTGTGGATGCGCTGCTCTACATCGACCAGCGCATCCGGCGTGAGGGACTCGATGTGCAGTTGATGCAGGCCGTGCAGGGCGTCGGTATCGACCCGGCCCGCTGAGCATGCGTGTGGCCCAAGGACCCCCGGTGGATCCGACCTCGGATGATGCCCGCCGATGGCTGGTCGAGGAGCTGAGCAAGCCGGGCTACTCCACCCAGCCCAGCCTCTGGGAGCGCTTCCAGGAGTGGTTGCAGAACCTCTTCGGTCAGATCCGCCCCGGCAGTGCCAGTGCCTCGTGGATGCTCTGGATCCTGCTCGCCGTCCTCGCTCTGGTTCTTGCCATCATCGTGATACGCCTGTTACGACCCGAACGTCGTCGCCGCAGCACCCGAGTTGGTGCCGTTCTCGACGATTCGGGTCGCAGCGCCCAGGAGTACCGACGCGATGCGCGAGCGGCGCTGCAGCGAGGTGACTTCGACACCGCCCTGCTCGATAGTGTGCGCGCCATCGCGGCCGGCGCGAGCGAGCGGGTCATCCTCGAGGATTCGCCGGGGCGAACGGCCTACGAATTGGGTCAGGAATTGCGGGTTGCCTTCCCTGGGCACGAAAGCGCGTTGCTAGCACTGATGCGCGACTTCGACGGCATTCGCTACGGCCAGGAGCATGCCTCGGCTCCGCAGGCCAGCGCCGCGATCGACCTGGAGTCCACCTTGACCGACACGGCACCGGTGCGCACGGCGACCGAGGTGGCGCTGCGATGAGCATCACCGCTGCCCCGGTCCGCCGACCCCGGATGCCGTCGGCCCGCACCCTAGGCCTGGGCGCCTTGGTCCTGGTGCTCTTCGCGCTGGTCGTCGCGCTCACCCCCACCCGCGCCGGCACCGGAACCCTGGACCCAGCCGGCTCGGGGCAGACCGGCGCCCGGGCCCTGACCCAGGTGCTCGGTGCGCACGGGGTCAAGGTCATCGTGGTGCGCAATGCCGCCGAACTCGCCGCCGCGGTAGCTGAGCACCCTGCCAAGGCCACGACGGTGGTCTTCGGAGACTCGACCTATCTGCGCAAGACCGCAGTGGCCGAGATGGCCCGCGCCGCCCCGGTGGCCCGGTGGGTGGTGCTCTACCCCTCGCAAGGTGTGCTTGACGGCCTTGGTCTCCCGGTCGAGAATCACCCCAGCATCGACGAAACCAGGGCCACGGCCACCGCCAAGTGCACCTCGGTATTCGTCGCGTCGAGCGATGAGGTCAACGACCCGGGCTCCGCTCTTCGGTTGGCTTCGACGCAGGCCGCCGTCTCCTGTTTTGGGCCAGCCGACGATGCCCTATGGCTCGAGCTGCGGGCAGCTGCGGATCGCCCGGCCACCACCGTGATCGGGTTCTCGGACAACTTTGACAACCGGCATATCATCGCTGCCAGCCACGCCGGTATGGCTGTGCGGGCCCTTGGTGAGCAGCCGACCCTGATCTGGGTCCATGCCGACGCGACCGCCCTCCCAGCCGACATCGATGAAGCTGCCGAAAGCGTGTGGCCGGCCTGGCTCGGCCCGGTGGGGGCGGTGCTCTTCGCCGCCGTGGTCGCCTTGGCCCTCGCTCGTGGGCGGCGCCTTGGTCCGCTGGTCGCCGAGCCGATGCCGGTGGTCGTGCGGGCCGTCGAGACCACCCAGAGCCGGGCCCGGCTCTACCATCGCGCCCGCGACCGCGAGCGCGCGGCCCACGCGCTGCGCCTGGCCACCACGCGACGGCTGGCTACCCGGATCGGCGCGTCCCGCAGCCTGCCGACCGACCAGGTCAGCCGCCTCATTGCCGACCTCACCGGCACCGATGCCCTCCACGTCAACAACCTCCTTGCCGGCCCCGTCCCCGCCGACGACGGCGCCCTCACGACCTTGGCCACCGGCCTAGCAGAACTCGAAGAAAGGGTCCGAGCGATATGACCGACCAGATCTCCACCACCACCGCAGCCAGCGAGGACGCGCGCGCGGCACTCATGCGGGTCCGCACGGAAGTGGCCAAGGCCGTCGTCGGACAGGATGCGGCGGTAGCCGGCATGCTCGTCGCGCTCCTGTGTCGCGGCCACATCCTGCTCGAGGGCGTCCCCGGGGTCGCCAAGACCCTTTTGGTCCGGACCTTGGCGGCGGCCCTGGCGGTCGAGACCAAGCGGGTGCAGTTCACCCCAGACCTGATGCCCGGAGACCTCACCGGGTCGTTGGTGTGGGACGCTGCGGCGTCGGAGTTCACCTTCCGGCCGGGTCCGGTGTTCACCAATCTCCTGCTCGCCGATGAGATCAACCGGACGCCACCCAAGACTCAGTCGGCCCTCCTGGAGGCGATGGAGGAGCGCCAGGTCAGCGTGGATGGCCGACCGCGCCCGCTGCCCTCGCCCTTCATGGTCGCCGCGACCCAGAACCCGGTGGAGTACGAAGGCACCTACCCCCTTCCCGAGGCCCAGCTGGACCGCTTCCTGCTCAAGGTCACCCTGCCGCTGCCGCCACGTGAGCAGGAGATTGAGGTACTGACCCGGCATGTGGGCGGCTTCGACCCACGGGATCTGGCCGCCGCAGGAGTGACCGCGGTCGCCGGCATCGACGACCTGGCCGCCGGTAGCGCGGCCGTGCGTGAGGTCAGCATCTCCGCGGATATCGTCGGCTATGTCGTCGACATTGCTCGGGCGACCCGGACCAGTCCTTCACTCTCGCTGGGAGTGAGCCCCCGTGGAGCGACCGCGTTGGTGGCTACCTCGCGGGCCTGGGCCTGGCTCAATGGGCGTAGCTTCGTCACTCCGGACGACGTCAAGGCGTTGGCGCACAGCACCTTGGCGCACCGCCTCTCGCTGCGTCCCGAGGCCGAATTGGATGGTGTCGCGGTCGGCTCGGTGCTCGATAGTGCCTTGGCCTCGGTGCCCGTCCCTCGCTGAGAGTCACGATGGCACTCACCGCACGCAGCGTCATCCTTGTCGCCCTCGGCGTGATCCCGGCGGTCCTGCGACCGACCTCCGCAATGGTGTGGCTCTGGGTGCTCGGCTGCCTGGTGATCATCGGCGTCGACCTGGCATTGGCTCCCTCCCCCACCCGGGTCTCCTTCACCCGCAGGCCCCCCGCCGCCGTGCGCCTCGGCGAGTCGACGCACACCACGCTGGTGGTCAGCAATGAGAGCTCACGCCGGGTCCGCGGCCTCCTGCGCGACGCCTGGCCGCCGTCAGCGGGGGCAGCACCCCCGCGGCATACCCTGGACCTGCCGCCCGGCGAACGCACCCGGGTCACCACCCGGCTGACTCCCACCCGCCGCGGCGACCGCCAGGCCGACCGGGTGACGGTGCGCACCCTCGGACCACTTGGCCTGGCCGGACGGCAACGCAGTGTGCCCGTACCCGGGATGGTGCGCGCGCTGCATCCCTTCCCCGCGCGCAAACACCTACCCAGTCGCCTGGCCGTGCTCCGTCAGCTGGATGGGCGGGCGGCGGTGCGGGTGCGCGGTCAGGGCACCGAGTTCGACAGTCTGCGCGACTACGTCGATGGCGACGATGTCCGCAGCATCGACTGGCGTGCCACCGCGCGGCGGCAGGCGCTGGTTGTGCGGACGTGGCAACCCGAGCAGCACCGGCGGGTCATCATCGTCCTGGATACCTCACGCACCAGCGCCGGACGGGTCGACGACCAGCCGCGCCTCGACGCTGCGATGGATGCGGCCCTCCTGCTGACTGCACTCGCCGGCCACGCCCGCGACCGGGTGACCATTGTGGCCGGCGACCGGACGATCCTGGCACGAGTCAGCGGGCATGATCGCGCCGAACTGCTCCACGATGCGATCAGCACCTTGGCCCCGATCGAGCCCCGCCTGCTCGAAGCCGACTGGTCGGTGCTCGCCACCGAAGTCACGCGCCAGAGCAGTCAACGCGCCCTCGTCGTGCTGCTCACGCCGCTCGAACCAGCACCCGTCGAGCAGGGTCTCCTCCCCGTGCTCCCGGCGCTGACCGCGCATCATCTGGTCGTCGTGGCATCCGTGGCCGATCCCGAGGTGGCCCGGATGCAGCAGGCGCGGGACGGGGCCAGCCAGGCGTATGCCGCGGCGGCGGCCGAGCGCACCGTGGCGCTTCGCGAGCGCACGGCCTCGGCCTTGAGCACCCTTGGGGTCGACGTGATCGATGCTGCGCCCGAGGACCTTCCGGTGCGCTTGGTCGACCACTACCTGACCCTTAAGCGCCTCGGTCGCCTGTAAACGCCGCTCAGGCGGCCACCGGCCGCTCAGGCGGCCACCGGAAGCTCATCCGGCAGGTAGCTGGCGTCGAGGTCGCCGGTCTCACCGGCGCGAAAGGCACGCCCGCCGACGACCCAGACATAGGCGATAAAGAGCGACTCGGCGATGATCCCGATGGTGATGCGCGCCCACGTCGGCAGCCCGGAGGGCGTCACAAAGCCCTCAATCAACCCACTGACAAAGAGCACCACGGCCAGACCCAAGGCCATGCCGATGGCTCGCCGTCCCTCCGCAGCCAGGGACTGCAGTCGAGTCTTTGCCCCCGGCTCGATCCACGACCAGAACAGCCGCAAGCCGGTGGCCCCAGCGACGAAGACCGCCGTGAGCTCGAGGAGCCCGTGCGGCAGGATCAGCCCGAAGAAGAGCGCCCCACGCCCATGGGTGATCATCAGTGCGCCGGCAACGCCGAGATTCACCACGTTGGTGGCCAGGACGTAGAGGACTGGCAGCCCCAGGATGCCGTAGGCGATCGCCTGCGCCGAGACCCAGGCGTTGTTCACCCACACCAGAGCGGCGAACTCGTGATGCGGGAACTCGGAGTAGTAGTTGGCGAAGTCGGTCTCGACGTAGGCCTTGATCTGCTCGCTGGTCATGCTCTGCGCGTACACATCGGGGTGGGTGCTCGCCCACCAACCCACGGCCACGGCGAAGAGCACATTGAGCACGGCGACGCTGACCCACCACCACCGAAGTCGATAAAGCGCCGCCGGGAACGCCTCGGTGAGGAAATGCACGGGCGCGCGCCAGGACATACTGCGACGACCGCTGGTCAACACTCGGGCCTGGGTGAGTAGGCCGGAGAGGTACCGGATCAGACCCGGATCCGGGCTTTCGGAGCGCAGCACCGAGAGGTCAGTGGAGATCCGCTGGTAGAGGTCGAGCAACTCGTCCGCCTCGGCGCCGGTGAGGCGGCTGGACTTCACCAGCACGGCCGTGCGCTCCCAACTCGCGCGGCGCGCCGCGACATACGCGTCCAGATCCACGTGCCCACTGTATGCCGGGCGGCATACGCTGGGCACGTGAGTGAGGTCGGATATCGCGCGTATGTGAGCGAAGAGGTCATCTCCGGTGAAGCGGTGGCGATCGAGACTCCGTCGGCGAGCCTGCCGCAGCGGGCGGGCGGATTCATGATCGACGCGATCGCCACGGTGCTGCTGGTGATCCTGCTCGTCTGGGGGGTCACCACGCTGGGCGTGACCGCCTCCGAAGCAGTACTGCAGATCTTGGCCATCCTCACCATGGTGGCCGTCCTGGTGGCCATCCCGGCCGCCATTGAGCGACTGACCTTGGGGCGATCACTCGGCAAGGCCATTCTGGGGATGCGGGTGGTTCGCGATGATGGCGGCCCGATCACCACCCGGCATGCCCTGACCCGAGCGCTGATCGGCGTGGTCGAGCTGTGGATGACCAGTGGAGCCGGTGCGGCGACCGCCGCGCTCATCCACCCCCGGGCAAAGCGCCTGGGCGATATGGCGGCCGGAACCTATGTCATCAGCACTCGCATCAAGGCGCCGGTCCTTGACGTCGTCGGTATGCCGATGCATCTGGCGCCCTGGGCGGCCACGGCCGACATCAGCACCCTGCCACCGGGGCTCGCCATCGCGATTCGCCAGTTCCTGGCTCGCCGCTTCACCTTGACCCCGCAGTCGCGAGCGCAGGTCGGCCAGAACCTCTTGGCGGCCACCTTGCCCTGCGTTGCGCCCCCGCCACCGGCAGGAGTCTTCGGCGAGGACATTCTGGCGGCCGTCCTCGCAGAGCGCCGCCGCCGTGATGAGCAACGCATCGCCCGCGATCAAGCGCTACGGGACCGGGTCATCCCGGCCGACCGCGGCTAAGGCCGGCTCAGCTCGCGCCGAGGGCGGCATACCCCGGCTTGACGATGTGTTCGATGATCGCCAGTCGCTCATCAAAGGGCAGGAAGGCGGACTTCATCGCATTGATGGTCACCCAGCGAAGGTCATCGAGAGTCCAGCCGGCCTCGGTGACCAGCAGTTCCATCTCGCGACTCATCGAGGTACCTGACATCAGCCGGTTGTCGGTGTTGAGCGTGACCCTGAAACCGAGCCGCCGCAGCAGCGTGATCGGGTGCTCTACCACCGAGTGAGCCGCGCCCGTCTGGATATTGGAGCTGGGGCACATCTCGAGCGGGATCCGCTTGTCGCGCACGTATGCCGCCAGCCTGCCCAGCCGCACGCGCGACGGGTCGGCTTGCGAGAGGTCCCGTCGGGAGAGCGCACCCGCGACCGTGGTGAGGTCATCGACGAGGCGGACGCCGTGACCCAGCCGGTCCGCGCCGCAGTACTGCAGGGCCTCCCAGATCGAGGGCAGGCCGAAGGCCTCACCCGCGTGGATCGTGAAGTGCGCATTCTCCCGGCGCAGGTATTCAAAGGCGTCCAGATGGCGGCTCGGCGGGAATCCGGCCTCCGCGCCGGCGATATCGAAGCCGCCGACTCCTTCGTCGCGATAGCGGACGGCCAACTCGGCGATTTCGCTGGATCGGGCGGCATGTCGCATGGCCGTGATGAGCACGCGGATCCGGATCGGCGTGCCGGCGGCGGCCGCCTCACGCTCCCCCTCGCGGAAACCTTCGAGGACGGCCAGGACGACCTGGTCAAGGCTCAGCCCCTGCTCGATATGCAACTCGGGAGCGAAGCGCGATTCGGCATACACGACGCCATCCGCGGCCAGATCCACCGCACATTCACGGGCTACGCGCCGGAGCTGCTCCTCGGTCTGCATGACCGCCACGGTGTGCGCGAAGGTCTCCAGGTAACGCACCAGCGAGCCGCTGTCGGCGGCGTCCCTGAACCAGCGACCCAACTCCTCGGCATCGGTGGACGGCAGGGATGCGGCATACCCGCTCTCCTGCGCCAGGTCGATCACGGTCTGCGGCCGTAGCCCGCCGTCGAGGTGGTCGTGGAGCAGGGCCTTCGGGACTCGACGGATGATGTCGGCGGTGGGGGTGACGGACATAACGTGAGCCTAGGCGATCCGGTCGATGACCAACGGCGCCGCCTGCGTCGGACCCTGCGCCGTGATGGACCAGCCGCCATCGAGCGCGTCCAGGGCGCGTGCGAATCGCTCCGGGGTGTCGGTGTGCAGGGTCATCAGGGTCTGCCCCTTGGTGACCCGATCGCCGGGCTTGGCGTGCATCTCCACGCCAGCACCCGCCTGCACCGGGTCCTCCTTGCGGGCCCGGCCGGCACCCAAGCGCCACGCCGCGATACCCACGGCATAGGCATCGAGGGTGGTGAGAATGCCGTCCTGCGTCGCCACCACGGTCTCGGTATGCCGCGCCGTCGGCAGCACCGCATCCGGGTCGCCGCTTTGGGCGCTGATCATCGCTCGCCACGCGTCCATCGCACGGCCATCGTTGAGTGCGGCGCGCACGTCCTGACCACCGCGACCGGCAGCTTCGAGCATCTCCTCGGCCAGCCGGACGGTCAGTTCGACGACATCACTGGGGCCACCACCGGCGAGCACCTCCACGGACTCGCGCACCTCCATGGCGTTACCGGCGGTCAGCCCGAGCGGGATCGACATCTCGGTGAGCAGGGCAACCGTCCGCACGCCGGCATCGGTGCCCAGGTCCACCATCGTGCGGGCAAGCTCGGTGGCCTGCTCCCGGGTCTTCATGAAGGCGCCGGTGCCGACCTTGACATCGAGCACCAGCGCACCGGTGCCCTCGGCGATCTTCTTGCTCATGATCGAGGAGGCGATCAGCGGGATCGCCTCGACAGTTCCGGTGACATCGCGCAGGGCGTAGAGCTTCTTGTCGGCCGGCGCGAGCCCCGATCCGGCGGCGCAGATGACCGCGCCCACCTCGTCGAGCTGGCGGAGCATCGCCTCATTGGACAGATTGCAGTCCCAACCCGCGATGGACTCGAGCTTGTCCAAGGTCCCACCGGTGTGCCCCAGACCGCGACCGGAGAGCTGCGGCACGGCGACTCCGAAGACCGCGACCAGCGGGGCCAGCGGGAGCGTGATCTTGTCTCCGACGCCGCCCGTGGAGTGCTTGTCGGCCGTCGGCACCGACAGCGAGGAGAAGTCCATCCGCTCACCGGAGGCGATCATGGCCGCGGTCCACGTGGCGATCTCTCGGCGGGTCATCCCATTGAGCAGAACCGCCATGGCCAGCGAGCTCATCTGCTCATCGGCCACCACCCCGCGGGTGTAGGCGTCGATCACCCAGCGAATCTGGTCATCACTGAGTTCGTGGCGGTCGCGCTTGGCGACGATGACATCAACGGCATCGAAAGACTCGCTCATCGGCCCATCGTAGGGCTCGGCGGCTGCCTTAGTCAGACCCCTGGGCGTACGACGTCAGGTGATCCGGGCCGAAGGCCTGCGGCAACATCTCGGCCATGGTGCGAATGCCCAGCGGGGTCATCACCAGGCACTCCGGCCCGCCGTGTTCCCAGAGCAATTGACGGCAGCGACCACACGGAATCAGTGAGGTGCCGTGGCCATCAACACACGAGACCGCCACCAGTCGCCCACCACCGGTCGCCGCGAGTTGCGAGACCATGCCGCACTCGGCGCACAAGGTAGCCCCGTAGGCGGCATTCTCCACATTGCACCCCGAGACGATGCGACCGTCATCGACCAGGCCGGCCACCCCGACCGGGTAGTGCGAATATGCGGCATACGACAGCGTGGTCATCCGCACGGCCTCAGCGTGCAGGGCATCCCAGTCAATCGTGCTCATCAGCCCACCGCCGGAATCGAGAGGATCGCCGCATTGGCCAGGACCCGGGCACCCAGAGTGACCGCCTCCTCGTCGACGACGAGATCGCCTTGGTGCAGGTCATAGGTCTGGCCACCGTGCGTCCGGGTCCCCAAGCGGACCATGGCTCCGGGGCTGTGCGCGAGGTACCACGAGAAGTCCTCGCCACCCAGGCTCTGTTGGGTCGGGACGGAGATCAGCCCACTCGGGCCGGCGGCCAGCCGCATCACGGCAATGGCGTCCGCCGTGTTGACCACCGGCGGCACTCCCTTAATGCGCTCCAACTTGGCGGTCACGGCATAGGGCGCGGCGACACCCTGCACGATCTCCTCGAGCAAGGGCCCCACGGTCAGCCAGGCATGAGCGTCCAGCATGCGCAAGGTGCCGGCGCATTCGCCCGTGGAGGGGATCACATTGGAGGCCTTGCCCGCGTGCACACTCCCCCAGACCAAGGCGGCACCCGCGCGCGGGTCGAGCCGGCGCGAGAGCGCGGCGGGAACATCGGTGATGATCTTGGCCAGCGCGTAGGTCAGGTCCTCGGTCAATTGCGGCCGTGAGGTGTGTCCGCCGCGGCCATGCAGCGACACCGTGATGCTGTCGCAGGCCGCGGTCAGCGGCCCCTCACGCACCCCGATCTGACCGACGTCCAGGGTGGGGTCACAGTGGACGGCGAAGGCCATGTCGACCCCCTCCATGGCACCAGCGTGAATCGCTTCCTCGGCCCCACCGGGAATGACTTCCTCGGCCGGTTGGAAGATCCCGCGCACGGCCAGGCCCGCCTCGATGAGCTGGTCCTCGCACTCTTTGAGGGCGATGATCGCCCCGAGCAGGGCCACGGTATGGACGTCATGACCGCAGGCGTGGCACACCCCGGAGACCTGGGAGGCAAAGGGCAGACCGGTGCGCTCCCGCACGGGCAGGGCGTCCATGTCCGCACGCAGCGCCACCCGGTAGTCCGGGTCCGGGGCACCCACCTCGCAGAGCAGCCCAGTGCCGGGCAGCAGGCGCGCTGACACGCCGGCTAGGGCGAGCCGGTCGGCAATGACCGCTGTCGTGCGAGTCTCCGCACGCGAGAGCTCAGGGTGCGCGTGGAGGTCACGACGGATCTCCAAGAGCTCACGGGTGTGATGGGAGACGCGCTCGCCGACAGCGGCGATCAGGGCGTCAGTCAACATCGTCCCGGAAGTCTACTCCTGCGCGGATCGGCCGCGGGCCCCCACTGGTGCGCCCGTGCGCGGCAGGCCCAGACCGGGCCAGGCAGGGGCATACTCGAGAAGGTGGATATCGCGATCGAGACCAGCCGGCTCACCAAGACCTTCGGGCAGGTGAGGGCCCTCAATGGCCTCGATCTGCGTGTCCGGACCGGTGAGGTGCACGGCTTCCTCGGTCCTAATGGGGCCGGCAAGTCCACCACGCTGCGCATCCTGCTGGGGCTCATCCGGGCCACGTCGGGCCAGGCGCGGGTGCTGGGCGCGGATCCCTGGTCGCAGTCCGGCGCGGTTCATGCGCGGCTGGCCTATGTCCCGGGCGATGTGGTGCTCTGGCCGAATCTGACCGGCGGCGAGATCATCGACCTGCTCACCTCACTGCGAGGGACGCCCCCATCGGCGGATGCCCGGGCGCATCGGGAGCGACTCGTGCGGGACTTCGACCTGGACCTCACCAAGAAGGGTCGGGCATATTCCAAAGGCAATCGCCAGAAGGTCGCGCTGATCGCCGCCCTCGCCAGCGATGCCGAGCTCTTCCTGCTCGATGAACCCACGGCCGGTTTGGATCCCCTGATGGAACAGGTCTTTCAGGCCGAGCTCGTACGCCTGCGTGCCGAGGGCCGCACGGTCCTGCTCTCCAGCCACATCCTCAGTGAGGTCGAACGCGCCTGTGAGTCGGTGTCCATCGTGCGCGCCGGCGCGATCGTGGAGACCGGGACCTTGGCCGACCTGCGGGCGCTGACCGGCACGCATGTGCGGGCCACGCTGTCCGACGGGCAGGTCCGCGAGGCCACCATGCCGGCCGCCGAGGTCGCCGCCTGGGTGGCCGGGCTCGGTGCCTCGGTGGCTGCGCTGACCGCCGCGCCACCCACCCTGGAGGAACTCTTCCTGGCCCGCTATGCCGATGAGTTGCCCGCGGATCTGACCCGGGAACGCTCATGAGTCCGTATGCCGGGTTGGGCCGCCTCCTGCGCCTGGCCTGGCGCCGGGACCGGCTGCTCATCGTGCTCAGCGGCCTGGGGTTGATCGTCCTGGCGGCCGGGTCCGCGCAAGCCACCTTTGCGCTCTATCCGGATCCTGCGCAGGCCGAAGGGGAGCTCGCGGGGGTCTTTGACAATCCGGCAACGGTGGCCCTGTATGGGCCACTGGCCAGTCACTCGCTGGACGCGCTCGCCAACTTCAAGACCCTCTTCATGGGAGCGATCCTGCTCGCCCTGCTCGCGCACGCGATCGTGCGGCGGCATACCCGCGCTGAAGAGGAGGATGGCCGCGCCGAGTTGCTCGGCGCGGGTGCTGTCGGGCGTCGGGCCCCGCTGACAGCAGCCATGGCCCTTTCTGCCGCGGTGGTACTGGTCATCAGCAGCCTGGCCGCGATCTCGCTGATCGCGGTGGGCTGCCAGGCCACTGGCTCGTGGGCGCTGGCTGTGGGCTGGGTGGGCCTCGGACTCACCTTCACGGCCCTCACCGGAGTTGCCGCGCAAGTGGCCTCCACGAGCCGCGGGGTCGCTGGCCTGACGCTGGGCACGCTCGCGGTGACCTTCCTTGTCCGAATGGTGGCCGACACCGCCCCGGCACCCTGGCTGCATTGGCTGAGCCCCTTCGGCTGGATCACCGAGATCGCGCCCTTTGGGGCGAACCGCTTCTGGGTGCTTGCAGTGGCCCTCGCGGTCTGCGCCGCGCTGGCCGCCGCGGCATACCGGCTGCAGTCCGAGCGCGACCTCGGCGCCGGGATTCTGCCGGTCCGGCGGGGTCCAGCCACCGGGTCGCTGCACTCCGTGGCCGATCTGGTCGCGCGGACCGCTCGTCCCTCGGTTCTCGGGTGGCTGATCACCATGGTGGTCCTCGGCGCGGTGGTCGGCAGCCTGGTGGGGGCGGTGGGGCAGATGGTCTCGGACCCCAAGGTGGCCGAGATGCTGGAGGCGCTCGCTGGCGGGGCCGGGAGCATTGAGGACATCTTCTTGCGGACCGAATTGCTCTTCGCCTCGGCCGCGGTGACCGCCGCAGCACTTGCCGTCCTCGGTCGGTTGTCCGCCGAGGAGCGCAGCGGCCGAAGCGAACTGCTGCTGAGTCGGCCGGTGCCGCGGCTGCGATGGTTCCTTGCCCACGTGGCGTTGGCGGTGGGGTTGGCCATCGGTCTCTTGCTCATCCTGGGCATGGTGATCGGGGCGAGCTCGGCTCGTTCGTTGGGGGTGTCGATTGCGGATCAGGTCCCTCGGTTGGCAGGGGCCGCGCTGGCCATGTCCCCGGCCGTGCTCACCGTGATCGGGGCGGGCGCCTTGCTGCATGGGCTCTCCGCCCGGTGGGGCACGGCTGCTTGGGCGGTGCTGGCCGTGGGCTTCTTGCTGGGCGAGATCGGTCCGACGATGAACCTGCCGCAGTGGCTGGTCAACCTCTCGCCCTTCGCGCACCTCTCACAACTACCCGGCGGCGCGCTGGCCGGCACCTCGGCCGTGGTGTTGCTGGCCTTGGGTGCGGCTGGCGTGATCGCGGGCGGGGCGGCATACGTCCGACGCGACCTGGCCTAACCAGCGCTCCCCTGACTCAGCGCTCCCCTGACTCAGCCCTCCCCCGACTCAGCGTTCCCCTGACTCAGCACACCTAAGCGAACCGCGGCATACGAACGTTCATATGGGCGCGTAAGGAAGGGTGACCTAGCAGAGGAAAAGTGGGTCAGACCAGGTCGGTGCGGCCGGACTGCTTGAGCGCGTCGACGATGGCTTTGACCTCTTGCGCGCGCGACCGTGTGGTCACCAGGAGCGCATCCGGGGTGTCCACGACGACGATGTCATCCACTCCGACCAGGGCGATCGTCCGACCCGCCCGCGGGATCACCAGCCCGCTGGCATCCACCGCGGTCACCAAGTCCCGCTCCCCCAGGACCACCGGCTGCTGGGCAGGCTCGGGGTCGATCAGCTCGCCCAGACTCGTGAAATCCCCGATGTCATCCCAGGTGAAGTCGCCCGGAACCACGGCCACCTTGCCCTCGTCGGACGCGGGCTCGGCAATCGCGTGGTCAATCGCGATCTTCTCCAGGGTCGGCCACACCTGCGGCAGGCGGCTCGGGTCGGCCGCCAACTCACGAGCGCCGATGGCCAGGGCCGGATGCCAGCGTCCGAGCAGATCCAAGAGAACACTGGCTCTGACCACGAACATCCCTGCATTCCAACGGAACTCGCCAGTGGCTAGGTATGCCGCCGCCCGCGAGGCATCGGGCTTCTCGACGAACTGGCGCACCCGCCGCGCCGTGGCCGCTCCGGCCAGCGGCCCGCCCATCTGGATATAGCCGAAACCCGTGGCCGGGTGCGTCGGCTCGATCCCGATGGTGACCACTTCACCGCGTCGAGCGACCTGCACCGCCTCAGCGACGGCAGCCTCAAAGGCGGCCTGGTCGGGGATGACGTGATCGGCCGCGAAGGACCCGATCACGGCCTCGGCGTCACGGGTCTCGATGACCGCCGCAGCCCAGGCAATCGCGGCCATCGAATCCCGCGGGCTCGGCTCGGCCAGGACATCGCCAGCGCCCAGGGTTGGCAACTGCGCCCGGACGGCCTCCACATGGGCCGCTCCGGTAACCACCAGGACCCGCTCATCGGCCAGGCTGCGCACCCGATCGACCGTGGCCTGGATCAGGCTGCGTCCCGACCCGGTGAGATCGAGCAGGAACTTCGGACGCCCCGCTCGGCTCAGCGGCCAGAGCCGGGTCCCGGCTCCTCCGGCCGGTACGACGGCCCAGAAACCGTCCAGCCCCCCGCTCATCTCAACCGCCCAGGGCGAAGGATCGCAGCGGTCGCCAGACGTCATCCGTGTCATGCCGGAAGAGCTCGAAACTGGTCACCTCGAAGTCGGCCCGGAAGTCGGCCAGGTCAGCGAAGGCCGCATCCAGCGCGTCGTCATCGAGGTGATGCGCGACCGTGACGTGCGGGTGATAGGGGAAGTCCAGGGGTCGCTCGACCGGTCCCGAGCGCACCGCAAACTCGAGCCGCTCGCAGGACGAAATCCCTTGGGAGACCTGGACGAAGACCACCGGCGAGATGGGCCGGAAGGTGCCGGTCCCGGCCAGCACCATCCGGAAGGGCGCATGCGCCGCAGCCACCTGCACCAGATGGTCCTCAAAGACTTCCCGTCCCTGCGGTGAGACCACCGTTGGGGGCAGCAAGGTCACGTGCGGCGGGATCGCGCCGGCCATCGGGTCACCGAAGGCAGCACGACGCTCCTGGAGGGCCGCTCCGTGCGGCTCCGGGATCGTGATGGCCACGCCGTAGGTGCGCATGGCGGGGTACCCTACCGCCGCGCCGATGGCTCCGCCATGACCCGCGAGGGCAGCAGTCCCACCGCTGCGCGCACCCGACTCATGGTGGCCACGGCAACCTCGCGCGCGCGCTCAGCCCCCAAGGCCAGCATCCGATCCAGCTCGGCCGGGTCATCCAAGAGCTCCTGCATGCGGGTCTGGAAGGGCCGAATCGCCTCAACCGCCACGTCAGCCACCTCTTGCTTGAGCGCGCCATAGCCTTGACCCACGAAGCGCCGCTCAAGCTCTTCGATTCGGGTGCCAGAGAGCACGGAATGCATGACCAACAAGTTGGAGACGCCCGGCTTGGTCTCCGGGTCGTAGCGCACTTCAGCCTGCGTATCGGTGACCGCGGAGCGGATCTTCTTCGCCGTCACCGCAGCGTCGTCCATCATCCAGATGACCCCCTTGTCCCCCGATGAGGACTTGCTCATCTTTGCGCTCGGGTCCTGCAGGTCCATGATCTTGGCGCCTGACTCCTTGAGGATGTAGGGCTCGGGCACCACGAAGGTCTCACCGAAGCGCGTATTGAAGCGCTCGGCTAGGTCGCGCGTGATCTCCAGATGCTGGCGCTGGTCCTCGCCCACGGGGACATAGGCCGCGTCATACATGATGATGTCGCCAGCCATCAGCACCGGGTAGGTGAAGAGACCGACGTTCGCGTTGCCACCCTTGGCGGTCTTGTCCTTGAACTGGGTCATCCGGTTCATCTCGCCCACCGCGGTCTGGCAGGCCAGCACCCACGCCAGCTCGGCATGCTCTTGAACATGGCTCTGGCAGAACACCGCTGAGGTGAGCGGGTCCACCCCTCCGGCGATGTACTGCGCCGCTGTGATGCGCGTGCGGCGCATGATGTCGGCCGGCTCGGTGGGAACGGTCAGCGAGTGCAGGTCGGCCACGAAGTAGAAGGCGTCGAACTGCTCCTGCATGGACACCCAGTTGACCAGCGCCCCGAGGTAGTTGCCGATGTGCAGCGAGTCGCTAGTCGGCTGCATTCCGGAGAGGATGCGCGGGCGCGGAATCGGCGGGGGCGTGGCGGGCATGGTGTCCATTATGTCCTCGTTGCAGGCCCTACGCTGCCGGGCATGGATGCCGTCAGCACCGCTTTCAGCGCGCTGATGGGACGCGAGCCAGCGGGACTCTGGTCGGCCCCAGGCAGGGTCAACCTGATCGGCGAGCACACCGACTACAACGCCGGGCTCGCGCTGCCGATCGCGCTCCCCCACCGCACGTATGCCGCGTGCGCACCACGCGGCGATGACCTCCTGCGCGTGCAATCGCTCCAGCAGGATCGCGGCATAGAGATCACGATTGACCAGATCGCTCCCGACCAGCCGGGAGGGTGGGCTGCGTATGTGGCCGGGGTGATCTGGGCGATGCGCGCGGAGGGCATCGCGGCGCCGGGGCTGGACGTCGTGGTCGACGGGCAGGTCCCACTGGGCGCCGGGCTATCGAGCTCGGCCGCCTTGGAGTGCTCCGTCGCGGCTGCTGCGGCCGACCTCGCCGGCACCGACCTGATGAACTCGGCGCAGGGTCGCGGCCTGCTCGCGCAGTGTGCTGATCGGGCGGAGAACGAGATCGCGCTGGCCCCCACGGGTGGCATGGACCAGTTGGCCTCGATGCTCTGCCAGCGCGACCATGCCCTGCTGCAAGACCGTCGGGATGGCCGCACCGAGCAGGTTCCCTTCGATCTGGGCGCCCACGAGCTCGCGCTGCTGGTCACCGACACCCGCGCGGAGCATGCGCTCGTGGACGGGCAGTATGCGCAGCGCCGGCGCAGTTGCGAGCAGGCAGCTCGCCGACTGGGAGTGGCATCTCTGCGCGAGATTTCCCGGGCAGAGCTTGCGCAGGCGCTCGCCGAACTCGACGACGATCTCCTTTCGCGACGGGCCCGCCACGTCGTCACCGAGATCGACCGGGTGGAGCGAGCCGTCACGGCCTTGGCAGCCGATGACTATGAAGGGCTTGGCGAGCTCTTCCTGGCCTCGCATGCCTCGCTGCGCGATGACTACGAGGTGACCGTGAAGGAACTGGATTTGGCCGTCGAGACCGCTTGTGCCGCAGGCGCCTTGGGCGCTCGAATGACCGGTGGCGGCTTCGGTGGGTCGACGATCGCGCTGGTCCCAGCCAACGAAGCGGACGCGATTGCTGCCGCCGTCGAGCGCGCTTTCGCGGACGCAAACCTACGTCCTCCGGCCTCATTCATGGCCACTGCCGGGCACGGTGCGCGCCGAGAGCGCTAAGGTTTGGCGGCATGGCTGAGGGACCTGAGCAGACAACGACCGCACCATCCACGAAGCGTGCCAAGGACCCTGCCCAGCCCGAGGAACGCGCAGCCCACGACGATCAGGTGAGCACCCGGCATACCCTGACCATCGGGTCCCGCACCCTGCGCTACACCGCCACTACGGGGCGGGTCGTCTTGCGCCAGGAGAGCAAGGACGAGGCCGGCGCCTTCACCGGATTTCAGCCCAAGGCCGAGATCTTCGTGACCAGCTATGTCGTGGCCCCACGCAAGGGCCAGAACCGGCCGGTGGTTTTTGCCTTCAACGGCGGCCCCGGGTCCTCCTCGGTGTGGCTGCACCTGGGACTACTGGGTCCGCGCCGGGTCGACAGCGGCGATGTGGGTGCCCTCACGCCCCCGCCCTACGCCCTGGTGGACAACCCGGAAACCCTGCTGGCGGTGGCTGACCTGGTGTTCATCGACCCGGTTTCCACCGGCTTCTCGCGTCCCGTTGACGGCGAGAAGGCCGCCGACTTCCACGGGTTCACTGCGGATCTGGAGTCGGTGGGCGAGGTCATCCGCCTGTGGACGACCCGCAATAACCGCTGGCTCTCACCGAAATTCCTGGCGGGTGAGTCTTATGGCACGACCCGGGCAGCGGCGCTCGCGGCATACCTGCAGTCGACCTATGCCCTCACCCTGAACGGGCTGATCCTGCTGTCCTGCGCGCTGGACTTCGGCACCTTGGATTTCGACTTCCACAATGACCGGGCTTGCGCGGGGTTCCTGCCGACCTATGCCGCGACCGCGCACTACCACGGGCTGCACGGCCGCCGAACGCTGCGCTCGGTGCTGGCGCAGGCCCGGGAGTATGCCGAGGGCGACTACCTGCTCGCGCTCTCGCGCGGCCATCGGCTCCCTGCCGCGCAGCGCCGCGCCCATGCCGAGCGGATCGCTGGCCTGATCGGGGTGAGCGCGGACTGGGTCGAGCGCGCCGGGCTGCGGATCGAGCATCAGCGGTACTACACCGAGCTGCTGCGCGCGCAGGGACTCGTGGTGGGGCGACTCGACACCCGCTTCACCGGTCCGGCGTCGATGGGCAGCCCCGAGGTCGCCGGCGAGGATCCTTCGTACAGCGCGATCAGCGGGGCCTACTCCGCCGCGTGGAATCACTACGTGCGAGCGGAACTCGAGTACGAAAGCGATGTGCCGTACACGCAGTTGTCCTTTGCGGCCCATGCGGAGTGGTCCTTCAAGGAGTTTGTCGGCAAACCGATCGACGTCACCGGGCAGCTCGCTGAAGTCATCCGTAGCAATCCGCACCTGAGGGTTCACGTGGCATACGGCTATTACGACGGGGCGACACCCTTCGCGGGCGTTGAGGACTCGCTGGCGCACCTCGATGTGCCGAGCACCGCCATGATCGAGGAGGCGTACTACGAGGCCGGGCACATGATGTACGTACACGAGCCCTCGCGGCTGCAGCAGTCGGCGGACCTGGCAGCCTTCATCACCCGAACGTCGGCCTAGCGACTCGGAACCGCGGGCGCGCCGGCCGACTCAGCACCCGCGGGGGCGCCGGCCGACTCAGCACACCTGCGCGGACCGCGGCATACGCATGATGATGTGGGTCGGCCCGGAAAGGTGACCTAGCAGAGGAAAAGGGTGACGCGGTAGGGTTTGTCTTGACGTCA
>WBZP01001297.1_pt1 | contig 31343 bp, 25 predicted proteins | sample 5204301 | NCBI WGS metagenome assembly WBZP01 (sample SAMN12412401, study PRJNA552823) | activated sludge metagenome | isolation source: activated sludge from nitrification reactor of wastewater treatment plant... | place: USA: Pennsylvania | collected 2017 | reverse complement strand
CTGGCGGGGCATCGGGTGTTCCTTTCTTGGTCGTCTAGGCAACGCCAAGGATACACCCGACCCCGCTCCTCAAGCGGTGGCCCTTTCCCAAAGTACAGAAGCTATGTTACACCGTCGCAGAATGATTTTTGTGAGTGCTCGGATGTTTCAGCCGTATTAGGGCTTTGGCTTGACATGCATGCGCCTGCGGCAGTAGGACGTGAAGAATACGCTTGGGTAAGCGAACGCCCTTAGGACTTTCGCTTCCTTGTGTATGTGCCTGCGGCAGCACGGTACTTTTTTCTTTGTTCTTGGTCATGTTTTGCGCGGAGCGCAAAACATGACCAAGAACATGAAGAATTTGCTTGAGTAGGCGAAAGTCCTAGCCCTATGGCTATGTGCGCACAGGTGCTGCCTGTGGCAGCGAATCTGGCGGGGTGTCCGGTTGCCCATTCGCGCTGGGGATGCGGGCAAGCACAGGCGTTGGTTCGGGTAGCGTGAGCCAGCGGGTTGTATCGGGGTAGCGTTGCAGTATTGGCTCGGGGTCAGTATCGTTCTTCAGCTTCATGTAAGGGATAAACTCAAGCTTCCAGCCGACATTGGAGCTGGTAAGCTCAACGCGCACATAACTCTGTAATAGCGGCGGCGCATCGTGATTCAGCGCATTGGTGAAGCCGCTAGCGAGCGCACTGCTGACATAGGTGCGGCGTAACCAGGCAATTGCGCGATCAAGCGGCCGCGTCGGTGGCTGGCTTGGCTGGCTCCACACGAATTTTTCCATCATCTCATTGAAGGTGGGGAAGAGATCGAGCAGCACTACCTGGTCGGCACGGGCATCAAGCGCGTGATCGTGGCCCCAGACGCCGGGGTGATACACCGAGCGGCGGCTAAGGCTGAGCGGTGGTTTGCGCTGGCGGTTGAAATCGAGCCAACCGGCATCCATCGGCTGGGTGAGATATGCGCCGCCGCCGCCATTCACAATATGGTGCATCACATGCCACTGGCCCTGCTCATCGGCATAGCGTACAGCGTAGCGCTCGTAGGCGTGGGTGTCGCCACCCATCACCACATCCACCTGGTAGCGGCGCAGCAGCTCGTACAGCTCGCGCGGCGAGTATGAGCGCCGTGGTACGCTACGCGTTTCGGTCGCTTCTTTGCTGCCCGCAAATTCGCCGTTGACATACAGCGGGTTGCCCACAAGCACGACAATGTAATAGTTCTCTGTGGCCGGGGTACTGCGCAAGGCTTTCAACCGGCGCGCTAGCCACTGGTATTGCACGCTATCGATCGAGCCGGTAACGCCATTGTCGAGCGCAAATAGTGCCAGCGGTACCGCGCCAAACGTCATTTCGAAGAACGACAGCCGCTGGTGGGTGGCGCGCTGGCTGGGCAACCCACCAGCAGTGCGTAGGCGATAGCGCCGCCGAAGCACCGCCGCCCGCCGCCGATCGGCTTGCCGCCAGGGGCGCCAATCCCAGGGCAGCTGCTTGATGCGCATAAGGTCGGTGGGTTGCTGCCCAAGTGTGGCGTTGTAGGCGAAGTTGGTGAAAAAGCCGTGCAGGCTATCGTACCAATCGTGGTTGCCGGGGATGGCATAGCAGGGTGGCGAGTGGTTCACAATATCGCGCAGTGCAAACGGGTACTTGTGCGTTCGGCCTGCCGTGAATAAATTCTTGTAGCGATCGCGCGGCGCGTTGGGCCGGTAAAATGCACGCTCGTAGTCGCACATTTCGCCACCAGGGTAGATGACATCCGAGCTAATGATAGCGAAATCGATCGCTTCAGGGTCGTCGTTGAAGCCAATTGTTGCCGTGGTTGTTACCGGCTGTTCAATCAGGTCGTTCAGCAGCTGGCCGGGGCTTTGCGCGGTTTTACGCTCTTGCGCGGCGCTGCTGGCCTGGCGGGCCGAGCCTTGCCAGTTGCTGCCCGGGTAAAGCTGGCTATCGTCGCCTTCGCCGGGGTCGCCAATAATATTGAAATGAATTGAATCGGCGAACTGCCGATCGTTGAGCGGCGCAATCCGGGCATGGGTTTCAATTAAGTCAAGCAGCTCCGCTTCATCATTGGTGCCGAACAGCGCGCGCAGATACGTGACGCGCACGACATCGGCTAGCGGCGGCGTGAAGCTCTGGCGAATGGCCAGCCGTAGCGCGCTGGGCCAGTACACCGGGTTGAGCCAGGCGATGCCGCGCGCTGGTGCCGGGCGAAAGCTGTACACTACCACCAACAACAGCACTATCAGCTCGGCGAGCAGCAGCATGGTTTGGCGCAGCCCGGCGGTAGCATCACCAGGCAGCACCGGCCCGGCCACCCAGCGGCCAACGATTTGGGCAGCGGCAAGCCAGGCGAATGCAAGGAAAAACCCGAACCAGTGAAAATGATAGCGCAGGTGTGGCAATGCGACGCGCCAGTTCGGTGGGTCGATCCACGAAAATCCGCGCGCGCGGTTGATGCGCCGCAGGGTGTAGAGCGCAAAATAGCCAATTGATACAAACGTCCATACAAATGCGAGCAGGTTCAGGCCCGCAGCAATCGTCTGGGTTGGCTCAAGCATGCCGGTGAGCTGAAGGCTCAGAATCACCGGCGCAGTAAGCGCCATGGCAACAACATTAAACAGAATGAGCACATATAGCGTCACACGCAGGCTATCGGTTGTGCCGTAGCTTAGAATATCGCCGCTGCGCACGCGCCGCCGTAGCTCGCGATACAGGGTTAGCCCGCCACAGAAGGCCATGTTTCCCAGCAGAAATGCGCGTACCACATACAGGTTGATCGGGTGGGCAACGCGCTGCTCTTCGGCTAATGGTAGGGTAATAATCACCACCAGCGCAATTATCGCAATCGCTACCTGAATGCCTTCGCTCGCCAACCCACGAATACGCAGGTGGGCGAGTGAGCTGTAGAATAAAGGTGAAAGCTCCAGCTCAAGCACCAGCAGCAGCAGCGCAAAAATAACGGAGCCAAAGGCATTAGATTGGGCGGCGTTATAGATCGCCGTACTTGGCATTGGCGGGAGCAGCGCTGTAGTCACTACCATCATGCCCACCAGCGCCCAGCTAATGCGGTCGCTCCATTGCTGCAATCGCTGCTGCTCATCTTGCCGAATCGTTGGAACATCATTCCCGCGCCGCACTAAATCGGTGGCGAGGGCGTTAATGCGCCGATCGAGTAGCTGCGACTTTATGCTCCAGGCAATCAGCTCAACACCGGCGGCAATCAACCAGCCAATTATCCACAGCATGTCTGCGCTGCCTTTCCCATGGCGATACCCATATATTGAACGCGGATCGGCGGCTTTTTGGTAGCTCTATCTCTGCGCTTATTATGATAGGACTTCCGCGGTGGGTGTTTTTAGCCTTCGACAGAGCGGTACGTTTCGATTACTGTGCGCTGATGGTGGCGCTCTGCGCCACCATCAGCGCACAAAAATGCTGCCGCAGTCACCATGCCTCAAACGCGGGCGACCGCGTAACTCGTGTTACATGACAGTACATACGCAAAAGCTGGTAGAATAGCGCTGTGCAACCAATCGTATTCGCGCTCATTATACTGAATCGTAGGACAGATCACGCAGCTTTATGCCATTAACATTTGATATTACGCATCGCGACTCGGAAAGCCGGGCGCGGGTGGGGGTTATAACAACTGCCCATGGCCCGGTGGAGACGCCGGTATTCATGCCGGTGGGCACGCGCGGCTCGGTGAAATCGCTGACGCCCGAAGAGGTGCGCGACGCCGGGGCACAGATCATTCTGGGCAATACCTACCACCTGTATCTCCAGCCAGGCCACGAGCTGATTGCCCAGATGGGTGGCCTGCATCGCTTTATGGGTTGGCAAGGCCCGATTCTTACCGATAGTGGCGGTTTTCAGGTGTTCAGCCTGATCTATGGCGGCATTGCCGATGAGGTAAAGGGCCGCCGCCCCAGCCAGCACGCCCAGCTTAAACCGGGCATGGTGAAAGTGACCGAGAACGGTGTCATTTTCCGCTCATACATCGATGGCTCGAAGCACCTGTTCACGCCCGAGCGCAGCATCGAAATTCAGAAGGGCATCGGTGCCGACATCATCCTGTGCTTCGATGAGCTGCCGCCCTTCCGCGCTGGCTACGACTACACCGCGCGATCGCTTGAGCGCACCCACCGCTGGGAAGCGCGCTGCCTGGCGTTTCATCGGCAAACGCTCGGTGGCGCGAATTTGTCGTTCGCCGCCCCAAATCACGATCAATCGCTGTTTGGGATTGTGCACGGCGGGGTGTTTGAAAACTTGCGCCGCGCCAGTGCCGAATATATCGGTGGGCTGGGGTTCGATGGGCTGTGCATCGGTGGTTCGCTGGGGAAGGACAAACAGCAGATCAACGAAGTGGTCGATATGACGGTGCCGCATATGCCCGATGCGCTCCCGCGCCATTTGCTGGGGATTGGCGATGTCGATGACTTACTTGAGGGCGTGGCGCGCGGAATCGATATGTTCGATTGTGTAAGCCCGACGCGCCTGGGTCGCCACGGTGCTGCGCTAGTGCGCGATGCCAACCGCAAATGGCGGCTCAATGTGCAAAATGCTAGTCTACGCAACGATCCTGGCCCGCTCGACGCGCAGTGCCGCTGCTACACCTGCCGCACCTACTCGCGTGCCTACATTCACCACCTGTTCCGCGCCCAGGAATTGCTGGGAATTCGGCTCTTGAGTTTGCATAACGTTGAGTTTCTCTGCGCTCTTATGCAGGAAGTTCGGGCGAGCATTCGCGTAGGGCGCTTTACCGAACTGCGGCGTACATGGCTAAGCCGCCCTTAGCGCCCGCGTTCGCCGCGCACATAAGGCACGCCCAGCGCCGCCGGTGCGCCGAGCCGGTTGCGCACGGCCTCGCGCGAGCCAATCACCAGGATTATTACGGTGAAGGCATAGGGCAGCATTTCGAGGAAATACGTGAGCGACTGGTGGGTTTTGAAAATGTTACTTGCGCCAAACAGCAAGGCTGGCCCCTGAATATCGAGAATCAGGCGGCGTAGCGCGCCAAAGGCGTATGCGCCAAACATCGCCCGTAGCGGATTCCACTGCGCAAAGATAACCAACCCAACCGCGATCCAGCCCTGCCCGCCGGTCGTTAGCTCGCTAAACCAGCCCGGCGACACAGCCAGGCTGATGGTGGCACCCGCCAGCCCGGCCAGCATGCCGCCAACAAACACATAGAAGTAGCGCAGCCGATAAATATTCACGCCCATCGAGTCAGCGGCGGCAGGGTATTCGCCAATCGCGCGCAGGTTCATGCCAGGCCGCGTATGGTAAATGTAGTACCATGCGGCGGGGGCTAATAGGTAACCCAGGTACACCATCACGCTCTGGTTCGTGAAGAAAATTGGCCCCAAAAATGGGATTGCCGCCAGCCCTGGCAGCGAGAAACGCGGCAGCAGCGCGCCTGCGCCCGCCTTGCTCAGCCCTTCGCCCAGCACCAGGCTCAGGCCCGTGCCGACGAACGTCAGCGCCAGCCCGCTCACTACCTGGTCGGCCTGCAGCTGGATGACGATAAATGCGTGGAGCTGGCTCAGCAGCCCGGCCACCAGCATCCCCACCAGCACCCCCAGCCATGCATTCCCGGTGGAATTGGCAACGCTAAAAGCGCTCATTGCCCCCATCAGCATCATGCCCTCAACGCCCAGGTTCAACACGCCTGCGCGCTCGGCAAAAATCTCACCGATGGTGGCGAAGAGCAGCACGGTGCCAGTCGCAACACCGGCCTGGAGAATGATGATTGGGTCCACTCCGTCTGACTCCTTATCCCTCGAAGGATGGAACGGCTTTGTTGCGCACTTGCCCGGTAACGTGGGTGCTAGCGCACGCGCTGAATACGCACCCGATAGCGCAGCAGAAAATCGCTGGCGATCAGGCACACCAGAATAATGCCCTGAATCATTTTTGGAATGCCCGATGGCTGGATCTCGCGCCCGGCCAGAATGAGCGCGCCAAACAGAATCGACACGAGGATAATTGCGAATGGGTTGAGCTTCGCCAGCCACGCCACAATAATGCCGGTGAAGCCGTAGCCCGGTGAGATCTGGCCTTGGAGGCGATGCACCACGCCGCTAATCTCCGACATCCCGGCCAGCCCAGCCAGCGCCCCCGAGAGCATCAGCACCAGTACGGTGTGGCGCGCAATTGGGATACCCGCATATTGTGCGGCGCGCGGGTTGTCGCCAATCAGGCGAATTTCGTAGCCCCACCGGCTGCGATTCAGGATGAACCACACCACCACGGCTGCCACCAGCGCAAACACCAGGCCTAGGTGCGTTGTCAGCCCACTAAACGCCCGCACCGAGCGCGCATAATCGGCCAGGCGCGGCAGCCAGGCATTCTTTGGGAAGGTTTTGCTCATCTGGAAGCCGCCCTCGCTCCACATCCCAAAGATAAAGTAGTTATTCCAGGCAATCGCAATGTAGTTCAGCATCAGCGTCGAGATGATTTCATTGACGTTGAAGCGTGCCTTCAGAATGCCGGGAATAAAGCCCCAGAGCGCGCCAGCGGCCATACCCGCCACCATCATCAGCGGGATGACAATCCATGGCGATGTAGTGTTAGATACCAGTGGAATGAGCACTACCGCGCTCGCACCCCATGCACCAAGAAAGAACTGGCCTTCAGCGCCGATATTCCACAGCCGCATACGGAAGGCAATTGCACAGGCCAGCCCGACCAGAATGAGCGGGGTTGCTTTCACTAAGGTGTCGGAGAAGACGGCGACACTGCCAAACGAAGAGCGCGCGATCTGGGCATAAGACGCGATTGGGTCGCCGCCGACTAGCGCAAGAATGACCGCGCCAATCAGGAGTGCCAGCACAATTGCGCCAAGCGACACCAGCGCTGGCAGCCAGCCGGGCACAATTTCACGTGGGACGAAGCGCACGCGGAAAGGCAGCGCGCGCTGAGCCGGGGCCGAGGGTTGTGCGCTCATACCGATCCTGTCATTAGCTGACCAATTTTTTCAATATCACCGTCAGTCACTTCGCCAACAATTGCGCCTTCATAGATCACGGCAACCCGGTCGCTCAGCGAAAGTAGCTCGTCAAGCTCTTCGGAGATGAGCAAAATAGCCACGCCCTGCTGGCGCTGCTCAAGCAGCAGGCGATGCACAACCTCAACCGCGCCAACGTCCAGGCCCTGAGTCGGCTGCATTGCAATCATAGCCTTGGGCTGCGCGGTGATCTCGCGCGCCAAAATCAGGCGTTGCAGGTTGCCGCCCGATAGCAGCCGGGCCTGCGTTTCAACCGAAGGTGCGCTAATCTCGTAGGACTGCTTCAGGCGCTGGGCGAACGCCGCTGCCTCGCCCGCATCGAGCTGCCAGCCGCGCCCAATCGGCGATTGCAGGTATTGCTTCATAATCATGTTGTCGGTGAGGCTGAGGTTGGGTGAACTGCCAACCCGGTTGCGATCTTCGGGTACATGCGCCAGCCCACGGGCAATTGCGCGCCGCACTGGCTGGTTGGTCAGGTTTTCGCCATTCAGCAGAATGCGCCCGCTGGCAGCGCGCCGCAGCCCGGTCGCTACCTCGGCCAGCTCGCGCTGCCCGTTGCCTGCCACCCCGGCTAGCCCCACGATTTCGCCTGCGTGTACTTGCAAATTGAGCTTCTGAAGTGCGGGTAGCCCGCGATCGTTGGTAGCGGTCAGGTCTTCAATGGCTAGCACCACCGGGCCAGGCGTTTGCGGCTGCTTCTGCACCCGGAACAGCACCTCGCGGCCAACCATCAGGCGCGCTAGCTCGGCGGTGCTGGTCGATTTCGTGCTTACGTCCGCCGCTGTAACCTTGCCGCGCCGCATCACCGTCACGCGGTCGGCAATTGCCATCACTTCGTTGAGCTTGTGGCTAATGAAAATAATCGACTTGCCCTGGGTTGTCATGCCGCGCAGGGTTTTGAACAGTTGCTCGGTTTCAGCCGGGCCAAGCACGGCGGTCGGCTCATCGAGGATGAGGATATCGGCACCGCGATACAGCATCTTCAGGATTTCGACTCGCTGCTGCTCGCCCACCGAAAGCTGCCAGATTTTGGCCTTCGGATCGACTTTGAGACCAAACTGTTCGCCCAGCTCAGCTACACGGCGCTCATTTTCGGCCAGGCGTAGGCGGAAGCGCGGGTGATCAAGCCCCAGCAGAATATTCTCGGTGACGGATTGCGAGGGTACCAGCATAAAATGCTGGTGGATCATACCGATGCCTGCCTGAATGGCCTGGCGCGGCGAGCTGAAGTTGACCGGCTTGTCATGCACCACAATGGTGCCTTCATCGGCGCGGTACAGGCCAGCCAGGATATTCATGAGCGTTGATTTGCCAGCACCGTTCTCGCCCAGCAGCGCATGAATTTCGCCGCGCCGCAGCTCGAAATCAACATGGTCGCTGGCGAGCACGCCAGGGAAGCGCTTAACAATGCCGCGCATCTGTATAACGGAAGACGGCTCGATCATGGCGTATCTCGTAAGGCAAGAATAACCAGCGGGAAGGAAACAAGGAGGCAGGTTTGCTGCCTCCTTGCTATGCAAGCGGGTTTAGTTGAGCTTCGGCAGCTCGGCGTTTATCCCTTCGGCCCACCAGTACATGCAATACTTGCAGCCGGTCTTGCTATCGAACTGGTCAAGGTCGGCTTGCTCAAGCTTGGCACCAGCGGGCACAATTTCCTTGCCGGTGTTATCCTTGATCGGGCCAGCAAACACGTCGAAGCGCGTGAAGTCGCCCTTCTGCATCTTCGCCAGCGTATCTTTCACTTGCTGCAGCACTTCGGCTGGAAGTTCTGCGACACCCTTGGTCGGGGTCTGGCCTTCCATAAAGCCATACAGCCCTAGCCCGCCGCTATTCGCATCGAAGTAATCGAAGCCGGGCTTGTAGGTGCCTGCCTTCACATCCTGGGCAATCTTGGTGTAGATCGGGCCCCAATTCCAGTAGGGGGCGGTGAGGCAGCGCTCAACCTTGCACGAACCCGACCAGTCGTAGGTAATGCCCCAGCGCCCTTTTTCCTGGGCCACATCCGCCGAAGCGGGCGTGTCGGCACCAGTGAATACCACCTGCGCGCCGGCATCGAACAGCGACGCTGCGCCTTCCTTCTCTTTCACCGGGTCGTGCCAGGTGTTGATCCAGCGCACATCGAGCGTGCACTCGGGGCAGGTTTTGCGCATGCCCAGGGCAAACGCATTCCCCAGCCGTAGCTCTTCGGGGATGGGGAAGGTTGCCATATAGCCGAGCTTGGGGTTACTATCTTGCTTGGCGCGGGCACCAGCCAGCATACCAGCCAGGTATTTCATGCTTTCCATTGCGCCAAACAGGTTGCCGAAGTTGGCATTATTGGTTTTGTAGCCGCTAACGTGAATAAAGGTGATGTCGGGGAATTCCTCGGCTACGGCAGCGGTTGGATCCATATAGCCGAACGATGTGGTGAAGATCAGGTTGAAGCCTTTTCGCGCCAGGCTGCGAATAACCTGCTCGGAATCAGCACCCTCGGGCACATTTTCCACATAGGCAACGTGCGCGTCGGGCATGTTCTTTTCGAGGTACTGCAAGCCCTCGTAGTGCGCCTGCGACCAGCCGCCATCATCATGTGGTCCAAGCAAAATCATCGCGACGTTGAATTTGCCATCCGCAACGGCAGGAATCTGGAAATTACCCTCGGTAGCTGGGGCAGCGGTGGCTGCGGCAGGCGCAGCGGCGGTGAGTTCAGCTGGGGCAGCGGTGGCTGCGGCAGGCATGGCAGCGGTGGGTTCGGCGGCGCTCGCCGCAGTTGGAGCCGCTGGGGCCGCAGTTGCCCCACCAGTAGCAGGGGCTGTGCCACCACAGGCGCTGAGCAGTAGCGCAAGTAATGCTAGCATGCCCGACCAGCGTAGGAATGAGCCTTTGTGCATGTTCCTCTCCTTGTGAATCGCGGTTCGACTCGATTAATTAAACTCGGTATAGCAACGCGTCAGCGCGCACAACCGCCGGAGAAATAACTGAAAACGCGAGCACACGACTTTCGCCGATGCCCGCGTCACTGGAATGCATGGCCCTACGGGTACGTAGGAGGTGCTAAGGAACCGAATTATTTGCATGGGAGCAACGATGCTCGAATTTATGTGTGGTTTGCACTGGGTGGCTGCGAGTATAGCCGAGGGTGGGCAAGCTGTCAAGATTTATTCATGACGGCGTGTAGCAATTACGCACGGCGGAAGTTTGGTATGATAGACGCTATGCACAACCAAACGACTGCTTCAATTCCTCTGCTTGTTATCGTCGGGCCAACAGCGGTAGGTAAGACCGCGCTTTCGATTGCGCTGGCCCAGGCCCTCGGTGGCGAGATCGTCTCTGCCGATTCGCGCCAGATTTACCGGGGCATGGATATTGGCACAGCTAAACCCACGCCTGCCGAGCGCGTGGCGGTTCCGCATCATTTGCTCGATATTGTCGCCCCCAACGAAGAGTTTTCGCTGGCGCTGTATCAGGCGCAGGCAATCGCCGCTATTACTGCAATTGCCGCGCGCAATCGGCTGCCGTTGCTGGTTGGCGGCACTGGGCAATACCTGGCGGCGGTGCTCGAAGGCTGGCAGATTCCACAGGTGCCGCCACAGCCGCGCCTGCGTGCCGCGCTAGAGCGTCAGGCTGAGCATATGGGGACGATTGCGCTACATGCGCGCCTAGCGCAGCTCGACCCGGCGGCGGCAGCGAGAATATTACCAACCAACGTGCGTCGGGTTATTCGGGCGCTCGAAGTATATGCCGTTACCGGCCAGCCGCTATCGGCGCAGCAGCGCAAACAGCCGCCGCCGTTTCACCTGCGCACGCTCTGGCTCACGTTGCCGCCTGCCCAACTCTATGCCCGCATTGATGCGCGGGTTGATGCCATGATTACGGCGGGGCTGGTGGAGGAAGTGCGCAGCCTGGTGGCGCGCGATTATAGCTGGGAGCTGCCAGCGATGTCGAGCTTGGGGTACCGTGAGTTTCAGCCTTACCTGGCGGGCGAAGCGACGCTGGCGCAAGCGGTTGAGCGGCTCAAATTCAACACGCATGGCTTTGCCCGCCGCCAGCCCAACTGGTTTCGCCGCTTGCCACAGGTCGTGCAGCTGGCTGCCGATGCCCCTGGCCTGGTGGATGAGGCTATGGCTATCGCGGCGGAATTGGCTGAGTGAGAGACAGGGTGCGCTATAGTGGTGAAACCAGGCACATACCGGGACCAAACTGCTCGCTCGGGCGCGCCACAAACCCAAAGCGCGTATAAAATTCGGTGGTACCGCGCGCCGCCATCAACCCCACGAAGCCAGCCGGTGGCATTGCCCCTCGTATGTAAGCCATAATTGCGCCCATAATCAGCTGGCCGTAACCATGATGCTGAAATGCTGGAAGCACAACAACATCCTGGATGTAGAACATAAAGCCATCGCCAATCACGCGCCCACACCCGATCACCTGGCCTGCTTGCGCCAGACATACTGCGTAGCGTGAGGCGGCCAGCACGTCGGCTAGGACTGCGCGCTCGGGGTTTTGCCAGCCGACAGCGGCCCGTAAGGCCATGAATTCATCAACAGTTGGTGCGCGCTCAATGAGTGTGGCGGGTGCAGATGGAGAAAGAATCAGCTCACTCATAGGTAGACATTTCCTTTTGGCTTCATGGCAGCTCACTTTCGAGCTGCTGGTGGCGACGTAGTAATTGATAATTCCCGGCAATATCCTGCAAAAACCGCTCCGGGTCGCCGGTAAACTGCAAGCCGAGGCGTGTTTGCATGCCCTGGGCGAGCTGCATGCCAAGCCGGGTGCGCGCGTCTTTGCCTAGCTCGTTGCGGCGGCGCAGAAATTCCTGAATCAGCGTGTAATCGCGCTCGTTCACCAGTTCAATATTTGGCAGGGTCGGTTGGGGAAGGGTTTCGCCAGGTCGGATCAGCGGCGGGGCCACGGCTCCTGGCTCAGTCAGGCTCGCCAGCGTGACGCTGCGGCGCTCTTTCACCACCAGTGTGCCGCCTGCAAGGTCGCCCAAGCGTCGTGAGCGCCGGTCAATGAACATAACCACGACACCAATGCCATACAGCGCGGGCAGGAAATCGGCAATGCGGATGAGATTGCGAATTGCCGAGCCAACAAATGTGATTGGGCGACCACCATCGCGCACTACCCGCAAACCAATCAGGCGCTTACCTGGGCTTTGGCCGTTCCACAGCAGTTCAAACGCAATGTAGTAGCCCCAGAGCAGCACAAAGGCGAGCAGCGTGGCGGCGGCTACTAGCACTCCGCCTCCTACGCCGAGGTTCATATCAAGCCGGGAAATGATCAGACCAACCAGCAAAAAAATAATGATCTGGGCCGCAGTAATCAGGAATGTATCGATGATTGCTGCCAGGAAGCGCGAACCAATCCCGGCGATGTCGTATGCAAACTCAATATTTTCGGGCGTGTCAATAATGTAACGGTCATCCATAATCTTTTGCATTCGCCTTACGCAAGGCTATTATGCTGCACTGAACAATGTAGGACGTTCGCTTCCTTGTTTATTTGCCTGCGGCAGCACGGTACTTTTTCTTTTTTCCTGGTAATTTTTTGCGCGGAGCGCAAAAAATTACCAGGAGAGAAGAATTCACTTGAGTAAGCGAATGTCCTAATGATGTTTATTTCCGGCAGCATGTACGTCATTATAAGATGGATAGTTTCTACCTGGAGCGCAGCGTTATGGTCGTTCGGTATCATCGGGCGGGGCCGACATCATATCATGCGCCTGAGGGCCAGCCTCAAGGTGCGTCATATCGTTGATCGTACCAAGCTCCCAGTCACCATGCTCAATCATGACAACGCTGATCGAGGTGTTGCCGATATGCAGGCGATAAGGATTGATACCCTGTTTATCGCGCGCGGCATGCAGCAGCACCGCACGCACCACGCCACCGTGTGTTACTACGGCGAGTGTTTGCCCAGGGTGGTGGTATACCATCTGGTCGATGGCGCTCACTACGCGGGTATACAGATCGAGAAAGCGCTCACCGCCGCCGCGCGCCACATCCTCACCCGATTGAATGCGCGCATAAGTGTCGCCATCAGTTGCGTGCACCTCGGCTCCAGTCAGCCCGCTCCAGCTGCCCACATCGATCTCGCGCAGGGCGGGCAGTGGGTAGGGCTGCAAGCCAGCTACATCGCCAAGCACACAGGCAGTTTCCCAGGCACGCTGTAAGTCGCTGCTAATAATGACATCGAAGCGCGGCCCGTGGTTGCGGATACGCTGCGCCAGCCGTTGAGCTTGTGCCCGGCCCAGCTCATTCAGTGGGACATCGGCGTGCCCCTGCCAGCGCCCATTGAGGTTCCAATCGGTTTCGCCGTGGCGGATGAGATAAAATATTGTTTTCGCCATGTTCTTTCGCTCAGGCTAGCCAGGCTTGAGTATAGCATTGTTGTAAAAGCAACACAAGTATATGCGCAATAAGCGTGTCTTTTATTATCGCCGAATACGTGTAGCGATCGCCGCCAAACGAATTCGCAGGGTGTGTAGCTCGTCGAGGCGTAGCAGCCAGGCAATACTGCCGTAGAGCAAGGCACCGAGCGCGCCCATGCCCAGGAGCCAGAGCGCCAGCGGCACGAACCCGGTTTGCCAGCGGTAGCCTGGCGTTGGTTGCACTGTTGGCAGCCATTGCGCCGAAACCATTCGCAATAACGTCAGTGCGAGCAAAGCCACTAGCGCCGCGCCTAGCATCGCCGCAAGGGCGCGCCAGAACGCGCCGCCCAGCCGCCCCAGGCGTCGTTCGAGCAGCAGCAAGAGGGTTGCTGCCTCAGCCGTATTAGCGATGCTGAATGCCAGAGCCAGGCCCGGCAAACCGAATCCGGCCCGCACCAGTGCCCAGCCCAGCCCAATATTCAGCGCTACCATGGCGATGCCCACCAGCACCGGTGTGCGTGTGTCTTGCATTGCGTAGAAGCTGCGCACAATAATCTCGGCCCCGGCAAACGCTCCCAGCCCAAGCGCATAGAACACCAGCACCTGCGCCGTCAGGGCTGTCGATTCGGCGGTGAACTGCCCACGCTCGAACAGCACACGCACCACCGGCACGGCCAATGTGGCCAGCAGTGCCGCCGCTGGTAGCGCCAGAAAGAGCACACTGCGCAGCGCGCCAAGCGTTGTTTCGCGGAATGCGGCCTGGTTGCCGGAAGCATGCAATCGCGCCAGCTGTGGAAACACCACCGTGCCCAGGCTGAGCGCCACCAAGCCGTGCGGCAGCAGCATCAATGTCAGCGCATAGCCATTGGCCGCCACCGCCGCGGCCCCAAATAGCGAGGCGAAGCTGCCGATCGCAATCAGGTTGATCTGCCAGGCGGCCTGCCCAAACAGGCGCGGCGCGAGCAGGGTGCCAACCCGCCGTAGCGCAGGGCTGTGCAGTGCCAGGGTGGGCGTATAGTGTGCGCCAATGTCGCGCAGTCCCGGCAGCTGGATCAGCAAAAATAGCACGGCCCCACCAACGACGCCCCACACCAGGCCATAAATGCCTAGCCAGGGTGCCAGCAGCGCGCCGCCAATAATGCCCAGGTTATACAGGTTCGCGCCAATTGCGGGCAGCGAGAAGCGGTCGAATGATTCAAGCGTAGCCTTGGCCAGGCCGCCCAGACCCAGCAGCACTGGTTGCACCAGCATCAGGCGCAGCAGTTGCACGGTTAGCGCGCGCTGACTTGGCTCAAAACCATTACCGATCGTGTAGGCTACAATTGGTTCGGCCAGTAGCCCAATCAGCAGGCAGGCCGCAACCAGCCCAATCAGCACCAGGTTAAGCAAGCTGCTTGCCAAGTGCCAGGCATCATTATCACGGTGTTCTTCAAGCAAACCTGAGAACACTGGAATAAATGCAGAGCCAAGCGCGCCCCCGGCAACCACAATATAAATGAGATCGAGCACATTGAATGTGGCCCGGTAAGCGCCATACTCGGGCAGCGTGCCAAATTGCGCCGAAATAATCACATCGCGGATGAGGCCGAGCACGCGGCTTAGCAGGTAGCCGGTGGCAACAACCAGCGTATTGAGGAGCGGGCCAAAGCGCGCGCGTGCTGGGGCGGGCGGGGTGGTCGAAGCAGCCATTTGCGCAGTCTAATGCTTTCTGCTATAATCACGCGTCGGAACGAAAGTTTGAAACAATTCAATGCTCTAGCGCCCATTATAGGGGAGGATCCTCACTTTGGCGAACACGAAGTCATCTGAAAAGCGAATTCGGTCGAATGAGCGCAAACGTGAGCGTAATCAGATGTATCGCTCGCGTGTGAAAACTCTGATCCGCAAAGCGGAAGAGGTTATTCTTTCTGGCCAGCCGAGCGAAGAGGCGATCCGCCTTGCCATGAGTACGCTCGATAGAGCTGCCAGCAAGGGTGTCATTCACAAGAATAACGCTGCCCGCCGCAAGTCGCGCTTGACAAAGAAGCTAGTACGCTTCCAGGCGACGGTTGCTGCCGCCGAAACGTCGGCAAAAAGCACTAAATCTACCCGTGGCGTCGGTAAACGCATCGCCGCAAAGGCGTAAGCGCGCTACGCAATCGGTAGTCCAACTGGGCCGCATATGCGGCCTTTTTTGGTTTTTGCTGTGCTTTTCCCTTTACCCAGGGCTAGCGACACAGCTCTACCACCAGCATTTCAAGCCCGGTGTCGGCATCGAGGCGTCCGGTTTTGCTGGCCTGGTCAATCGCCAGCACCTGGTCATGCAGATGAGCCAGCTCGGCATCGCTAAAGCCGCGCGCCTGGTCAAGTGCTTTGCGTACCACAAATGGCCGCTGCCCAAGTTTGGCCGCAATGTCATCTGGGCGCATACGCTGCCCGGCTAGCTCTTTTACCCCTAGTAAAATCCGCACCTGCCGCGCGATCATAAATAGCAAGTAGGTGGCGGCCTGCCCATCATCGAGCAGGCGGCGCAGGCTTTGCAGCGCTGCTGTGCGGCGGCGTGCGCTCAGCTCATCGATAAACGCAAACAGGTTTTGCTCCTGCCCGTCCTGCACCAGCAGCTCGATCTGTGCGGGGCTAATGTGCCCGCCGCGCCCCACATAGCTTGCCAGCTTGTCGAGCTCGTTGACCAGCGCGCGGCCACCGTTGCCCACAAAGCTTACAAGCTGCTGCGCCGCAGCTGGCTCCAAGGTTACCCCCAGGCCGTGCGCGCGGTCGTTCAGCCAGCGTAGTAGCTCGGCACCTTCTTTCGGTAAAAACTCGCGCGTGTCGGCGGCCTTCTTCAGGTACGTAAAAATGGCGTTGCGTTTGTCAATATCTTCATTCTCAACAAAAACCAGATCACAGGTGCCAGGCACCCGCTCAAGGTATGCGCGCAGTTCGTCCCGCTCTTTCCCCGCCTTCTGATGCTTAAGCAGATCGCTAACAATCACCAATCGGCGCTCGGCCAGGAAGGGGAAGGCTTCGCAGGCAGCAGTGAGCGTATCGAGCTTCAGTCGTTTGCCATCGAGCGCGGTTATATTCAGGTCGGCGAGGTCGGGCGATACTGCGCGCTTGAGTGCGGCAAGGGCTTCGCTGCGCGCAAATTCATCGGGGCCATACAGCAAATAGAGCATAGGCGTTGTTGCCATGGTGGCGAAAAAGAAATCCTACAGCTGGCGCAGACGGGCTCGTTTCGAACCTGCCAAAGCAGGTGGGTGCCCGCCCGCAGGTGTCTGCGGCCCGCCGCATTGCCTGCATTGGAGCAAGGCTCCCTTCGAAACTGTGTTGGATCGAAACAACACCCGCCCGCGTTCAGCGTAGGATGCAGTGATCATAGCATGGGGTGGCAGATTACGCAACTATGGCAGCAAGGCGGGCATGGCGTAGCTTATGAACTGCGGCAGAGCCAAGCCTGAGCTGCTTGCCATGATGTGAACAGCCCGAAATCGGCGGCACCTCGCTCATCGGTGAGTAGCTCGCCGAAGCGTCGGCTAAACTGTACCTCGTCAGGGTTATAGACTACTGCCAGCCTAAGACGGTAAGTGCGCAATTTCTGCATTATTGCGCCCGCTTCCCCCGAGCTAAGATCAAAGAACGCAGGCGTGAGGTTGGCTGCATAGAGTAAGGCTGCCTGTACGCCATTGCTAAAACACGCTTCAATCAGGCGATCCAGGTCGCCGAGGGTTGCCATCCAGGCTTCGCCGGGCACGCCCTCAAGCCATGCGCTGTTCTGCTGGTGTATGAGTGTTAGCTCCATCATACCCTCTATGTGTGGTTCTATACGGCAGCTTTCATCGCCCGAAACCATACATTCTCTACATCACTGCTTAATAATCTCTGAAAAAGCTGTTGGTATTATAGCGCCATCGAAACAAGAAACACCTGGCCGGGCAGCTGGCCACACGAATAAACAGGAGTAAACCAATGAAACCGAATGAAAATGCACGCCGCCAGCAATTGGCCGCAAGCCTGAAAGCTTCGGTTGCAACCGCGGCGGTAGTTGGTGCCTTGGGTGGCTGGGTGGCCTTTGGTACCCAGGCAACGGCGATTGATACGACGAGCACAGTTGCATCGGCAGCGAATACGACCAGCGCTGTAACCGCAGTGAATACCAGCGCAGCGACGACATCAAGCAGCACAACCGCAGCCAGCAGCACGGCGAGCACAACGTCGCAGCGTGCCCCGGTTGCTACAACTCGCTCATCGAGCTAAGTAGTAGGCGGTGTGTTTGAAAAAGGCAGGTTCGTCGATTATCGGGTACATATAGAATTGGAAGTGGCAATATAACCTGTAGGTAGCGCGCAACATTGAAGCGCATACTCTACAAAGGAGCATACAATGGATACGATGCAAATTCCTGCGCCGACTGGGAAACCAGTTGCTCCGCAACCACCCACGCGGCGCTTGCCTGAGGGCAATGACGATGGCGTGATGACGACGATGCTACCACCAATTATTGGCGCAATTGTTGGAATTATTATAATGGTTGTGGTTGGCATTGTGTTGGTAGGGCAGGCTGGCGGCCTTGCGGTGCTGGGCAGCGCCTTAATCGGCGCACATAGCGCCTGGTACCTGTCGCGGGCTACTGCCTTTGTATCATACGTGCTGGTATGGTGGTCGATGATCCTGGGCCTGTCGATGACGAATAAACTCGCCCGCATTTGGCCCGGTGGCCCAACCGCCAATGCACTGCACGAGCACGCGAGCTTACTGGGCCTGGCCTTTGCAGCTATCCACGCGCTGGTGTTGCTGGCCGACCAGTACATTGGTTACACGCTGCCGCAAATCCTGATCCCGTTCGCCAGCAGCTATATGCCACTCTGGATTGGGTTTGGGCAGATCGGGCTTTACCTGATGGCGATCGTAACGTTTAGCTTCTACATTCGGCGCTGGATTGGCACGAAGACCTGGCGAACCCTGCACTTCTTGAGCTTTGCTCTGTTTGTGATGGCGCTGGGCCACGGCCTGATTACCGGCACCGACAGCAGCGCCCTGTGGGCAATAGTAATGTACGCTGGTACTGGCTTGAGCGTATTGTGGATGACGGTATATCGGATTTTCGTGACGCGTGAGACGAAGGCTGCCCTCCCAGCAGCGGCGTAGTTTCGAAGCGATGCGCCCATCCTGCAAAACGCAGGGTGGGCGCATTTGTGTTGCTTAGGACTTACGCAGTTGATGTGTTGAGCCTTCGGCAGAGCGGTACTTGATTTTTCCTTGTGTGGTTTTTTCCGTGCTACGCGCGGAAAAAACCACACAAACATGATCGGTTTTACCCGTGCTGCCGCAGGCGAAACGCACAGCGTTGATATGCGCAATAACGCAACCGCGCAAATCCTATTGATGATAAAACGCACCAGGCTGGTTTGCTCGCTGTACGTTACACGTGCAAAACTGTGTACACGCCCTCAAGCGGCGCGTAGGCTGGCACAGCGCCAGAAACCCACGGAGGTAGTGGCTATGTTTTCCTCTGTCTTAGCACAAGCCGTGATAATAACCAGCCTTCCTGAACCTAAAGAATCTCCACATCGAAGCTTCACAATCTCTAAAAAAGCTATTGGTATGATACTGCCATTGAAACACGATCCATCTGGTTTGGTATTTAGCCCATATAATACAAGGAGTAAATCAATGACACCGAATGATAACGCACGTCGCCAGCAGTTGCATGCCGGTTTGAAAGCTTCGATTATAACTGCAGCGGTGGTTGGTGCGGTTGGCGGTTGGGTTGCCTTTAGCCCACAGCCGCCCGCTACCGATATGACGAGTGCAGCAGTGCCAGCGGCCAATACAACCAGCGCGGTAGCCGCAGTACCTGCGAGTGGAACTACTGCTCAGAACGCAGATACCAGCAGCGCGCAGGTTCCGGCAACGAGCAGCGCGCAGGCTCCGGCAACGAGCAACGCACCAGCGACCCGTGGTACAACCAGAACGCGCGCACAACGCGCACCTGCCGCGACCACACGTTCTTCGAAATAGGAGAAAACCATGCGCACGCTAGAATTCCGAGCGATGGGTTGCCATATGCTCGCCGCGCTCGACCGTGATGACGCTGAAGCCGACGCGCAGCTCGCCGCTGTGCCGGAGTGGTTTGAGGAGTGGGAACAACAATTGAGCCGCTTCCGGCCAGATAGCGACCTGATGCGGATGAATGTCGCGGGTGGTGTAAGGAATGCCCCACCTGCGCTGTGGGCAGTGGTGCGTAGTGCCCTACAGGCCGCGCGCGAAAGCGCGGGGTTGGTACAGCCAACATTGTTGGATGCATTAGTAGCTGCCGGGTACGATCGCACCTTTGCCAAGCTGGCACCTGAGCGCTCGGCGCGGGTACAGCCCGCTGCCACTGCCGACTGGCGCGCAATCAAGCTCGATGCCAAGAGCCACAGCATTACGCTGCCAGCAGGCGTGCACCTCGATCTGGGCGGGGTGGCGAAGGGCTGGGCTGCCGACCAGGCAGCACGGCGATTGGCAGACAGTGGCCCGGCCCTGATTGATGCCGGTGGCGATATTGCTGTCAGCGGGCCAATGGCCGATGGCGCAACCTGGCCGATTGCTATTGCAAACCCGCTGGTGCCCGATGCTTCGTTAGGAAATATTATGCTGGTGCGGGGTGCGGTGGCTACCTCGGGGCGCGATTATCGCCGCTGGCAGAAAGGTGGAGTTGCGCAGCACCACATCATCGATCCGCGCACCGGCCAGCCGGCCCAAACCGATGTACTCACGGCTACGATTATCGCTGCCGATGGGCCAACTGCCGAGGTTGCAGCGAAGGTCGCCCTGATTTTAGGGAGCCGCGCTGGTATGGCCTGGTTGGAAGAGCGGCCTACATTGGCCGGGCTATTAGTGCTTGAAGATGGGCGTGTGCTGCAAAGCCACCGAATGGATATTTATTTGGAAGCCCCAATGGCCTAAAGACCAATAGAGCAGGTAGGCATAGCCTGTGGCAGTGTTGAGTGATATACGACGGTATTGCTTCTCCTCCTCGCTGCCGCAGGCACAAAAACGACAAGCGCCAGCCCTACAAGCAATCAAACCGATGTAGTGTTAGGTACCTCTCGCGCTTGAAATATATCGGTTGTAGCAACCTGGAAGGTACAAATGAAGGTCGATCCTTGCCCTGGCGCGCTTTCAACGCTGATAGTTCCATGCATCAGCTCTACCAGGCGCTGCGTAATCGCTAAGCCTAGCCCGGTTCCGCCGAAGCGTCGCGTCATCTGGTTATCGACCTGGTGAAATGGCTGGAAAATATGGGCCAGCTGTTCGGGCGCAATTCCTATCCCAGTATCCTGCACCCGAATTTCGATCCAGCTTTCCTGGGAAGCAGTGCTTACCCGAATGAAGCCTTGCTCTGTAAATTTTACAGCATTCGCCAGCAGATTTGTAATAATTTGTGCCAGGCGACCGCTGTTCGCATAGGCTAGTGGCAGCTCTGGCACCAGGTGTAGCTCCAACGCCAGATTTCGTTCATGTAGCTGTGGTTGTAGTGCGCTGGCAACACTCTGAATGACTGTGGTAACGTCAACCGGATAGAGATCGACGTTGAAATGCCCAGCCTCCATTTTCGAATAATCCAGAATATCGTTAATGAGGTGCAACAATATTTGCCCGCTATGGCGTACATGATCTAATGGCTCAATCACTCGCTCGGGTAATGGCCCAAATACGCCCTGATCAATCATGTCGGTATAGCCAATAATCGATGTAAGCGGGGTACGCAGCTCGTGACTCACCGTCGCAAGAAACACCATTTTAAGCGCACTGGCTTCGTTTGCAGCTTCGTAGAGCCGAGCACGAGTGATGGCATCGCTAATCAATTGCCCTACTGCTTCGTAGAGATGCAGCTCAGTATGTTTGATTGGCTGTTCGGCGCGGTACCCAACGCCCAGAACCCCGAGCGGCGTGCTGCGGTGTGTGAGCGGAACGAGCAAAACCGTATGTAGCCCCAGCGCTTGAATCGATGCGCTCGTCGGTGTGTTCTGTAAGGTGGCATCGCTCACCGATAATATGCGGGGCGCCCCGCTACGTATACTATCAAAGATAATGCCAAATTCATCCTCAGAGAGCATTCTCCCCGTTACTGCGGCGCCAGCATACCCAGGTGACTCATCGGCAACAATGCGAAGTGCGGTTTGCTGAGGCTCAAGCAGACCAATTATTACCCGATCCCAATGCATTGTCTGCACGATCTCGCTAGTAATGCTTTGCAGCAGTATATCGGTATGCGTTGCCGCATTCGCCACGCTTCCAATTCGGCTTACCAGGCTTAGTTCTGTAAGGCGCTGTTCGAGCTGACGCTCCATATGCGAACGCTCAGTAATATCGCGCAACAGCAACAGCGAACCATCTGGGCCACGTCCACCGGCAATTGGTCGTAGCCGCACCTCAATCACTTGTTCCTTGGCATTGTGCTGATTGCTTAGGGTGAGCGGCGTTGCGGGCGGTGTGGCCCATAGCGCCGCGAGCGACGCGGCTAGCGGTGAAGTCTCTGCCAGGTGGCGTAAGGGTTGACCGAGGCATTCGCTCGTTGAGGTTGCCAGCATGATCGCGGCTGCCGGGTTTATTGCGGCTATAATCCCTCGCTTGTCGAGCATCACGAGGCCATCGGGGATCTCATCGAGGATTTCTTGCTGTGCTGATGGTGAAAGATGTAAGAGCTGAAATTGGCGGGTGGCATAGTACATAAGCGCGCCAGAGGCAGCGAATAAAAAGGGGGTGGGGTCGTCGACAGCCTGAACTTGCACCCCAAGCAGATGAACAATGTTTCCCACAAGTGGGAATAATGCGGCTAATACAACGAGCTGTGCCTGGTGGCGATATAGTACCCGCCTCTCGCTGGTGGTAGCAATAAACAGGCTCAATCCCAGAAGAATACAGGTATAGGAGTAGACCGTGTGTAGCCAGAAGAGCGGCCCGCGCTGCACTCGGATCGCTACAAATGGGCGCGTCGTATCGGGGGTAATATGGCTCCACCAGAGCTGATGCCAGCCGTTTGTAAGTACTGCACCATATGCGAGCAGCGGTGGCACAATCAAAATTGCCAGTGTAAGCGTCGTAATATATTTCCAGCGTTTAGCGTATACCAGCGCAAAAAGCAGCCAGCAAGGCCCCACTGCTACAATGCCTGCATACTGTATTTGTGCCCACCATAATGCCCAATCGGGGGTGGGGCTTGCTACGCTAAGTGTATGGCAGAACGACCAGCATGCAACCGCCGCCATCAGCAGGCTAAATGGCTTTGCTTCGCGTGTAGGCCGTTGCCAGGCGTATAGTGCTAAGGCCGCCGCTACAATGGCGGGAAGAAGGTATAACACTATCGATGGAAGTGCACGCATCATCGTTTCGATATTCTGTATAAGCACTGAATAGTGCTGAGAGCATTGTATTCTATTAGGCACCAACTACAAAGTTGGGTTTGATTACGATATGGCTACATGCACGATACAAAAACCCACGGCTACTCTATGAATAGCTCATGGGTCTTGTTGCTTCTGGTATTTTAGTGGTGGAGCTATGTGTATTTTCGCTTGCCGGTGCTTTTTGCTGGCTTGCTACTTGTAGGAGCCGCACCGCCCAGCAGGGTGCCAAGTAAATCGCCGAGGCCGCCCGGCAGCTTTGGTAATGGCAACGGCATATCTCCTGGTGCGTTATCTTGTGAGGTAGACGATGTGCTTGGTTGCGGTATCGGGCTGCTTGACCCACCAAGCATGCCACCGCCCTGTTGCATTGCCTGGCGCAGCAAGGCACCGAAAAGCCCTTCGAGCAACGAAGCCGCTCCCGCTGCGCCAGGGTCGATCTGCCCCGTCGTATTTGTGCCTTTGGAGCTACCATACCCATTAGATGATTGCGCTGTGCCGTATGAGCCGCGCCGCAAGTTCAACAGCGCATTGAGAATAGATTGCATTTCTGATTGGCCTGCACGTTTAGCCTGAATGTACGACATAATGCCGGGCAGAAGAACATCGAGCAGTGTGCCATCGCCCTGCTGCGCGCCGCTGGCCTTGCTTGTACCCTGTAAAAGCCCTTCCAGCAAGGGCAGCAAATCACTCATGGTAAACGCGGTTTGGCCCGATAGCCGCTGCGCTGCATCAAACAATCCCTGTGCGTAAATCGGGGCTGTAGCTCCCTGCCCCTGCTGGTTCAGTACCTGAGCTGCTTCGCTCAAAGCCTGCCCAATATCGGTAGTACCTTGTTGATCAATGGCTTGTTGCAGGGTGTTCGTTATCAGGCGAAAATTTGAGGCCATGTTGTCGCCAGCATCCCCATCACCCTGATCAATACTATTAAGGTGGGCTTGATCTTGTTCGATATTGCGGGTCATCGCTTCAAAAAGCGCAACCAGGCCATCTGCCGAAGCCATTGCTATCGTCCTTTCTGTTGCTTTGCAGCAATGTGTACCGTAAACTCGGGATGCAAGCAAAGTTATCGAAAGCGCAGTATAGCACAAAAAGTGTAGGCACTGAAAAATCTTACACTGGTAATAAATTCGTGCTCTTAGCCACGTATACTAGACCCACTTGAGTAATTAACTCCCCGCCGTATCAGCGCCAAGAATGCACTGGTACTAGAAAGGACAGGTCGGCCATGACCCTTCCGCTTCGTCTACGCTCGGTCATCGTCTCGTGGTATGGTTTGCTCATTGTGGCGCTTACACTGCTATTTGTGCTTGCTCTAGGGCAATCCGCAAGTCTGCATGCCTCAACAGGTAAAGTAAACGCCGCAGGTGCTACTACGCCGCAGATTGCAGTGAATTGGAGCTGCCGTAGCGATTGCGCAGTTCACGCACCTCCACCGTGGGAAGAGTCGTAATCATGCCCTATCGCTAAACGAAGGAGCCAGGCCCGCATATATGCGGGCCTGGCTCCTTCGTTTAGCGATATGCCCCGCTACTTCGTTAGAATGTCCACTCGTGCGCTCATTCCAGCACGCAGCCCTTCCTGATCGTCAATCGTGACGCGTACAAGGTAGGTGCGGATTGTGCCGATTGCTGAAGCCGTTGGCGAAACATACGAAACCTTGCCTTTATAGACTTTGTCGGCCATCGCATCGGCGCGCACTTCCACCGCTTGCCCCACAGCTACCTTTGCAATATCAACATCCGCGATCTGGGCGTCGATATGGAGGCTGCTAACATCAACGAGCTTAATCGCGGGCTGCCCCACAACTGTGCTAGGGTCGCCGGGGTCGATGTTAACAGCTGCAACAATTCCATCGAATGGTGCGCGAATTTCGGCGTGCTCGCGGTTAATTTGGGCCAGCTCAAGCGCCGCTTGGGCCTGCGCAATACCAGCAGCGGCAGCAGCCTTTTGCGCGTCGCGCGGGGCAGCCGTGAGCCGCGCCTGTGCGGCCTGCGCCTGGGCGAGGGCTGCCTGTGCAGCGGCAAGCTGGGCACTATCGGCGGGCAGGTTAATTTTATCGAGGCTGGCCTGGGCCTGGGCAAGCTGTTGCTCGGCGGCTGCAATCCCAGTGATCTCATTCTGCTTTGCGGCTTCGAATGCGGCCTGGGCCAGGTTCAGCCCTTGCTCGGCCTGGTGCATTGCCGCCTCGGCCTGTACGAGCTGGGCGTAATAGTTTTCACGCTGGCCTTCACTTAAGGTGTTGCCAACTTTCTTCCCAGTTTTTGGGTCGGTAACGGTCGGAACCACCGGGTCGGTGCCTTCAGCCTGAATATGATCCCAATATGTTTTTGCCTGCGCAAAACGTGCTTGTGCTTGCGTCAGTGCCTGGGCAGCCTGGTTCATTGTGCTTTCGGCCTGGGTTTTAGCTAACGAAAGCTGATCGCGGGTACGGTCGAGGTTCAATTTTGCTGCGTTATAGGCTGCCTGTACCTGTGCACGATCGGGCGCTTTGGCCCCGGCTTGTAGCGCATCGAGCGCGGCCTTAGCCTGCCGCACCTGTGCTGCCGCCGCTGCTGCGTCGGTATTTGTGGGCGATTGGGTGAGTCCTGCTTCCTGCGCTTTGGCATTATCGAGCGCGGCCTGGGCTTGGTGGAGTTGCTGGTCGAAAACGCGAATGTCGAGCGATGCAAGAACATCGCCTTTCTTTACCAGGTTGCCTTCTTTTACGCGTACCTCGGCAACCGTGCCCTGCGCAAGGAATACCAGATCGGCATCCTGGGCCGCTTTTACCTCACCACTACCGCTCACACCCAAATCAAGGTTTGGCGCGGCGGGGCTGGTAGGAACAACGATGGTTGGTGCGGGGGCGCTAGTGGCTTGCTGCCCGGCCGAAGCGGGAGCTGTGGCGGCACTTGAACTACCGCCACAGGCGCTTAAGCTGATGCCCATCAGGGCGATGGCGATACCAGTGGGTATCGATTTCGATTTCACGTTCATGCTCCTGAACCCATTGTATAGTAGAAAGGGTACGTTATTGCGCGCGAATATGACTTACTTCGTTTCCGACGATGGTTCAATTGTTACGCCCAAGAGCTCAGTGGCGCTATGTCCATTCGCGCCGTTGGTCGCAGGTTGCGGGGTGGGTACATCTTCGTGTGTTGCCGGTGCCGGTGCTGGCTCTGCGCTCTTGCGCCGCTGGAAGAGCAGCTGAAATCGGTTGGTTACCGAGTCGAGCAGGCTATATGCGGTAGGAACCACCAGCAGCGTGAGCAACATCGACGTGATCAGGCCGCCAATGACAACGGTTGAGAGGCCACGCCGGAACTCGCTACCTTCGCCAATACCAATTGCGCTAGGAATACTGCCAACCACGAGTGCGATAGTTGTCATCAGAATTGGGCGCAGACGGATGGCACCAGCCGCTTCAAGCGCTGCGTGTTTTTCCATCCCGGCTGATCGCAGGCGATTCGCAAAATCCACAAGCAAAATCGAGTTCTTTGTGACGAGGCCCAGGAGCATGATCAAGCCGATCATGCCAGTGATGTCCATATCGAGCCTGACAAGCCGCAGCGCCAGGAATGCGCCGATGAAGCTGAATGGCATTGCGAGCATAATGACGAGTGGTTGCAGGAACGAGCCGAACTGCGATGCCAGCACAATATAGACGAAGAGCACGGACAATCCCATTGCAATGAAGAGCGTTGAGAAGCCTTCGGTTGTTTGTTGGGTTTGGCCGATAAAGCTAATGAACACATCGTTTGGAATCTGTGCCTGCTGCAGGCCAGCTTGAATTTGTTGCTGTACTTCGGCCACATTGTAGCCGGGTGCTACGTTCGCGCCAACAACGATCTGGTTGAGCTTGTCATAACGTCGAATGGTTGTTGGGCTGGACGAAACTTCGACTTTCACCAGCGAGCTAAGCGGAATACTGCCTGTGCGCGATGGCACCGCAATACCGCGCAGCGAATCGGTGCTCGCACGATCGCTTTGTTGCAGCCGCACAACGATGTCGGTATCTTCGCCATTCTGGCGGAACGTCGTTGCTGTGTCGCCGTTGATCAAGGCACGTACCGACGTGGCGATGTCATCATTCGTAACACCCAGGTTACCCGTTTTGGAAGGATCGACTAGAAAGCGAATCTCTGGCTTGCCAGGATTATAGGTTGTATCAATATCAACCAGGCCAGGCACTTGCTGCAACTTCGGCTGTAGTGCTAGCAGCATTGGCGCAATTTCGTCAAGTCGGCGCGTGCTCTGGATGCTGATTGCCAGGGGACGACGCTCAACTGCGGTTGTGGCCCCACCCATTGATGCCTGGGCAATCGCCAGCCGGGGTAAAAATGTGAGCTGTGGTCGTAGGCGGGTCTCGACTGGGACGGTAGAAATGCCTTCTTTGAGCTTCACAAAGAACTGGCCGTTCTCGGGCGCGCCCGTTCCACCAACCGTCGTTTGTACCGCCTCGACGTCTTTATCCTGCAAAATAATTGCTTCGGCCTGCCGTGCAAGGCGATCGGTTTCCGATAGTGTCGTACCCGGCGGCATCGTATAGCCCATCAGGAAGTAGCCAGGATCCTGGTTCGGGAAGAACGAGAACTTCAACCCGCTGGCGACGAACACGCTAAGAACGACGAAGAGTATAAAAATGCCGACGATCGTCATACGGTGGCGTAAGCTCCAGGCCAGCAGGCGATGATAGAAGCGCCCCATAACACCCGGGTCTTCGGCTGCTTCCTCAAGCAGCTCTTGCTCGGGTGTTGGGTTGGCGATGACATGCGAGCCAGCATGCACAACTTTCTTCTGCTTGAAGAAATATGCCGACAGCATTGGCGCTAGCGTGAATGCTTCGACGAGCGAAATAGCCATTGCAGCGGCTACAGTGATACCAAATGCCCTGAAAATAATGCCAGTAATGCCCGACGTAAAGGTTACTGGCAGGAACACCGCAATAATGGTGAGCGACATTGCCAGCACCGAGAGCGCAACCTGAGCAGTGCCACGGCTCGATGCGACCATTGGCGTTTCACCACGCTCCATGTGGCGGAAGATGTTTTCACGCACCACAATCGCGTCGTCGATCACCAGACCGACCGAGAGCGACAGTGCGAGCAGCGTTAACAAGTTAATCGTCTGCCCAAATACCTTTAGCGCCGCAAAGGTTGCAATCAGAATCACGGGTAGGCCCGCGATCGTCACCAGCGTATTGCGGAGGTCGCGGAAGAATAGAAGCACCACGAGCATCGCCGATACTGCAGCAATAAGCAGCTCCTCGATCGCGCCTCTAGTGGATTGGGTTACCGCAGTCGATTGGTCGTTTGGAATGAAATACTTAAGGTCGGGCTGCCCGGCGAAGATTGAGCCAAGCTGCGCTTTAATGCCATTTGCCACAGCCACAGTGTTGCCGCCAGATTGCTTGCGGATGGCTACGGCAATCGCATCTTTGCCATCCAGTCGTGCGTAGCTAATCGGTTGAGCAACGCCATCTTCAATGGTTGCTACATCGCCAACGCGATAGGGTGTGCCCGTAATCTGGATGCGAGCAATATCGGCTGGTGCCTGAATTTGGCTGGGGACGCGCAGGCTAATATCGGTGGTGCCCTGTGTGATCGAACCCAGGCCACGGCTATTATTCGCGGTCTGAATTGCCCGGGTGATCTGCACTGGTAATACCTGCCAGGCTTTGAGCTTCGCCAGATCCATCTGAACATTGATCTGGCGAATCTGGCCGCCGCTTACGTCAACCGAGCCAACCCCCTGTACCCGTTGCAGACGCGGAACAATGTCGTTATCGACCAGGCGGCGTAGCTCCAGCGGCGATTTCCCACCTTCGCTGGCAATCGTCAGCGTCAAAATTGGGGCATCGTTGATGTCTATTTTCTGGAAGATCGGGTCATTGACATCGCGTGGGAGGCGCGGACGCACCGCATTGACTTTGTCGCGCACATCTTGCTCGGCGCGGTTCACGTCGACACTTGTGTCGAATTCGGCGATGATAACGGCCACGCCCTCGCTCGAATTTGACGTAATGTGCTTTATGCCAGTAAGGGTATTAAGCTGATCTTCAATCGGTTTTGCAACCTGATCGGCGACACTCTCGGGGCCAGCGCCGGGGTAGGGTACACTTACCACCACATATGGCACCGAAATATCTGGTAGCAAGTTGACTGGCATTGTGGAATAGGCTAACAACCCGATCACAATCGCCAATAGCATAAGCATCGTAATGAAGACCGGCTGGCGAATTGATGTATCGGAAATAACCATGCCATTGAGCTTTTCCTGCGTGGAACGGGCCATAGGCGAACCCCAACTTTCTCATAGATCCATGGACATAGCTGCACACGGTAACTGTGCTTTAGGTCACGAACGACACTATACTGGACAATTGCTTTACTTGCAAGTAGGACTTTTGACGGTTCAGTTATAATTGTATATTATACTGTCAGTGTTATTGTGAATACGGCTGATATGCCTGTACAGATTGCTGGTGGATACGAGAATGTAAGGACAGTTTGATGGCAATTCCTTTACGCGAGCGCCGACGACAGCTGCTACGCGACGAGATTTTACAAGCAGCTGGCGCGCTACTCAACGAAAAAGGCTACGCAGCAATATCAATGGATGAGCTAGCCAGCTGCGCAGGTATTTCAAAGCCGACGTTATATAGCCATTTTGCAAATAAAGAAGATTTGATTTTTGCCGCGGTGATGCATTGGTTTGATCAAATAGACCAAGCTGTGCAGAACGACCCTACCCCACGCACGCCGCTTCAACAGCTCACATTTGTCTTACGCATCGCGCTGCAAATGCAGATTGACCACGGCGCACTCTCCCCTCGTCCCTGGTCTCCCGAAGTTTTTCAAATAGTGCGTCAGCGTGAGGAAGGGTTAGCACGGCTACGCCAGATCGATGCAGTAGTAAGCGAGCTAGTGTTGGCGGGGATGCATAAGGGCGAAATTAATCGAAGTTTGGATGCCGCCGCCGTTGTTCGAGCGTTTTTTGCGCTGCTTAATGCGCTAAATTCTCCCTTTTTTAAGCTTCGTCCCTATGATCGAGCTGTGCAATTCAGCGAAATTGTACTAAACCCAGGCACCATCGCCGATACACTTGCTGAAATCTTCGAGCGGGGGGTTCGCGCACCAATCTCGACGCCTCAATAATGCGCTCTATTGCCTAAAATACGATCGATATGAGTGCTATTGATGATGACGTTGTAATTCCAAATGAGGTTGCATCGCATTCGCTAAGCTGGCCTGCGCGCCTGTACTTGCTCCATACAGCTCTACTTACGACCAGCCTGGCAATCGTCGGTCTCTTCTTCAATTTCACCATTCTTGCACTCGGGTTTCCACTTAACTTTCTAGGCCTTATCAATACCGTTTCTTTTGTCGTTTCGGCGGTGCTGGGCCTGCCCTTACTCTGGCTACTGGCGTACCTGCCCCTGCGGTTAGCGTTAGCCAGCGGTGCGCTTATACAGGGCTTTGGGGTGTTGCTCATTGCTGTGTGGCCCTCATCAACGACCATTCTTATCGCGAGTGCAGCGCTGGGGGCGGGTAGCGTACTCTTTGAAATGAGCGCGGCTCCATTTATGATGCAGCACAGCACGGCTGCATCCCGCGATCGCCTGTTCAGCACAAACACTGCTATCCGCATTGGTCTGGCCGGTGTAGGGAGTTTGCTGGCCGGGCCACTGCCGGGAATACTGGCAGGATGGTGGGCCGTTGCTCCTCAGAGCGCTGCTGCATACCGTGGAACCTTTGTCCTTGCTGCGGCTGGCGTGCTTGTTGCCATTGTTCCATTACTCCTAATACGCTCGCATGTAGCCTTGGAAAGACCAAACCCCACTACCGAGCAGCATGTATTCTCTGAAAGGAAAGTGTCTGCCGCTTCAGTGAGCTGGCGCGCCCTCATTCAGAATCCTGCCCCCTTGCTAAAAGTCCTGCTGTCCCCTGCGCTGATCTCAATTGGGGCCGCGCTCCTTATACCATACCTCAATCTGTTTTTTCAACAGCGATTTCGGGTGCCCGATACCATGCTTGGTTTTATTTTTGCTGGTTTAGGGGTAAGTACAGGCGTTGCCGTCTTGCTTGCTCCACGGCTTTCCGCTCGGGTTGGGCAAATGGCTACAATTGTGCTTACCGAAGTGCTGGCTATTCCCTTTCTGATGCTGTTGGGCGTAGCCCCGGTGTTGGGTATTGCGGTGGGCGCAGCCTTGGTTCGGGCCGCCCTCTTTAATATGGGCGCGCCGCTCTACGATGCGTTTGCAATGGAACATACTTCTGAAGCGGCACGGCCAACCGTGATGGCACTGATGAGCGCCGCATATAGTGTTGGTTACCTGTGGGGGCCTTTACTTAGCACCTATATCCAGGTGCATTATGGTTTCGCACCTTTATTCCTAATCACCACAACGTGCTATATTATGGCAGTTGGAATAAAGTACTGGTTTTTTCTGCGCCCTCGGGCTGGCATAGCTGTTATTGGTTGAAGCATACAAAAAACCAGCCCGTTCATACTGAACGGACTGGCTTTCGCGTTGGTAGCGGCGGATGGATTCGAACCATCGACCTTCGGGTTATGAGCCCGACGAGCTGCCACTGCTCCACGCCGCGATGGCTGGGTGCACGGACCTACTCTCCCAGCGGGCAACCCGCCAGTAC
>WBZP01001295.1_pt1 | contig 31361 bp, 35 predicted proteins | sample 5204301 | NCBI WGS metagenome assembly WBZP01 (sample SAMN12412401, study PRJNA552823) | activated sludge metagenome | isolation source: activated sludge from nitrification reactor of wastewater treatment plant... | place: USA: Pennsylvania | collected 2017 | reverse complement strand
AACCGCAGTTGGACGCCTCCGCTGGTGCGTTTGGGCGGGTGGCTGGCGCGAAGCGACAACGCCGCAGGCTGATGCCTGCAAGGCGGAGCGACAAAGCCAGGCGCCCGACCGGACGTGCCAACGGGCGCGTAGCGCGCTCCCCCATCGAATGATGCCTGTCGAAGGCAGCGGAGTCCGTGTTCATGAGGTTGCCCAAGGGAAACCAAGCGGTCAACTGCTGTTTCCAGGTTCAATCCTGACGCCGCCGGAACACCCACCTCCGCTCGTCCGAAACCTCCGGCGCGAAGGCATAGCCGTCGTAATCGAAGCCTTTCAAGCCTTCTGGCCCGTCCAGCCGGTTGACCACGGCGTAGCGCGTCATCCGGCCGCGGGCGCGTTTGGCGAAGAAGGCGATGATCCGGTAGCGGCCGGACTTCCAGTCCTCGAATACCGGCTGGATCACCTGGCCCTTGATCTTCCTGGCGACGGCGGCCTTGAAATATTCCTCGGAAGCGAGGTTGACCGCAACCGGCCGCGGCATTCCGGCAAGTTCGCGGTTGATCGCGGCGAGGAGCGTTTCGCCCCAGAAGGCGTAGAGGTCCTTGCCCGCCGCGTTGGCGAAGCGGGTGCCCATTTCGAGGCGGTAGGGCTGCATCAGGTCGAGCGGCTTGAGTATGCCGTAGAGACCGGACAGGATACGCACGTGCCGCTGCGCGAAGTCGAGGTCGGCCGCCGACAGCGTCTTCGCCGCCAGCCCGTCGTAGACGTCGCCATCGAACGCCAGGACCGCCTGCTTGGCGTTCTCCGGTGTGAACGGCAGGCTCCAGTCGGCGAAGCGGTTGAAATTGAGCAGCGCCAGCGGGTCGGAAATGCCCATCAGGCCGGCGAGGTCGGCCGGCGACAGCTTGCGCAACCGCCTGACCAGCGTTTCCGATTGCTTCAGGAAAACCGGCTGGGTATGGGTGGCGACCTGCGCGGGCGTCTTGTAGTCGAGCGACTTGGCGGGGGAGAGAAAGATCAGCATGGAGGCGGCCTTCGTTGATATTCTTGCATTGCGCTATGCCGCATTTTAACGGCTGGTAAAATTCCGTCTTTGAATTTTCGGGAACGCCCATGAAACGCACCCGCTTCGGCTCGCGCGATCGCCTGTCGCGCGACGCGGCAGAATTGCAACGGCTGGCTACCGGCCTCTCCGAATCGGGCGGCAAGCTGGAGGACAGGTTCTGGGAAGGGCAACTCGGCGAACTGGTCGACAGCCTGCTGAAGAACGGCGCCGAGGACGAAATCAACACCGCCCTCGACCGTCTGTTCGAGGCCAGCCCGCGCGCCCACGACGAGCTCGCCGACATGGTCGAATCGTGCGCCGAGACCGGCCGCCTGGAAGCGCTCGGCCAGGAATTCGACATCCAGTTGTTCGCGGCGCCGGTGCTGGCCTGGTCGCGCTTCTCGATCCCCGCCTGCCCGCTGCCCAAGAGCACGCTGCAAGCGCTCAACACGCAGCTCGGCGCCCACGTCTTCGGCGCCCAGGCGCGTGTCGGCCTGGCCGATTTCCTGTTCAGCCCGGACCAGTTGCCGCGCAGCTTCTGCGACACTTGGCAGTTGACCCAGGCGCTCGGCCAGGCGACGCTGGCCGGCCAGCATCTCGCGGTCGACAACTCCGGACTGCCCGAAACCAACCGCTTCCTGTCCGATGTCCGCTACCTCGTCGGCGCCATCGCCGTGCCCCGCGGCGCCGCGCTGTTCCGCTGGAACGAGAAGGACGGCAACAAGGAATCCGCGCTCAAGGAATGGATCAAGCAGGGCAGCCCGAATCTCGAACCGCTGCTCACCGGCTGCGCCTGGCAGCCGTTGCTGCCCGATGCCTACCACGCCTCGTGCCGCAACGCCGACCGCCTGTCGCGCCCGTATTCGCTGAAGGCCTCGATCGCCTTCCTGCAGACCATGCTCGGCCTGACGCCGGCCGACCTGCGCGCCGTCGTCGGCCCCTGCTACGACCGCCGCATGGAGGAATACCGCGTCGGACTCGGCCCCAAGGACCGGGACGAGACCTACCACGGCATCGTCTGGCCGCTGCTCGGCGCCGAGGACGAAGGGACCGACGCCGCCGGCGAAATCGAATCCGTGCTGCGCGAGGCCGGGGTCAAGGACGTGGTCTTCCTCGACCATCACTTCCCGCTGGAATTCTGCGACGATTGCGGCGCTCCCCTCTACCCCAACGTCGATGCCGAACTGGTGCATGCCGAAATGCCGGAGCAGCCGGCGGCCAGCTCGCAAGTCCTGCATTGACCGGCAAGCCGGCGAACGCGGACTGGCTGGCACGCAGCCAGGCCGCCGTCTGGCACCCGTGCACGCAGATGCGGCACCACGCCGACGCCGGCCCCGCCCACCTGCCGCTGGTCCCGATCGCTCGCGGCCGAGGCGCCTGGCTCTACGACTTCGACGGCAAGCGCTACCTCGACGGCATCAGTTCATGGTGGACCAACCTCTTCGGCCACGCCAACCCGCGCATCAACGCGGCGCTGCGTGAACAACTCGAAACACTCGAACACGTGATGCTCGCCGGCTTCACGCACCAGCCGGTGGTCGAGCTTTCCGAGCGTTTATCGGCGTTGACCGGCGGCGCTCTCGGCCATGCCTTCTACGCCTCGGACGGCGCCTCGGCGACCGAGATCGCGCTGAAGATGAGCTTCCACTACTGGCGCAACGTCGGCCGCCCGGAGAAGGCGGAATTCCTCTGCCTCGCCGGCAGCTACCACGGCGAAACGGTCGGCGCGCTGGCCGTCACCGACGTCGCCATCTTCAAGGACGCCTACGCGCCGCTCGTGCGCTCGGCAACCGTCGTCCCCTCGCCCGACTTCCGCCTCGGCGAGGCCGGCGAGACGCCCGCCGACGTCGCCCGCCGCACCGCCGCCGCGCTGGCGGCCCATCTCGAAGCCCACGGCGAAAACATCGCCGCCCTCATCGTCGAGCCGCTGGTGCAGGGCGCCGCCGGCATGGCGATGTACGACCCGGAATACCTTCGCCTCGCCCGCCAGTTCTGCGACCGCCACGAAGTACACCTGATCTGCGACGAGATCGCCGTCGGCTGCGGCCGCACCGGTACTTTCTTCGCCCACGAGCAGGCCGGCATTCGCCCCGACCTGATGTGCCTGTCGAAAGGCATTTCCGGCGGCTACCTGCCGCTTTCCATCGTGCTTTCCAGCGACACGATCTATCAAGCCTTTCTCGACGACTCGGTCGCCCGCGCCTTCCTGCACTCGCATTCCTACACCGGCAACCCCCTCGCGTGCCGCGCCGCGCTGGCGACGCTCGACATTTTCGATTCCGACGACGTGGTTGCGGTCAACCGCCAAAAAGCGGCCAAAATCACCGCCGCCCTCGCCCCGCTCGCCGACCATCCGCAAGTAAAGCACCTGCGCCAGCGCGGCATGATCGCCGCCTTCGACGTCGCCACCGCCGACCCGTGGTTCTCGCGCAAGTTCTACCGCGCCGCGCTCGACCGCGAAGCCCTCGTCCGGCCGATCGGGAACACGGTGTACGTGATGCCGCCGTATGTCGTGGAGGAAGCGGAGATCGCACATCTCGGGCGGGCGGTCGCGGGCGCGCTGGAGGGAGCTCTCGGCGACCCCGGCTAGTTGCACACTGAATGAAAGGCAGATATCCGTCGGTCAGCAGCCCGTCGGACCCGGTTTGACGACGAAGACCTGCTTTACTCAGCAGCCAAGGAAGCCACCGACCCGAAGCATTCAATCAACATTGAACGCCTTGTATTCCTCGGACAGCTTGTCCAGGAAGACGACCAGCTTTGCATTCATGTCGGAATAGTCGTTTTGCCTGAGCGTGTCCGCTTGCTGAACGAATCGATGATGGGCCAGTGCTTCAAGCGCGGGATCGGCATTGGCGATCAGTAGTTCGATGATCTCCGAGTTGAACTCCATGTGGCACTGAAAGCCATAGACCCGTTTGCTGTATTCGACGATCTGCCGGGAGCAGCCTTCGCTGTAAGCAACGATCTTCGCTTCGGGGGTCAAGCCAGGCATGTCGTTGTGCCAGTGACCAACTTCGAGCCGGTCGCCGAAATGTGAGAACTTCTCGTTGGCAAGTCCGTCGCTTGTGAGCACGATCGGAAACTTGCCGATTTCCTTTTCCGGACTATGGGCGAACCTGGCACCCAGTGCCTCGCCAATCAGTTGCGAACCGAGGCAAACCCCGATCACCGCACGCCTGGCGGCGACGCACTTGGCGATCAGTGAAATTTCCGCTGCCGCATTGAAGTGAGGACATTCATCTTTCGTTGTTGCGGGAGATTGCGGCCCTCCCATGACGATCAGGAGATCAATCCCACCGGCTGATGCCGGCAAAGGTTCGCCCTGATAGACCTTGGAATAGGAAACGGCGTGTCCTCGACTGCGCGCCCATGCCTCATAGACACCCGGAGCCTCGAACGATTCGTGAACAATGAAATGAATACGCATGCCAAGTTTCTCGCCATCGTGGTTTGGCGGCAATTATCGCTTGTCGGTCCGCTTCCGGCCGGCTGCTTACAGCTCGTATCCAAAGGATCGGATAATCGCCTTGGCCTTGTCGCCTTTGAGATATCCCATCAAGGCAAACGCTCCCTGGTTACCTCGCCCTTTATTCAGAATGACAGCGTCCTGGCGAATCGGCGTGTAGTATTTGGGCGGTATCATCCAAGCGGACCCGCTGGTCAGGTTGCCGTCCTTGTAGACTTGGGATAGAGCAACAAACCCGAGTTCGGCATTCCCCGTGCTGACGAATTGATGGGTCTGAGCAATGTTCTCTCCCTGAACTATCTTCGACCGGACCTTGTCCGCGAGGCCGAGGTGATTCAAGGTTTCCATCGCTGCCGCCCCGTACGGCGCGGTCTTCGGGCTGGCCAGGGCAATGTGCCTGAAATTTCCTTTGACCAGAACTTCCCCTTGGCTATCCACATAATCTGCTGCTGCAGACCAGAGGACGAGTTTGCCAATCGCGTAAGTAAATCGTGATCCCTTGACGGCATGCGCTTCGTTTTCGAGTCGCGCGGGAGTTTCATCGTCCGCCGACAAGAACACCTCGAACGGCGCACCGTTGGTGATTTGGGCGTAGAACTTCCCGGTTGCGCCAAAGGCCATCGCGACTTTATGACCAGTGTCCTTCTCGAATTCCGCGGCGATTATTTTCATGGGGGCCGTGAAATTCGCAGCTACCGCGACTGACACCTCTTCGGCATTGGCAATCTGGGTCACCATGAAGGCGGCCGCAACTACAGAAATGGTTGTATGTAGGCTGGGCATGGTGGTATGCGCTCTGTGCTGGGGGAGTTAGGCGGGAATGCCAATGATGACGCTGGATGCCTTGAAGACCGCGATTGCCGCAACCCCGACTTCCAGACCCAGGTTGGCCACACTTTCATTGGTCACAATAGCCGTGACTCCCAAACCGCCAGGAAGCTCGATGACCACTTCTGAATTCACTGCACCGGGACGAATTCGAGAAACCTTGCCGGCCAATTGATTTCGAGCTGAAACCCGCAATCCTGCGTCGGGCGTCATGAGCATGACCGACGGCGCCTTGATGAGTGCAAAGACCTCGGCGCCAATCGTCAGCTCGAGGTTCTTGGTGCTCTCGCTCGTGATAGTGGCGACCAGGCGTTCTCCACCGGAAATTTCGATGTCGATCTCGTCATTGACAGCTCCTGGCTTGATTGCGGTTACGGTGCCGTGGAATTGATTGCGAGCGCTGGTCTTCATGGTGAGTCTCCGGATAAGTATCAAGTCCTCGACGAGGCCTTGGGCTTGTGAACCAAGTTGCTGGATGAAACGCCTGTGCTCCTGTTCGATGAGCCGGAAATTGGTGATGATCTGCCGGCCCCGTCCGGTGAGCCGGGTCGAGCCGCCGCCCTTTCCGCCAGTAGTGCGTTCAACGAGGGATTCCCCTACCAGTGAGTTCATCTGGTCGATGGCATCCCACGCCGCCTTGTAACTCATCTTCATCGCCTTGGCGGCTCTGGTGATCGACCCCAGTTCGGCCACCAGTGCGAGCAGCGCCACCCGACCATGCCCGCCGAAACTCCTGTCTCCGACGGACATCCAGAGGCTGCCCTTCAATTCAATGGGTTGAGTGCGTGTATGGTATCCATCGGAATCCGGAACGGCGGACATGGTGACGTGCCCTTGATGTTTCGTTATGCTCAACATGATATAACGAAACGTCGCCGAGATGACAACGCATTCCACGCAGTAAGCGAGCGTCCATGGCAGGCCGGCAACAGCCCTGACAATCGCCGAATGCCAACGCCGCGCCCTTACCCCCGCTGGTCCAACAGATCGTCGCCATGCCGCTCAGCCCTTGACGCAGACCACCTGGCGCAGCGTGTGCACGACTTCCACGAGGTTGCGCTGGGCGTTCATCACGGCCTCGATGTCCTTGTAGGCCATCGGGATTTCGTCGATCACCTCACTGTCCTTGCGGCATTCGACGTGGGCGGTAGCGCGCACCTGGTCGGCGACGCTGAAGCGGCGGCGCGCCTCGTTGCGGCTCATGGCGCGGCCGGCGCCGTGGCTGCACGAGCAGAAGGATTCCGCGTTGCCCAGCCCGCGCACGATGTAGCTGCGCGCGCCCATCGAGCCGGGAATGATGCCCGGTTCGCCCTTGCGCGCCGACACCGCGCCCTTGCGCGTGACCAGCACCTCGGCGCCGAAGTGGGTTTCGCGCTGCACGTAGTTGTGGTGGCAATTGACGGCCTCGACATCGGCGGAGAACGGTTTGGCGATGATCTGCCGCGCCGCGGCGACGACGTGCCGCATCATCAGCTCCCGGTTGCGGCGCGCGTAGTCCTGCGCCCAGCCCACCGCCTCGACGTAATCGTCGAAATGCGCCGAACCTTCCCTGAAATAAGCCAGATCCTTGTCCGGCAGGTTGGCGAGGTGCTGGCGCATGTCGGCCTGGGCCAGTTCGATGAACAGGTTGCCGATGGCGTTGCCCACCCCGCGCGAGCCGGAATGGAGCATGAACCAGACGCGCCCCGCTTCGTCGAGGCAGATTTCGATGAAATGGTTGCCGGTGCCGAGCGTGCCGAGATGCTTGTGGTTGTTGGTCTTGAAAAGCTGCGGATATTTTCCGGCGATGCGCTCGAAGCCGGGCAAAAGCCGCTTCCATTCGGCGTCGACCGCAGCTGGCGTGTTATCCCAGGCGCCCTGGTCGCGCTGGCGCTGCCGCGGTGGCGTGCGTCCGTGCGGCACGGCCGCCTCGATGGCCGAACGCAGGCCGTGCAGCTGGTCGGGCAAATCGGCCGCCATCAGGCTGGTGCGCGCCGCCATCATGCCGCAGCCGATATCGACGCCGACCGCCGCCGGGATGATCGCCCCGCGCGTCGGGATCACGCTGCCGATGGTCGAACCCTTGCCCAGGTGCACGTCCGGCATCACCGCCAGATGGCGGAAGATGAAGGGCATCCGCGCCGTGTTCATCAACTGCCGGCGCGCCTCGTCCTCTACGGGCACGCCTTCGGTCCACAGCTTGATCGGTTTGCCGTCGGGAACGGGCTGGGTTTGAAAAGGCATCGTATTCCTTGCGTCGCACTGCATCGGCAACGATATTAGCCGGTAGTTCCGCCTTCCACGCGCTTGCCTTGCCCCTGTATTTGTATTACTGTTAATACAGAACCGCCTCGGAGCCAAGCCATGACCACGACCGTTCGCATTCCCCCGCGTCTCGAACAAGCGCTGGCCCGCTATTGCGTGGAAACCCGGCGCAGTAAGTCAGAAGTGATCATCGAACTGCTCGAAAACCGCTTCACCGCCGAGTCGCCGGCCAAAACTCCCTATGAACTGGCCTGTGAAACCGGCTTTGTCGGCGCCCTCTCGCTTGATGAAAACGCCGCCGAAAACAGCCGCAACACGGTGCGTGCCGCCATCGCCCGCAAACACGGCCGCTCGCGCGAATAATGGAGGTCCTGCTCGTCGACACCGGCCCGCTCGTCGCCATCGTCAACAAACGCGACAAATTCCATCCCGGTTGCCTGGAATACCTCAAGAACTATCGCGGCCGCCTGCTCACAACCTGGGCTGTGCTCACCGAATTCGCCCACATGGCGGATTCCATCGGTGCCACCTTGCCGCTCTATCACTGGATCGAACGCGGCGGGCTTGAACTCATGCCGCTCGGCCGTGAGGAGTTGGTCACCGCCATCGACTGGATCGAGCGCTACGCCGACCGCCCGATGGACCTGGCCGACGCCTCGCTCGTCGTCGCCGCCCTCAAAACCGGCAGCACGCAGATCTGGACGCTCGACCGCGATGATTTCGAGACCTATCGCCTGCCCGGGCGCAAACATTTCAAGCTGGTTTGAAGCACACCTTTTGAATCAAGATCCCTTTGACCAAGCTCATACGAGGAGACTGCAATGGCCGTCTTCACTGGAACCAACCAAGAGTTCAAGCGCTACATTGGCCCCCGCCTGCGTAACCTTGTGCAGATGGTTACAAAGAAACACAAGGCTGCTATCGCTGCTTGTGAGCACTGTGGCGTCGGCGAGGATCTAGAAGCAGCTCACATTCAGGGCAGAGATCGTAATCAGATCATCGACCTCTTGATGGGTGTCAACTCGTCCACGCATTTCGTTACCGTTGATCTTGAGAAATTCGAGACGGACTTCCGAAGGGAGCATGACCCGGTCGAGAAAGCCATCCTTATTTTGTGTCGCCGGTGCCACTCGAAGTACGACGCCGGTCACCAATCTAGTCAGTCGAGCGGAACTATGGGTACAGGTGCCAAACCCATGGCCCTGAGGGAAAGCAGGCAGGATATGTTGCCAATCACATTTGACCCACCGCAGTCGGCTGAATTCAAGCGTCGGTTGTTGAGTTCCCGAAGAGCGGAACTCGTTATCCATTACGGCGATGGCCGGATTGATCACCGTCCCTGGGATGCGTCGCGACTCTCGAAAAGCTCCAACGTTATAGGCAACCTTCGATCACGACCGGAGTTTAGGCAGGGATCGTGGCAGGCTGCGGGCATCATCAAGGTGCATGTACGCGTCTCGAACAGTGATGCCTAACCCCGTGAGCAACCGGAGACAAACCCCGACTGCAAGACTCCGAAGAGATCATAGAAGCATGGCGAAACCTGGGCCACCCTCCAAATGCCTGAGCCACTCTCAAAGGCCCCATCTCCGCCAGATGAACTCCGCCGCTTGATTGCACCGGCTACAATGTATATACTTCGCGTATACACTACCAAGGAGTTCCCATGACCTACGCTCGCGTCTTTCAGTCCGGCAATAGCCAGGCCGTTCGTCTGCCCAAGGAATTCCGTCTGAATGTCGAACAGGTGGAGATTTTCCGGCGCGGCGATGAAATCGTGTTGCGCGAAGCGCCGGTCGATGCCACGGCCATCTTCGATGCACTGGCCAGCCTGCCCGCCGACTTCATGGCCGACGGCCGCGACGATACGCCGCCGCAGGAACGGGAAGCCCTCTGATGAGTGCAGTTTATCTGCTGGACACCAACATCTGCATATACATCGCCAAGCACAACCCGCCGGCCGTCCGCGAACGTTTTGCCCGACACACCAGCCGCGAACTGGCGATGTCGGTGATCACGCTGGGCGAACTGCGCTTCGGCGCCGAGAAAAGCCAGTCCCGCGAACGATCGCTGGCCGGCGTCGCCCGCCTAGAACAACTGATCCCGGTGCATGCCTTGCCCGAAGCCGCCGGAGAACACTACGGGCAGATTCGCGCCGGCCTGAACAGCCTCGGGCAACCCATCGGCAACAATGACCTGTGGCTCGCCGCCCACGCCCGTGCCGAAGGGTGGGTTCTGGTGACCAACAACGCGCGGGTATTCGTCCGAGTGCCGGCTTTGCAGGTCGAAAACTGGGTAAGTAGAGGTGATTGAAGACCACCTGACCGCCAACCTCGCAGAAATCGCCACCGCCGGCCTGGCCCGCCGCCGCCGCGTGCTGGAATCGCCCTGCGGCCGGATTGCCACGGTCGACGGCAAGAATGTGCTCAATTTCGCCAGCAATGATTACCTCGGGCTGGCAAGCAATGCGGAAATCGCGCAAGCGCTGGCCGCTGGCGCGCGGCAATGGGGCGCCGGCAGCGGCGCTTCGCACTTGGTCAGCGGCCATCTGGCGCCACATGAAGCGCTGGAAACGGCGATCGCCGCCTTCGTCGGCTTCCCGCGCGCGCTGACCTTCTCCACCGGCTACCTGGCCAACCTCGCCATCGTCCCGACGCTGGCCACGCGCGGCGCCATGATCTTCTCGGACAAGCTGAACCACGCCTCGCTGATCGACGCCATGCAGTTGGCCAAGGCCGGCGGCGCCGAAGTGCAGCGCTATCCGCACGGCGACATGACGGCGCTGGAGCGGCTGCTCGCGGCCAGCCGTTCGCCGAACAAGTTGATCGTCAGCGACGCCGTGTTCAGTATGGACGGCGATCTCGCGCCGCTGCCCGCCCTGTTCGCGCTGGCCGAGCGCTTCGACGCCTGGCTGGTGGTCGATGACGCGCACGGCTTCGGCGTGCTCGGGCCGCAGGGTCGGGGCAGCCTCGCCCATTTCAACCTGGCGCAGCACCCGCGCTTGCTGCTGATGGGCACGCTGGGCAAGGCGGCCGGGGTCGGCGGCGCTTTCGTCGCCGGCTCGGAAACCGCCATCGAAGCCCTGCTGCAGAAGGGGCGGACCTACATCTTCACGACCGCCGCGCCGCCGGCGCTCGCCTGCGCATTGGCGAAGAGTCTGGAAATCATCGAACACGGCGACGCCCTGCGCGCCAACCTGTTCGCCCGCATCGGCCAGTTGCGCGACGGGTTGGCCGGCCTGCCCTGGCAACTGCTGCCGTCGGCGACCGCCATCCAGCCGCTGATCGTCGGCGGGAACGCGGCCGTGCTGGCGCTGGCGCAGGCGTTGTGGGCGGATGGCCTGTGGGTGCCGGCGATCCGCCCGCCGACGGTGCCGAAGGACACGGCGCGCCTGCGCATTTCGGTTTCGGCGGCGCACACGGCAGCCGACATCGACCAATTGATTCGCGCCCTCAAGGAACTGGCATGACCGCTCCCTTCGTCTTTCTCCCCGGATGGTGCGTCGGCCGCGGCCCGGAACTCGCCGCGGTCGACGCCCTGCACGGGACGATTCTCGACCTGCCCGGCTACCGCGGCGCGCCCCTGATTGCCGACTTCATCGCCGCCGCCGACGACATCGCCGCCCGCCTGCGGCCGGGAACCCACCTTGGCGGCTGGTCGCTCGGCGCCCAGATGGCGCTGGCGATCGCCGCCCGCGCGCCGGAAAAGGTCGGCAAACTGGTGCTGATCGCCGGCACGGTGTCCTTCATCCAGCGCGCAGGCTGGCCGCACGCGATGCCGCCGGAAATGCTGGAGGAGTTCGCCGCCAACGTCGCCAGCGATGTCGAGGCGATCCTGCCGCGCTTCGTCGGCGGCTTCAACCGCGGCGACGCGCGCTCCAGGGAGGTCACCCGCACCCTGCTCGACCGCGCCGACCCGCTCCCGCCCGCCGCGACGCTGGCGACCGGGCTGGGCTGGCTGCGCGACGTTGACCTGCGGCCGCTGGCGCCTCTGGTCAGGGCGCCGGTCCTGCTGATCCACGGCGCGAACGATCCGCTGATGCCCCTGGTCGCCGCCGAGGCGCTGGCTGGGCTGATTCCCGGCGCCCGCCTCGCTGTCTTCGCCGACTGCGCCCACGCGCCCTTCATTTCCAGACCGGAAGAGTTCCTGCTGCAGGTTCAAGACTTCCTCAATGAGTAGACCTTCCCGGGCGCGCATCCGCAATTCCTTCGAGCGCGCGGCGCCGACCTATGACGCCGCCGCCGTCGTCCAGCGTCGTGTCTGCGCCCGTCTCGCCGCCGGCTTGCCCTCCACCATCGCGGCCCGCCGGATCCTCGATGCCGGCTGCGGCACGGGCTTTGCCCTGCCTTTGCTGCGCCAGCGCTTCCCGGAAGCCCGGGCGATCGCCCTCGACTTCGCACCCGGCATGCTGCATCGAATTGACTGGCCGTGCGAACGCGTCGCCGGCGACGTCGAACACCTGCCGCTGGCGCCGGCCAGCATCGACCTCTACTGGTCCAGCCTCGCCGTGCAATGGTGCGACCCGGCGCGTGCGCTGGCCGAGGCACGGCGCGTGCTGGCGGACGGCGGCGCGCTCGCCCTCGCCAGTCTCGCCCCCGCCACTTTCCATGAGTTGCGCACGGCATTCGCCGACATTGACGCGCATCGCCACACGCTCGCCTTCCACACGCCCGAGGAGATTGGCGAGCTGGCGTCGCTCGCCGGCTTCGTCGCGGTCGACGTCGAAAAACACCGGGAAATCGCCCACTACGCCGACTTCCGGAGCCTGTTGCGCGCGGTCAAGGCGATCGGCGCCAACCAGCTCGGCGCCGGCCGGCGCACCGCCCTGATGAGCCGTGACGCCTTCGCCCGCGCGGAGGCCGCCATCGAGGACCTGCGCGAGCCCGCCGGCCTGCCGCTGACCTACGACGTCATCACCCTCCACGCCCGCACATGAGCCAAGCCTACTTCCTGACCGGCACCGATACCGAGATCGGCAAGACCTTCATCACCTGCGCCCTGCTCCTCCGCGCCCGCCATCTTGGCCTGAAGGCGGCCGGGATCAAGCCGGTGGCGGCGGGCACCGACGCCGCCGGCAGGAACGACGACGTCGAGCGCATCCGCACCGCCGGCAACGTCGCGCTGCCGACGGATGTCATCAACCCCTACCGCTTCGCCCCGGCCATCGCTCCCCACCTGGCCGCCGCCGAGGCCGGCGTCGCCATCGACTTCGCGCGCATCGCCGCCGCCTGCGCCAGCGCGCGGCGCCGGGCCGACCTCGTCATCGTCGAAGGCGTCGGCGGATTTTGCGTGCCGCTGGGCGTCGACCGCGACAGTTCCGATCTCGCCGTCGCCCTCGCGCTGCCGGTGATCCTCGTCGTCGGCCTCCGGCTCGGCTGCCTCAATCATGCCCTGCTCACCGCCGAAGCCATCGCCGCCCGTGGTCTGACACTGGCCGGCTGGGTCGCCAACCGGATCGACCCCGACATGGCCCGCCCCGAGGACAATATCGCCGCCCTGCGCGAACGCCTTGACGCGCCCTTGCTCGGCAGGGTGCCGCGCATCGCCGGCGGCCGACCGGCCGACGCCGCCGCCTGCCTTGACCTGCCGGCCGGGATCTGACGGCGCACGCCCGGAAACCCGGCAGCGGTTATAATCCCGCGCCATGAAACTGCTATTCGACCTGTTCCCCGTCATCCTGTTTTTCGCGACCTTCAAGTATTACGGGAGCAATCCCGAAGGCGCCGCCGGCCTGGTCGGCAGCCTGCTCGGGAGCGCCGTGCTCGACGTCAAGCAGGCGCCCATACTCCTCGCGACCATCGTCGTCATCGTCGCGACGATGGCGCAGATCGCCTGGGTGCATTTGCGCCACGGCAAGGTCGACAGGATGCTGTGGGTCAGCCTCATCCTGGTCACCGTGTTCGGCGGCATGACCCTGATCTTCCAGGACGAGACCTTCATCAAGTGGAAGCCGACCATCCTCTACTGGGTGTTCGCCGGCACTATGGTCTTCGCGGCGCTGGTGCTGAAGAAGAATCCAGTCAAGGCCATGCTCGGCGAACAACTGGCCCTGCCCGATCCGGTGTGGAGCAAGGTCAACCTGTCGTGGATCGCCTTCTTCCTGTTCATGGGCGCGCTCAACCTGATCGTCGCCTTCAACTTTTCGACCGATACCTGGGTCAATTTCAAACTCTTCGGCGGCATGGGCCTGCTGCTCCTGTTCGTGCTCGGACAGGGCCTGCTGCTGTCGAAATACGTCGAGGACAAAACATAGATGCTCTACGTCATCATCGGTGAAGACCACCCCGGGACGCTCGACCAGCGCCTCGCCGCCCGTCCCGCCCACGTCGCGCGCCTGCAGGCGCTGCAGGCGGACGGCCGGCTGATCCTCGCCGGCCCCTGCCCGGCCATCGACTCGCCCGACCCCGGCCCGGCCGGCTTCTCGGGCAGCGTCATCGTCGCCGAGTTCGCGTCGCTGGCCGCGGCCGAGTCGTGGGCCGGCACCGACCCCTACGTCGCCGCCGGCGTCTACGCCACGGTCACCGTCAAGCCGTTCCGGAAGGTCCTGCCCGCGTGAGCGGTGACACCGTCGAACTGCTGCGCCAGCGGCTGGCTGTCCTGGAACCGCTGTCCATCGCCATCGAGGACGAATCGCATCGCCACGCCGGCCACGCCGGCGCCAGGGACGGCGGTCATTACAAAATCACCATAGTCGCCGCCGCCTTCATCGGCCAGAATACGGTCAAGCGCCATCGGGCCGTTTACGCCGCGGTCGGTGATTTGATGCGGGGCCGGATTCACGCGCTCAGCATCGGCGCTTTTTCACCCGACGAAGTATAATCGTCTGGTTTCTACCCCACACTCAAGGATTATCGAATGATCAAAGTCTCTCCTCTGGCCGCTCTGCTCGTGGCTGGCTTCCTCGCATCCGCCCCGGCCCTCGCTGCCGACAAGGGCGGCGCAAGCGGCGGCGGCGTTGCCACCGTCAACGGCCAGCCCATTTCGCAAAATACCTATAACGCCTTCGTCGCCCAGCAGAAGGCCCAGGGCGCGCCGGATTCACCGCAACTGCAGAACGCAGTCAAGGAAGAACTGATCCGCCGCGAACTGCTGGTCCAGGAAGCCAAGAAGAAGGGCCTCGACAAAAAATCCGAAGTTCAGGGCCAGATGGAACTCGCCCGCCAGGCCGTGCTGATTCAGGCGTATCTCTCCGACTACGTGCGCGCCAACCCGGTCAGCGAAGACCAACTGAAGAAGGATTACGAAGCGATCAAGGCCAACCTCGGCTCGACCGAGTACAAGACCAAGCACATTCTGGTCGCCAACGAGGATGAAGCCAAGGCCATCGTCGCCAAACTCGATAAGGGCGAGAAGTTCTCCGAACTGGCCAAGCAGTCCAAGGATCCGGGATCCAAGGACAATGGCGGCGACCTCGGCTGGAGCTCGCCGAGCACCTACGTCAAGCCGTTCTCCGACACGCTGACCAAGCTCAAGAAGGGCGAATACACCAAGACCCCGGTCAAGACCGACTTCGGCTATCACGTCATCCTGCTCGAGGACACCCGTCCGCTGACCCCGCCGCCGTTCGACCAGGTCAAGCCGCAACTGCAGCAGCGCGCGCAGCAGCAGCAGGTCGAGCAACTGGTCAAGAAGCTGCGCGAGGGCGCCAAGATCAACTGAGCTTCATCGGCCGCAAGCGAAAAGGCCCGCCGGTTTCGGCGGGCCTTTTTCATTCCGGCATTGCCATGCGGTCTTTACGACATCTTTACGTCAATATCGCCAGAATGGTCAGCGTTTTTACATGGGGTGGCTTAGTCTGAACGCACTGAATCAACGGAAGCGGATCATGACTAGCGAAGACAACCCGATCGGACTGACGGCGGAACGTTTCAAGCCATGGCAGCGCGCAATGCTCACGGCACTGGCCTGCTCGGCCACCACGCTGCTGGCGACACCGCTGCTCGGCCACCTCGACCTCGCCAACATCGTGATGCTGTTCCTGCTCACGGTGCTGCTGATCGCCGTCAGCCTCGGCCGCGGCGCCGCGGTGCTGGCGGCTGTCCTCAGCGTCCTGCTATTCGACATCTTCTTCGTGCCGCCGCGCTTTTCGCTCAATGTGAGCGAACTCCAGTATCTCGTCACCTTCGCCGTGATGCTGGCGACCGGCCTGATCACCGGCCAACTGGCCGCCGTCCTCAAGCAGAAGGCGCACGAGGCGGAGGTCCGCGAGCACAATACCCAGGCGCTCTACGACGTCGCCCGTCAACTGGCGGGAACGCTCGCCGTCGAACAGGCCGTCGCCATCGTCCGGCAATTCATCCACGGCCAGCTTGAAGCCGAGGCGGCGGTGCTGCTGCCAGGCGAGGACGGCGCCCTGCCGGCGGATACCCACCCGGAGGGCTTCCGCATCGAGCCGCACCTCGCCCGGGTCGCGCTCGACAGCGGCCAGCCAGTCCGCGACAGCGAAATCGGCGGCAGCGGCTACGCCTCGCTCTACCTGCCGCTGCGCGCCTCGCAGCGGGTGCGCGGCGTGCTCGCCATCGCCTTCCCGGCCGCCGCGCCAACGGTGCCGCCAGACCGCCTGGCGCTGCTCGAAGCGCTCGCCTCGCTGCTTGCCATTGCCGTCGAGCGCCTGCATTACGTCGACGTGGCGCAGGCGACGCAGCTCGACATGGTCGCCGAACGCCTGCGCAGTTCGATCCTCTCCGCCCTGTCGCACGACCTGCGGACGCCGCTGACGGCGCTGGTCGGGCTCGCCGACTCGCTGTCGCTGATCCGCCCGCCGCTGCCCCGGCCAGCCCTGGAAACGGCGCAGGCGATGCACGAGCAGGCCGCCCGCCTCGCCGGACTGGTCGGCAACCTGCTCGACATGGCCCGCCTCAACGCCGGCAACGTCACGCTGCGCCGCGAATGGCAACCACTCGAGGAAGTCATCGGCGCCGGCATCAAGCTGCTCGGCGGCGCGCTGGCCGACCACCCCGTCCGCGTAGCACTGCCCGCCAACCTGCCGCTGCTGGAGTTCGATGCCGTCCTGCTCGAGCGCGTTTTCTGCAACCTGCTGGAGAACGCCGCCAAGTTCGCACCGGCCGGCGCGCCGGTCGAGATCACCGCCGAAGTGCTCGCCGACTGCGTCGCCATCCGGGTTTGCGACCGCGGCCCCGGCTTCCCCGCCGGCGACCGCAGCACACTGTTCGACATGTTTGCCCGCGCCTGCGAGGTCGCCGCCCGGCCCGGCACCGGGCTCGGGCTGGCCATCTCCCGGGCCATCGTCGAGGCGCACGGCGGCACCATCGCCGCCGAGGACCGCGTCGGCGGCGGCGCCTGCGTCCGCTTCACCCTGCCCCGCGGAACACCGCCAGTCGTCGAGGAGGAACGCGCATGAACGCGGCCCCGAAGGTCCTGCTGATCGAGGACGAAAAGCAGATACGCCGTTTCGTCAGGCTCGCCGTCGAGGAGGAAGGCTGCCAGGTCAGCGAGGCGGAAACCATGGCCCAGGGTCTGATCGATGCCGGGCTGAGCAAACCCGACCTGTTGATCCTCGACCTCGGCCTGCCGGACGGCAACGGCATCGACCTGATCGGCGACCTGCGCGGCTGGTCCGACGTGCCGATCCTCATTCTCTCGGCGCGCTCGCAGGAAAACGACAAGATCGACGCGCTCGACGCCGGCGCCGACGACTACCTGACCAAGCCGTTCAGTGTCGGCGAACTGCGCGCCCGCGTCCGCGCCCTGCTGCGCCGGCGCGGTCGCAGTGGCGATGCGGCGGGACCCGTCGTCGAATTCAGCGATGTCGCGGTCGACCTCTCGCGGCGCGTCGTTTTGCGGGCAGGCGCCGAGGTTCATCTGACGCCCATCGAATACCGCCTGCTGGCCACCCTGCTCGGACACCCCGGAAAGGTTCTGACGCAGCGCAGCCTGTTGCGCGAGATCTGGGGGCCGTCCTACGTCGAGAGCAGCCACTACCTGCGCGTCTACGTCGGCCATCTGCGCCAGAAACTGGAAGTCGACCCGACCCAGCCCCGGCATTTCCTGACCGAAACCGGCGTCGGTTACCGCTTTCAACCCTGAAGGAAACCCCATGCAAGTGCAAGACAACAGGCGTCTGGCGACGCTGACCCTGGCCGCCCTCGGCGTCGTCTACGGCGACATCGGCACCAGCCCGCTGTACGCGATCAAGGAAGTCTTCGGCGGCGCCCATCATCCGGTCCCGATCGAACCCGCAAACGTGCTCGGCGTCCTCTCGCTCTTCTTCTGGTCGCTGATCATCGTCGTCACGCTCAAATACGTGGCCTTCATCATGCGCGCCAACAACAAGGGCGAAGGCGGCATCATGGCGCTGATGGCGCTGGCCCTGCACAACGGCGACCCGGCCTCGCGCCGGCAGCGGCTGCTGATCGCCCTCGGCCTGTTCGGCGCCGCGCTGTTCTATGGCGACGGGGTGATCACACCCGCCATCTCGGTGCTTTCCGCGGTCGAGGGACTGGAACTGATCACGCCGACCTTCAAACCCTACATCACCCCGATCACGCTGGTCATCCTGGTCGGCCTGTTTTTCGTCCAGCGCCGGGGCACCGCCAGCGTCGGCGCCCTGTTCGGCCCGGTGATGCTGCTCTGGTTCGCCGTGCTGGCCGTATTGGGCGGCATCGCCATCGTCCAGCACCCGGCGGTGCTGGCTGCGGTCAACCCGGTCTACGGGGTCAATTTCCTGCTCGGCAATTCGGCGCTCGGTTTTTTCGCACTGGGCGCCGTCGTCCTCTGCATCACCGGCGCCGAGGCGCTGTACGCCGACATGGGCCATTTCGGCGCCAAGCCGATTCAATACGCCTGGCTGGGCTACGTGCTGCCGGCCCTGCTCATCAACTACTTCGGCCAAGGCGCGCTGCTGCTGGACGACCCGGCCGCCGTCGAAAACCCGTTCTACCGGCTGGCCCCGGAATGGGCGCTCTATCCGCTGGTGATCCTGGCCACCGTCGCCACCGTCATCGCGTCGCAGGCGGTGATTTCCGGCGCCTTTTCCATCACCCAGCAGGCAATCCAGCTCGGCTACACGCCGCGTCTCGAAGTGCGGCACACCTCGGAGCGGGAAATCGGCCAGATCTACCTGCCGGCGCTGAACTGGCTGTTGCTGATCTCGATCATCGCGCTGGTCATCGGCTTCGGAACTTCGTCCAACCTGGCGGCGGCCTACGGCATCGCGGTCACCGGCACCATGTTGATCACCAACATTCTGGCGGTCGCCGTCGCCGTGCGCTTGTGGCACTGGAGCCCGTGGCGCGCAGTGCTGGGTGCGCTGCCTTTCTTCATCATCGACCTCGGCTTCTTCCTCGCCAATTCGGTCAAGATTCCCGACGGCGGCTGGTTCCCGCTGGCCTTCGGCCTGACGATCTTCGTCCTGTTGACGACCTGGAAGCGCGGCCGCGAACTGCTGCATGAACGACTCGCCGCCGATGCGTTGCGACTCGAGCCCTTTATCGCCGACGTCGCCGCCAGCGACATCGGGCGCGTGCCCGGTACCGCCATCTTCATGACCCCCGACCCCGATTCGGTCCCCCACGCCATGCTGCACAGCCTCAAGCATTACAAGGCACTGCACGAGCAGGTGGTGATCCTCAGCGTCAAAGTCTTCGACGTGCCCTACGTGCCCGATATCGACCGTGTCGAAATGCATCGGCTGGCCGGCAATTTCTTCCAGGTCGTCGTCCAGTATGGCTTCAAGGACGAGCCGGACATCCCGGCGGCGCTCCAGCTATGCGCCAGTCACGATCTGCAGGTCGACATGATGAATGCCTCGTTCTTCCTCGGCCGCGAAACCCTGATCCCGAAACTCGGTTCGGAGATGGCCTACTGGCGCGCCATGCTCTTCGTCGCCATGTTCCGCAACGCCAGCAGCGCGACCGCCTTCTTCAAAATTCCATCGAATCGCGTCGTCGAACTCGGGTCGCAGATCGTGCTCTGACGAAGCCGATTACGCCACCCGCAACGGCAGGAAGGCCGAATTGATCCGGCCATAAGCACAGGTAAAACGGGATTCACGGAAAATTGATGCATGTCCGCGTCAAGTCCGGAAACCCCCGTTAGATTCCGGGTTGATGAAGCTCCCCGGTCTCGCCCTGATCCTCGGCCTCTGTCACGCATTGCCGGTGCTTGCCGCGCTGCCGCTCCAGCCGTGGCTCGACACCGCCCTGCCCGGCGCCCGCATTCGCCTGCCGCCCGGCGTTTACCAAGGGCCAGCCGTGATCTCCAAGCCGCTGACCCTCGACGGTGACGGCAAGGTCATCATCGACGCCGGCGGCCACGGCACCGTCCTCACCGTCAAGGCCGACCGCGTGACACTGCGCGGCCTCACCCTGCGCGGCAGCGGCGATTCGCATGACCAGCTCGACGGCGGTCTGATGGCCGAAGGCAGCAACCTGCTGATCGAAAACAACGTCATCGAGGACGTGCTGTTCGGCATCTCGCTGCACAAGGTGACGGACAGCGTCGTGCGCGGCAACCGCATCCGCTCGCGCGCCGTCGATTCCGCCGACCGCGGCGACGGCCTGCGCCTCTGGTACAGCAGCGGCAACCGCATCGAGAACAACGACATCGCGCAGATCCGCGACGTCACGGTCACCAATTCGCCGCGCAACCGCTTCACCGGCAATACCATCCGCGACAGCCGGCGCGCCTTCAATTTCCTTTTTGCCCATCGCAGCCTGGTCGACCGCAACCTTCTCGAAAAGAACTCGACCGGCATCATCGCGCTCAATTCCGACGGCCTGACCATCCGCAACAACCGCATCCTGCACGCCATGGACGCCTCGGGCGCCGGCATCGCGATCAAGGAAACCTCGGCGGCGCTGGTCATCGGCAACGAGATCGTCCATTGCGCGCACGGCATCATGGCCGATTCGCCGATGAACCCTTTGAACCGCATCGTCTTCATCGACAACCTGGTCGCCCACAACATCACCGGCGTTTATTTCTACGGCGCCAAGGGCGGCCACATCGCCATCGGCAACACCTTCCGCAGCAACCTGTGGCCGGTGACGATCATCGGCGACGGCGACCCGCTGAACGATACCTGGTGGGGCAATTACTGGGACGACTACGAAGGTTTCGACCGCGACCGCGACGGCTTCGGCGACCGCCCCTACGAACTGCTCGCCTACGCCGACCGCATCTGGATGGAAACGCCGGCAGCGCGCTTCTTCCGCAACTCGCCGGCCCTCGAACTGCTCGACTTTCTCGAACGCCTGGCGCCGTTCGCCGCACCGGCGCTGATCCTGCGCGACCCGGCGCCGCGCATGGCCCCGAAGGCAACTGCCGGTACCAGTCTCTCCCCGCCACGCAAGAACTGAGGCTCTGTCTGGTCGTCCGAAACCACGGGTACTCCGCCGGCAGCAAATTGGCACGATATAATGATATGCGTGAATTATCTAACAGACAGTCGTTCGACATCACGTTAGACTACGCACATCGAACATGGTCACCAAAGTCAAGACATATACTGTTCGGCAATTTTGATTATTCGGATAGGTCGAAAGGATTTGAAATGAAAAACGGAAGCAGCCGTAAGGTACTTGCACTGAGCCTTGCACTGATTGCAGCCGGACTGTGCGGCGCAGCTCGCGCGGAATCGAATTTTCAGACGGGTGCCGGAGCGTTGACCGCCACGGCGCGGGTCGATTTCCGGATCACGATCCCCAGAATACTGTTTCTTCAGGTTGGCGCCGGGACGCTCTACGCCAACAACACCGCAATCGACCTGATTGACTTTGTCGTGCCCGCAGCAAATATCGGCAACGCCACACCGGTAGTAGCGACGGCAGCCAGCGGCAACCTCGGCAATGGCACCGTCACCGCCATTGTGCGCGGCAACGGCGGCAACATCGGGTTGACCTCCGTGGCAACCGGCGCCCTCAGCAACGGCGCTGGCAGTTCGATCAACTGGTCGGAAATCACCACCTCGGCTGCGGCGCTGACCACTGCCACGGTGCTCACCCCGCCGACGCTGGCCAACGGCACCAGCGCGAATGTCCCGCTTACCGCGGTGGGCAGTGTGGTCAACCAGGATGCCCAGTGGACCTACAGGTACGCCAATAGCGCGATCGTCCCGGCCGGCACCTATGGCGGGGTGAACACCAATAACGGTCGCATCACCTATACCGCAACCCTACCCTGACACGAGGCTCGCCAAGAAATCCAGCGGATAGGCGCGATGACTCCGCTGGCGCACTTGCGGACTAGATATCCCGTGGCCAAGGCGGTCGCCTTGGCCGCTGCCGTTATTGCCTCCGCCGGCCCAACTTGGGCATTCACGGCCAATATCACCGCCGCGAATCCGCGCGCAATCTATCTGCAAGTCGGCGTCGGCCGATTCACCGGAGGAAATTTCAACGCCGGTGGCGTACCGGGCAACAATCCGACGGTCAACCTGGTTTCGGTCAGCGTACCCGCCAGCGCGGTAGGCACCGGCGCGGCTCAGGCGATGACCACCGACAGCACGGTTGGCGCGAGTTCCTATGACGGCTTTGTTTTTTGCAACACCCCGGCGCAACTGTATATCGGCGGGTTCTACCGCTACAACAACAATGCCGCCGGCACCGCCGCAACACTGACGGCCACGGCGCCAGCCAATCTGGTCAACACCGCCGGCGACACGATTCCATTTTCCCAGATATCCTGGACCAGCAGCGGCAATTCGGATTCCGGCGCCCAGCCTTTTCCCGCCGGAACGTTTACCGGGGCGGCGCAAACCATCGGCACCATCGCGCGCAACCAGTGGGCCGAAAGCTGTCACACCTTCTCCTACGCGAATAGCGCTGTCCGTCCGGCCGGGATTTACACCGGTCGCGTTACCTATACCCTGACCGCCCCGTGATCTTTACTGGGTTGACTCGACAGATCTTGTCGACCGCACTCTGCGCACTGACCACCACCTCGTGGGCCGCAACCGAGCGCATCGACGATACGGGCACCTCGCTCGAGAGCATCACGCGGATGTACTGGCGCCAGCTCGCGCCGTCCCGGAAGGTCGACAATACGATGGAGGGCAGCGCCCAAGTGCAGGTTCGCCTGAATCTCGCGCCATGGGTAGGCCGTACGGGCAGGATATTCTTGGTGCTCCCCGAGCAGCCGATGGGTCCGATACGCGCCTCGTGGCCAGCCCACGGTCGTTTCTCGGCCGGGAGCCTGATTTCCGGGCAGCGAGCGCTGGTTTACTCCGGGCCAATCACTTCACCTATCATGGAAGGCATTCTCGTCCTGAAGCTCGAGGTCGACGGCACCCGCCTTCAATCCATCCAGCGCCTCGTTTTTCATTTCGAAATCGACGTCAATCAATGATCATCGTGCTCAACAAATTTGCCCGGATGGCGGCGATCGCACCTTTGCTGGCCGGGTCCGGCGCTGTCCTCGCCCAGTTCGCCGCGGTCGTTTCGCCACCGCGTTTCGAACTTTCCGTAAAGCCGGGCGGTCGCGTGACCGAAGTCGTCGGCATCACCAACGCCGCCGCCGCGTCGGCGCGCTATCGAATGAAGACGGCCGACTGGACGTTCGGCGCCGACGGCGCGGTGACTTTCAAGGATGCGCTCGAACCGGGAAGCTGCCGGCCATGGGTTTCCATCGAGAACCACGAGATTCTCGCACCGCCGGGACGCCGGGTGGGATTTCGCGTACAGGTCGATGTTCCCGAGGATGCAACGGCTCAGGAGTGCCGCTTTGCCCTGATGATCGAGGGCGATGACCAGATCGTGCAAAGCCGATCCGGACCCAGCGTTCCGGTGGCGGGACGGGTCGGGGTCATATTTTATGTTGCCGTGGGCGGCGTGGCGCCGGCGCTCGATATGGCGGCGGCCGGGACGCGCGAGATCAACGGCGCGCGCTTGCCGATCATTAAGGTGCGCAACACCGGCAATGCGCATGGCCGCTTGTCCGGATTCTTGTCTGGCACCGACGCAAAGGGGCAGGAACTCGAATTTTCGCCGTCGACCTTTCCGATTCTCCCGGGAGAATCGCGCATCATCGAACTTTCGGCCGCCACTCGGCGCGGCGAAGCAGCCCGCATCGCCTATCCTGTCGTGGTGCGCGGCCACATCGAATGGGGTAATCAGCGCATCCCTTTCGAACAACGTTTTGAATAATGAGAAGCGTCCCGGCGAGATGGATTGCCTGCCTGCTCGCGACACTCTCCTTCCATAACGCCACAGGCGCGCCATTGCCCAGTGGCGAGGGCGATGCAGCTTACGAAGACCGGCTGATTCCCGCCGATGGGCTATGGGCCGATCCGGAAGCCGGCGACGTCTCGTATGATGAATCCGGCCCGGTACGTGGCGCCCGCATCGAGTTGTTCAAGACGATACTGAAGCGCAACGGCGAAAGCATTCAGGAAAACGGCGTTCTCTTCGGCCTCAAGCGCGAGACGGAAAACTACGGGGTGTTCAGCCTCGAAGGCTCGCTGCGCGACGGAGGGAACGATGTCATTACGGCTTGGCAGCGCAATCTCGCTTTCGAGGGCGGCTGGCGGGCCAACAATGGCCTCGGCATGATCAACACGCCAAGTATCGATCTCACGCGCCGTCAATATCGTTTCTTCATACCGACCATGACGATGGTTGGCGGGTCGACAGAGTTCATCAACGGACCCGGAACACAGTTTTCGGCTGGCATCGGGCAACCCGGTATCTATACGGGAATCCGGGTGCCGGCTTTCCTTCGCTTGCCGGGGAGCGTCTTCTCGGCAGGCGGCCAGTTCGCGCCATCGGAAAACTGGGAGGCAGGTATTCAGGTGGTTGGCGCCACTGACGTATTTCTCAATCCGAATCCGCACACAAACTTCAAGGGTCCGGCGCTCTCAACCACCGGCATGCTCGCCAGCGCCGCCTGGAAGGGCACGGGCGGCAGTATCCAGGCCAATATTATCGCTGTCGATTCGAATCTGAACGGATTCCATGGCGGCGGCTGGGTCGATGGATGGTTCCGGGGCGAAGCCGTTGATCACAATGCAGGCGTCTTTCGCCTGGAACCGGGACTACTCTGGGGCAACCAGCAAATCGTCACTGACATGCAAGGCGCCTATTACCGTGCCAACTACCAAAGCCGCCAGTGGCAACTGGATGGTGGTGTGGATTATGCCACCCCGGTTTCCGGGGCGTATCACGGATCGACTTTTGTAACCGGCAACGCGCGCTACCAGGTCTCGCGCGACTGGGGGCTTGGCGGTGGCGCCAATGTACGCCAGGGACTGAGCGATGCGTGGTCGGCATTTGCCTTCACGGACAATCAGAACGCCTGGGGCTCGACGCGCTTGCAGATGAACCATGCCGAGGATAAGGCTCGTAAAGGGTCGCAGTTTACTTTGGATCAAACCTGGCCGCTGCAACAGTCATTTCGCCTGAGCACGGCCGTTTCACTACTTCACGAGGACAGCAATTTCGGCTCCTTCAACAACCTGGGGCTATCCATCTACGGTGGTGGTGATCTGGGCAATAATGTCACGATCGATGGAAATATTCAGTGGAATTCCAAGGCCGGGTCGGTGCAAGGTCCTTCAACTTATGTGAATTTCGCGGTGAACTGGCGTTTCCTGCCGAACTGGATGGCGAGTGCCTTCGCCTATGAGAACAACGCGACCGTCTGGCGCCCGCTGGTTGTGGACTCGCCGATCATGAATCCCGACCTGAAGGAAACACAGAAGTGGAATGATCGCGGGATTTTTCTGTCGCTGCGCTATGAGTTCAACGCCGGCAGAAGCGCAGCGCCCCTTGGCGGCCTGCCCGGTGACGGTGGGGGACGTGTGGCGGGGATCGTCTACTTCGACCAGAATGACGATGGCCGGATGAACGCTGGGGAGCAGGGTGTCGCCAATCTCGTGGTGATACTCGATGGAAAATTTGTGACGCGGACGGATTCGACAGGACGATTCGAGTTCCCGCAAGTGCGGTCCGGCAACCATGTCATCGCTGTGCAGCCTGACAATCTTCCGTTGCCTTGGCGTCTGCGCGACGAGGGCCGCAGGGAGTTCGTCGTCAGTGTGCGAGGCACCACCACGCTGGAAATTGGCGTATTCCGTACGCGTTAAGCGCTCGGGCTTTGTGCCGCCATGGCGTACACCGCGCATCCCCTCGCGCGCTGGATTCGGGCGGCGATGGCCTGCGCCTCTGGTTCAGCGCCGGCAATCGCATAGAGGGCAACGACATGGGGCATGTCCGCAACATCACCGGCGCGCACTTCTACGGCGCCAAGGGCGGCCATGTCGCCATGGGCAATACCTTCCGCAGCAACCTGTGGCCGGTGACGATCATCGGCGACGGCTTCGGCGACCGCCCCTACGAACTGCTCGCCTACGCCGACCGCATCTGGATGGAAACGCCGGCGGCGCGCTTCTTCCGCAACGCGCCGGCCCTCGAACTGCTCGACTTTCTCGAACGCCTGGCGCCGTTCGCCGCACCGGCGCTGATCCTGCGCGACCCGGCGCCGCGCATGGCCCCGGGACATGCAGCGCAGCCGGCCAGGATCTACAACTGATACTCGGCGCCGCCGCCCTGCATCGCCATGTCGACGACACGCCGCGAGAGGTGGGGGGCGAACAGTGCTATCAGGTCGTAGTCGTGACGGCGCAGGTAGGTGCCACGGCGCAGGGCGAGGCGGGTGGTGTTGGATTCGAACAGGTGGGAGGCGTCGACCCCAACCAGCCCGGCATCACGCTGGGCGTCGAACGCCAGCGCCGAGATGATGCCGAGGCCGAGACCGAGGCTGACGTAGGTCTTGATCACGTCGGAGTCGAGCGCGGTGAGAACGATGTTGGGCACGGCGCCGATGCGCTCGAAGGCGCGGTTGATGCGTGAGCGGCCGGTGAAGGCGGTATCGTAGGTGATCAGTGGCCAGCGCGCCAGTTGATCAAGCGCCAGCGGCACCGATTCGAGTATCGGATGCCCTTCCGGCGCGATCACGCAATGGCTCCATTGCCGTACCGGCATGGTGATCAACTGCGGATATTGATCGAGCGCCTCGGTGGCGATGCCGATATCCGCATCGCCGGCGACCACCCATTCGGCGATCTGCGTCGGGCTGCCCTGGTGCATCTCCAGCTTGACCGCCGGATGGCGGGCGACGAAATCACGTACCACCACGGGCAGTGCATAGCGCGCCTGGGTGTGGGTGGCGGCGAGCACAAGTCGTCCCGTCGTGCCGCTGGCGAAGTCCGAACTGGCCCGCTTGAGATTGTCCGCCTCGCGCAGGATGCGCTCGGCGATCGCCAGTATCGCCTTGCCCGGCTCGGTCAGCCCGCTGAAACGCTTGCCGCTGCGCTCGAAGATCGTCACCCCGAGTTCGTCCTCGAGCAGCTTGACCTGCTTGGAAATCCCGGGCTGCGAGGTAAAGAGCGACTCGGCGGCCTCGGAGACGTTGAGACCCTGGCGCCGGATCTCGACGATGTAACGCAGCTGCTGGAGTTTCATGGAGGAATAAAATAACCAATCGATATAACAATCTAACCCAATATTCTTTTTGAATCAAATGCCCGCTGCTACGATGCGCGCCATGGACTTGCTCTATACCCTTTCCGGTTTCGTGGCCGGCGTCGGCGGCGGCAAGCTGGTCTTTGCCTGAGGAAAACAATGTACAAGTACGCTGCGATCGACCAGCAACTGGTCAACGAACGGGTCGCCCAGTTCCGTGACCAGGTGCGGCGCTGGCAGAGCGGCGAACTGTCCGGCGACGAATTCCGGCCGCTGCGCCTGCAGAACGGTCTCTACGTCCAGCGCCACGCCCCGATGCTGCGCGTCGCAGTGCCCTATGGCATGATGTCCAGTGTCCAGCTGCGCAAGCTGGCCTTCGTCGCGCGCACCTACGACCGTGGCTACGGCCACTTCACGACGCGCCACAACATGCAGTTCAACTGGCCGCGGATCGAGGATTGCCCGGACATCCTGGCCCATCTCGCCGAGGTCGAGATGCACGCCATCCAGACTTCCGGCAACTGCATCCGCAACGTGACGACCGACCAGTTCGCCGGTGTCGCCGCCGACGAAGTGATCGACCCGCGCCCGCTGGCCGAGATCATCCGCCAGTGGAGCACCTTCCACCCGGAATTCGCCTTCCTGCCGCGCAAGTTCAAGATCGCCATTTCCGGAACGAAGGAAGACCGCGCCGTCACCTGGTTCCACGACATCGGTCTGCATCTGAAGGAGCAGGATGGCGAAGTCGGCTTCGCCGTCATCGTCGGCGGCGGCCTCGGCCGGACGCCGATTCGCGGCCAGATCGTCCGCGAGTTCCTGCCCTGGCAGCACATCCTGACCTATTGCGAAGCGATCCTGCGCGTCTATAACCGCTTCGGCCGGCGCGACAACGCCTACAAGGCGCGCATCAAGATCCTCGTCCAGGCGCTTGGCGTCGAGGAATTCACGCGGTTGGTCGACGCCGAGTGGGCGCACCTCGCCGATGGGCCGGCAACCATCACGCAAGCCGAGCTCGACCGCGTCGCCGCCCACTTCAGCGCCCCCGACTACGACACCCTGCCCGACCACGACCTCGCTTTCGAACAGCACCGTCACGCCGAAAAGGCCTTCGCCCGCTGGGTCGACCGCAACACGCACCGGCACAAGGTTCCCGGCTATGCCGCCGTCACGCTCTCGCTCAAGCCGCACGGCATCGCTCCCGGCGACATCAGCGCCGACCAGATGGATGCGGTCGCCGGGCTCGCCGACCGCTACAGCTTCGGCGAACTGCGCATCAGCCACGAGCAGAACATCATCCTCGCCGACGTGAGGAAGTCCGACCTGCACGCCCTGTGGCAGGAAGCCAAGGCGATCGGCCTGGCGACGCCGAACATCGGCCTGCTGACCGGCATCATCTGCTGCCCCGGCGGCGATTTCTGCGACCTCGCCAACGCCAAGTCGATCCCCATCGCCAACGCCATCCAGGCCCGTTTCGACGACCTCGACTACCTGTTCGACATCGGCGAGATCGACCTCAATATCTCCGGCTGCATGAACGCCTGCGGCCACCACCACGTCGGCCACATCGGCGTCCTCGGCGTCGACAGGAACGACGCCGAGTTCTACCAGGTGACGCTCGGCGGCCGCCAGGGCAACGACGCCCGGCTGGGCAAGGTGATCGGCCCGTCGTTCTCGGCCGGCGAAATGCCGGACGTGATCGACAAGATCATCAAGGTCTATCTCGCCAACCGGCTCGCCGGCGAATCCTTCCTCGACACCTTCGATCGCATCGGCATCGATCCGTTCAAGAACCGCGTCTACGAAGGCCGCGCCCACGGCAAGGCCAGGGTTAGCGAAAAGGAGGCCGCATGAAGGCGCAACTGATCAGCGACAAGGCTGTCGCGGTCGACACCTGGAAAACCCTCGAAATGGCCGACGGCGAAACGCCGGAAGCCATCGCCCTGCCCGCCGGCGACATCATCTTCCCGCTCGCCGTCTGGCAGGCGCGCAAGGACGAAGTCATCTCCACCCACAAGCGCATCGGCCTGCTGCTGCAGCCGGACGACCGTGTCGAGGACATCGCCGGCGACCTCGACTACTTCATCGTGATTGCCGTCAATTTTCCGAAATTCGTCGATGGCCGCGGCTATTCCAGCGCCAGCCTGCTGCGCCAGCGTTACAACTACCGGGGCGAACTGCGCGCCGTCGGCGACGTGCTGCACGACCAGCTCTTCTACCTGCAGCGGGTGGGCTTCGATACCTATGCCCTCAAGGGCGACAAGGATGCGGCTTACGCGATCGGGCACGGCTTTTCGACGTTCGGCGACGCCTACCAGACCTCGACCAGCCAGCCGCGACCGCATTTTCGCCGGCGCGCCGCCTGAAGCAGAACGATGACCCCGAGCCTGCTCAACATCACGCCGGAACTGACCGCCAGCGTCGCTGCCAGGACGGTGGCCGCCCACACCCTGCTCGCCGGGATCGCCGGCGAGTGGTCGCCGGCCGCCTTCGCCAACAGCCTCGGCGCCGAGGACATGGTGCTGACCGACCTGATCGTCAAGTCGGGCCTGCCGATCGAGATCTTCAGCCTCGACACCGGCCGTCTGCCGGCCGAGACCTACGAACTGATGGCCGCGGTCGACAAGCACTACGGCCTCAAGCTCAAGATCTACTTCCCGCAGGCCGAGGAAGTCGAAACCTACGTGCGCAACCAGGGCATCAACGCCTTCTACGACTCGGTCACGCTGCGCAAAGCGTGCTGCGCCATCCGCAAGGTCGAGCCGCTACGGCGCGCACTGGCCGGCAAACGCGCCTGGATCACCGGCCTGCGCGCCCAGCAGGCCGCCACCCGCGACGGCCTGCCACTGCGCGAATACGACGCAGGCAACGGGCTGGAGAAATTCAACCCGCTCGCCGAGTGGACCGAGAAGGAAGTCTGGACCTACATCATGCAGAACGCCGTGCCCTACAACGCCCTGCACGACAAGTTCTACCCGAGCATCGGCTGCGCCCCGTGCACGCGCGCCATCTCACCCGGCGAGGACATCCGCGCCGGACGCTGGTGGTGGGAAAGTCCCGAGTCCAAGGAGTGCGGCCTGCATGTCAAGGGCTGAGCCGGGCCGAACCCTGCCTTGCCTATTCAGTAGGCCGACGTCTTCGGCGGGTTCAACTGGCCGCGAATCTCTCCAGCCTTGTGTTCGGCGCTATGAACATTCACGTAGAGCTCGCCAGCCTTGTAGGACTGATACGCGGCTTCGCTCAACCTGGTCCCGTCCGGCACCAGCCAGACGTTGTCGCCGCTCTTCGCCAGGGTGACGACAACCGCGCCGTTGGCCCCGGCCTTGCCGACGTGGATATGCGCCATCGTCGCCGCGACGCCGGAGGTCGTGACCTTCCCGCTGACGGTCATGTCCGGATTGATGGTGATCGCGCCGCTGCCCGAGGCCATCGTGGCGACGGGCGGCACCTCCGCGTCACCCGACAGTTTGAACAGCAACTCGTCGCCCGTCGCAGACGTCGAGAAGGCGGAGATGGCAAGGGCGGCGGCCGCGAGAACGCCGGGCAGACGAAGACGGAAGTTGGTGACGGAATCCATTGTTGACCTCTCACGAATTGGCAATTCAAATTGACCGGGCGAATCCGGCGCACTTGCCACCCGATTACATCCGGCGCGGAGCGTTACGGTTGATTCGACAGCAGGACATCGCTCCGGTTCAAGACCATGCCTGAAATCGCGACCTCCGCGCGCACCGCCGGCGCCTGGCGCGACACCGGACGCATGAGGGATCCCTGTGCCGCGCGAGTCCGCGGGGCTGGCGCCGGCATGCGCCCGGCAGACACGATCGATTCGCTGAATCTGTTGTAGCCTCTCCTGCACATCAATGGCAGAATCGCGCTTTCAACAACATGAGGAGGAGTACCGATGAACAAAGCCGAACTGATTGAAGCGCTGTCCGCGCGTGCAGAACTTTCCAAGGCGCAAGCCGCAAGCGCGATCGATGGTCTGGTCGACATCATCACCGCAGCGATTACCAAGGGCGAGTCCGTCGCACTGATCGGCTTCGACACCTTCAAGTCGGTCATGCGGGTGGCCCGCGAAGGCCGTGACCTTGCCAGCGGTGAAAAGCAGAAGCTCAAGAAGGCCGCGGCCAAGTTCTCCAAGCTCTCGGGTGCGGACATCCTGAAGGCCGTTCTGGTGGGCAAGAAGACCGAGCCGGAAAAGGCTGCTGCCAAGCCCGCCGCTGCCAAGCCCGCTGCCGCTGCCAAGCCCGCCGCCGCCGCCAAGCCCGCCGCCGCTGTCAAGCCCGCTGCCGCCGCCAAGCCTGTTGCCGCCGCCAAGCCCGCCGCCGCTGTCAAGCCCGCCGCCGCCGCCAAGCCCGCCGCCGCCGCCAAGCCCGCT
>WBZP01001294.1_pt1 | contig 31379 bp, 26 predicted proteins | sample 5204301 | NCBI WGS metagenome assembly WBZP01 (sample SAMN12412401, study PRJNA552823) | activated sludge metagenome | isolation source: activated sludge from nitrification reactor of wastewater treatment plant... | place: USA: Pennsylvania | collected 2017 | reverse complement strand
CGTCTGCAGTCAGGATTAAGCTGAGCATCGCAGGCTCCTTCCTGCTTCTCACCTTACACCCTGCCGTCAATTCCGCAGCAGAACGACGCTTTAATTGTTAAACTCCATAAGCCGCCGCTATGCGAAGCTGAGGACGCCAGCCAGTCCTTGCGGCCTGGCGCTAAGCCGTTACCGCAAAGGTCGCACCCTCGCGCAGCGCCTGCAGGTTCGGCTCCAGCAGGTGCGCATGGCGTTCAGGCAAGTGGCGGCGCAGCGCTTCAGCCGCCGCCTCCAGCGTCACCACGCCCGTCGCTGCACAGAGCGCGCCCAGCATCGCCATGTTCACCAGCCGCACATCCCCCAACTGCGTCGCCAGCGAGTTCGCCGGCATGGCGATCAGCCGCAGATCGCTGCGCGCCAGATTCCGGCGCACCAGCGAACTATCCCAGATTAGCAGGCCACCGGGCTTCACCAGCGGCTCGTACTTGTCGGCCGAGGGCAGATTCATCGCTACTACGGCGTCGGGGTTGTTGACGACGGGCGAACCAATCGGCTCATCCCCCACCATCACCGTGCAGTGCGCCGTGCCGCCGCGCATCTCGGGACCGTAAGAGGGGTACCAGGTTACCTCCAGCCCCGACTCCATTGCGGCATAGGCCAGCAGCTGCCCGGCAAAGAGCGCGCCCTGCCCGCCAAAACCCGAAAAGATCAGCGAACGTTCCATCCCGCCCCCTACTGCAGCGCCTGGTGGACCCGAAAATCGCCCATGGGGAAGACGGGCAGCACGTCGTCGCGAATGTGCTCGAGCGAGCGCACCGGGTCCAGGTGCCAGTTGGTGGGGCAGCTGCTCAGGATTTCGACAATCGAGAGCCCCAGCCCCTGCACCTGCGCCTCGAAGGCAGTGGCGATCGCCTTGCGCGTGCGCCGGATCTCGGCCGGCGCGTGCATCGAGCGGCGCACGGCATAGGCCACGCCCGGCGCCATCGCCAGCATCTCGGTGAGCCGCAGCGGAAAGCCATGCTGCAGCGTCGTGCGCCCCGTTGGCGACGAGGGCGTCACCTGGCCCGGCAGCGAAGTCGGCGCCAGTTGCCCGCCCGTCATACCATAGACCGTGTTGTTGACGAAGAAGACGGTGATCGACTCGCCGCGCGCCGCGGCGTGCAGAATCTCGTTGCCGCCAATCGACGCCAGGTCGCCGTCACCCTGATAGGTGAAGACGATCGATTGCGGCCGCACGCGCTTGATGCCCGTGGCCATGGCAGGGGCGCGCCCGTGCGCCGCACCGCACGAATCGACGTTGAAATACTTGTAGGCGAAGACGGCGCAGCCCACCGGTGCCACGCCAATCGTGCGCCCGCGCAGACCCATCTCGTCCACCACCTCGGCAATCAGGCGATGGATCGTGCCGTGCGAACAGCCGGGACAGTAGCTTGTCGGCGTCTCGCGCAGGCTCTCGGGCCGCGCAAAGACCACCTCAAGGCCGTCGGTGTTCTGCCCGGGCGCCCGCCCATTCGTCTGGGTCATTGTCCCGCAAGTTGTCACCGCCTGCAGCGGTACGTCAATGGTTGTCGTTGTCATGACTTCTCTCTATCCACAGGCCGGCGCTTACGGCGTGCTGCCGTTGCGCCGGCTGTACATGCTATCCTGGACAGCATAGACCCGCTGCAGGTGGAGCAGCTCGCCCAGCAGGTCGTCGGGCAGCGGGATCATGCCGCCCATGCGCCCGCGAAAGTGCACCGGCACCCGTTCAGGCGCACAGCGGCGCACATCTTCGGTCATCTGCCCGGCGTTCATCTCGACCACCAGCGCCTGCCCCACGCGCTGCAGCGCCGCACGCAGTGCAGCTTCGGGGAAGGGCCAGAGGCTGATCGGGCGGAAGAGGCCGACGCGCACACCCTGCGCCCGCGCCAGCCGCACGGCGCTGCGTGCAATGCGTGCCACCGTGCCAAAGGCCACCACCAGAATCTCGGCGTCTTCGGTCAGGTACTCCTCGTAGCGCACCTCGGCGGCGGCGATCTGCGCCAGCTTCGCCTGCAGGTGCAGGTTGTGCTGCTCCAGCCGCTCGGGCTCAAGCTCCAGCGACTGGATGATGCGCGGCTCGCGGTACTCTCCTTCGCCCGCGCCGGTGCCCGTCAGCGCCCACGCCGGCCTTTCGCTGCGCTGGGGTGTCATCGGCGGCATCTCCACCGGCTCCATCATCTGCCCCAGCGCGCCGTCGGCCGCCAGCACCACCAGCGTACGGTACTTGAAGGCAAGGTCGAAGCTGATGTAGGTCAGGTCGACCGCCTCCTGCACTGTGGCCGGGGCCAGCACCAGCGGACGGTAGTCGCCGTGACCGGCCGAGCGCGTGACCTGGAAGTAATCGGCCTGGCTGGGCTGGATGTTGCCCAACCCCGGCCCGCCGCGCATCATGTCCACCAGCACCGCCGGGCACTCCGAGCCCGCCATGTAGCTGATGCCCTCCTGCATTAGGCTGAACCCCGGCGACGACGAGCTGCTCATCGCCCGCGCGCCCGTACACGCCGCGCCATAGACCATGTGGATGGCGCCAATTTCGCTTTCGGCCTGCAGAAAGGTGCGCCCCAGCTCCGGCAGCCGCTGCGACATGTACTCGAGCAGCTCGGTCTGCGGCGTAATTGGGTAGCCAAAGAACGCGTCGACGCCGCCGCGCACGGCCGCTTCGGCAATTGCTTCGTTGCCCTTCCACAGCTCCCTCACGCAGCGCCTCCCGCTCCAGCCGCAACGACAGGCACCGCAGCCCCCGTGCGCCCGGCCCGCGCTGCGCGCGCCGGCGGCGGCTCGCGCAGCACCGTAAAGACCACGTCGGGGCAGACTAGCGCACAGAGCGCGCAGCCTGTGCAGCCGCCGTGCAGGCGCGTTGCAGCCGCAGCGGCGGACGCGTCGTCCGCTGCCTCGGCGGTGGGTGCATTGGGAGGAAGAAATTCGATCGGGTGATAACCGTTGCGGTTCAGCCCAGCAGCCAAGTGAAGCAGGTGCTGCGGACACGCCTCAATACAGAGGCCACACGCCTTGCACCGTTCAGCATCAATCAGTACGGCACCTCGTGCCATGGAGCCCGCCTCTCAATCGGGGTCATCCGGCCGTCGGCAAGCGGGGCCATCAGACCTGTCCAAAGGGGGAAGATGCGCCGCCATTCGTCGAGTGGAGATGTCGAACGGACCTCGGTGGGCAAGGTGGCGGCGCATCCCCTTTGATGCACGCGGCGGATTTCGGATTTTGGGCGTTCTGCTCCGCGCCGGGCCCGTAGGGTCGTAGGCTGCGTGCACCTCCATTGTGCCCGCATCGGTGCTGCGGCGGTAGGGACAAACGTCCCTCATTTTGTCCGGCCTGCGCACGACTTTTCGCCCCGCCCATACTCAAAGTACGATGTCACAGCGAAAACTGAAAAGTACACGGAAACGACGGAAACAACGGGGTAAAGCGTACCAGCAGACAGGCTTGGTGCTCCAGATTAGCTTCGCTCCCTCGAGCAGTTCCGTCGTTTCCGTTGTTTCCGTGTACTGTCTTGCTGTGTCTGTCCCGGTCTCTCGATTCTGGATTCTTGATCGTATCCGCCTCTTGGAACCCACCTACTCGCTCCCCATCTACGTCACCTGTTCGCTGCTCGAGCACAGCCGGCTTACGCCTGGCGAGCAGCGCGCGCTGCTTGCGCTTTGCTCGCGCGCCTTCGACGAACCATTCGAGCCCTACTGGCGCAGCCTGGGCGGCGCCGTGCACGTGCTGCTGCTCGTGGGCGGTTCGATTGTCGCCACCGCGTGCTGGTTCGAGCGCAGCTTGCAGCAGGGCGACTTCCCGCCGCTGCGCACTGCCTACGTCGAAGGCGTCGCCGTCGAGCCCGCACTGCAGCGCCAGGGCTACGGCGCCACGCTGATGAGCATCATCGCCCAGCAGGTATGGGAGTACGACCTCTGCGCGCTGGCCACCGGCGTCCCCTCCTTCTACGCCCGCCGCGGCTGGCAGGCGTGGCAGGGGCCTACCTTCGTGCGCACGCCCGCAGGGCTGTTGGCCACCCCCGACGAGGGCGTGATGGTGCGCCGCACCGGCCGCACCCCTGCCTGGCTCGACCTCAACGCTCCCCTCTCCTGCGAATGGCGCGACGCGCCGGATCAGTGGTAGAGAACTTCTGACGCAAGGGCACGAGGACGCCAGGGAACGCAAGGAAAAGCAAAGCGCTGCAGATGCAGCGTTTGGTGCCCTGCTCGACAATCAGAAGCGGCCGGCGGCCTTGAGCACCCGCAGCGCGCGGTGGGTGACCCACTTGTTCGGCTGCCCCCTGCGCCCGTATTCACCCCACGTCTTCGAGCCATAGGTGTAGCGCAGCGGCCATCGCCCCTGCGCGTCTGCCTGCGCCTCCAGCCAGTCCAGGAAGGAGTGCAGGCGCGGATCGCTGCCTTGGCCCAACGCGCAGAGCGCATCGACCGTCTGCAGCAGGTCGGTCATGTAAAAGAGCGGGAAGCCGGGCAGCCACCAGTCGCGGTTCTGCGGCTTGCCCTCGCTGTTGGGCCACGGCGCCTCCATCAGATTCTCCACCAGCAGATAGTCGATCGTCTGCGCGCAAGCGCGTTCCACCACGCCCGCTGCCAGTTGCGGCGCCCGCCCCTGCTTCTCCAGCGCGGCCAGCGCGCCCAGCGCCATCGCCACCTTCGTCGCGCCCCATGCGCAGGGCAGCCCGCCATTTGCCGCGCACAGAAAGCCCGGCCCGCGGTGGTATGCATAGTAACGCAGCGGCGCATGGCGATCCTGCATCGGCGCCACTCCCTCGCCGGTGACGCTGCGCGCCAGCCAGTTGAAGGCCTGTTCCAGACGCGGGTCATCGCAACCCAGGGTCGCCAGCGCCCAGCAGAGGTTGCCCTGCAGGCAGTCGAGCGTCTCGGCGGGTGTGCGGTTGGCGCTGAACTGGCCGGCCGGCTGCATGGCGTTCTGCACCATGTAGGCGCAGGCGGTAGCAACGCGCGCGTCGTCTTCCACATGCGCGCCCAGTTGCGCCAGCAGCGTCACCGCCCAGACGCCGCTCTTGTACTTGGGACCGTAGCCCGGCCCCGGCTTGATCCACCAGCCCTCGGGCTCCATGGCGGCCAGGATTGTGGCAATCGGCGCAACCTGATGCGCCAGCCTCCGCGCGGCGACCAGCTCAGGGTTGTCGTGCGCCAGCCCCACCAGGTCGCGCAGCGCCAGCGCGCGCACCGCCGGCTCCTGCGGCTCGAGCAGCCACTCCAGCGCCTCGCCATAGCGCTCAGAAACGGGCTGCACAGCGGCCTGCTCTTTCACCTGCATCACCCCACCTCCATTCCCCACACCAACAGCGGCGTCACCCCATTATCGCGCCATCCCACCCCACCGCGCCCCTCGATCCTCGATGCTCGATCGCCTGCGGGCTGTCTTCTCGCTTCTCGCTTCTCGCTTCTCGATCGCGTTTCCCCATGCTATACTCCCGCCTTGCGCCTTCATTCGCTGCCCGGTCTACGCCGGAGTACAGGAATCTACACATGACTCACACCCCAGCCTTGCCGGCCGGCACGCTGCCGCCCACCCCCATTTCCCTCGACTTCGCGCCCGACGCCCCCACCCCTCTCGATTCTCGATTCTCGATTCTCGATCGCGTGGCCGAAGGCTCGCTCGAACCGATCATCACCGCCACCGCCGAAGGCTCAACCGCCGCCCGCAAGTACCACATCTGGACCATCGGCTGCCAGATGAATGTGGCCGACTCGAACCACGTCGCCGCCGAGCTCGAGAAGATCGGCTACGGCCCCACCAACCGCCTCGACGACGCCGACGTGGTTGTGCTCAACACCTGTGTCGTGCGCCAGGCCGCCGAAGAGAAAGCGATCGGCAAGATCGGCAGCCTCAAGCCCTGGAAACAGGCGCGCCCAAACCGCACCATCGCCCTCATGGGCTGCATGGTCGGCGTCAAGCCCAGCCCCAAACTGCAGGCCGGCTACCCCTACGTCGACGTCTTCATGCCGCCCAGCGAGGCGACGCCACTGGTGAACCATCTGCGCCAGGCCGAGATCGACGCCGAGATGGCCGCAATTGAGCGCGACCAGCTCGAGCGCCGCTTTCGCCTGCAGGATGACGCCCAGCCTGCGCCGGGCGCCACATGGGGCCAGTCGATCAAGCACCTCGCGCTGAGTGGGCCGGCGCCGGTGGCGGCCCACGTGCCCATCGTCTACGGCTGCTCGCACGCCTGCACCTTCTGCATCATCCCCTTCCGCCGCGGCGTCGAACGCAGCCGCCCCGTTGCCGAAATCGTCGGCGAGATCCGCGGCCTGGTGGAACAGGGCGTGCGCGAAGTCACCCTGCTCGGCCAGATCGTCGACCGCTACGGCTACGACTGGCGCGAAGGCGGCGCCGGCCTGGGCAACAGCGCCACGGTGGCCGCCCATCACGGCAGCGCCGACGGCGGCTTCGATTTGGCGGACCTGCTCCACGAGGTGCACGCCATCGACGGACTCTGGCGCATCCGCTTCCTTACCAGCCACCCCAACTACATGACGCGCCGCATCCTCGAAACCGTGCGCGACCTGCCCAAGGTGATGCCGCAGATCGAGGTGCCGATCCAGGCCGGTGACGATGTCGTGCTCGAGCAGATGAAGCGCGGCTACACACGCGGCGAATACCTGGCGCTGATCGAGCAGATCCGCGACGTGCTGCCCGACGCCGCCATCCACACCGACGTCATCGTCGGCTTCTGCGGCGAGAACGAGACCCAGTTCGAGCAGACGCTGCAGCTGCTCGAGCAGGTGCGCTTCGACAAGGTGCACCTCGCCCGCTACAGCCCCCGCCCCGGCACCGTGAGCGAGCGCCGCCTGCTCGACGACGTGCCCGAAGCAGAGAAGATGCGCCGCCACAAGCTGCTCGAAGCGCAGCAGGAGGGCATCAGCCACGCCATCAACCTCGCGCGCCTTGGCGAAACCGTCGAGGTGCTGGTGGAGGACGAGGCCAAGGGCAAGTGGCGCGGCCGCACCCGCCACAACAAGCTGATCCATATCGACCCGCCCGCCGGCAACCCACCCCTGCGCGGCCGCCTGGTCGAAGCGCAGGTCACCTGGGCCGGGCCATGGAGCCTGCAGGGGCGCTACATCCGCGACGTCTCGCCCGAACCCATGGCGCTGCAAGGCGCCGGCGCCTAAGCCCGCACTTCGCGCTTCAGTTCCCAGAAGGAAACAACCGTGCCACGCATGATCTTTGTCAACCTCCCCGTCGCCGACCTGCCGCGCAGCCGCGCGTTCTTCAGCAGCCTGGGTTTTAGCTTCAACGAGCAGTTCAGCGACGACCAGGCCGCCTGCCTCGTCATCGACGAGAACATCTTCGCCATGCTGATCACGCGTCCCTACTTCCAGACCTTTACGCCCAAGGCGATCGCCGACGCCACGCAGAGCACCGAGGTGCTGGTGGCGCTCTCGGCTGAGAGCCGCGCGGCGGTGGATGCCTTCGCCGATGGCGCGATTGCCGGCGGCGGCCGCGAGGTGCGCCCGGCCTCGGACGCGGGCTGGATGTACCAGCGCGCCGTGGAGGACCTCGACGGCCACATCTGGGAATCTGCCTGGATGGAGCCGGGCGCCGTCCCCCCGCAGGAGTAACAACAGCAACAACTTCTTGACGCAAGGGAGCGAAGACGCCAGGAAACGCAAGGAACTGCCACAGCACCATTTGTGGCAGTTCCTTGCGTTTCCTGGCGTCTTCGCTCCCTTGCGTCAAGAAGTTGTTGTTTTTGGCCGCTTGCGTAGGTAGACCCACCAGTAGATGCCGCCCACCAGCAGCGAGCCGCCGATGATGTTGCCGATCGTCACCGGCAGCATGTTGAGCAGGAAGCCATTCCACGAGATATGCGGGTAGTCCGCCGCCGTCTTGCCGATGCTCTCCCAGAAGCTCGCCGGCGCCCACGCCTTCACCATCATGGCGTAGGGGAAGAAGTACATGTTCGCCACGCTGTGCTCAAAGCCCGCCGCCACAAACGCGGTGATCGGAAAGAGGATGGCGAGGATCTTGTCGCTCGTCGAGCGCGCGCTGTAGGTGAGCCAGACTGCCAGGCAGACAAGCCCGTTGCACAGGATGCCCAGCGCCAGCGCCTGCACAAAGCCGAGCGCGCCCTTCGATTCCGCCATGCTCAGCGCCTGCAGCCCCGTCAGCCCGCCGCCGAACGTATACTGCCGCCCCCCAAAGACCAGCGCCGCCGTCACCACGGCCCCCACCAGGTTGCCCACATAGACGATGGCCCAGTTGCGCAGCAGCATGGTTGTGCGCACGCGGCCCCCCGCCCACGCCATCACGATCAGGTTGTTGCCGGTAAAGAGCTCGGCGCCGCCCACCACCACCAGGATCAGCCCCAGGCAGAAGCTCAGCCCCATGAGCAGCCGCTGCACGCCCATCGGCCAGCCCGAACCGGTAAAGCCCGTGCCCGCCACCGTGGCGAAGAGCGCGCCCAGCGCAATGAAGGCCCCGGCGAGCAGGGCGAGCACAAAGAGGTCGACCGCAGGCAGCCCAGCCTTGCGCACGCCGATGGCCTCGGCCTTGGCGGCCATGTCCGCAGGCAGCAGCGCGTCCACAGAGAGCGGCGCGGGTGGCGGTGCAGTGCGCGCGCCCGACGCCGGCGCAGGCTTCTCGCCGTCATGCGCCGGCGCAGCAGGGAGCGCGACACGCGTCCCCTGTTCGCCTGCGCGCGCGGGGGCGGGGCGGCGGTTAGTGGCCATAGACTCGACTCCACTTGAGTTGACGCCCCTGCAAAGAGGCGCAGAGCGACAAGAAACTGCAAACGGGGCGCACGCGCAGCATCACCTGCGCGCCACATACAAGCATACCAGAGTCGGCCGCTTTGCTCACCGGCCATCTTGCCAGTCTCGACGGCGCGGCCACGTGCGACAAACAAACGCCCACCCCGTTCGGTTGAACGGGGTGGGCTGCTTGCCTGATCAAGCTGTATTTCGTGTGACGGTATCTAGGAAACGGCCTTCTTTGCGGCGTCCGCAGCGTCCTTGCCGGCATCCTTCACGGCGTCCACGGCATCCTTGGTCGCCGCCGCCGCGCTGTCGACCGCGCCCTTGGTCGCACTCGCCGCGCTGTCCACGGCGTCCTTGGTTGCGGCCGCACCCTTGTCGGCGGCGTCCGCAACCGTGTCGGCCGCCTTCTTGGTCGCCTCCACAGTGGCGTCTGCCACACCATCGGCCGCCCCCATCGCCTTGTCGGCCGTCTGCTTGACGGCATCGACAGCGCCGCTGGCAGCCTCGCTGGCCGCCTTGTAGGCATCCGAACCGACAGCAGCTGCCTTGTCCGCCGCACCCTTCAGCGCGTCACCTGCGCCGGCAGCGGCCTTCTGCGCGGCGGCGGCGGCATCGGCGCCGGCCGAGGAGACGGCGTCGGCGGCGCGCGAACCGCCCTCCTTCACTGCGTCGACTGCACCGGCCGCGGCACCGGCGACGGCTGCACCGGCTGCGCTTGCCGTCGCACTCGCTTTCTCAAGCACGCCAATAGCGTCTGCCGGCACGGCAAAACTCCACGCTTGCGCGCCCATCGACTTGATCTCGGCCTCGGTCGCCGCCATCTCAGCCTCGTCGCACATCACAATCAGCAGCGACTTGCCCTCTTGCAGCGACTTCTCGAGCCGCGCCGTCACCTCATCGCTGATCGGCACGCCGGCGCGCTTGAGAGCGCCCAGCCCGCCGCCCACCACCACGCCGCCAACGAGGCCGCCCAGCAGCGACAGGCCGCCGGTGAGCACGCCCGCAATCGCGCCCAGAATGCCGCCCCACTTCGCACCGGCGCCCGCCTTGCGACCGCCCGCCGGCGTGCTCTCGAGCTTGCCGCCGGACATGGTCACAATCTGCATGGCGCCCAGATCAATATCAGAGGTGCGCTGGTCCCACGCCTTCAACTCAGATGCTGCACTCTGGGCCCTTTCAAAGCCATCGAACAGCCCCAAGACTACACTCTTGTTCTCGTTGCTCACGGCGCGCTCCTTGTCTTGCTGATGGGCATGGATTGATTTTGAACGATGGGGGACGTCTTTCGATTGTAGCACCCCTTGCAAGCCCTTGCTGTAGGCGGCTCTACACGCTCGGCGTACGAAACGGCCCCGCCTTCTGCGTCGTTCCGCTCGACAGTGCATACGGCGCGTCCAGCAGCGTCGCCCGCAGCGCCGCAATGTCGGCCGGGCCGGTGCGACAGCAGCCGCCCACCAGGCGCGCGCCCGCCACGACCCAACGCGGCGGCGCGGCACCAAAGCCGGGATCGTCGGCGCCGGGCAGCCAGCACTGGTTCGCCGCATCCCACAACTCCCCGGAATTGGGGTAGCAGAGCAGCGGCTTTGTCGTCACCGTGCGTGCGCTCAGCAGCAACGACTCCACAAAACGGGGCGGCGTGCAGTTGATGCCCACCGCCGCCACCCACGGCGACGCTTCGGCCAGCGCTGCCACCTCGGTAATAGGCTCGCCGTGGTTCGTGCGCGCGCCGTCGTGGCAGCTCACGCTCAGCCACGCCGGAACGCGCAGATCATCCAGCAGCCGCACCAGCGCTTCGGCTTCGGCCAGGCACGGGATCGTCTCGCAGGCGAGCAGGTCTGCGCCAGCGTCGGCCAGCAGCTCCAGGCGCGGCCGATGCCAGGCCATCAGCTCGGCCACCGAAAACCCGTAGTCGCCGCGATACTCCGCGCCGTCGTGCAGCATCGCGCCGTAAGGCCCCACCGAAGCTGCTACCAGCGGCGTGCGCCGGCCTGCCGCGCCCGCGCCGGCCAAAAAGCGGTCGCGCGCCTGCTGCGCCAGCGTCACACTGCGCCGCAGCAGTTCGGCCACCTGTGCGCGCCCCAACCCGCACGCCGCAAGACCTTCGAACGAGACCTGATACGAGGCCGTGGTCGCCACATCGGCGCCGGCCGCAAAGTAGTCGTAGTGGACGGCCTCAATGCGCTCCGGCGCCTCGGCCAGCACCCGCGCCGACCAGAGCGGGTCGTTCAAGTCGCAGCCGCGCGCCTCAAGTTCCGTCGCCAGCGCGCCATCAAGGATCCAGATCGGGCCGGACCCAAAGTCCGGCAGTGCGGCAACGCCTTCATTCGCCATCAGTACCCCCGCCACCAGTCTTTGCGCGAGCGCGGGTCCAGGAAGACGCCACGGTCGCGCACCGCAACTTGCAGCACCGCACCGGCTGCGCTGCCCAGCAGCTCGTCATCGCGCAGCGCCGGCAGCACGCCACGTCCAGCGGCGTTGGCGGCGCGGTAGGCTTCCACCAGCGCCGGGTCCACGCAAAGACCTTCGAGGTGGACTGCATAACCGTTGGCCACCGAATCGTCGCGTGTGTAGCTCAGCGTCAGCCGCCCTACATCGGCGTAGAGCACCAGCACCTTGAAGCCGCCGCCATAGATCTGCGCGCTGCGATCGGGCGCCGTCAGCGGCTCGCCCGGCGTCGTGGCCAACCCCAGCAGCATCACCTCGCGGTGCTCCATCAGCGCGCCGCGACAGCCGTGCGCGCCGCAGCCCCAGTCCCAGTCGTACACAAGCGCCGCGCTCACAAAGCCGGGCAGGCGCGGGGACGCAAACAGGCTGTCGAGCCGCGGCGGGTCGCCATCACTCGGCCCGTCGATCGAGACCACTTCGAGCGCGGCGGCGGTCGCTTCCCAGCCGCGCAGCCCCAGGTTCAGATCGCCATGCGCGGCGTCGGGGTGTGCCGCCGGCGCCGAGGCAATCGGGATTGTTGTGTAGCTGCGGCTGCTGCTTGTGGGGCAGGCGACCGTGCTCTCGACCGCTGCCGCCGCAGCCTCAGGCTCAGTCTGCGCGCCCTCAGCCGACGGCGCCTCCGCTGCGGCAATCTGCATCAGCTCGGTGGTCACCGCTACCTGCCCGCTGCTCTCCTGCTCAGGGCTCTCCTGCGCGGGCTGCTCGCCGCCCAGGGCAGGCGGCGGGGAGGTCGGCACTACTGTGGGCGTGGGCGGTTCGGCCACGTAGCGCAGGCCACCGTCGGCTGCCGCCACCACAAAGAGCGACGCGCCCGCCGGCTGCATGGCCGGTACGGGTGTGGCCGGCACCGGCGTAGCAGTGGGCGCGCGCGTGGGCGTGGCAGTGGGCGCGCTCTGCGCTGCGGCGGCGACCTGGAAGCGTGATGCGTCGGCAGCGGCCGCGGCGTCCTGCGCAAGTGCGGCCGGCACGCGCAGCACGGGCAGTGCCTCGGCCTGCTCTGCAAGTGCGTTCTGCGTCGAGCGCGCGACCAACTCGCGCAGGCGCGGGTCGGCCGCGGCCGACGCAGCGGGGGCGGCGGGTGCGTGCAGCCAGGCCGCCGCCGGCAGCGCCAGCACGGCCACGGCCAGCACGGCCACGGCCAGCACCAGCAGCGCCACACGCCGGCCGCGCGTACTCCAGACAATCTGTGTCAACAAGGGCAGGAACTCACAGGCGCGCCAACAGCTCCTGGCGGCGCAGCACACGGGCGCCAATCACAATCAGCACGCCCGCCAACACAAAGAAGAGCAGTCCAACGGCCAGCGTCACCAACGGGCCAAGGAAGAAGATGCCTAACGACTGTCCCAGCATCAGCATCACCACGGGCAGCACCACAAGCCCGCTGATCTGGTTGGCGTCTTGCGCCGTCTTGGCGCGCGCCGAAACGATCACGGTGAGGCCAAGCGCCATCGCCGCCGCTGTGGGCGCGACCCAGAGCGCGAGCAGAATCCAGGTGAGGTCGGGCAGAATCGGCCGCCCGAAGACCGGCCAGGCGGCGATGTCGACGACGATCCAGTAGACCAGCGCCGAGACCCACGCCAGCAAGATGGCCGGCAGCGCCGCACCCACAAACTTGGCCACCATCAGGTCGGCGTCGGTGGTAGGCGTGTAGAGCAGCGCCTCGAGCGTCTTGCGCTCCTTCTCACCGGCGAAGGCGTCGGCCGCGATCACGCTGGCGGTCATGATCGGCAGGATCAGGTAGAGCGGCGCAAACATCGAGCGCAGAATGAAGAGCATCACCACCTGCTGCAGCGACTGGCCGCTCGTCGCCGCGCGCATCGACTCCGGCACAATTTCGAGCATCTCGGCAAAGTCGGGCGAGTCCATCATCCGCTCGCCAAACCAGCCCAGCGCCACGGCCAGCGTGCCAGGTACGATCACCAGCACAATCAAAGGCACCAGCACCATGGGGATCACCACGGCCTTGCTCTGGAAGACCACGCGCAGGTCCTTGCGGATGATGCCCCAGACCGCACGCCAGTGAATCCCGCGCAGCGGCGGATAGTCGACGGCAAAGCTCTCGCCCTGCGTGCTCACGGCTGCACCTCGGCTGTGGCCTTGATTTCTGCCACCGTCTGCTCCTCACCCGCCTGCGCATCGCCGCCGTCGCGCTCTTGCAGCGCAAAGTAGACGTCTTCGAGCGTCGCCTCCTGGCGCACCACTTCGAAGATACGAATTCCCGCGTGCACCAGGTGGCCGATCACATCCGGCAGCGCCGGCGAGGGGATGCCCTGCACGTGCAACAGCCCGCTGCCGTTGTTCATCGCGGTCACCTGGGGCGACCACTCCATGCGCTCCAGTAGTTGCGCTGCCGCTGCGAGCTGCACCGGCTCAACCTCCACTGCGACGCGGCTGCGGCCGCCGTAGCGCACCGCAAGCTCGGCCGGCGTGCCCATGGCAAGCAGCTTGCCGTGCGCCAGCACCGCCACATGCGAACAGAGCCGCTGCGCCTCGTAGAGGTTGTGCGTGCAGAGGAAGACCGTGCGCTGCTCGAGCTCGGCCGAATCGCGGATCAACTGGTGCACCTCGCGCGTCGCCACCGGGTCGAGCGCGGCCGTCGGCTCGTCCAGAAAGATGATCTGAGGGTGGTGCAGGATCGTGCGCGCCAGCGCCATCCGCTGGCGCATGCCCTTGCTGAAGCTGCCCACCTTGTCGTCGGCGCGCTCGCTAAGGTCGAACATCTCGAGCAGTTCGTCACAGCGCCGGTTGACGCGCGCGCGCGGCACGCCGTAAATCTCGGCAAAGAGGCGCAGCGTCCTGCGCGCCGTCAGCCGGTCATCGAGCGAGGGGCTTTCTGTCAGCACCCCTGTGCGCGCCCGGATCTGCGGCCCTTCGGCAACTGGGTCAAAGCCTAGCACGCGCACGCTGCCTTCGCTGGGCGCGAGCACGCCGTTGAGCAGGCGCACGGTGGTGGTCTTGCCGGCGCCGTTGTGGCCCAACATGCCAAAGACGGCGCCGGCGCCAATCTCCAGCGTCAGCCCGTCGACGGCGGTGTTCTCCCCAAAGCGGCGGGTAAGCTTGTCGGTTGCGATTACGGTGGTCATTGGCTCATCAAGCGCGGCGCGTCAACGCTCGCCGGCAACGGTAGCGTTCTCCACGTTTAGGTCGAGCACAAAGCGGCCGTTGACCATGATCGGCACCTCGCTGCCGTCGGGACGGATGCCGGTGACCTGCATCGTCGGCGTGCCCAACATGAAGTCGACATGCGTGTCCGAATCATTGATGCCGATCGCCGCCTGCTCGCTCTCAGTCATCGATTCACCGTGCAGAACCCCCTTGGGATAGGCCTTGCCCAGCGCAAAATGGCTCACGCAGTTCTCGTCAAAGAGCGTTTCGTGGAAGAGAATGCCCGTGCGGTTGATCGGTGACCCCTCGTCGACGAGCGAGATCTCGCCCATGCGGTTCGCGCCCGGGATGCGCAGGAAGGCATCGAGCGCGTCCTGCCCCACCTCGGCGCTGGCCTCAACGACCTCGCCGTCGCGGAAGTGGAAGCAGGCGCCGTCGACGCGCCGTTCGAGCGGAAAGCCCGGCTTGGAGGTGCGCACGTAGCCTTCCACATGCGCCATGTGCGGCGTGGTGAAGATCTCTTCGGTGGGAATGTTGGGCAGAAAGACCGTCCCCTCGGGCGTCTGCGCGGCCGCCGCAATCCAAACGGGCGCTTCCGTCAGCCCCACGGCCAGGTCGGTTGCAGGCAGGCCGTCGGGACCAGGTGCCAGGTCCACAAAGTGCAGGGTGCGCACACCCGAACGGTTGAGCGCAGCGGCCAGCTGCGAGAGGCGCTCGCTGTGCGCCGCCCAGGCAGCGATTGGGTCGGGCTGGTCCATGCGTACGGTGCTGAGCACCGTCTCCCACAGGCGCGCGAGTGCGGCCTGCGGCGGCAGGTTGGGGAAGACCTTCTGCGCCCAAGCCAGCGTGGGCACGGCGGCCACGCACCACGCCACCTTGTCGGCCATCACGGCTTCGCTGGAAAAGCGGGTCTTGCGGCGGCGCGCCTGGCGCATGCGCGTCAGCAAGGTCGCGTCCACGCTCTCGAATGCGTCGGGCGTGGCAGGGCCGGCCAGATAGAGCGCAGGCCACGCTTCGTCGGTCATCTGGCGGGCGCGCGTCACCACAAAGTCGGGCACATAGTCGAGCGCTTCAGGCGCGCTCTCCTGCACCCGCTCACACTCCAGCAGGTCATCGCGCCAGTTGAGATCAACATAGCGTGCGCCGGCGCGATAGGCGGCGCGCACAACCCGGCGCGCAAAGGCGGCGTGCTCCAACTCGGCCGAGAGCGTCATCGCCTGGCCGGGCTGCACATTCAGCCCCAGCCGCACCAGCAGCTCGGCGTAGGCGTCCAGCTTCGCATCGAGGGGCAGCTCCTGGCCGGTGCGGGCGGGCTGCGCGGCTTCGGCGCCGTGCGCTTCTTCGGCATGTGCGGCGCGGCCGCTGGGGGCGCCGCTGCGCGTTTGATTGTTCTTGTTGCGGCTCATGGTGGGCGACCACTCCTTGTCGGAATTCGTCACGGTGCACTTGTCACGGTGCGCTGCTCGCCCGCTGGAACTCAGCGGCGGCCTGTATGCGATCGATTATCGCTTGCACCTGCGCCAACGCCAAAGCGCGCCGCTGAGCGTGGGGGGCGGACACAGCTCGGCGGGCCCCTCCCTCCCCGCGCACCCCTCGCGTAGCAAGCGCCGCAGCAGCTCCTCTCCCCTTCACTACGCGAACGGGGCCAAATGGCTCCCCTTGCCCTCCAATGACTAGACGAAGCTTGCCCCGCCCCCCTTCCTTTGTTACAATCGGGCCAGCAGGCCGACGCTCACTCTGCACGCACCTGGCGTGCCCCTCTGGAGCCGCACGTGCCCCGACGCGAACAGCCTTCACTATCCGAAAATCGGGCAGAGACCCCTGCTGCCCATCCCGCTTCCGTGCCCGATCGCGCGGAATCTGTTGCGCCCACCGCCCCCCTTGCCCAGGAGCCCCACGCCCTTCCTTCCTCCCCCGCCGACCCTGCCGCCATGCCGGCGGCCCCAGACCTAGCCGCTCAACCCGCCAGCGATCCCGCAACCACATCGTCAACTCCACCCTTCGCCACCGCTCCGGAGCCGCACATGACCGCCTCACTGACGCTGGACCCCGTCGCCCAATCACTCGCCCGCATCGTCAAACGCCCGGAAGACGCCCGCACCCTCGCCACCGCCGCCGGTGTCGATCTGACTGACCTCGACCTCTCCGGCGCGCCGCTGGCCGTCTGGAACCGCATCCTGCAGCGCGCTGAAGGCAACGGCAAGGTGCTCAACCTGCTCACCATCGCCCTCAACGGCCGCAGCCCCATCGCCGCCACCCGCAACGCCGGCGGCGAAGAGAAGCGCAAACTGCAACAGTTCTACGTTGACTTTGCCGAACGGCAGCTGCCCGGCATCACCACCCCGCGCGAACAGCAGGCGCTGCTCGGCGCCATGGGCGAGGCATGGCACGCGCTCGGCAACCTCGACAAGGCAACCGAGACCTACCAGCGCTCGCTCGAGCTGGCCGTGGCCGCCGGCAATCGCGCCCAGGAGGCCCACTTCACAAACCTCATCGGCCGCACCTATGCCGAGCAGGGCGAAACCGCACGCGCCCTCGAGTTCTTCAACCAGGCGCTCGACCTGCGCCGCACCATGGGCGACCGCATCGGCGAGAGCACGCTGCTGCAGTACGTGGCCCGCCTGCACCGCGGCCAGGGCAACCACCGCAGCGCTCTCGACAGCTACTCCCACGCCCTCGAAGTCAACGAGACGATCGGCGACCGCCAGGCCGAAGCCAACCTGCACGCGCAGGTCGCCGCCGAATACCTCTCGCTCTCCCAGCCGGCGCGCGCGCTCGAAGCGCTGGCGCAGGCGCTGGCCGTCCGTCGCGCCGGCGGCGACAGGCAGGGCGAAGCTTCTGCCCTGACCACAATGGCCGGCATTCACCTGCAGATGGGCGACCGGCCGCGCGCGCTCGAGCACTTCCAGCAAGCGCTCGACCTGCGCCGCGGCCTTGGCGACCGCACAGCCGAAAACCGGCTGCTCTTCACCATCGCCCGCGTCTACCAGGCCATGGGCGACAAGGACCAGGCGCTGGCCCACTACCAGTCCGCCTACGAGCTGTCGCGCAGCCTCAACGACCGCACCAGCGAGGCGCAGACGCTCGAGGCGATCGCCGGCCTGCACGTGGAGACCGACGACAAGCCGCTCGCGCTCGACGCCTTCACCGCCGGGCTGGAGGTGCAGCGCGTCCTGGGCGACAAGGCCGCCGAGGCCGCCACGCTCTACAACATCGGCTCGCTGCAGCACGCCCTTCACCAGCGCGACGAGGCCGCCGCCACCTTCGCGAGCGCCCTGCCCGCAGCGCGCGAGGTCGCCGACGCCGCCTCCGAAGCCTCGATCCTCGGCTCGCTCGGCGTGCTCGCCATCGAAGCGGGCGACAACCGCCAGGCGCTCGCCTACTTCAGCGAGGCGCTCCCCCTCTTCCGCGAGGTGAGCGACCGGCGCGGCGAGGCCCTCAGCCATACGCACCTGGCCGGCATCTACCGCCAGATGGGCGACTACCGCCAGGCCATTGACAGCGCCAAGCAGGCCCTGCGCATGCGCCGCACCGACGGCGATCGACCCGGCGAGGCCGCCGCGCTCGTCACCCTGGGCGGCATCTATCGCTCGCGCGGCGAACAGGCGCGCGCCGTCGCCGCCTTCAACGAGGCGCTGCCCATTCTGCAGCAGACGAACGACGCCCGCACCGAATGCAGCGTGCGCGGCACCCTGGCTCGCCTGCACATGACCACTGTGAACCTTGATGCCGCGCGCGAGCAGGCCGCCGAAGCCGTGCGCCTGGCCCGCCGCATCGACCATCCCAGCCTGGCCCACCTCGAGGAGCTGGAGGCCGACCTGATCCGCCGCACCCCTGCCGTGGGCTAATCTGCGCGCAGCACCGCTCCGCCACACAACAGAGCGCCCGGCCGAGTCGACTCGGCCGGGCGCTATTACATCCGACGCAAGGGCAGAAGGGCGCCAGGATGCGCAAGGAACAACAACAGCAGGCATTGATCATGCGTGCTGGACGAGGCAGCGGGCACTTCTACCTTTGCTGTACTTTGCGTTCCCTTGTGCCCAATCGCACCCTTGCGTCAGCTGTTTTGTTCCTAATACCAGCTGACGTTGAGCGAGGCGCCGCCGGTGCGCTCGTAGTATTGCACGTTGACCCTGTGCACCCCCGCCGTCAGGTAGACCACCTTCTGGTGCAGCGTGTCGGCACTCTGATCCACATAGGCGTCAATCACCTTCACATCATCCACCCAGACCACAATCCCATCGTCGCTGCGCGCCTGGAAGGTCCAGTTCTTCGACGCGTTGAAGTAGGGCGTCGCCGTCATGTAGAGCGACCAGTTGTCGGCCTGGCCAAAGAGCGGCACCGGGCCGGTGGTGCCCCAGTTCTTGCTGAAGGGATAGTTTTCGCAGGTCACCGCGCGCTGCGTAAAGGTCCCCTGCGAGAGCGAGTTGTACCAGAAGGAGGTGAACTGGCTGGGGCAGTTGTGCTTCTGCACGAAGATATCATCCACAAAGGGGCCGCGCTGCTGGTTGTTGCTGTCGCTGTGGAAGTAGAAGCCAATCCAGACGCTCTCGTCGCCCATCATCGAGCCGTAGCCGGGCACGTTGGCAAAGTCCAGCACGCCGGGGCGCCAGCCGTTGCTGGAACCGGTGACCCAGTTGCCGTAGAAGTTGCCGCCGTTTGGCGAAGCGAAGAAGCCGAACCAGTCGAAGTTGAATTCAGTCTGCGCCCAGTACTGGAAGGTAAGGCTGGCACGCGAAGCATCGGCCAGCGAGAAGGGGCCGTAGATCATCCACGAGCGCATGTTGGGCGCATAGCTGCCGCTGCCGTCAAGCACATTGCCCGCCGGCCACGCGCTCCAGCCGCCGCGGAAGGGCATGTCGTTCTCGTCATTCCAGAAGTAGGTGCCGTTGAGGTCGCCGTCGTTGTCGAGCACGCGCCACTGCGGCGCAGCCGGCCAGGGGATGCTCTCCATGCCGTCGTTGAGCAGCGTCGACCAGCCGTCCACGCCAAAGCTCTCGGCGCCGTCCGCGCTTGGGGCGGGCTGGTCGGCGGCGACCTTCGGTTCGGGCGGCGCGGGGGGCGGCTGCGGATCCACATGCTGGTCGGGCTTGGGCGCCACCTCGGGCAGCACCGGCTCCTGCCCCAGCACGATCGAACCCTCCACCACGCGCACCGGCTCCTCCGCCGCCGCCACGCCATTTGCAGCCAGCGGCAGGTAGACCGGCGGCGCGCCCACCGGCGGCTCGGCAGCTGCAACCGGCGCCGCCACGCTCGCCACCAGCAGCATCACGATCGAGAGAAGATGAATTGCTTTGCGCATAATGCCTCCTGAAGAGGATAGCAACGAACGCTGTTGAGCGGGGAGAGTGCCTGCGAGACCAGATGCGCTGGATGCAGCGCACCTTCACTTTACGTCAGAATCAGCGAACCCGTGCAGCGCCGCCCCTGTGCCGCTGACGGCAGCAGGCAGGCGCGCCCCTGCGTTGGTGCGCATACCACTCTGACGGCGCGCCGCCCTTACTTGTTCCGGCCTGCGCCGCGCAACGGCGGCAGCCCCATGCCAAGGAGGCGCGCCCTTCCCATTTTGGCCGCGCCCACGTATACTCGCGCCATGGCTGCCTCCCCCCGCCCCGCTCCATCCCCACATCACGCGAGCCCTGGCCGCGCCGATCGCCGGCTCTGGCTGGTGGCGCTGGCCTGCGGCTTGATGATGATGGGCTACTTTGGGCCATGGGTGCCCCACCCGGCCGCCGGCCTCGTCGTCACCGGGCTGGATTTGGCGGAGTACGTCAAGTTCCTGCCTGCCTTCAGTGCGGGCCAGCTCAGCATCGTACGCGAAGCCTTCTACGCGCCGCTGGTTGCCGTCAGCGTCACGCTCAGCCTGATCGCGTTTCGGCTGCCAGTGCGCCCGCGCTGGCTGCGCTGGCTGCGCTGGCTGCTGCGGCTGCTGGTTGTGCTGTTGGCGATCGTGGCGGCGCTGAACCTGCTGCCGCCGGCCTGGTCACCGCCGCTGCTGCGCACACCCGAGTTCCGCCTGCAGAGCATGGTGCTGCTGGCCTGCGTTGGGCTCGCCCTGCTCAGCCCGCTGCTGGCGCTGCTGCCCCGCCGGCTGAGCGCGCTGCTGGTCGTTGTGCTGGCGGCGCCGGCGACCTGGCTGCCCACGACCCAGTTCTTGCAGGTGCGCCCTCACATTGCCGATCTCTATGCGAAAGCCTTGCCGCTGGGCTGGGGTTTCTGGCTCTGCGCCGCCGGCTCGCTGCTCCTGCTCGCCGCCGCCCTGTACTGGCTCCTCTCGCCATCCAACAACAACATTTGACGCAAGGGCGCAATTGCGTCCTTGCGTCAGATGTTGTTGCCCTTACCAGTGGCGCACGACAAACTCCGCCACCACTGGCGCACAGCGTTCCAGGGCGCCGTCGAGCGCGGCGTCGGGCGGCTTGCCCTCGGCCAGCGCGCGCCAGAAGTAGTGCGCCAGTGTGCCTGCATCGCCATGGCTGATCTCCTCGCGCAGCGTTACCACATAGGGCACCACTGCCAGCCAGTCACCCACCCGATCGCCCTTGCAGGCCGCAAGCAGCAGCACCTCGATGCCCTGCAGCTGCGCGCTCAGCCACTCGCCGTCGGCCGTGCCGTCGGCAAAGTGCACACCGTCGGCGTCGGCGTGGCAAGCCAGGTGCAGCCAGCGTACGGCGTGCTGGTGCGCCCGCTTTCTGCGCAGCGTGCGCACCAAATCCTCCATCGTGCAGTTGATCAGCCGCTCGAACTGCAGACCAGTCTGCTGGCGCACGGCGCGCAGCATGCCCAGATCGTAGGCCAGCGCCGGGTCCGGCCCCACACAGACGAGCAGCGGCGGCGGTTGCCAGCTTCCGGCGCCCGCCTGCACCTCTCCGGCTTGCGCCTCCCCGGCCGGGGCAGTTGCCGGCGGCGCTGGGGCGCGGCGCACCGTCTCCTTCGCCTCGTGGAAGGCGGCGAGGCCGGCGCGCACGCGGGCAATCTCCTCGTCGCTGATCGGCGCATCGGCCGCCCGCTCGCGCCCGCCGCCGCCCGCTTCGAGCGCGCGCCCATGCGCGGGGTATTCGGCGCGCTCGGCGGCGAGCAGGTCGCGCAGTAGTTGGCGCAGCGTGGGCAGCATCTCGCGCACCTGCGCCGGCTCCACTTCGTCCAGGTGCGCCGCCTCGAGCGCGCTCGCCGTCTGCGCGATCAGCCGGTCGATCAGGTCCAGCCGGCGGCGGCGGGCGCGCAGCCGGCGCATCTCGCCCGGTTCCAGCGCGCGGCCAACCTCGGCGCGGTCCCACGCCTGCGCCCGCTCCTCCCAGTGCCAGCGCTGCGCCGCCTGCCGCCACTCGCGCGGCACAGCCGGGCGCGCGGCGCGCCCGGCCATCAAGCTGTGCAGCCGATAGCAGCGCTCAAGCGACCGCTCCGCCCCCAGCGTGCAGAAGCCCACAAAGCGCTGATGCCAGAGATCGGGCTCGCCCGCCAGGCGCGCCCATGCACTCTCTTCGTTCCACACCGCGGCTCCCCCTCCCTTGCGGGCGGCAACCGCTCGTCTCTCCGCTTCGGCGCCGCCCATCCTTGCCGTGCGCCCCCAAACCATCCGCAGCGCGCCGCCTGCCAACCGCCCCGCCATTGCCGGAAGCGGCCCCAGGCCAGAATGTCAGTGGCAACAGAATAGAACGTTTGTGCTGCGTTTTCAAGCCGAAGTTTGGGAAGTTAGGAAGCAGCCAGCCGAGTAAGTGCCCGGTTTCACGCCTCGCTGCGCGCCAGACGCAGCCGCCGGCGCTCCTCGCCGGCAGCAAAGCGCAGGCGCTCGGCCTCCGTCGTCAGCAGCAGCGGCGGCACAGGCGTGGGCTTGCGGTCTTCGCCCAGCGCGACATAGACAAACCAGGCGCTGTTCGTGTGCAGCCGTTCGCCGGTGAGCAAATTCTCGGTTTCTACGCGCAATTCGACCTCGATGCTCGTCCGCCCCACCCAAGTGATCTGGCCGTGCACCAGCAGCAGCCGCCCCAGCAGCACGGGATGGTGGAAGGTGACGCTGTCCACAGTCACCGTTACCGCCGGCCGGCGCGCGTGGCGCGTCGAGATGATCCCGCCGCATTCGTCGCATAGTTTGAGCACGACGCCGCCGTGTACATTGCCCATGCTGTTGGCATGTTCGGGCAGCAGCAGTTGAGTCAGCGTCAGCGCGCTGTCGCCCGGTGTGCGGTCGTGAATCATCGAGTGAGGCTCCTGATTGGGGGCGCATGGCGCCGTCGCGATGGGTGCAATTCTTTAAGGTCGAGATTGGGCGGCGGGCCGTAACCTGCGCCCGCCACCCGGCGTCATCGAGAGTGAAGAAGACTTGTAGCCGCGACGGGGGCCGATGGTTACAAGACTTCTCACACGGCGCCCACCCCCTGCAACCGGGGAGTCGGCGCCGTGTTTCGCGTAGCGCGCGCATTCTGACCTGCCGGGCGCTCGCTAGCCCACGTCCACTGCGCGCGATGTATACGCGCAGAATTTGCTGCTACCCATTTGAGCGAATTCGTGGTTCAATATGGAGGGACCGCCAATGACCCTTGACGGGGGCCGATGGTCGTTGGCAGCCCCCAGGCGCAGTGTCCGCATTCTGGTGCCAGCCAGCTGCGGGCGCTGCGCCACTCGCGTCTGCGGGCCGTGCCGGCTGCCCAGCCATGCCGGCGGGCGTGCGCTTCGCCCCACCCGCTCCTATTGCTACGCGTTGCGCGCGCGTGCCGGGCGCCGAGGCGCAGCAAAGTAGCTGTCGTAGAAGGGTTCCAGGCGGCTGCGGATACGCGCCTCCAGATAGCCGCTTGCGCGCGCCGCTTCCACCAGCGGCGGCACAAAGGCCTGCACCTCGCGCACGATCACCCCATGCGTCACGCCCATCTCCGCGCGCAGCGCACCCACCGTCTGCACCCCGTGCACGCGGAAGAACTCCCGCACCACGGCTTCAGCCACGTTCTGGAAGAGAGCCGTCTGCCGCAGGTGCAGCCAGACGCCGCGGGCGAAGTCGACGATGTCCACCAGCGTGGCGCTGTCCAGGTACTGCGTCAGGCTTGCCACCGGGCGGTCGGCGTTTTCGTGCCATATCTCGTCGGCAATTTGCCACATCTGCTGGTCATCCAGCACCTTGTTCAGGTAGGCCTCGCTGTTGCGCATGATCTGCTGCGTGTTGCTGTGGATGAATGCAACCAACTGCTTGTCGATGCCCTTCTCCAGATTGGGCGCGGCCGAGTTGAGTGCGTTCTGCCCCATCCGCAGCAGCGTCGACGCCCCTGGAATTTTGCGGGCAAAGGCGTTCTCGGTGAGCAGGAAGCTCTTGATGCCGTCGTAGAGCAGGTTGGAGACCAGCATGGCATAGACCGAACTGGAGACGACTTGATGCGTGACTTCGCGCCGCAGCCCCTTCATGCCCACCACGATCTCGGTGGCCTGATCGAACGACGCCCGCGTCAGCAACCCATCAACTTGCGTCCCGTCCGCCCGCAGCACGCCATATGCCGCCTTGAGCCCCTCCTCCAGCGCACGCACCAGCCCGTCGGCAATCGGCATCTCCACGCCCACGCGCGTCACCCAGCCCATCACCTGCTCCGCCGAGAGGATCTCGGCCAGCGGAACCGTATCCAGCCAGGCCAGCAGCGCCGTGCACTCCTCCTCCAGGGTCGCAGGAAGGGCCTGCGCACTCCAGCGCTCCAGCTCGAACTGCACATGGGCGTTCAGGATCGTGGTTCGTTCGTCCACCGGTGCTCTCCATTGGGTGCGTGCAGGCAAGGCAGAGGGAAATGCAGATCTCGTTGCGGTATCACTTCAGGCGCCCGCCACGCCGCGCAGCAGAAAGCGCATGGCGCCCGGAAAGCGGCGCGCCCAGGCGGCTTCGTTGTGTTCGCCGCCCCGCTCGCTCACATAAAGCAGCGATTCGCCGTCGCGATAGCCCGCCGCCTGCAGCAGGCGCACCATCGGCGCCGCGCTCGGCTCTCGGGTGCCGTTGTCGATGTAGATGCGCACCGGCGGCGCACCCCGCTCCACCACCCGCTCGACAACGCGATAGATCGCCCGCTGCGCCGGCCAGAACGCCGGCGAGAAGACCCCCGCAGCGCCGAAGAGCTGCGGCCGCGTCATTAACGCGTAGAGGCTCATCAGCCCGCCCATTGACGAACCGGCGATCAGCGTTGCCACGGGCTCGCTGCGCGTGCGAAAGTCGGCGTTGATGCGCGGCAGCAGCGACTGCTCGAAGAAGTCGAGTGTGCGCTCGCCCAACCCGTGGCCAAAGGGCGTGTACTCGGCCACGCGCCGCGCGCCGCCGTGGTCCACCCCCACCACAATCGCCTCCAGCCCCTCGCCCGCAAGCTGCGCCATGCTCTCATCCACACACCACTCGCGGTGCAGGAAGGCGCGCTGCGTGTCGAAAAGGTTCTGCCCGTCAAACATGTAGACAACCGGGTAGCGCCGGCTCTGCTGCTCGCGCGCCTCGTAGCCCGGCGGCAGCCAGACGGAGACGCCGCGCCGCACGCCCAGCTGCGGCACAAGCACGCGCCGGTTCCAGCGCAGGTCGCCCACCACCGAAAGCCGCCCATCTGTGGCATAGGGCCGCCAGTAGCTCGTCATTGCTTGCGGCCGCGCCGCGCCTCCCCTGCCCTGCAGCTGCGGCAAACAGAGGCCGGCAGCCCGGCCATCGTACCCGCAAAGGGCGCATTCTGCACGTGCGCCCACCATCTTTCACACGTTCGGAACCAAACCAGCACCATCAACAGTCTATCCTGTACCCTGACTTTCCAAATTGCACCCAGCGCGCCGCTCTTCGGCGCGCCAGCCACAGGGGTTACCCACCGCATGAGCGACCCGCGCACGAGCGACGCGAGCACAGAGCTTGTCCTGGTTTCGACGGCCGACGCCATCACCGAGATCCGCCTCAACCGGCCGGCCAAGAAGAACGCGCTGACGCAGGCGATGTACGTCACCATCGTCGACGCGCTCGCCGCCGCCGAGGCCGACCCAGCAGTGCGCTGCATCCTGCTCACCGGCTACACGCCGGACGAGGCGGGCGCGCCGGGCGCGGTCTTCACCGCCGGCAACGATATCGCAGACTTCATCAGCGACTTCAACATGGACGCGGGCAGCCCGGTCTTCCGCTTCCTCTTTGCGCTGGTGCGGGCGAAGAAGCCAATCGTCGCCGCCGTCAACGGCGTGGCGGTGGGCGTGGGCACGACGATGTTGCTCCATTGCGACATGGTCTTCTGCGGCCGCAGCGCACGCTTTCAGTTGCCCTTCATCAACCTGGCGCTCGTGCCCGAGGCCGGCTCCAGCCTGCTGCTGCCCCGCCTGGTGGGCCAGCGCCGCGCCGCCGAACTGCTGATGCTGGGCGAACCCTTCGACGCCGCCACCGCCGAAGCGCTGGGGATTGTGAATCACATGGTGGAGGACGCCGACGTATTGCCGCGGGCGCGCGCAGCGGCGCTGGCGCTGGCCGCCAAGGCGCCCGGCGCGCTGGCCACCACCAAGGAACTGCTGCGCGCCCCCATCCGCCCCCAGCTTGAAGAAGTGCTGATGACCGAAGCGCGTGCCTTCGCCGCCGGCCTGCAGAGCGAAGAGGCGATCGCCGCGCTGCAAGCCTTTCTCGCGCGCCGCAAGTAGTCCCTGAACGGCTTTCGCCACCGGCCGGGATCACAGGTGGCATCGGGTTCAAGGAGGAACTCCCATGGTACAGAGTGACACGCAAACGCTGGACGCGCTCGGCGCCGCCGTGGCTGCCGCCTGGACGCAGAGCCGCCGCCGCCCCTGCACCGCCATCGAAACCAGACTCGACGGAGGGCAGCTCACGATTGCGCTTGACGGCCTGCTCAGCGCCGGCGAGCTGGCGCTGGCGAGCCATCCCACCGGCAGCGCGGCTCTTGCCCGCACACTCGACGTCGCGCTGCAGAGCGTCTACCCGGCGCTCGCCCACCTGGTCGAGGAGCGCCTCGCCGCCCCAATCGCCCAGTCGCAGATGGTCGTCGACGAGAGCCGCAAGCTGGTGATCTGCGTCCTCACCCTCCAGCACCTCCCCTTCCCCGCCGCGCTTTCGGTGGTGTAGCGTTCGCAGCGCGCCGAAGCGCGTACGCATGACCGTGCTCCCTCCCCGCCCGTAGCGGCGAATTTGATTCGCCGAAGCGCCGGGACGAGCGCAACGAGTCTTGGCTCAATCCGTGGGCGCACCCTTTGCCCGGACATCGCCGCGCACGCTATCAAGTGCCAGGACTCGCTACGCTCGTTCCGGCCTTTCGGCGAATCAAATTCGCCGCTACGGCAGGGGCTTCGGCACACGGTGCTCACGGCGGCAAATCGCGCACGACAAGCAGCGCCCGGCCATTCCCACGGCCGGGCGCTCTCTTCTCATCAACCCCAAACCCATCCAACCACTGTAACAACCATCCCGCCCGCCGCTTCTGCTTGCCGCTCCTCGCTTTTCCTTGCGCTCCCTCGCGCCCTACCGCCCTTGCGTCGAGGATGTTAGTTTCATCCGCGCCACGGTGGCCTTTTCCACCAGTTCGCGCCGCCACGGCGTCGAGTGGTAGACGCCCTCGCGCCACATCACCATCTGGTCGTCATAGGTCGACATCAGCGGGTGGCCCGATTGCCCCGTGGCCGTCAGGCTCTGCATGCGGTCCCACGCGCCCACCTCGATGATCTGGCGGTAGGCGGGCACCACCTGCACCATGCCGAGCGGCAGGCGTGGCGTGTAGCGCGTCTGCAGCGCCGAGTTGTTATCGCCGCCGATGGGGATTGGCCCGCGGTTGAAGGCGTTGCGCAGCAGGCGCGCGCTGCCCAGCGGGTGGGCATACATCACCTGGTGGCTGCGCCCCCACTGCCACTTGAGCGTGCTGTCGCCCAGTTCCTTGCGCAGCTCGCGTACGGCGGCGCCCAGCGCTTCGGCCAGCAGTTCGTCACGCGTGCGGCGGCGCCCGCTCTTCATCTCCATGTACCAGGCCGATTGCTCTTCGCTGTTCAGCAGCTCGAGCAGCTTCAACTCGGCGCGGTCGATGTGCGACGAGAAGGTGAAGATCGGCGTGATCGAGCTGCCCAGATACGCGCCCGTCACGGCGTTCAGCTTGTCGCCGAAGACCATGGCCAGCAGCTGCAGCAGCGTGTAGTGGAAGACGAGCGCCGGCAGGCTGTCCACCTCCATGCGGTGGTTCCACTTGCGCAGCGCCTGGATGCTCGTCTTCTCCCACGGCTCGTCACTGCTGACGAGCGTGAGCCAGCGGGTGAGTTCGGCGGCGTACCCGCTCTGCGTGTCGAGCTGGATCTCCTCCATATCGCGCACGCTGTAGCGCTCGCGCTCACCGAGCATGGCGGTGATGCGCGCCGCACGCCAGCCCGGGCTGAACTCCAGCCCCAGGAAGTGGGGATAGTCGTCGCCCACCGGCTTGTTGTTGGCGCTGACGATCAGCCCGGCGGGCGGGTTCTGCAGCGCCGGCAGCTCGGCGCAGGGGATCATGCCTGTCCACTCGTGCGCGCCCGTCCAGCCGGGTGCGGGTACGGCGCCTACGTGCCCCTCGCGCAGCGGAATCTGGCCGGCCATGCGGTAGGCGATGTTGCCGCGCACATCGGCGAAGACGAAGTTCTGCGCCGGCGCCTGCCAGTCGGCCAGCGCGGACTCGAACTCCTCCAGCGTGGTGGCGGCGTTGAGGGCAAGGATGGCGCGAATACCGTGGCCGGGCGCGTGGCCCACCCAGCGCAGCGCCATTGGCGGCAGGTTGGCGCGCTCGCCTTCGGGAAGCAGCTGCGTGATGATCGGCCCGTGGCGCGTCACCACCACCCGCTGCGTCACCGGCTGCGCGCGCCGCCGCACCCGGATCAGCTCGTCGATCACTTGCGCCTGCTCGAAGCCGCCGGCGTGCTCGAAACGGGTCGCGTCGGCCGGGTCGGCGCGCTCGATGTAGAGGTCCTGCTGGTCCACCGAGCCGTTGGTCAGGCTCCAGGCGATCTCCTCGTTGTGGCCCATGATCACGCCCGGCAGCCCGGCGAACGAGGCGCCCACTACCTCGAAGCCCGGCGCGCAGAGATGGTTCTCGTACCAGATGCCCGGAATCTGGGCCGGCAGGTGCGGGTCACCCGCCACAATCGGCTTGCGCGTTAGGCTGTGGCTGGGCGCCACCGCCCAGGCGTTGCTCCCTTGCCCGTGCTGCATGCCCCCGATCCACTGCTTCAGCGGTTCGAGCTGGGTGAGCAGCAGGCCGGCGGCATGCACGAGCCGCTGCTGCTCCTCGCCGGGCAGCTCGGTCACCAGCGGCGTGCCGGCGGGAAGGTCGGGCTCCAGCTCGGCCACGCGCCAGGGGTCGCCGGCGGCCAGCATGCGCAGGCGCGCCAGTTCGCTCTCCCAGTTGCCGCTCAGCCCCCACGCAATCAGCTTTGCGTAGGCCAGTGTATCGAGCGGCTGCCACGCCGCCGGTTTGGCCCGCAGCAGGTTGAGCTCGGCGGCGATGCGGCCGGGGCGCGCCGCCAGCCAGGCGTTCACCCCCTCGGCGTACCAGGTGAGCACCTGGCGCGTGTCGGCGTCGAGCGCGTCCAGTTCGGCCTGCGCCGCGCGCGCAAAGCCGACGATGCGCGAGAAGCGGTCGGCCTCCAGCGCCGGTTCGCCAAAGAGTTCGGCCAGCGTGCCGTGGGCGGTGCGGCGCGCCTGCTCCATCTGCCAGAAGCGGTCCTGGGCATGCACCAGCCCCTGCGCCCGAAAGAGGTCGGCGCGCGTGCGCGCATAGAGCGTGGGCACGCCATGCTTGTCGCGCAGCACCTCCACCTCCTGCTCGAAGCAGGCGGCGGAGAAGGCGCCCTCGTGCCTGGGCTGCGCTCGCGCAATGTGCCAGCCATAGAGCCAGGCAATCACGCCGGCAAAGAGCAGCCCCGCCAGCAGCAACAGACTGAAGAAGATCAGGAAGATCGTGCCGATGGTCATGGCCGAACCAGTGAGTGATACACCAGGAATGAGTAGAGCGTTTGCCCTGACTCTATCACAAGAGGCGGGCAGACGACGCACGCGCCCGCCGCCGCGGCCCGCCTGCGCCTGGCCGTGCTACAATCCCCCCATGTTCGAACCGCACATGAAGGAACCGCTGCTGATCGGCGTCACCGCCCGCAAGAGCGCGCCCGAATGGGTGGCGCGCTGGGCCGGCAACTACATGGCGCGCCTGCGCGAAGAGCACGCTACACCCGTTCTGCTCACGCCCGACGCGCCGGCGCAGTTTCCCGGCGGCGCGACCTTCGCGCCCGACGCGCAGGGTCGGCTGCCTGACACAGTGGTCGAGCGGCTGCACGGCCTGGTGCTCTGTGGCGGCGGCGATCTGCACCCGCGCCACTACGGCAGCCTGCTCGACGGCACGGAAGACCACAGCATCGACGAGCCGCGCGACACCATGGAGCTTGGCCTCTGCACCGAGGCGCTCGCGCGCAACCTGCCCCTCTTCGCCATCTGCCGCGGCTTTCAACTGCTCAACGTCGCCGTCGGTGGGCGCCTTGTCCAGCATATCGACAGCCACCGTTCCGAGACCGACGCACCGCGCCTGCACGCCGTCTCGGTGCCGCCCGGCAGCCGCTTCGCCGAACTGGTGGGCGCACGGGCGCTCCACGTCAACACCTACCACCACCAGGGGGTCGACCGCCGCACGCTTGCCCCGTCGCTGCGCCCCACCGCCTTCGACGCCACCCAGGGCTGGCTGATCGAGGCGGCGGAGAGCCCGGCGCACAGCTGGGTGCTGGGCGTGCAGTGGCACCCCGAGCGCATCGACGACTTTGCCGAGCCCGCGGCGCAGCGGCTGCTCTGGCAGGATTTCGTCGCCGCCGCCCGCGCCTACCGTGCCGGGCAGACGGCGGCGCCCACAGCAACTGCGGGGCAGAGCTGACCGCCATGCTCACGGTCGACTTCGACTACGAACTGCCGCCCAACTTCATCGCCCAGCAGCCCGCCGAGCCGCGCGACGCCAGCCGCCTGCTCGTGCTCGAGCGCGCCACCGGCAAGGTCACCCATACGCGCTTTGCCCAGCTTGGCGCGTGGCTGCGCGCCGGCGACCTGCTGGTGGCCAACGACAGCCGCGTGCTGCCCGCCCGCCTGCACGGCCACAAGAGCAGCGGCGGCGCGATCGAGCTGCTGCTCCTGCGCCAGGAGGACGAGCGCGGCGCAGAGTGGACGGCGCTGATCCGCGGTAAGGGTATCCGCCCCGGCGCGCAACTGCACTTCGGCCCCGCCGCGGACAGTGCGCCGCTGACGGCCACCGTCGAGCAGGTCGAGCCAAGCGGCACGCGGCGTGTGCGCTTCTCCGCTCCCGTGCGCCCCTACCTGGACACGCTGGGCGAGACGCCGCTGCCCCCTTACATCACCGCCTGGCACGGCGACCCCGAGCGCTACCAAACGATCTACAGCCGCCCCGAAGGTTCGGCCGCCGCGCCCACCGCCGGCCTGCACTTTACGCCCGAGCTGCTGGGCAACTTGCGCGCCGCCGCCATCGAGTTCGAGACCGTGACGCTGCACGTCGGCCTCGACACCTTCAAGCCGGTGGAGGCGCCGCACGTCGAGGAGCACCGGATCCACTCCGAATGGGCCGAGCTGACCAGCAGCAGCGCCCGCCGCATCAACCAGACGGTGCTGGCGGGCGGGCGCGTGGTGGCCGTGGGCACAACCGCCACGCGCACGCTCGAGTGGGCCGCTACCGCCGCGCAAGGCATCGACCCCTACGCCCCGCCCGCGGCCTGTCCGTGGCAGCGCGTCAGCGCCTTTGCCGGCTTTGTCTCGCTCTTCATCCACCCCGGCTACCACTTCCGCGCTGTGGATGCGCTGATCACCAACTTCCACCTGCCCCGCTCCAGCCTGCTCATGCTCGTGAGCGCCTTCATCGCCCAAGCCTACCCGGACGACCCCGACGCCGGCCGCCGCCTCCTGCTCGCCACTTACGAAGAGGCGAAGCGCGAGCGCTACCGCTTCTTCTCCTTCGGTGACGCGATGCTCATCCTGTAACTGCCTTGACGCAAGGGCGCCAGGACGCCAGGGAATGATGTTACCAGGGTTTGGTGTCAGTTGCGTTAAGCAAGCACGCTGTGCCGGGATGCTGCACCTGCTGCTTCGAAAGCGTCCGGACTGCACTGCCCGAGTGTTGAGTGGTAGCG
>WBZP01001291.1_pt1 | contig 31464 bp, 31 predicted proteins | sample 5204301 | NCBI WGS metagenome assembly WBZP01 (sample SAMN12412401, study PRJNA552823) | activated sludge metagenome | isolation source: activated sludge from nitrification reactor of wastewater treatment plant... | place: USA: Pennsylvania | collected 2017 | reverse complement strand
AGGCAAGGGCTCGCATGGTGGCGGCTGGGTCCAGTGAGTTGACGGCAATGAGCGGCACACTGACGTTTCTGGCAGTACGAAAATCGATGGCCAGCGGGTATTGTTCTGACATGTGGATCCTTTTGGTGTCGGAGGGTAAGAGGTTGTGATCCATGAAATGGTGTTAGAGGCATGCTGGTGGCGCGGTCGTTTCTGGGGTAGGTATTAGCTGGTGATTGGGGTGTCCATGAGGGAACGAATGCGTTTGCCGGTCTCGATAAACGAGGCATGGTTGTCTGTCCGGTAGTCGCGATCACACTTTTCGAGTAGTGTCATGATGATGGGGAAGCGGGGGTCTTCGGAATTGAGCGAGGCGGTCAACTGAGCAAGGCGTTTGAACCGTTGGAGCCAGATGTTGTGTAGAGGGGTGGGCAGTGGGACTGACATAGACACTCCGTGTGACCTGAGTAAAGGGACTTTCTTAGCTAGGTTCAGCTGCAACCCGTGGAGCTCCCGCATGTTGAGCATGTTCGACACGTGCCCCGTCGGACGAGAGTGAATCGATGACACTCTGGGCACGGGTCGCCCTCGTAGCCCTTGATTCGGGCTTCTTCAATGTCGTTTGTTGGGTGCGAGGCCATGGTGTTGAGCGATGAAGATTCTTGCCGTGTTTGGTGGTTTGTGGATTTGGCATAGGGTTTGACGGAGTCTCCACGGAGGTCGTCATGAGTAACCTGGACATGAGCGAGGTCCTGTCTGTCGAGGTAGTTGATCGCCAGATCACGCATGATGTAGTCGAGGATGGACGAGGCCATCTTGATTTGATCGTGTCCCGATACCGGTCCGTTAGGTTCGAAGCGCATCAACGTGAAGGATTCAACGAATTCTTCGAGCGGAACGCCGTATTGCAGTCCTAAGGATATCGCGATTGCAAAGCAGTTCATGAGACTACGAAATGCGGCACCTTCTTTGTGCATGTCCAGGAAGATTTCCCCCAGAGTTCCGTCTTCATACTCTCCTGTCCTGATATAGAGCTTGTGCCCGCCTATCGTGGCTTTCTGGGTATAACCTGTCCGGCGATTCGGCAGGTTCCGATGTGTTCCTCTGGCCGTTACGAGCTGGCGCGGCTCGGGGGTGAGGGCGTGTCTATCGGCATCTTGGTTATCTCTGGGCTGGGCCAACATTTTTGTCGTGATCTCCATGGCTCTCCGGGTTGTTCTGATTTCGACTTAGTCGATATCTTTGTATTACTGATGTCTAAATGAGTGAGGGTGTGGGCGGCAGAAGGAGCTTGGATATGACCTACTCCTGTGTATGGCTGAGACAATGGTCTGGTAATACACGATGAGAAGGGGGGAGCCATGTCGGAACAAGGCATTGAGGAATTGAGGATCCGTAATCGAGCAGGGCAGCGAGATCCCATTGTGGACGGGAAGGTCTTGGTGGGATATGGCGCATGTTTGCAGGACCCTCAGCGAAGAGAAGGATACCTTGTGATCCGAGATGAGGATCGTTCTGGGCATGTGGGGATTTTTGGGACGACCCGTATCGGGAAAACGCGATTGATGGAGTCCATCCTCGAGCAGGACATCCGGAGTCACAAATCGGTGGTTGCAATCGATCCCAAAGGGGACATCGACCTCTTTTCAAAGGTCGTGCAGGTCGCTGCCGAGGCCGGGAGGCTAGATGAAGTGATGCTGGTGACGCCGATCTTTCCAGACTACTCCAACTATCTCGATCCGTTGGCGAATTACTATATGGAAGATGAGTTGGTCAGCCATATCGTCTCAGGGATCAAGGTGAAGGATGACTACTACCTCTCCATTGCGTCTGAGGTTTCCCAGGTGATCGTCTCGGGACTAATCAAACTCGCGACAAGTCGAGGGCAAGTCCCGACCATCTCCTTCAACGATGTCAATCAACGGGTGGGCTACACTGAATTGATCAATTTCCGAGATGTCTTAAAGGTTCTGAATGATACGGAGGAGCTGTGTGGCTTGATTGATAGAGTGTGCCATGGTCCCGGCATCGCGGAGCATTTCGCCAAGGTGTCGTCGTCCCTTCGCACGATGCTGAGCGCGCTGACTTTTGGGAATATTGGTCGGATTATTGGGAAGGCGCGAACCAATGAATTCATCACTCGTCTGGAGCAGGGCAAGCGGGTCATCCTGGTATGTCATACTGGGTCATTGTTGAGTCCTCGCGCGTCCCTCATTTTCGGACGGGTGTTTGTGTCTATGATTCAAAGTCTCGTTGGACGTCTTTTCGCGTCCGGCCGTCAGTTGGATCCTCCGTTGTGCGTGCATATCGACGAAGGGCATAACGTGCTGTATCCGGGGATTCAAGAAATTTTCAATAAGGCCGGCGGGGCAAACGTTTGGCTGCACTTCTATGAGCAATCAGGTGCGCAAATGTCGGCTGAGATTGGGGCGGATCTGGCCCGAAGTATCAGCGACAATATCAACAGCTGGATTTATTTTCGAGTCAATCATGCTGAGACGGCGCAAAGTGTTGAGGATGCTTCCCCGCTGGTGCAACGGCCACGGTCGGTCGTGTCTGTGCAAGGCAACGTCACGTTGCATCTGAATGAAGAACGCTTGGTGTTGCGAGACCGCGTGTTGCATTTGCCAAAGCGGTGTTTTTACATGCGTACTCATGGGCAGTGGTACAAAGGGAAGACGCTGGATAGCAGTGCGTCCTACGTCCAGGTGAAGTTTCCTACACCTGCGGTCAATAGCCCTAAATCGGAAACCCCTCCCTCTGCCGCGTAAGCGTAGGGCCCGAGTCCGGATCGCCGATTGCGTCTTGGACTCGGGCGATCATCGAGCGTGTCACCATTCCGACACACGTCCCACCCGCAAACACCAACAGCTGATCCGAACCGCTGAGGAGCATCGCATCGAGCGCCCGTTGTAAAGTGTGAACCGGGTGCACGATTAGATCTGAGGACAAGTTGCGAATGAACGGGGTGATGGTCGTTCCGTTCGGAGCGAGCCACTTGGGGTCGGTGCGCACGTCTTTGTAATATACCAAGCCTGTGATCTGCCCGTGTTCGGCGGTGGGGTAAGCTCGGTACCCGTAACGAAGAAACTGGTCTTGCAGCTCTTGTAGGGGTGTATCGTGGGCTAGCGTCACCATGCGATCCCGCGGAATCATCACTTCCTGCAGCGGTCTGGTGAGCTGTTCACTCTGTTGTACGGTGCGATAAGCGGTCTCGGCGATCATGCGGAGAATGCCTCCGATAATGGCAAGCCATAGCGTTTGGTACTGAAAGATTATGCCGAGAATGCCGATGGCCATCATGCCGCTGCTGATTTGTTTGCTCATTTGAGCGGTACGTTCAGTGGCGACCGCAAAGGAATGGGTTTGAGTCCACAAGACTGCCCGTAAGATGCGGCCGCCGTCCATTGGCAGGCAGGGAATGAAGAGATTGTAGGCGCCGAGTGTGAGATTAACTTTGTAGAGGAAGTTTGCCAGAGGGTCTGCCTTCAGCGCATAGAGGAGGATGGTCAGGAGAAAGGAGCAACCTGGACCTGCGAGGGCGACCAGAATTTCCACCCGAGGGCTTGAGAGTTCCCGCTCAAAAATTGTCCAGCCTCCGAGAATGTGCAATTCGATGGTCTTGACGGCGTACCCGAGTCGCCGGGCGGTGACGGCATGGGCCAGTTCATGCAAAAAAACTGAGACGAGAATGAGGAGGGTGGCGATTGCTCCGGACGCCCACTGGTAGCTGACGGGGAGGTCAGCCTGCGTGTCGTGAAAGTAATTGGCTGCGAGACTCCAGGTGATGAGACCAAATCCGATGAGCCATGTGTAATGGAGCCGTACATGGAAACTGGCAATGAGGAACGTCATTCCTTCTCATCCTTGCTTGGCTGGGGTGTGTGTCTGCGAACCCTTGTGAAAGAACGAGTGGTGTTGCTTCGAGGTGCGGTGGACGCTGGCTCTCCCGTGACTTTAGTCTGTCGCTTCTCGTTCGGTGGCAACTGCACCACCGGTCGCGGGGTATGTGGTTCCATTCGTGGCTGATCGACGGGCGCCGTTCTGCCCTTCCACGAGCTTGCGGCAGATTCGAACCGCCAATGTCCCTTTGCGAGGTCTTGAGGTGAAGCCTGCCCGGCCACGTATTGAACGACTTTGAGGGCGTCATCGACCTCATCGGCAATCGCGACGAGGATCAAGTATCCCTTGGGGACGACGAGATAGAAGCCGCGATATTCCCGGTCTTTTGTTTCACCACGTTTCACTTCAACAATGTCCCCGACCGCGGCATCGAAGGTGCATTCACCGACGGCCCCAAAACGGCCTACTGGGGTGATTTGAATGGCATAAAAACCGCGTGCCAGAGATTTGGTCTCGGTGTCCCATGTCACGCGTGCCACAAAGGGGCGATCCTTCCGTTCGCATTGGGTGCGGAACTCGAAACGGAATATGCAGGGAGACTTCATCAGACTTGATCCATCGCGAATCCAGGAAGAATGTCGTCTGGGATCGGCGCGAGAAACCGACAGAGCGAGTCAAGGTTCTGCTGAGATGCGTTGTGATAGTGCTCTGACGGATATGTGAGGAAGAGCTGGTTCCGCGGTCGCGTAATAGCTACATAGAGGAGGCGTCGTTCTTCTTCAAGGGCGTCCTCGTCATGCCAACTTCTGACGGGAGGAAACTGCCCATCGAGGACCCAGATAACAAAGACCACATCCCACTCCAAACCTTTGGCGCTATGGATTGTCGAAAGAACGAGGTGGTGTTCTGGGTGGGCATGCTTTGTACCCGGTGTGGTCGAAGGGTTCAACGTGAGGTCTTCCAAGAATGCCTCTAAGGTGAGTGATTGCCGCGCGAGATAGCAGAGTTGCTTCAGATCTTCGAGCCGGACTTTGGCATCTTCTGGATAATCGCGTTTAAGAATCGGCTCGTAGTGTTTGATTACGAAGGTGAGACGATCGGCTAAAGAAATCGTATCGTCCTGTGTCGTCCGGATAACGTTATTTAAAAGCCGGATAGTTGATTCCGCCTTGCCAGGGACATGATCGAGCACGTCCAGAGGGTGGGGGGCCTCCTGCATGGTGGCGATGAGCCGCTCGGCGAGCTTCGGTCCGACGCGATCGAGGAGCAGGAGTAGCCGATGCCAGGCATTGCTGTCGAGAGGATTGTCTGCCGCGCGGAGATACGCGAGTACGTCTTTGAAGTGTGCTGTTTCGGTTAGCTGGAGCCCACCATATTTGACGAAGGCAAGCTTATGCCGTGCTAGCGTCAGTTCAAGGTTGTTCGAGTGGGCAGAGGAGCGAAATAAGACCGCCATGCGGTGGAAGGGAATACCCTCGTCGCGGCATTGCAGGATACGTTCCGTGAGTAAATCGCTTTGCGCCTGTTCTGAATAACAGGCGATTAGTTCCGGTGGCTGGCCGCCGTGTTTCGTGGTGAAGAGTCGTTTCGGATAGAGAGCCTTTGCATCATGGAGGACGGTGTTGGCCAGGGTGAGGATAGGAGCTGTGCTGCGATAGTTGTGTTCGAGTTTGTAGAGCCGCACGTCGGGGAAGGCGTCTTGAAACTCCAACATGTTTTTCGTATGGGCCCCGCGAAAGCCATAGATACTCTGGGCGTCGTCACCGACGACCATCACGTTGTGATGGTGGCTGCCCAGGAGCCTAATAATCTCGGATTGGAGTTTGGTCGTGTCCTGGTACTCGTCGACAAGGATGGCCTGATAGTGTGTCCCGAGTCTGCGACGGGTAGGCTCATGGAGGCAGAGTAACTTGTATACCAGGAAAAGCAAGTCGTCGTAGTCCACGCGATGTTGGCGCCATTTCGTTTCCGTATAGGCACGAAACAGAACGACGAGCTGAGGGGTGTGTGTTTCAAGCCAAGGGAAATCGCTGGAGACGGTATCCGCAATCGAGCGAAGCGTATTCACGGCCCGACTAAAGAGGGCCAGAATGTGTTGTTTCTTGGGAAACCCTTTCCGACGGGAAAAAGACAGTTTGCTCATCAACAAATGCACCAGTCCCTGCGCGTCGTCTTCATCCATGATGCTGAACTTGGGAGGGAGACCCAGTGCGCCTCCATAGTGCTTTAGCCATATCAACCCCATGGCGTGGAAGGTGCCGCCTTGGATCTTCAATGAGTGTTGCTGGAGAAGGAGTTGCGTCCTGTGGATCATTTCTTCTGCGGCTTTGCGCGTAAACGTAATGAGAAGGATTTGATCGGGAGGAAGCCCTTGGGTGACGAGGTGTGCAACGCGATGAATGAGCGTGTGGGTTTTACCGCTGCCAGCGCCAGCCAAAACCAGTGTCGGTTCGGCTGGGGCTGTCACCACGGCGAGTTGCTCTGGATTGAGTTGCGCATTCTGAATGAGGGGCGAGATCGTGGCGAGATCAAGCGAGACAGTTATTTGTCGCTCTTGGGTGATGTTATCCGGTGTCTGAATGCGTGCGTGCAGCCAGTCTGGGAGTGTTTGAGACGGGAGTGTGTGGGAGGATGGTTCAGACGGATCCTCCATCGGCAACGACGGATCGAGAGGGAGCGGGACCACGGATGTCGTGTTGGCGTCATGGATAGACATGAAGTACCTATGTGTTACCGGAATTGGACGGAGTGCGGTTTTCGGGAATTGATAGACGAGGGATGTTGGTCGGGTTAGGGAGTGCGGGTGTCAGAAGCGGTAGGCCTGGTCGTCTGGATTGTGAGTGGCGTGCTCAGGAACCGACAGTATCCGCCTGTTTGGGACTCAGGCGCGAAGAAGTCGCAAGCAATGCATGCCCGAGTTGTTGGGATTGTGTTGGTCGCAATAAGGCTATGGATGGCCCGTTGGAGTTGGTGGAGCAGATCTCGTACCCCGGCATCTGATCCACATTCCGCATACTGGTAGAAGCTGGTGGTCCACGATTCCAGTGAGATAGCTACAGTGTGTCCGGACGCCGTGAGTTCGTAGCTGGTCTGTTCAGGGGCGTGCTGCGGTAGCGTATGTACTTCATTGCGTTGCTCAAGATTGAGGAGAGCGCTATCGATCGTGGATGGGTTGATCTTGGTAATCTGGTTTAGCTCGGTGCGCGAGAGGAGTCGGTCTTCATTGGCCAATAAGATGCACAACAGGAGTCGTTCGGTCAGTTCGATTGGTGTATCCAAACTGTGTGCGGCGGCAAAATTATACAGAGTGATTTTGGAAAGTGTTGTGCGGAGCACAGACCGATGATCTTCGCCCGGTTGGGCGTGATCGACGGATGCGAACGATTCAGGAGAGGAACACTGCATGTGTAGATTCTCCAGTTTCCACAGTTCAGTAGTACAAGTATTAGATGTCTCGGACAAGTGGCCAAATGCCTGTTGCATTGGGGCGCTGACTTGGGGATTTCCCCATAAGCTTACGTAGCACTAGGTATCAGCAGAGAGCCCCTTGTGTACTGACAGCGTTTGTCGCGGTGTGTGGAGCGGCGAGGCTGTGGGGCTCGGGAGCACTTGTTCGAGCTCTCCTAGGGCCTGGCTAGTGAACTTGATATGTTCGAGAATCGTAGTCTGATCAGGGGTGGTCAAGGTGGCAATGCGCTGGGCAAAGGCCTGAAGCAATTGGATGGTTTTACGTGTGTGCAGGAGCCCAGAAATGAGGGGGCCTGCCTCGTCGATCGTCAGGCTCTGGGAGCGACCTTTGCGCTGCAGTTTGAGAATGCGCTCGGCCTTGTGGTCGAGATCGTCGCTCGTCAGTTGCCGTTGAAGGGACTGGAGCTCCTCGTGTAACTTTTCCTTCTCGTCAGTCTGTGCCCGCAGTTGACGAGAAAGCGAAACGTTGTGTTGTCGTACTTCCTCTAATTCCTTCTTCTGCTGTGCGACCTGTCTTTCAAAATCCTTGGTCAGCTGATTTATCTGGCGGATCAGGTGTTTGTGCCCCTTGGGGGTTGGTGTTTCCGAAGTGTCCGGTTCTTCTGCGGCGAATTTGTTGTTCTGTGGTTCCGGGAAGCGCTGAATGCTCACCTGTTGTATTTGGGCCATCCACTTTGAGAGGAAATCACGTTGAGTATCGTGATTGGATTGTGTGAGTTGGAGTTGCACTTCAGGAGGCAGCATGGGAAGCACATCTAAGAGCTCTGGAATCAGCCGTTCCCTCAGCTTGGTGCGGTAGCGCTTTTCCTCATCCTGCATTTGTTGGCGGAGAGTGTCCGACAATTGGCGTCGATGGATGTTATCGAACAGCGCGGCGACCTTCAGTTCCAAGGTTGTCACAACGATGCAGGGCACTTCGGGGATGTTGAGTTCCTGCGCGATGCTCAGGCGGTGGTGTCCTGCGAGTACTACATAGGGTTGCGTGGAGGCTATGTCAGTGGGTTGTCGTTCGACTCGCAGCGGATCGTGAATTCCAGCCTCTTGGATGCTAACTTTCAGGCTCTCTCGCTCGGTTGGGGTGAGCGGGGGAAAGAGGGTGGCGTATTCTTCATGGACTCGGATTTGCGAGATGGGAATCATGATGATCTGCATGCCGGACTCCTTGTTGCTGACTGTGACGAGCGATGATTCTGTAAATGTGACGTCGGGACAGCTCATGCCCGCGACGATGAAGTTCCCGTTGGAGCTGATGACTGGTGATCGTGGGCTGTCGGCGGAGGATTCCATTGGCAATTTGTTGAGCGCTGGAGTCCGGCTCAGCGAGGTTTTTTGTCAGTCTACGTTGGATTGCAAAGTTGCGATGAAGCGCGGACAAATAGTGGAGAGGGACCACATATTGCCGACCTCGATAGCGGCCCTGAGACGGGGTGGTAACGATGTACCACTGGGCCGGTGCATGCTGAAGAATGGTTTGCACCAGCCTTGGCAGACTATCGCGTTCCAAGGTTAACCACCGATAGAGCTTCCAATCACTGCAGGGAATATTGTGGGCACGGCAAATCTCCCTGAACCCGCTCATGGGCAGAACTGGCTCCATGGGCATCGGAGTAGGCCCTGCGTGGAGCCCCACCTCCCGGCAGATGGTTTCCGCGAGGCTTCGTGTCGTATCAGTTGGCATAGTTTCGACGTTTCCGTGCATGACGAACGGAGCTGCCACTGTCAGGAGAGAATCGCGTGATGGTCTGCTCTGACTCGGTCAACAGGTTGTGATCGAGGGCGGTTGGCTGTGGAATCGTCCTGGCGCGTTTGCGAGAGAACTCGATGAACCGATCGATGGCCGTGAACGCAAGCACCTCATCGGTGTTGGGTAGATCGGGCAGTCCCAAGGATTCAGGCGAGGCGTCAGGGGATACGGGCGGTTCGTGAGTCGTCAGAGGAACAAGCCTTCGGAAGATGCGACTTTTAAAGCCCTGGCTGTGTAAGCGCCGCTTTTCTTTGATGAATGTGGAATAGGGCAGCGTCTTGACGTATTGGTCGTCTTTATCTGTGATTTCGACCAATTTGTCCCGGCCATCAAATTCGCTTTGGTATGCTTTCTGAATATAGCGATAGAGGAAGGTTTGGAATTGGGCGTTGCCACGGGAAAAATCCCATTTCTCAGTGGCCTTTCTGACGGCCAGAAATCCTATCTGCTCTAAATCTTCAATTTCATAGGAGCGATCTAAATTGCAGTAGCGCTTCGCGATCGAGTGGATGATGGGTTTGCTCTGCTGAAACAGCTTGAGCAGTGGCGAAGTATCATCTGAGTCGATGGCGAGTTGTTGAGCTTGTGTTCGAAACGACATATGGTTGTCCTTTCCGATGGGGTTAGATGAGTGAGGCCGTGAGTTCCGGAAAATGAAAGAGCATGTGGCAACGTTGCTGGAGACGATGATGGTTCCGTTCGTAATATGTGCGTGCGCAGGCTTGTGTGAATCTGTGCGCCAGGTCCCGGCGATGGTTCAGTGTGCAGGGATCGGGATGGTTGACATAGAGGGTGACGATGGCTTTCAGGAGGTGCTGTGAGGGAATGATGTCGTTGTTGAGCAGCCGGCGCATCCAGACGTCGGTAATGCCTAATTGATGGGACATTGCCTTCGTACTGAGGTTGAGTTCGCACTGGATGAGTGCGAGAAGTTTTCCGGCTTCTTCAGGAACAGGATTGGACGTGACATTCATGCGGCTGTCCTTTCTCCTTTGGTGTAAGTGGTGATGATCAACATAAACAAATGTTTGTTTGTTCATCACTGTGTTACTGCCCTCGGGAATGTCAGCAGGACTATACGCAGGTTTTTTGGGGTCTGAAATTGGGAAGGTAGAGTAATCCCCATAGGCGTATGGACAATAGATTGGGGTTTTCCTATAATTTGCGAACAAGCGTTTAATCACTTCGCAAGCGACGGTTGCGCATCTGTCTAAGTCTTATCGGGAGAGTGCAGCGGGTATGGTGCTGGTCAAAGATTTGTTAGTCCGCATGCGGATTGCCCAGAATCTAACTCAAACGGAGTTGGCTGAAAAATTGGGGTGTACTGCCTCGCACATATCGATTATTGAAGGGGGAAAGAGCAGCGGGCGGAAAAAGATTCTCCCGAGTGATGATATGTTGCGGCGGATTGCGCAGTGCCTAGGTGGTTCCCCGCTCGATGTGCAACGGCGAACGTATCAACTTCTGCTCGCCCGAGCTCGGGAGGTGTGTTCGCCCGAAGTCGCGGAACTTTTAGATGACCAGATTCTTTCGGGTATGCCTGCTGCCTTTTTGGAGCGGGTCCGGCAAGACGTAAGTCAATATTCGGACGAGGATCTTTCTCGGGTTACGGAGCAGCTGCAGCTGGGTGGACGACTGAAGCAGATGCTGTCCGGCATTGGTCGGTTGAGCCAAGCAGAAGTGGCGCGCTTGGCCCAGGTCTTAGGCCAATCGTCGGAGACCTACCTGGTGGATGCAGGGTATCTATCTGAATCCGCGAGATTATTGTTCGGACGCAATCCCAACTGTGTGAATATCCTTCAAATATTTGGGTCTTTACGCCCGGAAACGCAGGAAGAATTGTTGCGCTTTGGGGAGGCGTCCGGAAGTCTTTCAGTGACGGATGGCGCGCGCCTACCTGCTTCCCATGAGTAAGCGTGTCCCGGAATATGTTGCGCTCGTGTCATAAGTGCTCAAGGACGGCCTTGAGCCGCCCTTGAGGCACTCTCACATTCCCTTTGCCTGGTTGACAGTGGCCTAGAACTCCGGTTCCTCCTCCCCTGGTACTGTCCCAGAAGTGGTAAGGATTGGCAGTTCCTCCTCCTTCATCTCCTGGAAGGCTGAAAAGTCTCCACTAACAAGTTGGTCGATCAGCGTCGAGGCTTGTCGTTTTGTGTATCCCGCAGTCAGAGTTTTCACGTGCGGTTCTGGGATACCCATCGAGAGGACGAGGCCCGTGATTTTCTTAAACTGAGGATCGGTCATGGACTCGGCGACGGCCCCTGTGTTCGCAGGCGTGGTCGGTGGAGTGCCTGGGCTCGACGTGAAAAAGCTAAAGTCCTGAGCGATGAGTTTCTTGATGAGTCCTGACGCTTGGCGTTGTGTGAGAGTGTGGACCTTCCCGCGCACGTCATCCTCCGTGAGTGGCAAGGCCTTGGTCAACCGAAGCAGGTAGTTGGTCTGGGCCACTGAGATGGGCGGACCTGCGGGTGGGGCAGTGGCCTCAGGCGCTTTCGCAGCGGCTGTCGATGGCGTGGACATCGCTGGGGGCGTGGGGTCTTGCGTTTCAGACCCGGATCCCCCCACGGGCTCTGCAGGGACGGGGCTGGGTTCTTCCTCCAACTCCTCTTCCATGACGACGTGTGCGCCCGGATCCAGAACCGGGTTGATTTCAATCGGCTCCTGAATTTCCAACATCTTGATCTTTTTCAGGACCACCTCCGTCTCCTGTTGGTGCCTGGCCGTCTCGTCCGCTGAGCCTTCATATCGCAATTCGAGAGGATAATGAGTGGTCGGGCGACCTTCGCGGCGTCTGGTGACGGGCACGCGGCGTAACTTGAGCGGAATCATGGCGATGCGGCCGAGGGTGAGTGCGAGGAAATCAAAATAGGAGTTAATCTTTTCCATCGAGTTGATACTGCTAGAGTCGATCTGAAACAGGCCGCCGCTGCTGACTTTCGGGATCATGAAGATAAGATTTGCGCGTGGTCCGCATTCTCCGGACTCGAGTTTCTCGCATGGACAAGATCGCGATTCAGTTTTCCAGGTCTCTTGATTCAGGCGACGAGCCACCTGATTGTTGCCAATGCATTGTAGTCCGGCGGATTCTCCATACCAGCGGAGAGCTTGCGGGCAGTTGACCGTGGGATCGTTGGAGACGAACATCACCTCCAACTCCTTGGGTTGCGCCCCGAAGACCTTGGCTACTTCTTCTGGGACCACGAAATGAGGCGTTTCCTTGGGGTAGAACCCGCTGGGGCCGCTCACTTTTACGCCGAGACGGATCTTGCCGATGATGGGCATGCGGCGTCGGTTAGAAATGCCGTTAATGCGGTTCATGGGAATGAACGTGGGTTTGTCTGCGTCGGACATGATGCCTCCTAGTCATGATAATCAGCTGATGAATACAGTTACGCGATTTGAGTCGTCGGTTTAGGCTTTTTGAGAGGGGGCCGGCGTTCCGGTTTGGTTGCGTCGACTGCTTTAGATAATCGGCCTGCTGAGAAACGGCTGTAAGTTTCCTTCACGGTCGCGCGTTCAATAGTGGCTTTAGAGAGTTTGGTTTGATCCAATTTGCTCTGTTCATAGGGTGATGACGCGATGTAGTAGCCATGCCCCTCCGCGCGCGTGATCCCCTCGGTGCGCAATTCCAACTTAAATTGCTGCTTTAGGGCGTCCAGTCGCTTTTGTTTCGGAGTGAGCGCTGCAAGCTCAGTTTGTAGGTCGAGGTACTCCTCGATGGCCGGGACCAGCTCCGTGCGGAGTTCCGCAATGCCCTCAACAGGCACCTGTTCGACCCCGTCCCAGCAGAACTGATACGGACAGTAGTCGCAATGGTAATTGTCGGCATTGGGGTATGGGCGGGCGGGCAATGTGCCGCGATCCCGGTACCCTTCCACCTCTTCAAAGCGACGGAGTGCCTCCCGATACAAGCCCACGAAGTCTTGATTGGGATAGATATGCGTGCCCGTGCTGTGGGTGATTTCAAGGACGGTCAGGCGGTCGTTGTCCCGGTCGTAGCGCACGCGATATTCAAGAAATGCGCTTTGATTCTTGTTTTTGATGAGGAGGAGGGCTTCGTCGATATGAGGATTTAGTGCGGCCAGCCCAACCAGATAGAAGACGACTTGCACGAAGTAGTTTATCGGGTAATTCCCTTCTGCAAAGCGAGTGAACGTGAAGTGCTCGACAGCCTTCAACTCTAAGAGGCGATCAATCCCCAAGAGATCCGTGATGACGCCGTCAATGTGCCCTTTGATGGGGAAGGGCTGCCCCTGGAAGGTCGTGGTCGCGCAGGTTAGTTCGAGCTGTTGGCTGTGGAGGTGAAACGTGCTTTTGGCGATCCAGTTCAACACCAGTTCTTCATGCCAACTACTGTCGTCGAGGACAACAAGGAAGCGGCCGCTTGGACTTTTCGCGGTAGCGTGTCGAGCATGGTACGTGAGTTTGCGGATGCAGTGGTCGGGACCGGCGTTCGATGGCCGAGGTCGATACTCCCATTCTTGATGTTCCATGAGGGCGAGTGGATGGATGATCTCAGCGAGCATAGGACCTCCAGGTGAGTTCGTGCAGCGTGTCGATAGACCAAGAGTTTGGGCGGTTTGCTGACGTGGTGAAGCTGTGACATACCGTTTTGGTCCCAAAACGGTATGTCACAGAGTTGCGGACATGAGTGGGTGATGGCTGAAGCGTGGGGAGGGAGAAGAATGGTCAGCTCTGTATCGATAGACGTGAGCGTCCAGGGGGCGGTCGTCTCCGTCAAGGAGGAGGGCTGCGCTGAGGAAATGCCTCAGGTGGTTGGGGTGATCACGAGTCGGACCCGTGCGCGCCGAGGGGCTGGTGACTGGATCGAAATCGGTCGTAAGCATCGGGCGTTTGTTCCGGACGGTATTCCCGCGCCTTCGGTCGGTGAGGTTGGAGAGTGCTGGGGACGAATGATAGCTAATGGCGCCGATCCCTTTCTGATGGTCTCCAGGATACGATCACGACGATTTGAAGCTTGCGCGAGCCCGTCGGAGTTGCTGGGGGTCCTCGGCTTGTGTCGTACCCCACCACGGCTGGTCGAGGAGGTATGTCAATTGTTGGGTCCCCTGGTGGAATGGTTGTGTTGTGCAGGGTGGAAAGCCGTGGCGCGTGGGATAGTGAAGGGTACACTGCGATCGGCGCGGGCCATCTCTGCAGATCCGTTTCTGCTATATCGACGTCGAGGCCTCCCCTTTCAGGCTACGGTGGCGGTCGCACAGGTGTTGGGGCACGACCTGTATAGTGACGAACACTATAAGGCCGCAGTGATGGAGGCCCTTGCACAAGCCGATGAAGAAGGGATCGGAGGGATTTCTGACTCCCATCTTGTGGCTCGGTGCGCAGAGCTGATCGGACTGCCTGCGGATACGGTAGCGTCGTCTATCACACTGCAGGCAGGACGTGCGGGGAAATGCGAGCAGGGTCTGTGGTTTGCCCCAGGGTTGTATTTTGTGCGGAAGAAAACCCTGGCCATGATTCGGGCGAATCAGCAGGACTCAGGTAACGCGAGTCCCACTGTGCAAGCCAGAGCGTTGCGCTATCGGTATGCGATTGTCACCGGTGGGGCTGGGAGTGGAAAGACTGAGCTAGCGAGGTCTCTCATTGCTCAGGTGCGCGAGCGACGGGGGACGGTGGCGGCCACGGCGATGACCGGGAAAGCGGCGACCCTCCTCGGGGAAGACGCCACGACGTTGCACAAGTTGCTGGGGTATGGGGGCGGCGGCTATTCGGTGTCGAGTGTGGATGCCGACTTGGTCTTGGTCGATGAGGCTGGCATGCTGACATGGCATATCCTGTATCGATTGTTGTTGAGCTGTCGCGGGCAGATCGTGTTGATCGGTGATCCGCAGCAACTGGCGCCGGTGGGAGCGACTCCGGTGATGGCTGAGCTGTTGACTGCTTTGCCGGTGGTGCAGTTGGGGAAAGAAGGATCCAAGGGGTCCTTGCTGGTCAAGGTCCAGGTGACGCGCTTCGCATCCGAGGCGCTTTTGCTGCATCAGTTGCGGAAAGTCGTGTGTGGCTATCGTGACACTGGGGTGGAGTGGCAGGCGTTGTCCCCTGTGTACGCAGGAGGACTTGGTGTGGATCGATTGAACCGATTGCTGCAGGCGATTGTGAATCCGGACGGACTGCCGTGTCACGGTGGGTTTCGAACGGGAGATCGCGTCATCGTCGCGAAGACTCGATACGATGGCGGTCAACGAGCGGTCAATGGTGAGCAAGGGCGGGTGCTTGGGGGAATGGGTGACACGATAGCGTTGCGCCTGGACTCTGGGCGCGAGGTAGCGCTCAGGGCGGATGAGTTGCAGTTAAGCTATTGCATTACCGTGCATAAGGCGCAGGGGAGTCGCTACCAGTGCGTGGTGTTTATCATTCCAGAGCGGGAATGTGGGGCCTTTGCGATAGAGGAGCGCATCCAATATGTTGGCAGAACACGTGGACGTGAGGCGACAGTCTGTATGGTGTATTAGCGTGTAGGTGGTGTATGAGTCTGAGGTATCGGCGCGGGACAGGGCGACGCCAGCCCATGAGCTTGCGTGCGGTCGGAGCCAGCGTGGTAGCGCCCACGGCATCTCGGAGCCTGGACCGTGTCCTGACGTTGGAATATCACGACACGAGTCCGTCAGGAAAGAACCACATGGGGCTGACTGTGATCGAAGGCCAGCTTCGTCGGTATCCGACGAAGCGCTTCACTCGGTGGCTGACGAATGTGGAACGGGAATTTCGGACGCAGCTACGAGGGATTCAGCCGTACCTCCCGATCAAGGGGGCGTGCTATGCAATCGTGGAATATGTGCCGGGCGATCTCATCACACGGGATCTCCCAGGAATGCAAGACGCGGTCTGGCATATGTGTGAACGCTTTGGCATTGTCACCAACGACAAGTGGTTTCAGCATCTGATTTGGATCACGCGGGCCATGGATCGTGCCGATCCACGGCTCTGCTTGCGAATTGTCCCTGGCTCATGGGCATTGGAATGGGCCATTCGGGATCTATCAGGGAGTGTGACCCTGACATCTGACCTTCCCTACCGCTGAACTCTACGCTCTCCTGAAAGCATGTGCTGCACCTGTCCGCGGTCCTTCGGTAATACGAGGGTAGCAACCTTCTGCGTTGTGCAATGCCTAAAAGGAGATTGGGACCGATGCGTGGAGGCAGGAAGCGGGTACTGGCGGTTGCGGTGACACTGGGGTTCATAGGTCTGGGGGTCGACGTGGTAGTGGCGCTTTCCCCAGTGAATATCAGTCCGGGCTATCCGACATCGCTCGATGACGCCTATCCTGTGCCCACCAACCAGGTGGTGATCCAATCAGCGCTGCGGCCTGACATCACGCGGAATGATTCTGGCTCAGAGAGTGGGCGTTTTCGGGCGACGCACGATCTGCGCTATGGGGCGACAGAGAATATGGAATTGACGGTCAGCGGGACGTCGCTCCGAGGTCCGCTGAATCCCGGGACGATGGACGATCCCAGATCGATCCAGGTGGGAATTCTAGCGCGGTTCCGGAAACAGGCCGAAGAGCGAGACCTGCTGCCCTCGATTAGCGTGCGTGTATTGGGTGAGGTGCCCTATGCGGGAGATCGAACGAACCCTGGCTTGCGCGGGGCGTTGGTCACGTCCTGGAATCTTGGGAATCGGTGGTGGCTCCATGGCAATCTGGGATATGAAGTCGTGCCGTCATTTCAACCAGGTCATTGGGTCCCGCATCGCTCGAGCATCATCATTGTGAACTTGGGGTTTGTAAAAGCTCTGGATGAATCTTCTGCGATTGTGGGTGGCTTGCGATTCCAAGAAGACCCGCTCAATTCCAAGAAGCAAGTTGCCAGTCCGGAGCTGGGGTATGTACTGGCTTTGGACAAGCACTGGTTACTTTCGTTGAGTGCCTCCCGTGATTTCCTTGGAGCTGTTGGGCAAGCAGCGTTTCGTGGGTCAGTGGGAGTGACGTATGCGTTCTAGCGGGGAAGGAGGGCTGGTCGTGGAGCAGGTGGCAGACTGGCAAGAACCTTTAGTGCAACGGGCGGAACAGTGTGCGAGGGCGATCACGTATGTGGCGGGAGAATTGATACGGGAACGCTTTCAGCTTGGGGCCATCGTTGTTGAAGCGTTGGAGCGGAGTCAGTATGGAGATGCGGTCATTGCGAAGATGGCGCAACGCATGTCCACTGCGGTGGGGAAATGTATTCGTCCTCACATGTTGTATGAGTCCGCCAGGATCTACAACGCCTTCGGGGGACAGTGGGAGCGAATTGAGGCTCTGCGCGCTCAGCTGAGCTTTCCGCTCTCCTATAGTTATCTCGTCCGATTCTGTCTGCCCGCATTGACGCGGGATACTGCTTGGAATGCTCAACAGGTGGCGTATTCCAACGAGTTCGAATTGCGTGGCTTCGAGACTGCGGTCTTGCGTATTGAGGAGCGCGTCCAGGCCCATCGTACGCGGCAGCAGGGTGTTGATGCGGAAAGACCGGTCGATCTGGAAACCGAAGGCTTCATCGTCGCATGCGCGCAATCCCAAGAGTTTCAGGGGATGGCCGTAGGAACTATCGTACGGCGCCTCGGAGCATTGTGCGAGGCGCTGGAAGGGAAGGTGCAACAATGTGGTTTCGAATTGGAGGCGCTACGCGACTCGCAGGAGGCGATCGTGAGAATTGCTTCCAAGATGGCGAATCTCGGTGCGTTGATCCAAGCTCCGGTGATGGGGACAGTGAAACCAGACGGTAACACCTGTGTATTGGGAGAAAAGGAGGAGCGCTACCGATGGGACTGTACGGGAATTTGTTGAAACCCTGTCCTCGCTGCAGCGGGGAATTGTTTGTGTACCGATCACATGATGGCGAAGAATACATGGATAGCTGTCTTCATCAGTGTTTTCAATGCGCGCGGTTGTTCCAACGATCGACCGACGGGGCCTTCCGAGCCTGGGGTGGGCGCGTGGCTCCTGTCGATCTGATTGCCTCCTAATCTGCGTGCGTCCTCTCGTGCCTAAATCGTTGCGTCGATGACGTCCTCTCCGAGATCCTTCATCTCCTGTTCGTCTGCGAGACACCGTGGCAGTCGGTAATACCAAGGATGAGCCTTGCCATTTGGAAACCGTGGTGAAAGGGGGAAGTATGACAGGGGGACCGACGACTTACATGCGGTTGGCCGGCCTGGTCTGCGTCGGACTGCTAACTGTCTGGGGCTGTACCACGCGACCTGCCCCGCCGCCAGCTATCTCGGAGCCGACGCGACTTTGCGGACAGGGCTACACTTTCCCGACTACGGTGGTCTCCGTCCAATCCGGCCCGCAATGGTTGCTGTCTCGTCCGGCGGGATGTCCAGAGCCGACTCCTCTAACGCAGGTGCCATCTAATCCGACGGTAGCGGACTTTACGCAGAAACCGCTCAAAGCAGTGAGCCATCAGTTACTGGGGCTGCCGACGTTATCGTCGGGCACACTGGCAGTCCGACCTGGGGACGTGTCACGCACTCAGGGAAACAGTCCGGACAAGGCCGTGACTTCGGGCCGCTCGGAAAGCCCGACCACTGCCGCGTGCCGTCGCGAGCCTGAGATAAGGCACCGAACCGTCTTGTTCGGGATGGGGTCGGCCGACCTGACAGAGCGTACGCAACGGGATTTAACGGAACTGCGCATCGAGGATCTCCTCTATCTGCGGCTGGAGGGATACACCGATCCGACTGGGTCTCGGGAGACGAACGAGGAACTCGGGACGGCTCGGGCACAGGCGGTGGCGCAGGTGCTGCAGGCGGGTTTGAAGAGCCCGGCACAGGTGGAAGTGGTCGGTCGCGGAGGCTGTTGCTTCTTGCCGCACCACGCGGACAGTCGGCGCGTGGAGATCACAATGGTGCTCCGCGGCAGGTGCGGAGATCCCTTACCGGGAGAGCGGCGATCGGAAACGCTTCCAGTAACACCTGTGGTGTCCACTGGTGTCTTACGCGACTCAGGGAAACCTTAAGGAGAGGCTGAAGAGGAGCATGGCTATGCGGAAATGAACTGAGGGCGCTCATTCGGTTTGGCAACCGCAGGTCTTCGAAACAGTTCGTGACGAGCCAGAGGAGGGGCTGGAGTATGGGCAACGTCTTCTACAGAGTGTCCGGAGAAATATGGCGAATGAGTCTCGTGTTAGGGCTCATGGTGCTTGCTTCGTTTGTGGTGCTTGCCGTGCCCGCGTTCGCGGGGGCAGATGCGACGTTCGGGCCGCTGGTCACATTGTTGACCAACTATATGCAGGGCTCGCTTGGGACGCTGTTAGCCCTGGTTGCGGGGGCGATCGGATTGGGATCGGCGATGGCAGGCCGTTGGGCTGGCATGTTCACGGGATTCGGTGTGGCGGCCGCCGCCTTTTATATCCCAAACATCATCCCGACCATTACCACAGGACTGATGTAAGCACGCGTTAGAGGTAAGGCGTCGTGACGGCGGGGCAGATTAACGCCTCGCCGTCACAAGGGAGTAGGAGAGGGACAGATGAACGGCACATTTATTCCACGATATCTCGATAGCCTGCCTCAGATCTTTTGGTGGGAGATTGATGAGTTGGCCGTGCTCTTTGTGTGCATCTTTCTCGGCATTGTCACGAAGTTCTTGACCTACCTTATTGTGGTTGGGCTCGTGAGCACGTTGATTCTGTCGAAAATGAAGAATGGGAAGTCCGAGGGATTCCTGTTCCATTGGGCCTATTGGTCTGGTGTCCCCACGTTTCAGCTGACGGGGGCACCTCACGGTACGACCCGAGAGATGATGGAGTAACGATAATGACAATCGAGCTGTGGAAATCGAAGCTACATAACGCCCAGGTCTTGAATCTGGTGTTCGCCGGCCTGGCCACTGTTTTGGCGGTGGCGTTGGTAGCGAATGGATTCTTTCGGCAGAACGTCGCGGTGCATGTGGTGCCTATCAATCCAACCCAGGAATATTGGGCGAACGCGATGGGAGGCGACGAGTACTATAAAAAGTCCATTGCGATGGCCATGTTGCCGTGGATTGCCAATGTCACGCCCGCCTCTGTGGATTTTCATCATCGGCAGCTCCTGCAGTGGGTGCCATCCAGTCACTATGGGCTGATGTCGGAATCTCTTGGTGCTGAAGCCGTGTACGTGAAGACCAACAATCTCAGTCGGGTGTTTTTTGTGACCGCTAGTCGTGTGGATGGGGACGTGGCCGTGTTCGAGGGCATTGAGCGCCGCTTTGTCGGCAAAAGTGAGATCCGTGAGGAGGAGCGGGAGTACCGTATCTCGATGCGGTGGGATCAGGGGCGTCCGTGGGTAGTTGGGCTCTCTGCGGCTCATTTGGATCGATCACGGCAGGATAGTCAATCAGATCCGGGAAAAGGGTAGGGGGAGACGTATGACATCCAGCGTGTATCGGGACTCGAAGCACCGGGGGATGGCGATGTGCGTCCTTGGTCTGCTGTTGTGCTTGTGGTGGTCCGAATCGGCAAGCGCGGTGGTGGTGGGTGACGATGGTGCGACGTTCCTGACGTTATCTGGGAGAGATTTGAACGTGTTGATGTTCCCCGCGCCGATCACCATGGCGACAAGCTCGAGGGCGGATCTCAAAGCGAAGCCGGAAGGGCGCAATCTGATTGTCCAGGTGAAGGCAGGCCCCGCCGATCTGGTCGTGATGGCCGGCGAGCAAACGTACGTCTTCGAAGTCGGGGTCAGCGCGTCGTTAGGGGCACAGACCATCAATATTGAGGATAGGCGCGCAGGGACCGTGGCTTATGACACGGATCCTGCCCGCCAAGCCGGGGATTATGTGGATGGGCTCTTGGAGACATTGCAGCTGGCAGCGCGTGGCTCGTTACCCAAAGGATATCGGCAGACAACGATGTCCGAAGAACGATATCCGAAGTGGCTTGAGCTAAAGGTGGTGCAGGGCATTGAGTATCGCGGGCCAAAGTACCGAGTGATTGTGTATCGATTGCTGAATACCTCGGCACACAAATATACGTTGCGGGAACAGGAATTTCTGACTGGGACTCAAAAAGCAATCGCCTTAAATCGCGAGGTGGTCGAGTCAGGGGAAGAGGTGGTGGTGTACCTGCTGGATGACGCGCCGCTTGAACCGCCCAAACCCAAGCCCGAGTCGAAAGTGGATCCAGACGCAAAAAGCTAACCTCAGAGCGGAGATCTAGGATGGCATCGATTAAACCGACGGAGAGCGCGATTCTCAACCCTGGCGACCCGATTCGGCCAGAGAAACCGGCCCCGTCAAAGCTATTGGCGGGGGTAGTTCTGGTGGGTGGGTTCATCGTTCTGAGCATGGTGCTTCAGCAATTCCGAGGGAATCTACCGGGGATTGTCCGTGGGAAGTCTCCAGCCAAGACCGTGTCGATCAATCGCGAGGAAACTGACAAAGAAATTTACATGAAAGACGCCGGGGCCAGGATCGAAGCGTTGGAGCAGCAGCGGGATCAAATGCGGAGACTGTTGGAGCAGGACGGACGAGACAAGACCGAGATTAAGACACAGTTGAGTGACCTGCAAAAGCGGATTGAGTCAGTGGCTCGGTCTGGTGGAGGGATCTCTACTGGGACGAAGAGTGGCGCCTTGCCGCCGCTGCCGCCTCCACTCAGCGCCAATCCCGTGGGTGGAGGAAGTGCGACACCCGTCTCGGCCATGCCTGTGCCGAAAGGCCCCGTGCCGGTGCAAAGCGTCCAGAAACCGACAGGCGGGACAATCCCGTCACCTGGGGCAGTGGGTGCGCCGACCGAGGGGTTTCAGGTGTTTCGGCCAGAGACAACGCCTGGCGCGAAAAAGAACGAAAAGAAATTGTGGTTGAACACGGGGACGATCATCCCTGTCAAATTACTCTCCGGTATGGATGCGCCGGCTCGTTCGACAGGTTCGCAGGGCGGCGGCGCCTCCGCAAACAGTCCGTACCCGGTGCTCATGATGGTGCGTGACATCATGAAGTTCCCGAATGAGGCGAGGATTGATGCGAAGGACTGTTTCCTGGTGGGAGAAGGCTTGGGGGATTTGTCCTCTGAACGCGTGATGATTCGCGGTAATGCCCTGTCGTGCGTGAAAAAGAACGGGGAGGCGGTCGATATCGAACTGAAAGGGTTTGTCAGTGGGGAAGATGGCAAACAGGGGATGCGTGGGCGGGTGGTCTTGAAAGAAGGTGCCTTGTTAGGCCGCACACTGCTGGCTGGGTTTGTGTCCGGCATCTCGAGGGCTTTTATGCCGTATCAGTCCGGGTTTTTCGTGGCGCAAAGCCCAAGTCAGGCCTTCAATTTACCGCCGGCTGGTCCCGTCGCTATGTCGGGAATGGCCGGTGGTGCTGGGCGAGCTGCGGAATTGTTGGCTCGTCACTACAGCATGATGGCGGCCTCCATTTTTCCAGTGATCGAGATCGACGCACAGCGGGAAGTGGATTTTATCGTGGGGACGGGACGTGAGTTGGAGGGGTTCTTCCAGTAATTCGAAGTGCGAAGGGGGCATGATGGCGATGAGGCAATTGTATCGGCAGGTACTAGCGGGCCTGGTGTGTGCTGTATGTGTGTCGGTTGCGGGGGAGTCTCTGCTGAGAGCTGAACCGGATGATGTCGTGAGGCCCCTTAAAACGGTGATCGAACAAAAATTTCCCGGCATGAAAGTGCTGCGAGTGTCGAAAACGGAAGTTCCCGGGTGGTTCTTGGTGGAGAGCGACAGTGACCGAGTGGAAAACTTCATGTACGTGCATGAGTCCGGGCGGTACGTATTCTCCGGGGCGCTCTTCGATATCCAGATGGGGCGGAACGTGACGCAAGATTACGTGAAAGATCGTCAACAGACGATCCTGGCCGGGATGGATGCTTCCAAGACCATTCTGCTGTCTCCTATGCAACCGAAGTTGGAGCGCGCGGTCCTAGTCTTTGACGATCCGGACTGTCGGTTCTGTCAGCAATTTCATCCGGAGGTGCAAAAACTTGTCGAGGCAGGTGTTCCGGTGGCCGTGGTGCTGTATCCCCTCGTACGGACGCATCCGGATGCCTATCGCAAGTCTGTCGCCATTTGGTGTTCTCCCGATCAAGCCGAGGCCCTGGGGCGCGCGCTGATGTCGAAGCCGGTGATGGGGGAAGTAGGGTGCAGTCATCCGATCGACGAGAACATCAAACTGGGAAAGCGGCTGGGGGTGAACTCTACTCCGATGGTGTTCTTGCCGAATGGCCAATCGTTTGCCGGTTATCGTCCTGCCAGTGAAGTGTTGGCGTTGCTGCAGATGGAAGGCGAGCAGAAGTAGGGAAGTCGAGTGGGCGGATTCTGGAGGAGGCATGCGACATGATGTCTGGGTATATGAGGCGCTACATCACGCGAGGGGGGCCATGGCACGGCTTGGGGTCCGGGGCAGCTATGGGCGTGTGTGTCCTCATGGCAGGCTGTGGTGGCTACGAGTCCAATTTCAGTTGTAAGGGGTATCCAGATCAAGCGACGTGTGAGTCCGTCTCGGAAGCCTACGAGAAGCGTTTCGCTGCTGGGCAGAAGGTGACGCAGTACACGAAAGACCAGAAGGATGCTGCACAAAACACCAGCGTGAGCGCGGGGCCTGGTCAGGCCCCACCTCCGATGATCTTCAGCGGCAAGCCGGACAGCGTCATAGGCAAGCCGGTGATTACGCCGGCGTCGGCCCTCCGTGTCACGGTATTTCCATGGAAGGATACGAAGAAGCGCCTTCACGATCAGTCGCGCCACTATCTCATCGTCGATGAACCGGACTTTACTTTCGGACATGTGACGCAGGGGGGGGGTGGTGGGGCAAGTTCAGGGCATGGCAAGGATCTGTATCCGAGAATGGGGCGAATGGTCGAGAAACGAGACGGGAAGAGAAGTCCAACTGGGAATGCAGCGACGAACGCCATGACGGAAAATATTCCGGAAGTCGGCCAGCGTTCGGCGCCGATGCCCGGGAATCCTCTCGGTTCTGGCGGCATTATGCCGCAGGGTTTTCCTCAGCTTCCCCAGTCCGGGGGAGCTAATTACCTGACCGATGATGGTCCGTTGCCACCCCAGTAGTGGAAGGAACCCAGAGGAGCGAATATGTCGACGATTCTCGAGTGGCGGGCCAAGCAGCTGGTAGAACGGACAGCCATCAGTGATTGGCTGCCTTATGAGGCCTGGGATGATGCTAATCAGGTCTATCGCTTGGATGATGGGCGCATCGGTGTGGTGTTTGCGAGCAAGCCCCTATTGGGCTTGTCGGAAGAGTCTATTCAGAAGCTGACGAATCTTTTTGAGTCAGACCTGCCGATTGGAACCACGTTTCAGTTCATGCTCCATGCATCCCCCATTATCGAGCCCTATCTGGATAATCACGTCGTCCTGGCGCAACGGGGGCAGGCAGGGGAACGCTATGTGACCGATGCGAGAAAGACCGCAGAGTTCTATCTGCATGCCCGCGACACGCAGCTGACGTCCAATCCGCCGTTACGTCCCCGAGATTTCACGGTGTATGTATCCGTGGCTTTCCCCACCCAGGAGACGACCGCACAAGGATGGGAAGACGAGCGGATTCATCAAGCGGTAGCGGGGATCGAAGGGCAATTGAACACGTTGGGATTGTTGCCTGAGCGGGTGGGGCCGCTGCAACTATTAAGCGTCCTACATGTGTTGCTCAACCCGGGTCATAGCTGGGAGAGCCGGCCGCCGGGGTACAACGATCAGTTGCCGATCCGGGATCAGGCGGTCCGTCTCGATACGACAGCCACGCTCCGGACGAAAATGATTGAACTGGACGGGAAGTTTCTCAAAACACTCACCGTACAGTCATGGCCCGTGCAGTGGCATGGCGGTAACAATCGCGAGTTGATCGGGAGCCTGATCCGGTTCACCGATCAAATCACCTGTCCGTTCTTCCTGACGTTGAATGTCATGAAATTTGACCAGGTCAAAGCGAAGGGCAAGCTACGAAAAAAGCACGTCATCATTAATCAGCAAGCCAGTGGGTTTCTTCTGGGGCTCATTCCCTCCCTGAAGTTCAAATTGGATCATTTCAACGGCGTGCAAGCGCAACTCGAGAACGGGAGGCAGCTCATCGGATCCTATTTCCAAGTCGTGCTGTACGGAGATACCCCGCGCCATGTGGAGGAGCAGACAGGGGCCCTCAGGGCTCTCTATCGCGCGAAGGATATCAACCTCCAGGAAGATCACTTCATTGGCTGGAAGATCTTTATGACCGGATTGCCCCTCGGCCTCCCGTCGGATGACAAAGCTCTCATTGATGGGCTGAGGCGAATGAAAACCTACCACACTGAGGTCCCAGCGCATATCTGTCCGATCGTGGCGGACTGGAAGGGGGGTGGGGCTCCGGTGGTGCTGCTGACGTCTCGCTCTGGGCAACTCATCACTATGGATGTGTTCGCTAATCAGCAGACGAACTACAACATGGCGATCGCAGCCACGTCGGGCGCAGGCAAGTCGTTTTTCATGAACAATTGGATTAGGTCCTACTTGGGCATTGGTGGCCAGGTGTGGGTCATTGATGCCGGCTTCAGCTATGTCAAACTTGTGGAGTTGCTCAAGGGCCAATACATCCAGTACGGGGCCAACGCTCAGCGGCTCTGTTTCAATCCGTTCAGCAAGCTGGTGCATTGGGGGAACAGTGCCGGAGGGGATGACGATCCGAGTGACCGAGCGGATGAACTGGCGACGCTCAAAGCCCTGCATGCGCAAATGGCATCCCCATCGCGCCAGCTCTCAGATGTCGAGCTCTCGTTCATCGAAGAGGCGATCATGCGTGTACTCGAAGGGGAGGGCCGTGAGGGGTGCCCGGATTCGGTGCATCGAGTGCTGAAGAGCATGACAGATCCTCGAGCCAGAGACCTGGCACGTGTATTGGCGTCCTATGCGAAGGGCGGCATGTATTCCCATCTCTTTAACAGCACAAACAACGTCAATTTCGAGAACGACTTCGTGGTCCTGGAACTCGATGGACTGAACGAGCAGAAACAGTTGCGGTCGGTGATTCTTCTGCAGATGCAGATGAATATTCAGGCGGTGATGTACAAAAAGGAGAATCGTGGCCGTCGGAAATTCGTCATTCTTGATGAGGCGTGGGATTTGTTGTCCCAGGGTGGGAATACCGCGGCGTTTTTCGAAACCGGTGCGCGCCGCGTCCGGAAGTCCGGCGGCTCGATGATCACCATCACGCAGGGTATCAACGACTACTACGACAAGATGCGGGATGTGGGGCGCTATTTGCTCGAAAATGCCGAGTTTGTTGGGCTGCTCAAGCAGAAGACCGAAAGCATTGCGGCGTTTCGGAACAATGGGCGCATTGTGTTGTCGGAAATGGAATACCGACTCCTCTCGTCCGTCACCAAGACCTCGGAGTATTCCGAGATTTTCATGATCACGCCATTTGGTCGAGGCATTTGCCGACTGACCGTGCCGCGAGAAACCCAGCTGTTGTTTACGACGAATCCAGATGAGCTGTCGATGATTGATCGGGTGAGAAAAGAGGGACCAAAGGAGCTTTCCATCGATGAAGCCATTCAATGTATTATCGCTGCTGAACGTGCTCAAGCGGGCGCCGACAATCCTCGAGTGGTTTGATCGACATCGGTGGGCGCATGTGGGGTTGCTGCTGTTCTGCGGGATGATCATTGCTGCCGGCTTCATCACGCCCTGGTATGAAGTCGCCGCTCGGATGAGCGGGAGTTGGCCGCACCATAATTTCTTCCTCATTCAAAAAGGTCAGCCCGTGGGGCGAGGGGATCTGGTGGCGTTCATTATGCGGCCAGACTATGTGGCACGTGTGCAGCCAGGCCACCTACAGCGGGACTACGCGGACGTGGGGAAGCGGTGGATGAAGCGTATCGTCGGGGTTCCGGGGGATCATATCGTCGTGAAAGACAACGAAGTCTATATCAACGGGCAATCGGTGGGACGGGGATTTGGACTAGATCGCTACGGTCAACGAATCCAGCTGGCTCCGCTCCCGGAGACTATTCCCGAAGGTGAATATTATGTCGCTCTGCCCCACCCACGATCGTTTGACTCTCGGTACTATGGCCTGATTCGACAGGCAGATATTCTCGGTACGGTGACACCTCTCATCTAGCGAGGTCGGTAATACTCCATACAGACATTCTGAAATGGAGGTACCGTGAAGGGATCAAGCGGTATTGTCTGTGTGGCAGTGGCCGTAGGGCTTGTTCTTCTGAGCAACGGAGCGCCCGCGCTGGCGGGAAACTCCCAATCGACAGTGCGTCCAAATAAGCCGTCATCTGAAGAGATGGCTCAGGACATCGCAAGGTACTCTCGCCAAGCGTTGCGGCAGGGGCGCCCCCAGGAGTCGCCGAAAGAGGTGCGCCGCGACGGCCTCTACCTCCTACTCTCCTTCTCGCTACCGGACAACATCCTCAAAGACTACCTGCGCGAGGCGAAATTACTTGGCGCCAAGGTGCTCTTGCGCGGACTGGTGCAGGAGTCGTTCAAGCTGACGCAGGAGCGAATCAAGCATCTGCTCTTTACCGGGGACCATCCAGATGACTCACTGCTGGTTGGAATCGGGATTGATCCAGTCATTTACCGGACGGTTGGTGCGGGAGAAGTTCCGGCCCTGGTGTTTGTGAAAGATGAGAAATTTTTGGTCGCGAGTGGGTCATCCTCGGTTGCCCATCTCCTGACGCTGCTATCGAACGAACATGGAGGGGTGACGCCATGGGCTGAATGGTTCGAGCGTCGTCATCGTGGGTTTCTCCAGGGTGGGCCAACTGAAGAAGCTCCGCCACTGCTCCCGACCATCGAGCGGAATGTGACTGTGCTGGCCGATGTTCGTGGAGCCCACATTGCGGAGCGGGACATGATTGATGTGATGAAGGAGCGGGTGGCGAAGGCGGATTGGTCCGACATTCAACGCCGGTCCGGCGAGGCCCTCAAACGGCAATTCGCGAAAGGCCCAGGGTTGGCGCTGCCGCATGTCGAGGTGTCGAGGGTGGTGCTTGTCGATCCGACCGTCGAGTATCCCGACGATATCAAAGATCCCACGACTAATACTGTGTTGATTAAGGCCGGCACCAAGATCAATCCGTTTGACAAAGTGCGGTGGATTCGAACTCTTGTGTTCTTCGACGGCACCAGTTCGGCACAGGTGGACTGGGTGCAACAGTATCTGAAGGCACATGACCCGAAGTTCGTAAAACTTATCATCTCTGACGGCGATGTGCAGAAGGTAATGGACCAACTACATCAGCGTGTCTATTGGGCGAATCCCCTGCTCGTTAGTCGCATGGGGGTGGGTGCGGTACCCAGTGTCGTTTCTCAACTCGGGCGAAATTTGCGGGTAGAGGAGGTGGCGGTTCATGAGTAGGCCATCGATGCGACAGATCCGACAGGTGTTGCTGTTGGTCTGCCTAAGTGTTGTGCTGATCGGCGGGGCAACGCTGTGGCCGTCTGGGTCTGCAGAAGCCGTGTGCACGACAGGGCCGAATGTGTTGGTGAACATTCTCGCGACCACGTGTTGGGAATGTATGTTCCCCATTTCTCTGAGTGGCGTCACGGTATTTAACCTTGGAGAAGACTTTACCGAACCGGCCATCGGTCCTGGACACGCCCCGTTTCCGCCGCAGTTGTGCGGGTGCGTGTGTCTTGGGCCTATCTGTATCCCCGGACTGCCGCTAGGTATCTGGGAACCGAAGAATCTGGTCGAGGCGGTGCACGACCCGCTGTGTTTTCCGACGCTCGGCGTGTCCTTGGCCGGAGGCTTTAGTTACATCGGGCGTGGCATGGCTACGACGCAGATGGACTCCGAGCTCAATTACGCTTTTTTCCATGTGCACTATTTCATTTTCCCCCTGTGGGCCATCGTTGGCATAGGACTGGACATCGCCTGTCTGAATCCTAACGGGATCGCGGACGAAATCGATTTGGCATATGCCTCCGAGATTGATCCGTTGTGGGACGATGATCTGATTTCGCTCATTCTCTTTCCCGAGGCCTTGGTCCTGGCCAATCCGGTGGCGTTAGCCGCCTGTGCGGCCGATTCGGTGGCCGCAGCGGTGGGATTTCCGATTGATCCGCTGTTCTGGTGCGCCGGGAGCTTTGGATTCATGTATCCACCGACCGGGCATGTCTCGGGAGCGGATGGGGACCTCAAACCGGCGGCGCTGTCGATGACGCGCTTGTTAGCCAAACTGGCCCGTGCTGGGACAGAGTTTTGGACCTCCGCCAATGGTCCGCTGCTGTGTGAAGACATTCCGACCGCCCTCATTGTGAAAAGCCAGTACAAGTTTCAGTTGCTCTGGCCTATTCCAAACACTGGAATACCTCCGCCGTGCTGTCAGCCGCTGGGGCGGACACTCATGATGTGGGGACTCGGGAAAATTGTGCCAGCCGTTGGAGAGGATTTTGTGTGGCTGCTATGGAAACGACAAAACTGCTGCATGCTCTAGCGTGGTGTTGTGTGATCGTCTGGCCGATGCCTAGTGCGGTGCTAGCCGCTGATCCTCCAGGCTCTCAGACGTTTATCGACCATCCTCGGCAGGGATGGTTCTATTATCAGGAACCTCCAGGTGAGGTGGAAGAGGACCTAGACGAGAGTCCCGCGACCGTCACGATTGACGGCCTACCCCCACAGGCTTGGCTCGATCCGTCGAAATACCGGACGTGGTTCAAGGGGCTTTCGATCGAAGGGGTCAAGTTGAATGCCCTTCCGATGACGGTATTGCGTGAACTGGTGTCGGCCAAGAAGGAACGCGCGTTGGATCATCCATCGGTAGAGAATGTGACGACTTACATCAAAGTGCAAAAGGAAGCGTATGACCGCTCGCAACGCTTCACCGATGCATGGCAGATCGCCATGTACACGGATCCCAAACTCGACTATGCGTCGCAACACCCCACGTCCACCTATGGGCATAGCGTCGAAGCCGAGATCAAGCGGAACACCGAAGAGCAGCTTCTGGCGGGCACAGCCGACCGGGTTGGACTGTTCTTCTTCTTCACCTCGACCTGCCCGTTTTGTCAAGAACAGTCCAAGGTATTGAAGGTTTTTGCCGATACCTACGGACTGACGGTGAAACCTGTGTCGCTGGACGGGGTGGGATTGCCGGAGTACCCGCAGCCCGCCACTAACAATGGCATGGCGGAGAATGTGGGCGTGCATATGGTGCCCATGATTTATTTGGCAATTCCTGAGGAGAACTTCTTAAAGCCGCTCGGAGCCGGTCTCATGACGAATGCGGATCTACGGGAGCGCTTGCTGGTGTTGTTGCGTAACCGAGGATTGTTGGGCGAGCGACGGTCTCAGGGATAAAGGACACACGATGCGAAGCAAACTGATTCTGGTGGGAGTGTGTATGTGGGCAGTACTGGTCTGGCCTCCCCTGGTACAGGCGCAGTCGATGAATGATGCCCTTACGAACATGTTCACGTCGTGGGGTGTCGGGATCACGAGTCCTCCAGGTGCCTACGAAAGTCAAAGTCGAGGCTACTTCAGCGGCGGCGGGGTCTCGGTCCGTTTGTGGCAGGACCCGATGCGGTTGTGGTCGATTGCCCCGCCGCGATTGAGCGTGGGCTGCCAGGGCATCGACGTTTACCTGGGTTCGTTTTCCTACGGCAAACTAGATCGGTACGTCCAATTGCTGCAGCAAATCGGGACCGGTGCCGTCTTGGGGTACGCTTTCCAGCTGGCGATGAAAGCCATTTGTGAAGACTGCGCGGACGTGCTCAACAAGATTGAAGCGGCTGCGAGAGCGCTCAATGCTGCGGGACGGATCCAACCCTGTCAAACAGGGATTGAATTGGGCAAAGCGCTAGCCGGGAACGAAGCCTCCAAACAAAAGCTCGCGAGTCGATTCGGCGATGCCTGGCAGAAGATGAAGGAAGCGGGCGGCGCCATTGGAGACGTGTTTGAAGACCGGGATACCGTCAAGAACCAGTCGAATGCGGATGCGGCCTCAGCATTGAAAGGCACGGAATACGATGTCACTGGCAATCTGGTGTGGGATGTCCTGACGCAGGCTGGCCTGGATCAGAATCTCATCGTCATGGTGATGTCGGTCACCGGGACCGTTATTGTCGGGAACGATGGCGATGTACAAACCCGCGATCCGACGATGACCTTCGAACAGCTGGTCGATAGTCATCTGGGCGACGTGGTGAAAGTGTTTAATTGTGGGGGCGACTCGGAATGTTTGAACCCCACGATTATTGACGCGACCGATATCGAAGGATTCGAGAGTCGCGTCTATACGTCCATGAGTAACCTGATCGAAGACCTCTACTCCGGCTCAGCTATCAGCGCGACAGATCAGCAAATCATCAACATGACCCCGGTCCCCATTCTGACCATGCTCGCCGATTATGGGCGTCCACGGGATGTCGGCAATCAGATTGCGCGATTGTCTTCAGAAGTGGTCGCTGCGGACATGGGGTATCAATGGGTGAAGTGGGCGGCCACCGAAACGTCCAGGAACGTTAGTTATATCCAAAAGGTCAAACCC